>SPKZ01013448.1_pt1 | contig 35730 bp, 44 predicted proteins | sample 2456571 | NCBI WGS metagenome assembly SPKZ01 (sample SAMN11192286, study PRJNA482655) | marine metagenome | biome: ENVO:00000447; feature: ENVO:00000244|ENVO:00000211|ENVO:00000569|ENVO:00002023; material: ENVO:00002151; isolation source: ocean water from marine abyssalpelagic zone ...
AAAAGATATTGTGGGAGAAGAAATTTTAGGAATGACATATAAAAATGGTTTATTTACTAGAAGTTTACACGATCTTCAAGCTCTTAAAATATCAGATTTTAAAACAAAATATTTAGAAGCTGCTAATAAAGATTTTACATATAAAAATAAGGTTTATAAAGCTGGAGAAAAATCAGCTGCTGCGATCGCTTCTTCTATTACTTTAGCTAAAGCATTAGGAGAAACAACTTGTTTTATTATTGCAATAGGGGATACTAAAACTAAATACTCTTTTGATGATGTATTAGAGTTATCATCGCTTATTGCCAAGCAATGGAGAACAAATTGGTTCAAATATAAAGCTTTAAAAGTAGAAGTTAATAATGCTAAAAATGAATCTGATTTAGGTTTGATAATCTGGAAAAATGATGTTTAAAAACAAATTAAAAGTTACAGTTGACGTTCAAGGAGAAATAAGAACATTAACTGCCCCTTTAAGATATGTAAATAAAGCTTTGGAGTTAGATATTACTGTTCCAAAAGGTTTTAAAACTAATTATGGATCAGTACCTATGTTTTTGCAAAGTTTTATATCTGCAAGTGGGAAAGCTACCTACGGATATGTTATTCATGATTATTTATATTCAACAGGTCAATTCACAAAAAAAGAAAGTGATGCGATTCTATCAACAATTATGACTGAATTAGGTGTTAGTAAATGGAGAGTTGTTTCTGTTTACTACGGCTTAAAAGTAGGTGGTTCTAAAGCTTGGAATAATTGTAGAGAATTAGATAAAAAAAATATAAAAAGAAAAAGGAAATTCAAAAAATGAAAAAATTAATTAATTTAGTTTTAGTGTTAATTGTTACTTCAATGTTAAGTGCTTGTGCAGCTTTAGAAACAGGATATACAGTAACAAAAAAAGGTGTTCAAACTTTTGTAAGCGATAAAAAAAGAGACAAATTTCATACTAAAGATTTGGACAAAATTGTTACAGGTGTCTACGGAATAGTCAAAAAAAGTAAGACAAAAAAAAATGAGTGAAATTGTAAAATAGATACAAAGAAATACATTTTTCTTTGTATCAAAATCTTTTAAGGACAATTTATGCAAGACCCAGCTTCAATAAAACTACTTTCTCCAGCTGCAATGATTATGAACTTTCTATATTTACCTTTTATACTTTTTTTAAATTCAAATGGTCAACAAATTTCAATTCTAATTTTATTAATGACAATTGATTTTATAACTGGAACTATGAAATCCAATAGACTTGGAAAAGGTTTTACTCCTGAAAAATTTGCTAGAGGTGCATATGCTAAATTTGTTACATTACTTTTACCTTTTGTACTTGCATTTACTGCACAAGGAGTTGGCTATACGCAAATAAGTGAATTTATACCTTTCTGTTTATCTACTTTAGTATTGATAGAAACTTACTCGATATTAGGAAATATGTATACAGTTAAAAAAGGTATAGAGCTAGAAGATAAAGATATATTCTCTTTTTTAATTCTAACTCTAAGAGCAATAATTGTAAAAGAAATAAAACCTAAAAAAAAGGATTAATAAAGTGAATGAAATATTAGAATACTTAGCTATTACAGAGGGTACAGTGATTCACTTCAATAAAAAAGAGAGTGATATTACTTCTATGTTTGGAATATATAAAGTTTCTCATCCTGGTGCTCATATCTTTAGTAAAATCAATTCTTTAGCTAGATTATTAGGAATAAAAAAAACTTCTAATAATTGGAATAAAGAAGATCTAAATAAAATCAATACTTTTATAAAAGAATCTCACTCTTTAGATTTAGAGTTTTATAATCTTGCAGCATCTTTTTATGAAGATTATTTAAAAGGTGCAAGACTAAATATGTTCCATAAAGATTGTAAAGTTGCAATGTACTCAATGTATGTTAATTCTCCACGATTAGCCTGGAAGAGTGTACAGTTTGCAATTAACTGCATGAATAGCAATGAACTTATAAATCATTATAAATTAAAAGAAGATGGAAGACCTGGAAGAAAAACAAAAAGTGGATTAAAAAAAGCATTAAGAGTTTGTAATGAAAATCCTTTTTTAGGTTTATTGTTTGAATCTGACATGCTAATGGGAATGGCTTGTAATTATTCAATTTTAATTAAAAAGAATCCTAATAAATATATTGTCAACTCAACTGGTTGGGATAATAGATTAAAAGACTTAATGAGAAAAAGATAATGGCAAAAGATAAATATTCTAAAAGAGCTAAAATAACTGCATTATTAGCACATAAAAAAATTAAAGACTTAAGTGATACTGATATTGCAACTATTTTAAGTGAAATAGATGAGTTGTCATCTTCAAATTTTTCTTTATCAAATCAAGTTACTACCCTTTCTGATAATTTAAGAATTTTACAAAATAGCCTTAATGAAGCACTTAACACCTTTACAACACATAAACATGATTATGACAATAACGGAACATCAGCAACTACACAAGGAGTTAAATAATGGGAATAGTAATAACTAATATTGATGGATCTACATTTAAAGACGATTATCTATTAAATTACTCATCACTAATGAAGGAAGCAGTAAAAGAGGGAACTCCTTTTGCAGAAAACAAAAAGTTTATTGAAGAACAAGTGTCATCTTTAAATTTAATGAATAAAGAAAAAGCAGAAATAATGGCAAAAGCTATGACTGATTTAACAGTAGCATTAACTGGTAAATCTATGGAAATAGCTTTAGTTTTAACAGAGAAAGCACTTAAAATAAAAAATGAAATATCTAATTTAAATACACAAACTGAAATTGTGACTGAAACTAAACAATTTAAAATAGATCAAGCAAAAGCAGTAAAAGACCTTGCAGTTAATACAGTTCCACATAAAATTAATTTAGCAATTCATACTGCAACTAAGATGAAAAATGAAGGAATTGATGTTGCTGAAAAAACAAAACAATTAATTAGAAGTGTTGATTTTAATAACATTATTAAAGCAATGGAGCATTTAGCTGAAATGATTGGAACTATTTGTGCTGGTGGATTAGTGCCACCAAAACAAGTGTTTGTTATCTTCTTTTTATTAAATAAAAAATTATCTAATATAGCAGCTCCAGAAGAGGAAAATGTTTTACCTGTTAAAGTAACATAATGCCTAATTACCAGTTAGAAGAGTTAAAAAAGGAAATAGATGTAAATATATTAAATCTTAATACCCTAGCTAACTCTTCTAGTTCAATAACTACACAAAACTCATACAATGACCTAAAGACAAAATATGATGAGCTTGTAGCTCAAAATGAAACTGACATTACTAAATACAATTCTATTTTAGACCAAATGAAAACAACTCAAACAGTTAGACTTGCTCAAACTTATGTTTATGATATTCCAAATTCTAAAGATGAGAATCAATGGAGAGCTGGAGGATATTTAAGAAATCAAGCTGGACCTGGTGGAGCTTTTTATTCTCCTACTTCTAGCACTTCTTTTAATGAAAAACCAAATGGAGATTTTGGGCAAAAAATGCAAAGTGGTAATTTACTTAGTGATTTAAATATGAGTTATACACAAGTTCATTCTCTAGTTGAGGGGTTTGGTTTTTTGGATTTAATGAGGTCGTATACAAAAAGAGAAACAAAAGTTTACAATGTATCTATTTCAATAGATGAAACTATTTTAATAGATACAGAAATTTCTGTTTCACATGATGGAAATGAAAAAGATTTTAATATCTCTACTCCGAAAGGAGATATGAATATGCAAGATGTATATGATGCTTATAACTTTGATGATGATGCACTTCCATTAATTGATGTGGCTTCGTTATATGGAATTGACACATTAACTAGTAATATTTTAATATCGTTAATTGATGTAGCAACTGGAGATGAATTAAAAGCATTTCAAAGAATAGCTAATTTCACAATGACTACTATAAAGAATGGATTTAAAAATCAAATTATTCAAACTGTTATAAATTCCCTGGGAGTTACAAGTATAGGAACTGCATTAAGTATAGGTGCAATTATTCATGTAGTTTTTGGAGAATTATTTGAAATGATTATGGGATTAGATAATAACTTTGGTTTTGGTGGAGAATTTAAAGCAGCAGATCAAAATGGTAAAGCAGTTTTTGGAAGAGCAAAAAGTTTAACACAAGGGTTAAGTGAGATGTTGCCTGATTTTGCAAGAGAAGCAATAGGGCTTGATTATGAAGATTTGATCTCTAAGTTAGAAGACAATGGAGCTTATGGATTAACTTCTGCTGCAGGTAAGACTAGCTTATATTCATATAATAGTTTCAGTGGAGATAATATTAACTTAACTGCTAGTCTAGAAATATCAAATAGTCCAGGCTTTAATGACTTAGGAAAACTTGATGCATTAAATTTAAGTGCATCAAGTTTAGATCCTTTTGAATCATTCTCAATGCCAACTAGCTATCATGATGATGATGATGATGATGATGATGACAATACTACTACAAATTCTTCTGAAAGTGATACAGAGGGTGGAGATTTTGGATTTGCATAAGACAAAAACACTCTTTTACTAAAGTAAAATATATTTAAATTAAAAGGAAAATATATTTAAATTAAAAGGAAAATTATGGATCTTGACTGGATGAAAGGTGCTGGAACTTTAGTTGCTGGGATTGGAACTGTTTATGGAGCAGTTAAACAAGCTGAGTCAATGAAAGATTACAACAAAATAGCAAATGAAAAATTCCAATTGGATAAAAAAGAGTTAAATCGTCAAATTGGAAAAGAAGATGCAGCACAATTAAATTTAGATAGTGCAGTATCAGAAGTTTATAGACCTAAGAAAAAGAAAAAATTAGGAGAAGTCTTATGAGTGGATACGTTCATAATAAAAAATTTTCAAATGATTCGGGTAGAGCGAGAGGTAGCGAAGATGGATACGGAAAAGCATTTGCTGCATTAGGTACAGCAGTTAGGGATTTTTCAAACGATAAGATAATCGCACAAGAAAAAAAAGACACTAAACTAGATATAGAAACAAAAGAAAAGAATCAAGTAGCTTCTTTGAAAAAACTTTATGGTAGAGATGGTGGAATTTTAGAGGGCTGGACTGACGATGAAGTGAAAGGCTTAGGTAATGGATCTTCTTTAAATAATGCTATTGCTACAAAAAATCAAGCTGGAGCTAAAAGAAACTTTGTTGCTGCATACAGAATTAAACATCCTAAGTTCTCAGGAGATTTAAATGATAATGAGTTGTATTCATATATTAAATCTGCTGGGCAAAGTGTAGTAAATCCTGATAATGGAAAAGTTATTGATGTTCATACTTCACCTGATGGTAGTAGATATGCTTCTGTTAGGCAAAGTGATGGAACTATTAAAAAAGAGTACCTAGGCAAAGCAAAAACAGATTGGAATAAACCTAAATCATCATCAAAGAAAAACAAAGAAGTAGTTTATGATTTATCTCCAGGTGGTAAAATTTCACAAACTGCTCAAAAAAAAGCGAATACAATAAAAGAAGTAAGAAAATTAAAAATAAACGATAGTGATTTATAAACATTTAAAGGAAACAAATGGAAAAAGTTAAAAAAATATTAATCTTTGATTCAGAGATTATCAAGGCAATCTTAAATAAAAAAGATGAAGCAGTACCAGGTGTTCAATATTGTAAAGGTTGGACTGATTTTAAAGGAATGGGTATATCAACTGTTTGTGTTTATGATACAAAAGAAGATAAGTATAGAGTATTTTTAGCTGATAACTTAGAAGTTTTACAAAAGCTAATAAATGAGTGTGCTTTTATCATAGGTTTTAATAATAATAATTTTGATAATAAACTTTTGGCAGCACATGGAATTAATATACCAATTGAAAAATCGTATGATATTTTAGCTGAGATAAAAAAAGTAACTGGAACTATGAAAGGTTTAGGACTGGATGCTCTACATGAAGCAAATTTTGGTGTTAAAAAAGATGGTAATGGTGCTTTTGCTCCAATTCTTTGGCAACAAAAGAAATATGGAGAAGTTATTGATTATTGTTTAAATGATGTAAAGATGACATATAATCTTATTTATCAATCATTAAATAATGGTTCTTTAATTGATCCTAGAGATATAGAAAAAACAATAAGTATTAATATTCCACATGAAATAGAAAATGGACTTTTACCATTTTAAACTTGTAAACAAAAATAAAGGAAACATTTTGAGATATAAAAAAAAACCAGTAGTAATTGAAGCAGAAGAATTTGAAGGAATTGGATTTGCAGAGGGTAGAATACTTCGAGAAGCAAAAATAACGACATGGGGTTCAATAGACAAAGAAAGATGTGATAAATGTAATAATCCAATGGATGCACATGGTAAATGTCCTACTTTAGAGGGCGATAATATTGCTTGTCCAGGAGATTTTATCATTAAAGGTATCAAGGGTGAATTTTATCCTTGCAAACCTGATATTTTCAATCTTACTTATGAAAAAGTAGATTAATAACTAGACAAAATCAACTCTAGAAAATCGTAATATTAAAACAAAAGAAAGGTTTTAATATGGCGATTAAATCGGTTAAAGAGATTTTAGGAAACGATCTCTACTCTTCATATATCAATGAGGGAAAAAGTGCTACTGAAATAAAAGATCTTGCTAAAGTTGAAAGAAAAAAACAACTAGCTAACAAAGATACTACACAAACAAAAGTTAATCCAAAATCTGAAAATGAATTTGTTAAATATGTAAATGAAGATAGATTAGGTTCATCATTTATAAGAGCCGGTGCAACAACTGCTGGTAGATTAGTTGCAGCTGCTGATTATGTATCTGAGAAAGTTGGATTTAATTTAGTAGATGATTCTACAACTACTAAAATGAATAATGTTCTTGATAGCCTAGAAGAAATCAAACAAAAACACTCACAAAAAAATGTCACTCCTGAAAGATTAGAAGAAATCCAACAAGCTCAAATAGAAGCAAGTGAAGCTACTGGAGTTAAAGAAAACATTATAGCTGGTGCTAAACAAATGGTTGATGTAGCTACTCATCCAAGAGAATGGACTGCTCAAGGTGCTTTTGAAATGCTAGTAGATCCAATAAACTTAATTTCATTTGGAACTGGAGGTGTTGTTGCTAAATTTGCTAGAACTGTCTTAGGAAAAGTAGCTATTGGTTCAAGTGTAGGAGCCTTAGAGGGTGGAGTTACTAATGCATTAAGTGAATACGTTATTGCAAAAGGTTTAAACAAAAGTGATGAAGAATCTGAAAAAATAGCATTTCAGTCTTTTGGTGGTGGTGTTGCTGCTGGTACTGCTTTTGGTGGAGTTGGAGCTGGCACTTCTGCATTTGGTTTAAAAATTACAAAAGAAAAAACTGACCATTCAAATATTTTAGAGAATGATTTATTAAAAGAAGATTCTACGCCTTTGAGTGATGATGATATAGCTAAAAAGTTTTCTGATGCATTTCGAAGTTATGACAAAATTGAAATTGAAAAAGCTGGAAGAGGTTTTGAGGATTATAAACCTGACTTTAGAGTTGTATTTAATAATTTACCAGTGGTAAGAGCAACAAGAGAAACATTACCAGCAATTATAAGAGAACTGGTAGAAGGTGAAATAATTGAACCTAATGCAGTTAAGCAAATTGAAAACAAGACATTAAAAATGATAGGGCATAAGGATATTATTTATGCTAATCTTAAAGGATGGGCTGAAAACATAGGTCAACATATTGTTGATGCAATTAATGCTAAAAAAATTAATGATTTAGCAGCAGCTTCAAAAGATTCTACTAATGCAGTTGAAAACTCTAAACTTTTAGCAGCCGAATTAAATCAAGCTGGAGCTAATGTTCAATACATAAAAGATTCTATTAATGCACAATTAAAACCTACCAAAAAAGAGCTTATTATTTCTAATGCCATAAATGATGGTAAACCTTTAGAAAATAGATTTACTGGGACTAGATTAAGAGATTTAACATTAAACACAATAGGAGTTAATGCTAAACACCCTAAACAACTTCAAGCAGATTTAGAAGCAGCTGGAGTTGTAAATGATTTAAATACTGCAATAGTTCAAAGTTATATAAACAAAGATATTGAAGTGTTTGACAATTTTGTAGCTGAAAAACTTAGTGCTAACATTAAAACTTTAAGTGAACAAAATAAAAATAACATTGTTGCTAGATTAACTCATCAAAGCGAAACTGATATAAATATCAATAATAAAATCAAGGAAATTACAAATGTTACTAACAATAAAAGATCAGATAGACAAAGTGATGCCAATGGAGAGCAGAATGGAGATCATGTCAGCGATGAACAAAGCAGATCAAATAATCAACAGCAAGAGCCAGGAAAACAAAAAAGTAGCGAAAGCAATGATCCGACCTTACATAACAGCGATGGAACAGATATTGGCAATGATAGTAGCACTAATGAAATATCCAACAAATCTAAATCAATGGATGGATTCGAAACCCCTGGACGAGATGATGCAACTATTTCCAAATCTGGATCAGACAAAATGGTACAAGACGAAAATAGAACTCCTAATGATGCCGTAAATCTTGATTTAACTAATGCAGCTGATGTTGAACTAACAAAAGGTCAAAGAGTAAAAGTAAATGACCAGGTGCATGAAATAATTAAAAAACCTATTGAAGATATTACTCTAGAAGACAAAGAGGTCTTAAGAAGATATACGGGCAATGGTGGTATATCTAAAAGTGGAGAGGGAATGTTAACTGAACACTATACACCTTACTCAACTATTAAAGCTATGTATAAATCTATTTCAAATATAAAAGGTTTTAATCCTAAAGATGCACTTGACCCTAGTGTAGGAGCTGGAAACTTTGTAGGTTTTAATTCAAAACTTAACTGGACCACAGTAGATATTGATAAAACTAACCATGAAGTAGTTAAAAGATTATATCCTGATGCTAAACACTATTTAAACTCTTTTGAGGACTACAAGGGCAAAGATTTTGATTTAATCATATCTAATGTACCTTTTGTAGAAGTAAGGGGAGAAAGCTCACTTACTAATAGACCTGATGTAAAAGCACTACATGATTATTATTTTGTTTCTTCACTTGATAAAGTTAAAGATAATGGAGTAATTGCTTATATCACTTCTAAAGGAGTAATGGATAAGTTAAGTAGCAAGATTAGAGCTGAGATAGTTTCTAAAGCTGATGTAATTGGTGCATATAGATTGCCAGGAACTACATTTAAAAAGAATACTCATACAGAAGTAGTATCAGATATTATTTTCTTACAAAAAAGACCTGATGGAGCTAAGAGTAGATTAGCCGCTGATAATGAAGCTTTTGTAAAATCTGCTAAAACTTCTGATGATATAGCTTTAAATTCTTATTATAAAAAATATCCTACAAAAGTATTAGGATCAATGAAAGCTGGAATAAATAAACAGTATGGAACTAAAGCTTATGAAGTTACTGGAACTGCTGATTATTCATCTATGAAACTTGACTATAAAAAATATGATAATGTAGAAGTTTCAAATAAAAGTAAAACTAAAGTAGATAGTGAAATGCCTACAAGTGAAGCTGAGTTTAGAGAGTATGCATCTAAAAATGAAATTCATTACTCATATGAGGGAAACAACTTTATTAAAACAGATGATGGTTTTAAAATCTTAGATAAAAAATTAACATTTGATGATGTTGAAGCTACTGTAAAAATCTATAAAAACTTAAGTGGTAAAACTTTAGAAAAGATTGAACTATTAAATACCATAAATGATACAAAAGATGCAGCACTTGTAAAACAGTATCAAAAAGATTATAAAACTCATCCTTTAAAAGACAGGTCATTAAGTAAAACCTTTAGAGCTGCTGATAGTATGGAAACTTTATATGAGTATGGAGCTTTATTTGATAAAGATTTTAATTTATCTGATGCTTTTGAATCTAATACAAAATTTAAAAATAGTGGAAAATTAGAAATAGATGAAAACTCTAAACTACACGATAGACTTTTATCAAATGAAAATGAGAAAGGGGAAATAGATCTATCAACTGCTAATCATTTGGATAGATCAGAGCTTCAAGATATTTTTAAATTAGGTTATGCCCTTAGTTCAAAAGATAAGCTCGTTAACAATGCTTTATATTATGCTGGAAATATTTATAAGAAATTAGATGATGCAGCACTTTTAAAAGACAAAGTGCCAGGTACTCTAAAAAAACAAATTACTTCACAATTAGAAAAACTACAAAAAGCCTTACCTAAACAAAAGATAGTTGATGAAATTGAATTTAAAGGAACTGAGAATTGGTTAGTAAATAATGGAATAAAATTATTTGATTATGAGATTAAAGAAAAATGGGTTAACTTACCGAATGGAGATGGTAAAAAAAGAACTACTGAAGTTGTTTCTAAGATGGGATATACATATAATAAATTCTTAAATTCAAATGCTTTAATAAAAGAAGAAAACGGTGAATCTCAATCTAAATATAAAAGAAGATTAAAAGATGCTCAGTTTAAAATAAAAGAGATCCAGCAAGAAATCAAAAACAAGATCAAAAGAGATCCTTCGTTAAAAGAACAAGTAGAAGATGCATACAATAGAGCATTTAACTTTTACACAAAACCTGATTATAAAAAACTTAGATACTTAGTTCAAGATACTTTAAATGAATTACCACCAAAAATTAAATTAAGAGATAACCAAATCGACTGGGTAGTTAAAGCTTTAGTTGAGGGTAAAAATATTAATGCTCACGATGTTGGTGGTGGTAAAACAATGGCTGGTATTTTTCTTGCAAGAGTTTTAAAAAATAAAGGAGTAGCTAAAAAACCTTTAATTGTAGTGCCATCTAAAGTTATTAAAAACTGGGAGAAAGAAATAAAATTACTTTTCCCTGATGCTAAAATAATTAATTTAGGCTCGATAGGAAAAACAGTTAGAGAAAAAAGACTTTTTGACTTAGGTAATGCTCAAGCTGATTATGTGCTTATCTCTCAAGAGGGATTTAAACAATTAAAACTACCAGGTAATATTGAACAAGAATATGCAAGAGATCTGATGAGTGAGAATTTAAGAAATGACGATTTAAAAGGTAGAGCTTACGAAACTCAAGCTAAAAAAATTCAGAAGTATTTAAAAGTTTTATCAAATGAAAATGCTAATAAAAAAATCACTATTGATAAATTAGGCATAGATGCAATTATTGCAGATGAAGCAAGAGCTTTTAAAAATGTAGGAGTTAGTTCAAAACTTGTAGGAAATAAATTAGGCAAAGCATTTACACTAAAAATAAATGAAAAGAATAAAGTTTCTTTGGATTCTGCAAGGTCATATGATTTTAGGTTTAAAACAAAATATATAAGTTCATTAAATAATAATAGAAATATCTTTTTATTAGATGCAACTCCAACACCTAATAAACCTATTGAGCTTTTTACAATGTTAAAACACTTAGATGATACTATTTTAGAAGAGTACGGGATTAAAACGGATAGAGATTTTGCAGAACAGTTCTTTAACTTCGGTAGACGTGCAACAAAAAAAGGAACTTTTGAGAATGGATTAATCGGAATTAAAAATGCTTTCGCTTTAAGATCTATTATAGATAGATTTGTAGATCGTATTCCTATGAGTCAATTTGCTAAAAGAAAATTAATTGTATTACCTGAAGCAGAAACAGTAAAAGAAATGATAGCTGCAAGTGATGAAAGTATAGAAGTATTTGAAAATATTGCAAAAAGACTTCAAGAAGCTAAGAGTGACTTTTCAAAAAGAAAAGACATTATGGGTATTTTTTCAAATGGTGTGACTGCTTCAGTAGATCCTAGATTATATAATCATACTAATTTTGATATCTTAGTTGATGCAACTCCTGAGAACTCTAAAATAGAAAAAGTAGTAAAAACAGTAGCAGCTACTTTTAAAAAGAATAAAGAAGCTGGACAAATAATATTTTTAGATAATGCTGGACATAGTGCTATTAATCTTTCTAAGAATTTACACCAGGAGATTAAAGATAAATTAATTAAACAAGGCTATAAGAAAGAACAGATAGCCATTATTAGTGGACAACAAATAACTAATTCAAATGGAATTGAAGTTAAAGCAACTGGAGAGAAAGCCAGTAAGATGAAACAAGATATTGTTGATGCTTATGCCAAAGGAATCATTAAAGTTGTGATTGGTACTACTAAGAGTGCGGGAGAGGGTATGAATATTCAAAAGTACACTACTAATATACATCATATAGATATGCCATGGACTTTGGCTGAAATAATCCAAAGAAATGGGAGAGGGCTAAGACATGGTAATCAGAATTCTAAAATAAAATTACATTATTATTTTCAAGAAGGAACATTTGATAGTCTAATGTATTCAACTGTAATGGGTAAAAAAGGCTGGAATGAAGCTATTTGGGATAGTAAAGCAAAAGACTATATAGAAATTACAGATGATGAGGGTGGAGCAATGCCAAGTGAAGTTGAGATTTTAATAGAGATGGAAAGAGATCCAGTTAAAAAGCAAATTATGATTACTCAATTAAAACATGAAAAACTTTTTGATGAAGAAGAAAGTATAAAAGATGAATCACTTTATTTAAATAATAAGCTTATGTCTGTAAAAGAAAATATAAACTCAAACCTCCAAGTTATTAAAAAAATAGAAGATGATAGATTAAATGATGCTCCTACTGAAACGATAAGAGGTTTAATGACTGCCATTGCTAAGTCTAAGAGTAAAAAGACTGCTAAGACAAAGTATGAAGAAGCATTAAGTGTATTTAGAGAGAAAAGAGAAATGTTTAGAACTTCAAGACTTCAAAAGAATGAAGATTTTACAACTACATTAAAACAATTAGAAAAAGAAAAAGAATTAAATGACCAGGACCTAAAACAAATAGATCAGGATTTAAAAGATTTTGACGCTAAGAATTTTGATGAACGTGGAAATATAAAAACTGCTTTAGATAAGGATTGTTAAAATGGCTTGTAAAATTAAAGATGCGAAAAAGAGATATGATAAAGCAATAGATGATACTTTTGCTAAAGTGGGCGATAAGCTTAATAAATATGATCCATATAATATACTAACTACTACTAAAGTTCAAAAAGATTTTTCTAGGGTAATTTCAGAGTATCAAGCTGCCATGGCTGATGTTTATGAAAATGCAGCCAAAGTCCATGAATATTTAAAAAATGATTTACTAGAAGAAGAAAGTGTAAGTATTGTTCAAGCTCTAAACGGAGATTTAGAACCTACTTCATTAGATGCTCACTTAAAACCATTATATGAGAAGATAAGAGCTAAGATTGATAATAATGCAGATCTATTAGTTAAAGCTGGAGCTTTAAAAGAAAAATCAAAAATAAATGATTATTTAAAAAGATATTATGCGAAACACCTGGAAGATAAAGTAGGAATTGCAAAGCTTATTCATGGACAAAAGTTTAAGAAAAGAAAAGATTTATCACATGGCCAAAGAATTGCTTTAGGAATGTTAGAAGATGCAAGTATAGTTGTATCTAAGACTTTAGCAGAACAAAGAACACAATTATTAAAAGCAAGTACTCTAAAAACTATCGCAAATAAATTTGCATTAGATGAAGCTAAAGATGGATATATAAAAGTAAGTGATGAAACGAATGGTGGTGGAATTAAAAAGTATGGTGCTTTAGCTGGTAAGTATATTCCTCAACAACTTGCATATGATTTTAAACATGCAGAATTAGCAAAAGAAACTTTTGGATTATTAGAAAAGTATTGGATGCCAATAATAGATCACATCAAAGTAAATGTTACAGTTAAAAATCCCGTAACTCATTTATATAATATTGGTTCTAATCTTATGTTAGCTACCCTTAATGGCGATTTAACTTCTTTAGCAAAAGTTATGCATATGAAGAGTTCTAAGCCTAATGAGTTTAAGGCATTAATTAAGAAAGCTAATAAATATGGTTTAAATTCTTCGTTAAAAGATTTTGAAGATATGAATGCAGTATTAGACAAAGGTAAATTCTCTTTAGCTAAATCCCTTGTTAAAAATTTATATCTTGCGAAAGGTTCTAAAGTCGGTGATTCTATTAGAAATCTGTATGACTGGGAAGATAAGATATTTAAATTAGCTACATTTAAAAAGTTACTAGATGAGGGAATGAGTGAATCATCTGCATATGAGGGAACAAGTGTATATGTTGACTATTCAACTCCATTACCAGCTTTTGTAAGAACTATGGATAAAACTGGTTTATTTCCTTTTGTGCATTATGTTTATAAATCAACTCCAGCAACTGCAAAAGTTATATTAAAGAATCCTATGAAATTTATGTTATTGCAAGCTGCTTTAATAGGAACTGGAGCTAGTGCCTGGTTAAGTTCAAACGACGAAGATTATAGACCTGACTGGGCAGCAGATCAACTTAACTTATTTGGTGCTAAAGAATGGGTTAGAGTTTCGGATGGTTGGTATTTAAACTTAGGAAGAATGTTACCAGCTATGAAATTTGGCGGTTTAGATTTTTCTTTAGATACTGGGTTTGGTTTTGTAGGTGGAATAGTAAATATTGCAAATGGCAAAACACCTTTAGGTTATGATATATCTAAGAAATATGATGAAAGTTATGTAAAAGCTGGAAGAAAACTATTAACAATGGCTGAGAATTATCTACCTCCTATTACATTTGGAAGATATGGGCAAAGATTTTCTAAAAAAGCTTTAGGCATTGAGCAAAAGAATTATTATGATGAAGATATGACTTATACTGAATTAGGTTCAAGAGGTGTTGGTGTTAGGCACTTTAATGAAGAAAAAGAATTAAAAACAAAACTAAAAAAAGCTAAGAATAAAAAGAATTATAAGAATAAAGTAAATCCAGCAGACAAAAAAGACCATGAGAAGGATTATAATACAACTGCACGAAGGTTAACCAAGTCTGGAAACAAACTTGGTGTTAATCTGAGAGCAAAAAAAAGTACATTTAACTTACCCAAGTTTGACTTGTGATTTAATCTCCTTAGCTTATAATAGCTAGTTTCCATTGTAATATTAGTTTTTTAAAAGACTAATATTACAATACCTATATTCTTCTAACCATTCTGTATTTTTCAATTCTTCCTTAATTAAATTTTGAATTACAAAAGGTAGTTTAGAACCAACTTTAAGTACTTCTTTTGCAACATCTTCATTTATTATAGATCTACTATATACTCTTGCATAATGATTATTTACTATTACATATTTAAATTTATCATCTAAATTAACATGTGTTATTGTTTCTACTTGCATTTTATTCCTTAATTATTTAAATACTTTATCTAACGCAGCATCAACTTGTGTTGGTGTCGCAGTTAAATATCTTAATGTAGTTTTACGATCTCTATGTCTTGCTAACTTTTGTGCTACTGCAATATTTCCTGTTATTTCTGCAATCTTAGTGATAAATCCGGCCCTGAAACTATGTGTTGTGTACAAAACATTTAATTGTTGCTTTAAATGCTCATTTATTAGCTTTGTTAATCCAGCTGCATTCATAGGTTCGCTTCTACCATTTTTATAGAACAATGCAGATTTACAATCCGATATATCCATTTGAGATATTTTATCACAACAAACTTTATTAAATTGTAAAAGTTGAGTAGCATTAATCTTTGTTTTTTTAAGGACAAACATTTGATCTTTAACTAACTTAGTTAAATCATCAATTGTAAATGTAGTTATTTCAGAGATTCTACACCCACTATAAAACAAAAGAGTATAAGCTCTAAGTAGTTTTAGCTTTGTAGATTTTCTTAAAGTTTTAGATCTCTTTGTGCGTTCAATAATTTTATTAAACTCCAGTTCAAATATCGGTTGTCTATCTTTTTTAGTTCTTTCAGGTCGTGCCATTTTAATTTTCTCCAATCACAATATATCTATCGTTTTCTTTTTTTACTTCACAAAAACTACCATCTTCATTATACTGTTCATTCATTATAATTAAAAGATTTTCTATTGTTTGTTCTTCATCTTCAAAAAGATATCCAAAGCATTCAAACATTTCTTTTTTTGTATATGACATACTCTCTCCTTTATATTCTAAAACAAAATAACTAAAAAGTTATCTTACGTTAAAATACTATGTTACCGACATGAATGTCGGTGACATATAAGTAATTATTCGCTAAAATAATCATCTAAATAAATATTAAAGTCTTCAGTGTTTTCGAAACCTTTCTTGAATGCCAGTTCTTGAACTTCTCGATAATGCTGGAAATTTTTAAAAATATATTTCCCAAATTTAAATATTCTCATAATAACCTCCTTTTCTAGTATCTAGGTGTTGTTTTAGCTACATTAATAAAAATCTCTAAAGATTTAATATTAATTTTCTCATTTTGTAAAGCTACTGCTAAAAGCTCTTTTCCTTCTATTCCAAAATTATCAAACTTATTAAAAGCATCAATGATATTTCCATTGATAAATTCATCTAAAACTATTTCTAAATTATCTAAAAGGATATATTCATGTTTTTCCATCAAACGATCTTTACCTATTTCCATTACAAGCATTGAACCAGCTCCATAAACTCTTGACAATTCACATTCCTTATGAAAGTATGTATAAATTTTGTTGTCAGCTTCTCCAGTATAAAAGCTCCCACTTGCCCATAACTTAAAAGTAAGTTTTTTACCATTTATTTTAAAATCTAAAGTTTCTTTATTCATTTTATATTCCTTAATTTCCGTAATATATATGTTTGCTTGTTTTACTTCATCTGATGGATCTAAAATATGTTTACTTCCATCTTTATTAATAACTAACAACATTTTTGTACCTTTAATACTTCCAACTTGTGAATATCCAGTATTACTTAACATTGAGTGTCTTTCATTAGCAGCTTTATAACCTCTTATCATTGTGTCGTAATGAACTTTCATACCACAAGGAATAGTTATAAACTTTCTTGTAATGTCAATTTCTTTCTGTAAGCTATTAATTATCAATTGAAAGTCATTTTCGGTATGTCTCTTATAATTTAAATCAAAATCTTTATCTAATCTTAAATATAAAGATTGTAATAAAATAAAATTATGTTTTTTGTGTGTCATTTTAAATCCTTTTAATGTTCTTGGACTTTAATTCTAATCAATCTAAAGTTAAAAGTAACTTAAAAATGATTAAAAAGTCTATGTTTTTCATAGATTTAACATAGATTTAACATAGATTTAACATAGACTTATATTTTAAACACTAATTTAACTAATTCAAGTATGTTATAATTTATTAAAAAGAGAGCAAATGAAAAATATATTCTTAACAACACTACTTAGTTTTAATCTTTTAGCTTTTTCAATAGCTGGAGTAGGGACTAACACTTGTGAAAATTACCTTGAGCAAAAACATAAACCTATGCTAAATGAAATGTATGTTCAATTTGCATTAGGATATTTAGCAGCAGATGAAGCAGATATTAAAGATGCTGCTATTCCATCTATGATTGAACATTTAAATAACTTTTGTTCTACTAATAAAAAAGACTTATATATTAATGCAGTTGCAGATCTAGCACAAACATTAAAATTGTAGACATAAAAAAAGGCTAAAACCTCTTACAGTTCTAACCTTTTTTTATGTCTTTTTATTTTTAGTTTGAGTTTGAGTGAAATATTAAACAATAATTAAATCCAATATAGCTTGTAACACTTTCATCTTCTCCAATGTATTCTAAATCTGTAATATTTTCTTTTTCTAATAATGCTATCGCTTCTTCTTCTGTTAGTGCTTTTGCAGCTGCAACATAAACACTAAATACATCTTCTTCGCTTTGTCTATAGCATTTAATATTATCTGTCACTCATCCCTTTTCTTTATTTTCTGCTTGTTCTAATATCTCTTGTGTATTCATTATATTTCCTTTTTGATTTTCTTCAATAAACATTTTTAAAAATGCGTCATACCTTCTTCTTATTTTGGGATCTGTACTGTTTGAATAATTTCCGATAGTTTTAGGAGTTACCCCAAAATAAGTTGCTATGTTTTTATTAGTTAGTTTCATTTAAAGTCCCTTTAATGTTTTGATAAAAAAATTATGACATAGCAAAACTTAAGAATAGATTAAAAAGGGAAAATAAGTTAAGAAAAAGGAAAATAAGTTAAGTTACAAACAAATATAAAAAGTAAATTCAGAAATAAAAATATATATTAAGTATATGAATAACATATGTTTAATATAGACTTAATTTTATTTTTGTTAAAGTAAATGAAATAAACAAGGAGTTAAACATGAATTTACCATTCACAATAGTTGTCGCTCATCAAAAGGGTGGAGTAGGGAAAACAACAACTTTAATAAATATAGCTATTGCACTATATAAGAGAACTAGACTAAAAGTTTTAGATTTAGATCCACAGCAACACACAACTAAGTTTAATAAAAAAAGAGAAGATAGATTTGACCAGATTACAATCAAAAATGAGAATGATTTAATAACATATCTAAAGAAAGACCAGGGATTAACAATTATAGATTTAGGAGGATATGATTCTCAACTAGCAAGAACAACATTACTACTAGCTGATCTAGTAATAATTCCGTTAAGTGATTCGGACCTGGAACAAGATGGACTTGTTGATTTTACTAAGATTATGAAAAGTATAATTGAAGTTCAACCTAATATTAAATGTAAAATCTTAGTTAATAGAGTTCATCATGCAGATAAATCAACTCATAAAGCTTTGAGCTCATATGTTAAAGATATAGATAACTTTTCTATGTTCAAGACAGTTATACCAAATAATGCTCTCTATAAGAGAATGCTTGGAACTGGAAAAAGCATAACAGAATTAACATCTGGTACTCCAGGAATAGTTACTAATAATTTAATAGAAGAAATTATAGAAATATTAAAGGCATGAAAGAATTAATCTTGACAAAAATATTTATGACCAAGGATCAAGCTGATGAATTAAAAGATCTTAATATTCCATACCAAGCAGTAGCTATGGAAATGCTAGGAGTAGATATAGCTCAAAGTCGAAGAACGGCAACAGAACATAAAAATAACAAATTAAAAAAAGGGAAATATAATGGCAAACAATAAATTTGATATATTAGCAAATGCAAATGCAGTAGAAGTAGTTGATGCAGCTGCATTAAAAGAAAGCACTCAAGAAGTAAAAAAAGATTATGTTAATCTAAATGTAACAAAGTTTCCAAAAGATTTATGGGATGCCATAAAAGCATCAGGAGAACCAGTTAATACATTTATAAAAAGAGCTGCTAAAAGAGTAGCTAAACAAGAAGAACTGATGTAATGGAAGATGAAATAAGCAAAAGATTTAAAAAGAATAAAGATAGATTTATAAACTCTTTATTAAATCATTGCTCCATAGATATAGAGGCACAACATAGAACGATAGGAATACAGGACATCTCTAATATTTTGAGTAATGAACTAACTCCACCAAAAGAGCTATTTGAAGAGCTTCTTAAAACAAAAAGATTATTTCCAATGGCAAACAATACATTAGAAATAATTATACTAAGATACCACTCATTGATACTTCCAAACCTCCCACATAAACGATTATAATTATATATGTAGCTTTAGCTGCATATATTCCTTTTCCTCTCTTATAGCCACCCAGGGCGCAGCAAAGGGGGCGATTTTCCTATACTTATTCTTTTTAAGCTCTAAGCTCTAAGCTCTAACAAAATTAAAGAGAAGAAACAATTAGGTGAGGATATTTACGGACTGCAACGATTTGATGCAACTGTGTAGATTTTCGTTGCGTTGCATCACTTTTCTTAAGGTTAGAGATAAAAAAAGAAAACTTAAACGGATTATGTAATAAAGTAGTGAATCTAATCAAAAGTAGTTAATTTGGTCTATTTTAACTACTATTGATTAAGTTTCAAGGGCATATCTTTAAGTTTAAGAGAGTGTTTAAGTTTAAATGGTAAAAAGTAGTTATTTCGCTTAAGTTTTCTATTCAGTTAGAGGAAGTTTAAGGTTTCACTCCATGAATTAAAGGTACATTTGTATATGTATATACCTTTAAAAGAGGGGGAGGGTATGTACCCATCACTCGGATCAGATATATTATAGATTAACTACAATTTGATTTAATTTTTTTCAAAATTTTTTATTAATTTTTTTATAATATCTAAAAGATATTTAAGTTTTTATATATTTAGTCTATGTTAAACATATACTTTTCATAGACTAAAACTAACACAATCTAAATACTAGAAAGTTCTCTTCAAAATTAGAGCTTAGGGCTTATTCATAAAGTTTTTGGACTAGGTCTTTGAGCTCTTGCATTTGCATATTTGTATTTTCTAGCTGATAGCTGATATTGCTTAGAGCTTGTTCACCACTTGCCTCATTTGAATATAAATTTAATATTGTAATAGTGGCTGCTATTGATTCTACTTTTTTACTTAATTTTGCTATTTTTTTATAATTCATTTAATTCCTTTGAAATAAATTATTAATTAGAATTTTTATTAATACTTATACAAAAATATTAAATAAAAATTATGTAATTTATTTAATTATATGTTAATAAAAAAACATTTTAATGTCAAGTTATTTCAGTAAATAACCGCTATATTAGTCTATTTATGAACATTTACAGTGCTTTAGTGTAAGAATTACGTTCTTCTGTATTCTGTAAGAATACCTTATAATATAATATAATATATAAGAATAAACAGGAATACATAATGAATAATAAGACTTATACAAAAAGTAAAATATCATTGACTATAAAAGATGAAACAAAAGAAATAATTAAAAAAATAGCAGTAAAAGAATATCGTGATTTATCGAAACAAGTTGAAATGATTTTAGATAGATTTGTAGAAAATTATTTAAAAGAGAATAAGATAGATTAATTATTTTCTTTTAATAAAGTATTCTTTAAATTCATCAATATCTAATATACATAAAGAATCATCTTCATTAATATAAATAACAGAATCAGCATCTATCTCTTCAACTGTTACTATTTGATCATATCTATTTATATAATCATCGTCTATTACAATTGTCATTTAGGTCCTTATATTTTTGTATAAAAGCAGCTGCATTGATATTTAACAAATTATCTTTTTTCTTGGTATTATGATGAAGTTTTTTTCCTTTGTTTTTATGTTTTTTAATAGTAAAACAATTTGATATATAAGCATGGTCTTGTCTAAAAACACAATTACTATTAACCCATCCAATATCTAAGGAAAAACAAATAGTTTGAATTGCCTTAGATTCTTCTAATCTTTTATGTAATTCATCACTTAGTATTATGCATTGCTCAATCATTTTTCATCCTGGTATTATTATCCTGCTCTTTTTTTTCTTTTTTTTGATTTTCTTCTTTGATTCTTAGTGCTTAGTTTTAATCTTCTGTCCACTTTCCAAAGTTCGGATAATACTTCTGCTGCATACAAAAGATATTTATTATATTCGCTTCTATCAGTTATTATTTTGTCTTTGTTGTATTTTGAAACTTTTTTATTTTGATTTAAAGATTCTTCTACTTGTATTAAGTCAAGTACTTCTGAAAATATTTTATGATCTAAACTAATCATTTTTTCAAATGCTAAAATTCTAAAAATCTCTAAACAAAAGATAACTGGAATATGTGGAACGCCTACTTCAATTTTGTCATCATAATAAGAAGTACAAACTTTATATAATAGCAATAAATCAACATACATAGGATTTACATTTTGATTAGCTCCTGAACCTACTATTAATCTATCTTCTATTCCATCAATAGTTAAATTTTTATCTATACAAAAATTTAGCATTAAATATCCGACTTCATCACACTTGTCTTTTACCTCTTTAGTTTTAATAATTGTTTTAGTGTTGCCTTCTTCTTTTTGTTTTATACTTTCTTCTAGCAGCACATGAACAAATGCTAGAATTGCTATTGTTTTATTATTTAGTATCATATATCTTCCTTTTTTTTGATTTGTATTTTTGTACAATCTATACTAAACATATGTTAAGTATAGATTAACACTATATTTAATCTATACTTAACATATGTTTAATATATTATCACCAGGCTGTTTCTTCTTCTTCTTCATAATCATCTTCTTCAAAAGTTCTACCTTTTATGAAATAATGTTGATATGCTAAAGTATCCATAAAATCGTCTTCACCTTCAACATCAATATCAAATGCTAGAAACTGTGATTCTAAATTACTTGTAAATGGATCTTTTCTACAAAAGTGAACTTTTCCTACAATAAACAAGGGCTCTAAATTTGCGATACGAATATTCTTATTTACTCCACCATGAGATAATGGTTCAACTGGTACTCTTATATTCATTGCTTTTTGAGCTTCATCTACTGTATAAAAGAATTCATTTTGCATTCCAGCTTTTTCAATTCCAAAAGTTTGTGGTTTATATTCTTTATATACACTCAGTACATTTATTGATTTATCAAAAGGTGTCCAATGTCCAGCAGATATTGGCAGCACGTACATATTATTTGAACTATCATATGCACAAGTAATAATTACAGAATTATCTCCAGTTAAAGTACTTCCAGCTAAATCCATAGTTGAGTAACGAACTGTATCAAGTATTGGTATCTTACTTCCGTCTTCTTTTACAATAAAAAGAGGTTCTCTAATTGGTATTTTCTTTTTCTCAAGTGCATTTTTAAAATGTAAATATTTTATTTTGTCAGAATATTCAATATGAGAATAATATTTAAAATAGTTTTCTTTAAATAATCTAGCTTCTTCTGATTGAGCTTTACAAAGATATTCTTGATAAAATAATTTTAACTTTCCATCTTCTTCAAATCCAGCTTTTATTTCTTCTATTGATTCTATTTCGACTCTTTCGCCAGTTTTTGCAAGAATCTCTTTTTCTTTTATTCTCGCTTCTTCTTTTGTTAAAGGGTGTCTATCTGGCCAAGCACTTTTTCCCGAAGCAGTAAGAATTGGAATAATTAATCTTTTATATTTTTTCTTTTTAAGAATATTATTTAACAAAGAATCTTCGTGTAGTATTGTTCCAATAAAAATTACTTTTCCATAAATTGGATCAAGACTTGGTATGCATTCTCCATCAAACCATTTTTTTAATTTAATACGGTTTTGTTTTGTTCCTATTGCATATTGACCTTGATTAGATTCAATATCATCAAATATTTGTAAAGTTGGTCTTCCAAAGTTTTTAGTTCCACCCCTTGGATCTTGTCCAGCTCCATAAACTCTAATATAAATTTTATGAACACCATCAACTACAAGTTCCATTTCTCTTTTATTCCAAACTCTCCCTTTTGAAATGTCATATCCAGTACTCATTGCAGAAATAACCATATCTTGAATATCACTTAAGAAACTTTCAGCTTTTTCTTTTGTACTTGAAAAAATTTGAATAAAAGGTTCATGTTCGTAAAAAATTTTACTAAACATATCAATCTTATTTATATTTGTAGTTTTTCCTCCACCTCTAAAAATACAAATAGCTTTATATTTTGAAGTATCATTTAAAAAATCTAATATTCTAATATGAAATTTTGGTGTTTTATTTGTAAAAATTGCTGGAGCAATATGTTTTGCAGTTTTAATTTTTGTTAATGGATCTATACAAATTGACATTTTATTCTTCTTCTTCTTTGATGTCTTCTTCTATATCAATTTCAATAGTAGCAAATTGCTCTAATAGTTGCTTAGAACTTAATTTATCTCCACCTAGGTCAGAAAGTCTATCTAATAGCTTATCTTCTCTTCCAGCAGTAAATGAGCCTATATCCTTGATGATTTTAACCTGGTCCTGAGTTATATATCCTTGAGTTGCTTTGAAATCTTTAACTTGGTCTACATAATCTTCTAATATGTCATAACAATCAGTTGTCAATAAATTATTTCTAGTTATATCAACTGCTTTTTTAGTGATATTTATAGTAAGAGCTTTTTGCTCAACACTCTTATCTTTTTGCGATATTAATAAAGTTTGTATTTGTACTTGTAAATGTTCTTTAAATTTAAATCTATCAGCCCATCTTTTAATAGTAGATTTATTCATTTCAGCAAAACCCAAATTAACAAGTTCAGTTGAGATTTTTTGAAATGACATAGATTTATATTCATTTTCTATTGTTGCGTTATCACAATATAATTTTAATGCAGCTGCTTCAATATCTTTTAATTCTAAATCAATCATAAATCAAATTCTCCTTGTTTTGGTTTTGGTAATATTTTTTTATATAAAAACGTATATGCTTCTTTCTCTGTTTCTAAATCTTCTATATCCACTGTTCCATCAATATAGAAGATTTTAACTCTTGTTTCCAACCAACGTTTTCGACCTGATGGTGTTATTCCTATGCTTAAAGCTTCAATCGAAAACTTTTTATAATTTGATTTTTCTAACTCAGCTTTCATCTCAACCTTTATCTTTTTTTAAGTTGTCTTTAACTCCCTAATTATCGTTCTTCTATTGTCTTTACTCAGCTTTTCAGCTTTTTTATATATGATTTTTAAAATTAAATTAAATTAAAAAAAAGAAAAAGAAAAAAAGAAAATCATTACTATAAAAAAGTCTGAGTTCCTGAGCAGACTAATAGATAGGCACGATTTTCTCGAAACTTCTAACAACTCAAAATTAAAAAAAGTCTGAGTCTAAAGCTGAGTTAGTTGAATTCATCCATAAGAATCAATTTATTATCAACACTATAATTTATATTTCTCGTTAACACTTCTTCCTTATTGAAATCAAAACTTAAAATATCTGGAGATACAGCCTTAAGTCCAATTACAAATCTAGGTCTAATTCCTAATTTTTCATTACCCTCAATCTTATGTTGCTCACCATCTGTCTTTATTTTCATATCTTCTTTTAATCTATTCCAAAACTTCTGTTCAGATAAAGCGTGATTTCCTTTTTCAAGAACATAAGTTTTATATAGAGCATATAAATATCGCTTAGGAATCATTGATTTTTCATCAATCAATAATGATTCTTTTATAAATGTTCTTAATGGATCAATTGACTCTTTATATGCCTGTAAGTTCTCTTTCATATTTGATGATTTAGTAAAACTACCATTTTTAATTAATACTTGCAAATGCGATAATGCGAGATTTAGAATCCCTCCCATTTCATCGTTAAATCTTTTAGATAAACCTCTTATTTTTTCATTATCTTTTATTTCTGAATCAAAATTAAGTAATAACATTCTTCTAAAAACAGCATCATCTAAACCTTGTTTGGGTTTAGCATTACCAGAAAATAAGATTTTAGGTTTTTCATGTGGTTCCAAAGCAAAAGATGCCTGATGTTTTGGATCTACTTGTATACTATCTTCTGGAGAAACTAATGTCTTTAAATTTGCCATTTGACCATTTTTAAGATTATTTGCATCAATTTCAGAACCGATATTTAATATTTTATTACACAGTCCAGCCATTTTATGACCTTCGAAATCTTGTAGTTGAACAGATGAAACATTAGTTTTGCCAAAGAAAGAACGAATAATATCCATGATTACAGATTTACCATTTGCTCCACTTTTTCCATATAGAAATAAAAATGATTCATAATCATGATTAGGCAAAAAGCAATATCCTATAAACTGCATTAATGTTGATTGGTCATCCTTATTTGGAAGAACTCTATCTAAAAACTTTTCCCATTTTAAAGCTTTTGCATCTGTTGAATAATCAAATTCTAAAATATTTGTAACTCCATCTTTTTTAGAATGTCTACCAAGAAAAGTAACCCTACCTTTTTTGGTAATTGATAAAGTTCCATTTAACAAATTTATTTTTCTAACTTCTTGCTGGTAATGTTTTATTTCATTTAAAGATATTGAATTTAACAAAACATCCTCATATAAAGTTTTAACATTTTGAGAAGTAATTTTAATATGATCTACTTTCGCAAGAGGCATAAATTTTTGCATCATAAATCCAGAAATATCATCTGTATCAGGTTCTAACATATGAAAATATTTACCAGTCCATACGCATAAACGATTATTATATTTAGCTAAAGTATTATCAGTACTTTTACACATTTTCTCAAATGCAACTCTTATGTCGGAACCAGAATTTTGAGAATAATGTTTATGCATTTTTTTATAGTTAACAAACATCATGTCAAATTTTTCAATAATTTCATCAAATTCAATTTCTTTTTCTTTTGCAAATTTTGGTAAAATTTCTTGAAATACTTCTTGTTTTGCATGCTTATAGAAATCAGTTTGTTTACCTTCTTTAAATTTTTCATAAAATTCAGATAAATCTTTAATATCCATTTTTCCTTGAACCATGGGAATATGCTTAGGATATCCATGCGTATTTAGAATAGACCAGTTCTTTTTAATATCTCTAAATGTTTTTAATGGTTCTGTAAAATAATACTTACTAAAATCTTTTTCACACCATTCTTCCATGTCTTCAATTAAAGTAGTCGAAAGTTTAAATGAACTATATGCAATAGAGTGATAAATATCTTCTTTTTCTTTAAACTTTTTTTCGGCAAGGTAATCTGAAATATCATACTTATAATCAAATGCATTATTGATATGATAAAAAATAACTATGTATACTTCTTTGGCAACTTCTTTAATTTCGTTATATCTTAATATGGCAGCTTCATATCCAGCATTATCATTATCAAACCAAATATAAACTGTTCTATCTTTTAGTAAATTCTTATGTTCTTCCCATGAAGTTGATACACCACCCAAAGTCAAAACATTAATATCATACGATAATAAGTTTAGTGCATCTTTTTCACCTTCAACAATAAAAACTTTATCATCTTTATCTTTTTGATTAAAAAATTCATAAGGAAATGCATAGGTAGTTGAACTTCCACCACTCACCCATTTTCCATCTAGACGAGTATCAAGTAATTTTCGAGAATCCTTATCCCAGATATACTTAAGTCTATGTTTGATATTGAAACAAGTATTTTTATCATCTAAAATTCTATTTAAAATAGCAATTGAATCATGTTCTTTATCATATCCGAGGTATAAATCTTGCCAATCTAAAAATGTTTTAGAATCATATCTTGGAAAAAGATTTGTTATCTCATCACTATAATTGAAAATCTCTTCACTTAAGAAAGTTGATATTTTCTTAGCTTTTGATGTCATGTAAGAAATAGCTTTATTTTTACTTTTCACTATTTCTTTTTGTTTTTCATCATTTCTTTTTTTATTTTTATTTTTCAATTCTTCTTGTTCTCTTGAAATCTTTTCACTATCTTCATCACTTAAAGTTATCGTTTCATTAGGTTTTTCATAAGGAACTTTTTCACAATCTAAAATAAACATACACGCATCTAATTTAGAAATTTTTTTTTCTTCTACTAAAAAGTTAATTAAATCTCCACCCATATCGCAAACCATGCATTTAACAATATTTAATTTTGGTGCATAAGAAAAATTAGGAGATTTTTCACTATCTCCATGAAATGGACAGATTGTTTTATTTCTTCGAAAACTATAATTATAATTATTTTCTAAGAATTCTTTTATGTTAATATTCTGAGCTTTGACTAAATCAAATAAATCAGTCATATATTAATTCCTCTACTGGAAATAAAGAAGTGCTGCTAATATACTCTTGAATAAGAGTTAAAATATTTTTGGCAGTTTTAATATTTTTAAAAGTAAATCTATAAAAATATTTTTGGAATACATAATGTTTTGTTTGTGGAAAATTTATTAATATTTTTTCTATTGCTTTATTAGCACAAAGTATTTTTTTATTTATTGTTTTTGTGAATGTAAGTTTTTTAAAAAATAAAAGAATTGCTTTTCTTCTTCTGATTTTTGAAATCTTAGATAATTGTTTACATAAGTTATCTTCTGTTTTAGAAACAATTAAAGCTCTTGATATTAAGTCTCCTACTTCTTGTGCATATGGGTATCTATAATTTTCTAGGATATATAATTTTCCATCAATAGTTTTAAATCGTTCTTCATTTCCAAAGCAACCATTTTTTTTTAAAGATCTTAAAGTTTCTTCACTAACTTCATTTATTGAAGCAGCAACAGATAAAGGAATATAATTTTTATCAATTCCTAAAGAAGATTTTTGTTCGAGTATCATTTTTGTGCCTTTTATAATTTCTCAATAAAGATTAAAACTAAAGGCACGAACATGAGTTTAATCTTTATTCAAAAATAGATAATTTTTTATGTTATACTTTGAATATCTTTTGTAATAAAAATTTCTAATTTTATTTATAAATAGAAATTTGTCTATTAAAAATGATTATATAGATAAATTTCTTTATTTTTTATAAAATAGAAAAATATCTATAAGGAGAATATTTAAAATGAAGAATTTACGCTTGGGTAAGGCAATTAAATTTTTAGATTTAAGTCAAAAGGATTTTGCTGATATTTTAGGTTTTAATAAACAAAAAATAACGGATCTTGTAAATGGTAAACAAAATATCACAGATGAAATAGCATTGTTGTTAGAGGAAAAAGTAAATATAAATAAGTACTGGTTACTTTTTAATGAGGGTAGTATGTTTGCTTCTAAAAATAAAGATTTAAAACTATTACAAGAAGAATCTAATAAGAATTTAATTATAAATAAAATTGATGAATTGGAAAAATCTTTTTTAAAAAGAATTAAAGAGTTGAAAAGTTTAATTTAAAAATTAAAGGTTAAAAATCTTTAAAGATATATATCTATATTTATATTACTATAAATATATATCTTAAAGATAATACTTAACAATATACTATTTAACTGCAAACATATACTATTTAACTGCAAACATATACTATTTAACTGCAAACATATACTATTTAACTGCAAACATATACTATTTAACTGCAAACTTATTTTATTTTAAGTAAAATTAATATACTATTTTAGAACAAGCATACTATATTAGTGCAAAAGGAAACTTATGAATGATTCTTTATTAAAAGAAGATAGAGATTTAACAAAAATAGAATATATAAATTTAACAACTAAAATTAATGCTGGTGCAATTCCAGTTGAGTATTTTAGAAAGAATTTATTTAATGCTTCTATTCGTGTTTCAAAAGATTTGAAAAGAGCTAAGACAATTTATGAAGATGATAAAGTTTTAATTAAAGTAACTAGATCATTACATCAAAAACATAGAGATGCAATGTCAATTCTATTTACTGATAATAAGGGAATAGTTGAAAAACCGCACAAAGACGGCTCTTATAAAATAAAAACAAGTTTATATCACATTGCCAAAGAAATGGGATATAAAAGACCATCCTCTAGTACTGAAATTGTAAAAGATTTACTTTTTGATTTAAGACATACTGAATTTGTTGTTTTTGATAAAATTAAAAATATAGAACATGGAGGGCATAGACTGATTGGAGAATACGAGTATGATAAAAATACAGAAGATTATATTGTAAATATTCCATCTTCTACTTCTAAATTTAATATTTTAAATTATTCTGTTGAAATAGATAAAAAAATTAATAAAAAAATTCTAGCAATTCCAAATAGCCTAGCAAAAATTAAAGCACTAATATCATATATGTTAAGTAATTTAGCATTAAAAAATGGAATAAGTTTTATAAACATTTGTGATAAATTTGATATTATAAAAGAAAACAAATCAAGATTTAAAAAAGATATTTTTGATAATATTGAATTATTAGAAAAATTTAATATCTCCGTAAATACTGAAACAATGATTATTAAATATAAAAAGCTTGAAGAGGTAAACTTTCATAGACCAATAAAAGAAGAAGAGATTATTAAACTATTAGAAATAGAAAATAAAACAAGTAAATTCATAGGTAGAATGTTGAAGCACAAAGGCATCGATAAAGAAATAACAGTAAGTAAAATTTTAAAAGTAACAAAAGATAAATATGAAGAAGATTCTTATTTTTTAGAATTAGAAGCAATTGATGGAACTATCACAGATACTAAAAATCCTATTGCATTTGATATGCTAGTTTCATTTGAAGAAGCTGGATATATATTTAAAGAAGGAGATTAAGATGAAAAAAGAAATTGACATTAGTTTAGTTACAGTTGTTGCAGTTGATTCAAATGATAAGAAAGTAAGTTGTAAAATACATGAACTTGTTTTTAATGAAACAGAGGGCATATATTATATTAATAATATTGCAGTAAGAAAAGTAAAAATTCAAGTTGAAAAGCTTGAAAACTAGCTAGTACTAGACATTTCCACCTTGTAAATCTTCTATAATTTCCTAAAATCACTAGGAGTAATTATGGAAGATAAGAAAAATCCTGACTTAGCTATTTGGGATAAACTCTTTGATGCTCAATCAAAGATGATGCCAATTTGGGAAAAAAACGAATTATATTATCATTCGAGATTCTCAAAAAAACAATTTAAAAAACTAACTAAAGATAAAAGAAGTAAAATTTTTATTCCAAAAATCCGTAATGTAGTAAATATTGTAAGAGCTCTTTTCTCAACTGCTTTTTTCAGTGGTGGTGTTCCAATAGAACTGGAAGCACAAAGTGAAGAAGAAAATGATTTAATGACAAAAAGAAATAAAGTTATTAAAAAATTCTACAAAAGATTAAATCCAAACAAAGAACTTCTAAAAGCTTTTTTATCTGCATTACTTTACAGAATGGGAGTTGTAATTACTTACTATGATTCACATAATGAAAAAGTAGTTACTAGACATATTCCAATAACTGATATTGCATTTGATGATGAATGTACTTGTATTGATGATATTGAAACAATAGCTTATGTACATAATGAATCTAAAAGAGTTATATTAGAAAAGATAGCATCAGATTACTACAATCAAAAAAAATTAAAAAGACAACTTTTTAAAGAATCAGATATTTCATCTGCTAGAAGATTTAAAGTAAAAACTTTATATACAAAAACCTCAAAAGGGTATGAAGTGAAAATCTTTATAGATGGTATTTTGTGCAGAGTTAAAGAATTTAAAAAATTACCTTTTCAATTTGGTTTTGCCCTGGACAAATTACCAGCCATTTCAAAATCAGAGAGAAAAGATCAAATTCTTTGCTATGGTGGAGATATGGTTGAGCTTTTAAAAGAACTACAAAAAGAAATAAATCATAAAAGAAATATAAAAAATGATATTCAAGAAGAAATCCTAAACCCATCTATTATAGTTGATGAAACTGTATCTTTAGATCCTAATGAATTAAAAAGAGGACCTGGAAAAAGAATTAAAATTATTGGAAAAATATCTGGAATTAAAGAACGTCCAATACCAAGTGAATATTCTTTAAATAATGATTTGTCAATTTTAGAGGGAGATTTTAGGGATGCTGGAGGCGTTAACTCTATTCAAGAAGGACACACTTCATCAAGTGATAGACGTTCTTCAATAGCATTAAGTGTTGTAAATGCAAATTCATCCATGCGAATTGAAGAAATGATTATTTTTATTAAAGATACATTATTTGAACATTGGGCTAAAACATGGGTTGAATTAGTATTTTTAAATGCAAGTGATGAAGAGATAAATGCAATTACTGGAGAACATGAACCTTTTGGTCCTAAAGGAAATAGGAAAGACTTTAAATATGACCTTCTTATAAATTTTGGTATGACTGTTGATAAAGAGAAAAAAATTAATGACTTATCTAATCTACTACAAATGTTATTACAAAATCAAAATGTAAATCCTAAAATTTCAGAAAAATTATTAACAAAAATTTTAGAGCTGAGAGTAGGAGAAGAAATGAATTTAGATGACATATTTAATGAAAAAGACACAACAAATAAACCAAGTGAAGAAGATATTAAAAAAGGAGAGCTTGATCAGGCTCTTTTATAAAAGTAGGACATTTTTAGAAGAAAAAAAGTTTAAAATATAAATATATAAAATACAAGAAGGAAAATTATGGAAGATAAACAAAGAGAACTAGGGTTAGTTAAAAAAATCCACCCATCAGGAATAGTTGACACTGACAAAGGTTTTAAAGTAAATATTCAATCTCAAGTAGGAGATAGATTAGTACAAAATATGAGAACTAGAGATGTAACTATTGCAACTAAAAAAACTTCTTCAAAGAATTCATCTTTAAAAATTAAAGGTGATGAATATAATACTTTAAATCAGTTGGAACTGGCTGATAAATATGATTTAAACGAACTGAGATTTATTTGCAAATCTTTAGGTATTGCAAAATATTCTAACTGGGATCAATCAGAATTATGTGAAGCAATTGCTACAAAGCAAGAAACTTTAAAAGTTGATGAAACAAATGTTTAAAAGAAACTTTTTATTAAAACTTTTTTTAATGCTGGGATTAACTGGTAGTTTTGCAGTTGAAGATGAATCAGGTGGAAGTGGTGATGAACAAATAGATGATGATGAATAAGATGATGAAGCAGATGATGATAAATCAAAAAAAGATGCTGAAGCAGATGATGATAAATCAAAAAAAGATGCTGATAGATTTAGAGATATGGAAAAGAAGATTGATGGTTATGAAGAGTATATTAGTTCTCAAAAAAATGAAAAAGCCACTAATGAAGCTATTTCAACTATTAAAGCTAAACATTCTGATTTTGATGAAAGTAAAGTTTATGAACATTTAAAAAAATTAGCAGAAACTGATCCATCAAAAGCAGAGCTGTTAAATAACCCGATTGGTTGGGAAAATATTTGGAATGATATAAAACCAAAAAACGTAGAAAATGATGATCCTTATTATGCAAGAAATTTAGGAGAAGAAGACAGAAGTGAAGATTTAATTAAATCTTTAAAAACAACTGGAGCTATTTCTGTTGCTGACCAAGTAGCAGTATATGGCGATTTATTAGATTAATATCAAAATCAAAGGATATAAAATATGGATGGTATAATTTTTACAAATGACTTTACAGGTGGTGTTGCAGATCTTACAAATAAGATTGCTGCATTAGGATATAACGATACTCCTTTCTTCTCTTCTGTTCAAAAAGCAGTTCCAGATAAAAAAGCAAAGACTTATTTAGGTCATGCGTGGGAATATGAAGTTGCTCCAGAGGGTGATGTTACAAATGCACATTTTGAGGGTTCTGCTCCAGCTGCTGCAATTAGTAATGTTTTAGGTGGTTCTGCAAATCACTATCAGATTATCAAAGATACTTATGGTGTTACTGGTTCTGCTGAAGATCTAGAAAGAAGAGATGGCAAAAAAGAACTAAACCAACAAGGTGCATTAGCACTAATTAAACATAGAAAAACTATTGAAGATATTTTATTTTCAAAACAAGCTCCAGTTCAAAGAGTAAATACTGGAGTTAAAATTGCTGGTAAAGCTGGTTCGTTATGGCATTGGTCTAATGCTCAAAACACGATTGATTTAGCTGGAGCTTTTACTCCTAAAAAATTAAAAGAAATGCTTAAAATCGCATATTACAAAGGTGTTCCAGTTGATACACTATGGTTAAGTGATGTTCAAAAAGACATTATGGATGATTGGTATATGTCAATTGCTCGTGTTGGTATGGGACAAAAAACAGTTAATGCAAATAACATTGAGATGATTACGGGAATACCTTATGCTCCAAATCTTAAAGTTAAAGTATCAACACGATTAGCTGATAGTGAAGTTATGGGATTAAATATGCCTTCTATTGCTTTGGTTTATCAAAGATTAACTAAGAAGAAAAATTTACCTGAGCTAAATGATGTTGTCGAGAGAGAGATTCTATCTGAGTTAACACTTAGAATGAATAACCCATACGCTGGTGTTTATATGACTGGCTTAGACGTATAAGGTTTAAGATGAAGTATGCAGATTTTAAAGATTATTTAAAAATGATTATGGCTGGAGATAAAGAATTACCTACTGATCCAATTTTAAAACCTTTTTTACTTCAAAGCTTAAAGGAAGTGGCACGTTTTGCGAAGCCACTTCTTTTAACAACAAAAGCAAAAGATAAAGATATTCTGATGGCTTTAGAAAATGGACTATATATATTAACTCCCAAGTTACCACTTTTAGATGATGATGAAATAGTAATAGGAGAGGATTTAATATATGCAGTTGCTTATAAAGTAGCTTCTAAAATTGCTGATATAAGATATAGAAAATATTATGAAATAGAAGCAAACAAAATTAGTAATGATTATGTTTGGAATAGATATACATCTATTGAAAATGGAAATTATGAAGATCAAGTTTCTTATACAGAATCAAGCTTAGATACATTTGGATTTAAAACGATTTATAAAACAAAAGTTCAAACATCAACTGGAATTGTTTATGATTGGGATGATGTATTTATAAATTTAATAAGTCAATATCTAATAGGAACTTCACTTACTGATATTTCAAAGAGTGACAAAAACAATTTAGAAATGTATATATCTTTCTCAAATGGAACTTTAACAGATCCTAAGTCTTTAGAAGATTTTACAGAATTTAATAAATACTTAGGAGGTTTATAGTGAATAATGATTTTATAGGAAATGTAAACAAAATAGCAGCTGCGTTACCTTCACTTATTGGAGTGGGAGCATTTTTAACACCTGATGTTAAAGAGGTTTTAAAAGATTTAAATAATCTTAATATTGCAGAAGTAGTTGAAGATTTACAGAAAGGTAATTACCTAGGTAATAGAAAAATAGATATTGATTTAGGATTGAACAACAATATTACAACTTCTGCTGTTTCTTATTCTGCTGCTAAAGTTGTTTTAAATACAGGAACAGTTCTTAATATTCCTTTTGAAATAGTAAATCAGGATTCAAGTGTATCTACTATTGAACTTACTTCACATACTGATATTAAAGATCATATTACATCACATACTTTATTTACTACTAATGTTGTAAATACAGAAGTAACAGTTGAGGAAGCTATTGGAGAAAATCCTTTATTAATTAGATTTAGAGATTCGGATGGTTTTGCTTCTAATATTGATAAGATTATTTTAACTGCATATAGTGGAAATCTCAAAGAAGCCAAACCCTCTTATTTTTGGGCAAAAACTACATCATCTTTAGAAACTATTGCTAATAGAGTAGGAGATATTATTGCGCTAGGTAATGACATTGATAGTATTATTTCTCTTTCTGAAAAAAGAGAAGAAGTACAAGGATTATTTGATATTAGAGATACATTATCTGCTTTATATGAAGACTTAAATAAATTAAAAACTATTTATTTAAACATGGATAATATTATTGATGTAAATGCAAATGAATTAAACATTAACAAAGCAGTTGCAAATGAATTAAACATTAATAAAGCTGTTTCAAATGAATCTAATATTAACAAAGTAGTTGCAAATAAGAATAATATTGATGCAGCTGTTAAGAATGAATTTAACATTAATAAAGCTGTTGCTAATGAATCTAATATTAATTTATTAGCAAAAAAAATACCTACGCTTGAAAATATAAATGAAAATATAAATGATATTTTAAAAACAAAAGATCATGCTCAAACTGCAAGTGAAAAAGCAAAAGAAGCAACTGATATTAGAAATGAAATAATTAATTTTAATCCTAAAGTTGTTCATGTTGCAGCAAGCGAACCAGTTTCAATCTCATATAACTCTACAACAGGAGAATATACTATTTTAATGCCAAAAGGTCTGAAAGGAGACAGAGGTGAAGCTTTTAAAATTGAAGCAAGTGGAACTTTAGCTTCACGATCTGCGTTTGATGGAGCAAGTAAAGGTTTTGCATTTTTATCTTTAGATGAAAGTCCCACAAAAGTATATTTTAAAGCAACAGATACAAGTGGAGATTGGACTGTTGGTATTGCATTTGGAAAAGGAGATAAAGGAGAGAGAGGTTATGGAATCTCAAA
>SPKZ01003065.1_pt1 | contig 35530 bp, 32 predicted proteins | sample 2456571 | NCBI WGS metagenome assembly SPKZ01 (sample SAMN11192286, study PRJNA482655) | marine metagenome | biome: ENVO:00000447; feature: ENVO:00000244|ENVO:00000211|ENVO:00000569|ENVO:00002023; material: ENVO:00002151; isolation source: ocean water from marine abyssalpelagic zone ...
AACAGTCGGTATCCAACCACTGACCAAGGCTTAGAAGCTTTAGTGAGTAAACCTGACGCTGATCCTGTACCCCGTGATTACCGTGAGGAAGGCTACATTAACCGTGTACCGACCGACCCTTGGGGCAATGAGTATTTGCTGTTGAGCCCAGGAGAAAATGGTAAATATGATCTGTTTTCACCGGGTTTAGATGGTGAAGAAGGTACCGAAGATGATATTGGTAACTGGAACATGTTTGACAAGAAAGAAGATCAATAGGCTTAAGTGAAAGTAATCATCCCAACTAACAATTATCACCGCCAACAAACAGGGTTTACCCTGATTGAATTAATGTTGGTGGCATTATTAATGGGCTTAGTCGCCGCCACGGTAATGTTTACTGTTGATAGTTCTCAACCGCAAAAAAATCTTAAGCGTCAAGCGATGAAAATGGCCGCATTAACTGAAATCGCACTGGATCAAGCCACCATGACCGGACGAGATTTTGGGATGGTGATAGGGTTGAACGAATACCGTTTTGTTGAATTGGTTGAGCAACGGTGGCAACCATTAGAAGATGATATCTTAGTGGATCAAGAGCTCAAGCAAGCTGAGCTATTAATGACGGTTGATGGTTTTGCTTGGGCGCCGGATAAAATTGATTTTTCATCGAGTACTTTCTACAGCGAACGGGAAACTGATTACGACAAAGACGAAAAAGAGAAAAAGCATATTCCTCAAGTGTTATTGCTTTCGTCAGGTGAGTTGACTCCTTTTAAAATTGAATTTAAGTTAAATGATAGTAGTGAACTTGATTTGAGCGATCTCCAACAAGCCTATCGGGTTAATTTATCAGCCAATACCTTAGGGATGATTAAGGTCGAGGTATTGAGTGATGAATAATCGACAACGCGGGATGACACTCATTGAAGTGATGGTGGCATTAGCGGTTTTTTCGTTGGCGGCACTCGCCGCAGTGAATGTCTCGACTGAACATATGCGCTCGCTCTCTTATATCGAACAAAAAACCTTGGCGTTATGGGTTGCTAACAATCATTTGACCCAATTACAGCTCGATAAAAAACTACCAAAACTAGGCGATAGTCGTGGCAAAGTTGAATTGGCGGGTCGAGATTGGTACTGGCACCAAGAAGGGGTTAAAACTGAAGATCCGCAATTTAGAATGGTCAGAATTCGAATTGCCGCGAGCGAAGATAGTCAGTCAGCCTTGGCGCGTTTGACCACGTATATGGTGGCGAAAAAATGAATATTATTCGCCAGCGTGGTTTTACCTTAATTGAAATATTGATCGCCATCTCGATATTTGCCTTAATTGGCTTAGCGTCGCATCAAGTTTTATATTCGGTACTGACTAGTGATGAGGTGTCACAAAAAGCCGCACAACGGATTAAACAGACTCAAAGAAGTTACCAGTTGGTTCAAACCGATATCATGCAAATAGCGCCACGGCCGATTCGTTTTGGCAGCCATGAAAGTGCAGGAGCCAAACAATTTTTATTGGCTGGCGATGATGTCATTGACAGTGATGATCAAGGGATTGTCTTTGCACGCTTAGGCTGGCGTAATCCGGCCCAAATGTTTCCTCGTGGTGCGGTTCAAGCGGTGGGTTATCGTTTAATTGATAATAAATTAGAAAGGTTACATTACCTTTATCCAGACCAAGAAAGTGGTACTAAGCCGCAAGTGACCGTATTACTTGAACATGTAGAATCGTTAAAATTTGAGTTTTTTGATAAAAATAAATGGCAAAAAAATTGGCGTAAGCCAACATTGCCGGCAGGTATTGCGATGATTATTACCCTTAAGAGTTATGGTGAAGTGCGCTGGCAATTTTTAACGGTAGCCTCGCCTGAGGTTGAATCATGAATCAACCACGTCAGGGAGGTATAGCCATTATAACGGTGTTACTCGTGGTTGCATTAGTCGCAATTATTGCCTCGAATATGACCGGACGCCTACAACTAATTGCAAATCGTACCATCAACCAACAACTGTATCAGCAAGGGTTATGGTCGGCGATTGCCGGTGAACAGTTAATTTATAAGGTGTTAGAACAAGATTATCAAGACAGTAAAAACTCGGTTCATTTGCAGCAGCTATGGGCGAGAGAAGGTGTTGTCGTACCATTAGATGAAGGGATGCTCGAACTGACGGTACAAGATTTACATAGTTGTTTTAATTTAAACGTGTTGGCTAATGAGCCAAGTGGCGGTGGCGGCAAACAATACGCCGTCACTCCTGAGCAACAGCAATTTGCCGCGTTACTAACCGCATTAGAGATTGAGCCTTACTTGGTCGAACAATTATCGAGTACGGTACGAGATTGGATTGACAGTAATACCATTGTTGAAAGCTCAATGGGTGCTGAAGATGATAATTATGGCTCAAAACAGGTGCCTTACCTAACGGCTAATGCCCCGATGGCAACCGTGACCGAACTCATGGCGATAGAAGGCATGACACCGGCGCTATATCGGAAAATAAGACCCTTTGTGTGTGTAATCCCAAGCCAAACAGAGATGGCGATTAATGTTAATACCATTGCTGTTGAACAGGCGGCGGTGTTAGTCGCGATGTTTGGTGATAAATTGACCTTATCATTAAGTGATGCTAAGTCATTGTTAGGTAGTCGTAATGAGCAGGGGTTTTCGAACATAAAGGATTTCTTTGCTAGCTCAGAAATTAAAAAGTTGGGCAAGTTGCCCACTGATTTACAAAAACAATTTAAAATAACCAGTGATAGTTTTCGTGCTGAAATGACGTTTACGATTGATCAACGCAGGTTTACCCTGACTAGTATGTTTTTGCGTGATGATAAGGGAACATTGGCGGTGGTAAGCCGTCAATTTGGAGATATAGAATGAGTGAACGATTAGTTATCCGCTTAGGTAGCCAAGCTAACGATAGTATTAGCTGGCTAGTTTGGTCCGATAATCAACAAGAAGTTATTGCGTCAGGTCAGCTGGAACATGCAGAGCAGTTATCGACATTAGTGCAGCGATCGAGTAATCGACCGGCGCAAGTCTTAGTACCTGGCTGTGATGTTGGTTTGTTTGAAGTGGAGCTGCCCCAGAGTAATCGTCGTCAAGCGTTAAAAGCGATTCCATTTATGTTGGAAGATGAGATCGCGGCTGATGTGGAACAACTGCATTTTGTTTACCCTAAGCCTCAAGGGAAAAAACAGCAGGTTTTTGTTGTTGCTAAAACCAAGATCAGGCAATGGCAGCAGTGGTTAACAACCGCTGGCATTCAAGTAAATCAGATGACTCTAGACTGGTTGGTCTTGCCGGTACCTAGTGATGAAAATGCCATTAGCGTGTTACAACTCAGCGATCACATACTACTACGCCAAGGCGAGCTTCAAGGGCAAACGATTGCGACGCAATGGCTGGAACCTTGTGTCACTCTATTGGAACAACAGCAAGAAAATACCGTTCAACTGGATAATTATGGCGTGGATGATGCGGTATTAGCGATGCCATATAACTGGCATGCACAAGATCCTTTACTACCAATGCAACGCTTAGCGGTTGGTTTTACTGACGTTGAAATCAATCTTCTGAGTAGCGAATTCGCGGTTAAAGATCACAGTAAAAAAAGTGTCAATGTGTGGCGTAATGTCGCGTTAGTTGCTAGCGTAGCGTTGGTCTTGATATTTGTTGAGAAGTTTTTCCGGATCAATCAGCTGGAATCACAGCAAGCAATTGTTAAGGCACAATCACAAGAAATTTACAAAAAAATCAACCCACGAGCGAAACGAATAGATCGCTTAAAATATCGGATTAAGCAGCAATTAAAACAAGCTGGTGGTAGCCAAACTGATCCGCAGTTTACCGCCATGATGGTGGCGCTAAATCAAGCATTATCACAGGTGCCTCAACTCAAGCCTATCAGTATTAAATACGATAATAAACGCCAAGAACTTCGAGTACAGGCCGATGGTGATAGTTACCAACAGTTTGATCAATTTAAGCAGGCGTTGAAAGGTCAATTCTCAGTAACCGCCGGTGCGATGAATAATAATGGCAATAAGGTCAACGGCTCAGTAATTATTAAGGTGGCATCATGAGAGATTGGTTCGAGTCATTACAACAACGAGAGCGTACTTTAGTGCTCGCCATGGCGGCGGTACTGGCAATTGCGATTGTTTACTTTGCGTTGTATCAACCATTACAGCAGCGATTAGCTCAGGCTCAAAAATCATTAGACCGTGAGGTCAAACTATTACAATGGGTCGAAACCAATGGGACTAAACTTGCTAGACTTGGTGGTAGCAGTTATGGCGGTAGTCAAAGTAATAGTAACGGTTCATTAGATCGCATTGTTAATAATACGGCCCGTCAGTATGGTTTAACCATTAACCGCTTGCAGCCTCAAAATAGTAAATTAAATGTCACCTTGGACAAAGCTAATTTTAGCTCGACTCTACAATGGTTAGAATTGTTGCAACAACAGCACGGCATTACGATAGATAGTGTTGACTTTCGAGCAGAATCGACCCCAGGCTTAGTGCGAGCCCGGGTATTATTAGTGAGATAATGATAACGTGAAAATATTTAAATATACGCTCGGTACGGTGGTTTTATATGTGGTTTTCCTGATTGTATTGTTACCGGCAAGTTTTGTGGTTAATCAAGTAACATTACCACCGTCGCTACAGTTAGGGATGATTCAAGGCACTCTATGGCAAGGCCAAGTGAGCTCGGTAAAAGTTGAAAAGCTCGATCTTAAAAATGTGCAGTGGGATTTGATCGTGAGCTCTTTGTTTGCTGGTCGATTAAATCTTGATCTCAATATTGGTAATAGTCGTGATCCTATTCGTGGTAATGGTTATGTCGGTTACTCGTTAGACGGGGTCTTTGCTGAACAGTTTACACTTAATGCACCTGTAACGACTTTAACCACGATTCAACCGTTGCCAATGGATTTGGTCGCGAATGGTCAGGTGTCGCTGCTGATTGAAGATTATCAACAAGGCGAACCTTGGTGTGAGGCCCTCAATGGTTTACTGACACTAAAATCATCACAGATCAGTAATAATTTTGGCCGAGTAAACATTGATAATGCCCAGGTTAAACTCGTGTGTGATAAGGGCGATTTAATCGCGACGATGAAGCCTAAAACCAACACCCTTGGCATTGATGTCAAGGTCGTGGTTAATAAAAATAATATGGCGACGTTATCGGGCTTTGTTAAACCGCCAAGTAATGCGCCAAGAGACTTTGTCGAGATGTTGAAATTTACCGGACCAGCCGACAGCCAAGGTCGCTACCCGCTAAAGTTGGAACAAAGACTCTAGCGGTTAAGCTCATTTTCACATTCCCATGATATTTTATGCCCGACTGGTTGTTTAAAGTAACCAGACGGGCTATTTTATTTATATAGGTATCAGAGACAGTAGGGCGTAATGACTAAGCAACGACAACTTCCAACCATTTTATCTTCTAAGGTAAGCGCTAAAAGTAAATTTTTTACCGTTGAACAACTCAATTTACGTTTTTCAAACGGGGTTGAGCGGCAATATGAACGGATGAAAAGTGGAGGTCGTGGCTCAGTGATGGTAGTGCCATTTCTCGATCCTGATACCCTGCTTTTAATTCGAGAATATGCCTGTGGTACCCATCATTATGAACTGGGTTTTGTTAAAGGCTTGATCGACCCCGGTGAAACACCAGAGCAGGCCGCGAATCGGGAGCTTAAAGAAGAGATCGGCTATGGTGCGAATAAACTCATTGCGTTGAAGTCATTAGCGATGGCACCGGGTTACTTTGGTTCTAGCATGCATATTTTTATTGCCAGTGATTTGTATCAAGAAACACTCGAAGGTGATGAGCCTGAGTCACTCGAATTAGTACCTTGGGCCTATCATCAATTAGATCAGTTAATGGATGATCCCGATTTCAATGATGCTCGAAGTATTGCAGCTTTGTTGATGACTCAGCGTAAACTCAATGAAGCAGCAGGAGGGTGAACTATGGATTTATGTGAACTAACTTTAGCCGTCGAAAAAATTGCACGAGCTGCGGGCGCAGAAATTAAGCGTATTTATCAATCCGGTGATTTCGAGTGCTTAACCAAAGAGGATTCATCACCGGTCACTTCGGCTGACTATGCCGCCAATGATGTAATTTGTGCGGCACTACGTCAATTAACCCCTGAGATCCCGATCGTATCAGAAGAGTTTCCTGATATTACCGTCGAACAACGTCACAGCTGGCCGCGTTATTGGTTAGTCGATCCCTTGGATGGCACTGGAGAATTTGTTGCCGGTAGTGGTGATTTTGCTGTTGCTATCGCTTTAATCGATAATCATGTGCCGACGATCGGTGTTATTTATGCCCCGATGTATGATCGATGTTATTTGGCCAGTTTAGATAATGGCGCTTATCGACGAGATCCTAATGGTTTGACTCCGCTTAAAGTTAACACAGATCAACAGTCGCCAATTAAAATTGCGGTAAGTTTAAGACAGTCCAAAGAAACCGTGTTATCTCGTGTTTCAGACCAGTTTCAGTATCAATTGGTGCCGATGGGCAGTGCGACCTTAAAAAGCTGTTTAATTGCTGAAGGTAGCGCCGATTTTTATATGCGCATTGGACCGACTGGTGAGTGGGATACGGGGGCTGCTCATTGTATCTTAAGTGAAGCAGGCGGAGATATTAAAGACTTAAGTCTGGTGACTTTGACCTATAATAAGAGAGATACCTTACAAAACCCTAACTTCATTGTGTGTGGTGATCCTGATATTCCATGGAGTGAAGTCGTTAATAAAATATGATAAGGAGTGGCTTATGCCGCAGTTTAATGAGATGAAAGTGCAGTTAGTTGAAATGCAATCACAGTTAACTGATAAGCTAGAGCGGATTGTTAAGAATGTAACGAAGGAAGCCAACAGCGATTGGTCTGAACAAGCGCAAGAGCGCGAGAATGACGAGGTCATGGATGCCTTAGGTAATGAGGTCCGTCGTGAGCTTAAGTTAGTTAATGTCGCCTTACACCGTTTAAATGAAGGTGAATATCAATACTGTGCCGATTGCGGTGAAGACATCGCAATCGCTAGACTTAAAGTATTACCTTTTACTCAGCATTGCATTGGCTGCGCCTCGAAACGAGATTAATCCTGCTTAAGTCGCCCCAACTATTATTGGGGCTTTTTTATGTCTAAAATAAGCGGTTTAAGCCGTTAAGTGCCGCCACACGATAGGCTTCTGCCATGGTGGGATAATTGAAAGTGGTGTTGACGAAATATTCAATATTGTTTCCTTCGCCTTTTTGTTCCATGATCGCTTGACCAATGTGGATGATCTCAGAGGAGCGCTCACCAAAACAGTGAATACCTAATAATTTCTTGGTTTCACGATGAAATAGTAATTTTAAAAATCCAATATCGACGCCACCAATTTGGGCGCGGGCTAAATGTTTAAATTGCGCACGACCTACCTCGTAAGGTACTCTTTGTTCCGTAAGCTCTTGTTCTGTTTTGCCCACGGAGCTTATTTCTGGAATGGTATAAATCCCGGTTGGGATGTCACGAATCAGTTCCCCTTCATTGTTCCCCGAAATCATCGCTTTGGCGGCAATTCTACCCTGATCATAAGCGGCACTAGCTAACGACGGGTAGCCAATAACATCACCAACCGCATAGATGTTCTCGACACAGGTTTGATAATGTTTATTAACCTTAAGCTGGCCACGTGAGTCAGCAGTTAAACCAATCGCTTCCAAGTTCAAAGAATCGGTGTTACCGGTTCGGCCATTGGCAAAGAGTAAACAATCGGCGCGCATCTTTTTACCCGACTCAAGGTGCATGACTACACCATCTTCAGTTTCTTCAATTTTTGCATAAGATTCGCTATTACGCATCACCACGCCGCTGTTCCAGAAGTGATATGACAGGGAGTCTGTCACTTCGGTATCGAGGAATGATAAGAGTCGGTCACGGGTATTGACTAAATCAACCCGTAATCCCAACCCTCTAAAAATAGAAGCATATTCACAGCCGATCACCCCGGCACCATAGACAATAATACTGCGAGGTTGATGTGCTAGGGTTAAAATGGTATCGCTGTCATAGACTCTGCTACTGCTAAAGTTAACATCAGCAGGGCGATAAGGACGAGAGCCTGTAGCAATAATGATTTGCTTAGCTCCTAAGTATTCGACTTCGTTGTTGTTATTAACAACTTTGATGGTATTGGCATCGACAAAGCTGGCTGAACCATTATAAATAGGGCAATTGTTACGATCGTAAAATCCTTGACGTAACTTGACTTGATCTTTAATCACTCGCTCAGTGTGGCCCAAAATACTTTGAAAGGTTACTTTAGATCCCAGTTCACGCTCTAAATTGAAACCACTTTTGGTGAACTCGACTAAGCGCGATACTGAATGACGTAATGCTTTCGATGGAATAGTACCGTAATGGGTACAACCGCCCCCAACATCACGATTACGTTCGATAACGGCAACAGTTTTACCTTGCTTCGACAAGCCCATTGCAGCACCTTCGCCGCCCGGTCCGGTACCAATGACAATGACATCATAAGATGCCGACAGTTTGATATTAGCAAGGGGTTTAGTTTTCTTACTTTTGGTGGTTGCAGTCACAGAGCCTAATCCTTATTAAGTTTTTAATAATACTACCTTGTGTTCGCTATCAGTGCCATGTTATCAATCAAAATCTACGACTATTGACTAGCAAAAGAGGCAAGGATGTTAAAACAAACGATCATTGAGTTAGAGAGGGAGTTGTTACAATCTGAAGTTAGATCTTCTGTGGTGGCATTAGATCGTTTAATCAGCGATGACTTTTGGGAATTTGGCGCATCAGGTGCTAGCTTCGGTAAGGCCGATGTTTTAAACCGATTGCCGAGTGAAGCCGCCCTCAAACTACAATTTCAGCAGGATCAATTTAGACTAAGGATAATGAATATTGATTGGGTGCAGTTAACATATCGCGCGATTATTACTGCAGCTAATCAAGTCCCTAAGTATTCATTACGTTCATCGTTATGGCATAAAACATCCTTAGGTTGGCAAATGAGTTTCCACCAAGGAACACCTTGCTCACCGTTTATTTTGAATGATGTTTAAGGCTTTAAATACTCGGATATAGTTGTGTAAAAAATAATCATCAGTGTCTGTTTTTTTTACACTTGTTGATTTTCCAATGTTTTAAAATTAAATTAATCATTTAATAATAATTGGTTAACTTCATTGGCATATCTAATGCATTAGTAGAGTATAAGTTGAAAAATTAATAATAAAGATTAATCAGGGGATATCATATGAAAAAAACAATGAGTGCTTTACTATTTGTTCTGGGCACATCAGCGGCTAATGCCAGTCTTATTTCGGAAGGATTTGAAGGTGCTAATGTTAACGGTGCACATACTATTGTTAACTCACTAGCTAATTGGCAAACTAACGATGCATTTGAGATATGGACTAGTGGATTTCTTAATGTCGCTTCCAACGAAGGGAATCAATTCTTAGAGCTTAATGCTTACATCGCTAGTTCAATTTATCAAGATATTAGCGGTGTGACTGCTGGTGAATCGCTTGATTTTAGTTTTGCTCACCGTGGACGTTCAGGTAATGAATCTTTGAATTTCAGCATGGTTGATGCGGGTGTTGACAATGTTTTTGGTACTGCTGATGATTTTTCATTATTTAGCAAAACCTACACGTCAGGTACTGGCGCTTGGTCAATGTATGATAATAGTGCAATAGCATCAATTGTCAGTAAAGGTAATGATATCCGCGTTAGATTTACAGCGACAACGGGTACATCTGTTGGTAACTTTCTTGATAGCATTAACGTACGTGTTTCTGTACCAGAGCCAACGCCATTAGCAATAATGGCTTTCGGATTGATTGGTTTGATGGTGTCATGTAAAAAAGCATAATTTGGGTATTAATGCGTGTCAGTTAAGAGCTGACGCGCATTTTTTTATTTTGGGGTAAGATTTTAGATCAAGTTAACGCTATATTACTTACCCAACCATTTTAAGGAAGGTTAATAATGCTTCTTGCTTACCTTCAAAAATAACTCGCTGTTGTTTCTTCGTGATTTGATAGCTGTACATTGGGTCATAATACCAAGCCAGTAATGGCGCGATCCATTGATAATGCTCTTGAATGTTGTTGTCTTGCTGATGAGCAACCAACGCGTGTTTGATTAAAGCATCTAATTCATTAAACCGCGTGTCGCCTAAACGCTTTTTAATCTTAAATAAGCTGGTGGTCAAAAATTCACTAAAGGCATCAAAACCGTCAGACTCTCCCAAAGCATCAACATAGCTCGCTAACTGAACATCAATATATTCATGATGGATCTGTTGTTGGCGCTCAAGTAAGGTTTTCTGCAATACTACAATAGGTGCTAAGTTCATTTTGTCTTTAAAACAAAGAGGCAGCGCGCAACGACCAATCAGAAAGCTTTCGTCTTCTAAAATAATTGTTTTGTGTCCCGCTTGTTCGGCACGCATTAGCGCAATGGTTAAATTGTTTTCAAAATCAATTTGGCTTGGCTGCGGGGTAATTTGACGGCCAAAACTTGAACCACGATGATTGGCTAAACCTTCTAGATCAATCGCATTGACTAAATCAGGTAATACTAGTGTTTTACCTGAACCAGTATGACCGGCAATAATGACAAAATTAAATTTGTTGGTTAAGCGTTCTAATTCACTTAATAAAAATTGCCGTAATGCTTTGTAGCCACCTTCAATACGTGGCACGGTGACTCCAGCTTCGTGAAGCCATTGTTGGACGGTGCGTGAGCGTAAGCCGCCTCGAAAACAATATAAAATACCATCGGGGTGTTGGTTTACAAATTCGAGCCATAAAGCCATGCGTTGGGCTTTTACTTTGCCGCGAACCAGTTGATGACCCAATACTATCGCAGCCTCTTGACCGTCTCGCTTGTAACGAGTACCGACTTTTTGGCGTTCTTGATCGGTCATTAATGGCAAGCTCTCGGTGTTTGGAAAAGCGCCTTTGTTAAATTCAATAGGGGCTCGCATGTCCATCATTGGCACATTATTGAGGAACAAATCTTTAAACTGATTGGCGCTAATGAGCGGGTGTTGTTGACTCATAAGGCCATCTCGATAACCGTATCTTGCTGGTTACTATCAACTAACTGGCCAATAGGCAAGGCATGTAAGCCAGCACTTTGTAATAAAAGTTCAACTTCAGCACAAGCATGGGGTTGAACCGCCACTAATAAACCGCCGCTGGTTTGTGGATCGCAGATAATTTGAAGTTGTTGCTCTGTTAGTGTTCCCAATAATGCTTGGTAGCTTTCAAAATTACGCTGAGTACCACCCGGTATACAGCCTAGTTGGCGATAATGTTCAACCTGCTCTAATAAGGGCAATTGTGAAAATTGTACTTGTGCCTTCACATCGCTGCCTAAGCATATTTCACTTAAATGACCAGCCAAGCCAAAACCAGTGACATCGGTCAGGGCTTCAACCCCATCAATATTTGATAATTCTTGGCCAATTTTATTGAGCTGACACATTGCATCGATAGCAATGTGTTGATGTTGTTGCTCCAATTTTTGTTGTTTTTGCGCGGTGGTTAAAATACCTATTCCTAATGGTTTGGTCAGGTACAATTGGCAACCGGCAGTGGCGGTGTTGTTTTTCTTTACTTTATCTAACGCAATAATACCGGTAACGGCCAAGCCAAATATTGGCTCAGGACTGTCGATACTATGACCACCAGCCAAGCTAATGCCCGCTTCATGACAAACTGATCGTCCACCATCAATGACTTGTTGGGCAATTTCAGGGGCTAGTAAGTTGACTGGCCAACCTAAAATTGCAATCGCTGTAATAGGCTTACCCCCCATGGCATATACATCGCTAATGGCATTCGTGGCAGCAATTCGACCGAAAGTAAAGGGATCATCAACAATCGGCATGAAGAAATCGGTGGTACTAATAATGCCCGTACCATTGCCGATATCGACCACTGCAGCATCATCTTTGGTTTGATTACCAACAACTAAGTTTGGATCATTAAAGGTAGCTAGCTGTGTTTTGAGCATGGTGTCTAGCACTTTTGGTGATATCTTGCAGCCGCAGCCTGCGCCATGGCTGTATTGAGTTAACTTAATTGTTTGGGTCATTACTGGTCATCATTAATAAAACAGAAAGTGATTTTAACTTAATATTGAGTAGGACTGAATAAAATATTGCGCTTTAAAATGTTATGTTATAACATACTTTAAATATTGTTATGTTATAACGTTACGGAGTGTTTTATGTTGTTCCCAAAATCAGTGCTATTTGTTGCTGTTACTAGTGCCGTTTTTTCGATGTCGGTAGTGGCCGCAGAATCAACAGAAGTGATTGAAGTTAAAGGTCATACCCATTTGTTAAGAAGCGATCTTGATTCGCTAATTTCTTCTACCCTGATTGAGCGGGAACAATTAGATTTGATGGAGTCGAGTAGCTTAGGAGAAACTCTAAAAAATACCGCGGGTATTCACGCGAGCTATTTTGGCCCTTCTGCATCGAGCCCGGTGATCCGCGGTTTAGATGGTCCGCGCGTTAAGGTGATGCAAAATGGTTTAGATGGTGGGGATGCTTCGCGCAGTGGTCCTGATCATCAGGTGACTAGTGAATCATCGACCGCCACTCAAATTGAAATTTTGCGTGGCCCAGCGACATTACTCTATGGTAGCGGTGCTATCGGCGGCGTGGTTAATGTGATTGATAATCGTATACCGATGACTCAGATTGAAGAGTTTTCAGGTGATATTAGCGCGAGCTATAGCTCTGGTGCCAATGAGAAAGTTACTGCATTGGTGTTGGAAGCTGGACAGGGCAATATGTCATTTCATTTTGATGGTTTTTGGCGTGATGCTGATGAAACAAAAATACCAGGCGCTGCCGAATTAGAACATGAAGAACACGAAGACGGTGAAGAAGATAAAGATCATGAAGAGCAGCATGGCATCATCGAGAATAGCCAAGGTTCAAGCTCTGGGTTTACGGTAGGTAGTAGTTACATTAATGATAACTTTACCTTTGGTGTTGCTTACGGGCGTATTGATTCTGAATATGGCTTAATTGGCCATGAGCACGAGGGTCATGATCATCACGAAGGCCATGGGCATGATCACGAAGATCATCATGATGAAGCCGAACACGAAGAGGGTGAGCATGAAGTACTTCCCCACATTGAAGCGACACAAAATCGTTATCAAGCCATTGCTAGTTGGCAGCAGCCCTTTGCTGAAGTTCCGAAAATAGTGATAAAGGCAGCCTACACTGATTATCAGTTACAAGAGATAGAGGGTAGCCAGGTTGCTACACAAATCAATAATGATAGTGCAGAACTTAAACTTGAAATCTATCATCAGTGGTTGACTGACTGGCAAGGGGTATTGGGGGCTCATTACCTTTATTCTGATTATTCACCGATCGGTGAAGAAGCTATTACTGCGCCAACTCGAACCAACAGTTGGGCATTATTTGCGACTCAAAAGCGCCAGTTAGGCCAAGTTGAATTACACCTTGGTGCACGAATTGAGCGAGTCAGTATTAAACCAGAATTAGGGACGGAAGGTATTGATGTTGAATTTACTCCGATAAGTTTTAGTAGTGGAATTAATTGGCAGTTGAACGATCGTCAGCAACTGTTATTAAATTTTAGTCACAGTCAGCGTGCCTTGGGCGCCAATGAAATTTATGCATTTGGTGAACATTTAGGGACATCATCCTTTGATATTGGAGCATATTACGGGGCAGTTCCACATGGCGACCATGTCCATTATGTGCTGGGTGAGGGCGATAAACCTACGACGGAAGATGCTAATACTCTCGATCTTGGGTGGCGTTATCAGGGCGAGCAACATATATTTGCAGCCTCGTTGTTTTACTCTCGAGTCAATAACTTTGCTTACCAACAGGAGCAAGATATTGCTTATCACTTATCAGTTTATCAACAACGTCAAGATGATGTTACCCTTTATGGTGGCGAGTTTCAGCATAGTTTCTTCATTAATGAACAATGGACTTTAAGCAGCTTTGTTGATTACTCAAGGATTAAACTAACTGACGGTGGTAATTTACCACGTATTCCACCATTACGGATTGCCACACAATTAGATTATGAAATCAATGATTGGCATGCTAATTTAATGGTGAGTCATTACACTAAGCAAAATAAAACGGCGGTTAACGAAAGCGCTACTGCTGGTTATACTTTAGTTGATGCCAGTATTTATAAACACCAACAGCTAGCGAACAGCGAGTTAATCTATTTTGTCAAAGCGACCAACTTGCTCGATCAGGAAGCTAGGGTCCATGGTTCATTCCTAAAAGATAAAGCGCCACTCCCCGGAGCGAGCCTGAAAATCGGACTCCGCTGGTCCTTCTAACCCCTAAAGTGGGGTCAGGTTCAACTTAATCAAATTTAGCTCGAACAGGGATAATAGTTCGGGCTTTTTGATTTTAAAATGGCTAGTTTTACCAAGTGTTGAATCGCTTCTTTTTCACCGTAAAGATTAATATTGATGAGATATTCACGAAACAACTGTTGATCAAATAATGCTAAATTGTGTGCTTGCAATTGCAGCTCATTTAATACGATATGTTGTCTATTGATTGGGGGAGGCATTTGATGGTCAATGTTCGCGACGCTTTGTTGTAGCGCGCTGCCAATTGCTCTGATCAATGATGTGTTACTGCGTTGTTTTAGAGCTTTACCTAGCTGCCAGCATAATAAATCCTTGTTTTCATCAGCAATAGGACCTTGCCGGCAAAAATTAATAATCTTATCGACATACCAAGTTCTAGCCGCTGAGTAACCCAGTGCATTGATCGCGCGATCCGAAAATTGTTCGATATTAGAACCCGCGCTGGCATTTAAATAAAGCTCGGTTGATTTAGCGTCAAAATTAATAAAATATGTCGCGGTGATGACTTGTTGAATCGCAAAAATAGTTGCTGTTTCATTATCTCTTGCGGCATGATAATTAGCAATTTGGAGCCATAAAGAACCGTTGTTATTATCGAGGTTAATTGCTTGTTCCAGCAAGGTTAAATTACAGTCTTGTCCTGATGTGTTGTCACTGCATAAGCCTATAAGATCAAACAATACCAAAGGGTTGTCAGGATAATTTCGATTAAATAAAGCTAATGCCTTACGCTTTGATCTTGAATTTTTATGTTGGGAAAATAGGATGTAGGCGAGTTGCTTCTCTGGGATCCCTGAGTGCTCTAGCGAGGCTAAAAATTCTTGCTCAGTCGCTTTATCAAGAGGTTTATGTTGTTCAAGCTCTTCATCACATTGCTTGATAAAGTTTGATTGCTCAATCTTTTGTTGAGGTGCTGTGATGTTAAGTTCTTTATCCGATATTTCTTGGATTATATTGGCTGTTAATGTTTTGCTCTCAGTGATTGTATCTAGCGTGTTTATCGTGGAATTATAAAATAAAAACCAAGCTAAAATGCTCCCTCCAATAAGTAATAGTGTCAAATTTTTCATTAATTAAACTTCATTGCGGATAACTACGAGCACTATATCCCAATTCCACGCTTTTTTCGATAATGATAAGTTAAGGCTAAATAGATAAATTGTTCAATGAGTTGAGTTGGGATGTCGTCATTAATGTTTAATAAGATACTACGATTTTTGTCATAGGATAGTTGTGGATAAACTTCTCTAAAGTCACTAATTAAACGGCTTTGGCAATGAACAGAGATGGCATATTTATCGCTATGTTTAGTCGTCGATAAACGAATAGTGAGGCCACTTTTTGGGCTGTTCGTTAAGTAACTAGGTTCCTGCCATTTAAGATCTTCTGCAATTTGGCCAATTTCTGAGTGTTGTTGGGCTATGTTGAAAATCATCGCTCTAATTGTTAACAATTTTTCGCTGATCTCAGGGTTATATGATTCAAACGTTGCGGCAATTTCATCATTGGCGAACTTCATTATCAAGCTCCAGTTCATCTCGGTTATTGTTTATTAAGTTTTAGTCGAGTATGTTGTTTTGTCCACTATTAATCGAATACGTTGTGTTCTCCGCAAATAAATAGGTGATAATTATGAAGTTAAGCGTTGTGTTAATGAGTCTATGGCTGGTGGTTGGTACGGCTCATAGTAAGGAAGATGAGGTGGCCATGAATGCATTTAAACATGATCCGAAGATAGTGAAATATTTAGCGAATAAATCGCTAACTAACTATTGGATTAAATATCAACAATTAGAACTTGATGGTATTTGTGGCTTTGCCGGCTGTGAATGGCGCAAATTAGTGACAATGAAAGTAACATCGAAAAGCTCTAATGCCCCCTCAGTAACAATATTGGCGGTGGTGAATGGCATGGCAGGAAATGTAAAAATTGAGCCTAAAGTTAACTTCGTAAAATTAGTCGATATGCAAGAGAGTGACTGGCCTGTGATGTGATTTTTTTGTTAAAAAAATGGTATTTACTGTGAGTTACTAAGTCTATCTGGCTATTTAATATCAATTAAAGTACAACTAAATTATGTCATTAACTTGTTAAATGATATGAAAGTGCTACATTACTGCGAGGTGGTTATTTAAAACCATCGTAATAAAAATATGGTATTGAGCAAAATAATAATTAACAAAAACTGCAATGCATTATTTAAGGACACTTACATGAAAATGACTACAAAAGTTACATTAGTGGCTGCGATCGTTGGCGCAACATTTGTTGCAACTCCACTCAAGGCTAATCCATCCTCAAATGGGCCAATGGCTATTCAAGCGCAAACTGAATTGGGAGCACCGAGCTTTATTGCTGGAGACTTAGGAGACACCAATCAGCAATCGGCTGCTCGAGTGCTACAAAATATCGTTGCATCACAAGCGGCATATAATGCTAACGGTAATGAAAATTTCACGATTAGACGCCAATGGACAGACAAACTAGGTAAAACCCATAGCCAATTTAACCAAACGATTAATGGTTTACGTGTTTATGGCACTAGCATGACCATTCATGCTGAGTTAGACAATCCAACAGTGGTCGTGACAACTAACTCTGCATTAGCTGAAATCGGTGCTAATAGCGTGGTGCTAACCAGTACTGATGCTCCCGCTAGCGTTTATGCAGTTAGTGGTGTTTTAGCGGTAGCTAATAACAATAATGATAGTAACATTATTGGCTTAGCGGCAACCATGTCGACCAGTGTGAGCGATGCGCCATTAAATACGGCACGGCAACAAAGTAAAAAATTAGCGTTAACATACGCACAATATGAAGGTAATGTCGTTGGCAATCCTGAGTTAGTTTACGTTTATTTACCGCAAAGCGGTGAGACTAAATTAGCGTGGAAAATTGATATAAAATACGATACCGCCGACAGCTTCGAACATGATATCGTCTTTTTTGATGCGCAATCTTCACAAGAGTTAACCCGTCACCCGCAGGTGCATCGCGCTAAAATATTAAGAACTTATACCATGGATAATGCGGTTTACAGCGACTCTTCTCGTCCGGGCCGTTTGTTATGTTCTACTGGCGAAACCTGTGCTGACGCTTCGGCACAACGGGCCCATAGCGGTGCATCAAAGGTTTATGATTATTACTCAACCATTCATAATCGTCATAGTGTTAATGATGGCGGAATGGCGGTAGTGTCGAGTGTTCACACTGGCTCTAACTGGAACAATGCAGTTTGGTATAATAGTCAGATGTTCTACGGTGACGGTGATGGTAGCCAGTTCGGTGATTTCACCCTATCGTTTGACATTATTGGCCATGAATTGACCCATGGTGTGACATCGTTTAGCGCTAACTTAGTTTATCGTAATGAATCTGGTGCATTAAACGAAGCAATGTCAGATATTATGGGCGCCTCTTCTGATGCCTGGCAACGTAATACCACTCAACCAATTTGGAGCATTGGTGCGGCAGCTTATACACCCGGTACTGCTGGTGATGCATTGCGTTACATGAACGATCCGGCACGTGATAATAGTTCGAAAGATTATTACCCAGATCGTTATGTTGGCACGCAAGATAATGGCGGGGTTCATTGGAACTCTGGCATTGCGAATTTAGCCTATGTGCTATTAGTCGATGGTGGAACTCACCCGCGTAACAAAACGACGGTAGTTGTGCCGGGTCTTGGTTTGGAGAAATCAGAAAAGATTTTTTATCGTGCGTTAACCACTTATTTTAATTCGTCAACAAACTTTGCTGCGGCACGTACTGGTACCGCACAGGCGGCCCAGGATCTTTACGGTGAGAATGCTAAAGTTGCGGTCGAAACTGCATGGTGTGCTGTCGGTGTTGGTAGTTGTCCAACGACCACACCGCCGCCATCATCGGGTAACGAATTAACCAATGGTGTTGCCAAAACAGGTTTAAGCGCTAGTACTGGCAGCGATGTCACCTTCACGATGGAAGTTCCTGCTGGTGCTACTGAGATTAAGTTTGTCATGAATGGTGGTTCTGGTGATGCTGATCTTTACGTTCGATACGGTGCAGCACCAACCGATAGTCGCTACGACTGTCGACCTTACGCTAGTGGTAATTCAGAAAATTGTAATGGCAGCCAAGATGGTGGTACTTACTATGTTAAAATTAAAGCTTATCAAGCCTTTAGTAATGTAAGTTTAACGGGGAGTTACACTGAATCTAGTGGCCCAGTGATTGCGCCTGTTGATATCACGAAAAGCAACATTACTGTTAGTCGCCGTCAATGGACACGTTTCACTTATGATTTACCAGCGGGCTATGCCAACTTAAACGTTGCCATTAGTGGTGGTAGTGGTGATGCTGATTTGTATGTACGCCATGGCGTGCAATCAACCCGTTCAACTTATGATTGCCGACCGTATAAAAATGGTAACAATGAACAATGTGCGTTTAACACGCCAGCCGCAGGTACTTGGTACTTTGATGTTTATGGCTACCAAGCCGTATCTGGTTTGACGCTGAAACTAACAGCAACACCACAGTAAATTTATTCATACCAATTACAGTAAAAATGATCATCTTTTTACTGTAATTGGTATTATTACTCTGATAAAAAGCTTGCCGCTAACCCGGCAAGCTTTTTTGTTTTATGGTGTTACATTTTTTTGTTTAAGTAGCCTAGCTAATCTTTGAAAAATCAGCATAATTACTCGGTACTCAAATGGAGAGAATAATGAAAATAAAACAACTCGCACTGGCTGTGACTACCGCCATTGCTTTAAGCGGTTGTGTTAATACCGCTAGCACGACCAATGCTTCGACTGTGGCAGCTGAAACGGCCAATAAAGTGTTTAGCCAAGACTATGTCATTAAAGAGTTAGATAATGGTTTACGAGTGATGATCGTTAAAACTGATTATCCGGATCTGGTATCAATTCAAATCCCAGTATCGACGGGTTCTCGTAACGAAGTGGAAGCTGGTAAAACTGGTTTCGCTCATTTCTTTGAGCACATGATGTTTAAGGGATCTAAAAAATTCCCACAAGATGTTTACTCTGACATTTTCAAAAATGCCGGGGTCGATAACGGTGCCTACACGACCAATGATTACACCAATTATCATTTAGACTTTTCAAAAGAGCATCTAGAACAAGTGCTGGAGATCCAAGCGGATCATTTTCAGCACCTTGATTACACCGAAGCGCAGTTTAGAACCGAAGCCTTGACGGTAAAGGGGGAGTACTTAAAGAATAACGCTAGCCCAATCCGTAAACTGTTATCGGCAGTTCGTGAAAAAGCATTTGATACCCATACTTATAAACATACCACGATGGGCTTCTTTGAAGATATCGAAGCGATGCCAGACCAGCTTGCCTACGGTAAAGAATTTTTCTCACGCTTTTATAAGCCAGAATATGTGTCACTGGTGATTGTAGGTGATGTCGATCCTGAAAAAACCATGGCATTGGTTGAGAAGTATTGGGGCAACTGGCAGCGAGGAAAGTTTGAATCGGTCATTCCGGCTGAGCCTATGCAGCAAGCGCCACGTTATCAACATGAGGTTTATGACGGATTACCTGGTCATTGGTTGCTCGTGTCATTTAAAGGTTCGGCGTTTGAGCCGACCAAAAAAGACCGTGCGGCATTGGATTTGGTCTCAGAACTTTACTTTTCTAATAACTCAGCACTTTATCAAGAGTTAGTGGTGGATAAGCAATTGGCCAGTCAAATGTTTACTTACAATCCAGAAACTAAAGATGCTGGTTTGCGCCATGTATTTGTTAAAGTTGACGATGCAAAAAACTTAAGTGTAGTTCGTGATGCTATTAACCGTACTTACGCAAAAGCACGGGTTGAAACGGTAGGACTGGACAAGCTAAACAACTTGAAATCAAACTTGAAATATAGCTTTGTTAACAGCCTTGATTCATCTGAATCAATTGCTGGCACACTAGCATCTTATATGCACTTCACTCGTGATCCTGAGATGATAAACAAGCTTTACAACAGCTTCGATAACATCACACCAAGTGACATTAAAGCGGCTGCAAATAAGTACTTTATTGACAATAATCGCACCACGGTAACGATGTCTGCACTTAAAAATGCGCCAAATTTCGCACAAGAAGTTAGCTTGAATGATGCTGTAGCGACATTAAACAAGCCAACTAAAATGGCCTTTTCAGTGTTAGATAAAACCAATGACTCGCCGTTAATCGATATCAATATTTTATTCTATACCGGTGCCGCAGCGGATCCTGTGGGTAAAAAAGGTGTCGCTGCATTAACTTTGAGAATGTTAACGCAAGGCGGATCACAGACCCGCAGTTACCAAGAGATTAAACAAGGACTTTATCCACTAGCAGGTCGTTTTGGTGCTCAGCTAGATAAAGAAATGATGTCATTCTCTGGACGAGTACATAAAGACAACGTTGATGCTTGGTATGCACTCATTAGTGATCAACTATTGAATCCAGGGTGGCGTGAAGATGACTTTAAACGTCTCAAAAAAGAACTAATCGACGGTATCAAGTCAGGGCTAAAATCCTCAAACGACGAAGAACTTGGTAAAGAAGTGCTTTATAGCAAGTTATACCAAGGCCATGTTTATGAAAGTTATAACTTTGGTGATTTATCGGATCTTGAAAGCATTACCATTGATGATGTTAAGGCATTCTACCAAGCGCAATTAACTCAGTCGAAGTTGCATTTAGGGATCACCGGTGCGATGCCTGCTAAAATTAAAGCAGCATTAATCGCTGATTTGTCTAAGCTGCCTCAAGGTCAAGCTAAGCGTTTAACTATTGCGCCAGCGCCAGTGTTGGCAGGTCGTCATATTACCATCGTTGAAAAAGCGGCAAAATCGACTGCTGTTTCATTTGGTTTCCCGATTGATACCTTACGTAGCGATAAAGATTGGGCGGCATTATGGTTAGTACGTTCTTATTTTGGTGAACACCGAAGCTCGAATAGCTATTTGTATCAGCAAATTCGTCAAAAGCGTGGCATGAACTACGGTGATTACGCTTACATTGAATACTTCCCTCGTGGCAGTCGTCAAACTAAGCCTGATGCTAATCTTGGTCGTTCAAGCCAAATTTTCCAAGTATGGTTACGACCATTACGTTCAAACAACGATGCCCATTTTGCAACACGAGCGGCGATGTTTGAATTGGACAAGTTAATCAAAAATGGTATGACTGAAAAAGACTTTGCGGCCACGCGTAATTTCTTGTCTAACTACGTACCACAAATGGTATCAAGCCAAGACAAGCAATTAGGGTACGCCCTAGATAGCGAGTTTTATAATACTGATGATTTCGTCAGTTATGTTCGTAATCAATTGAAAACGCTAACCCTAGCCGATGTTAATCGGGTGATTAAGCAAAACTTACAAACGGATAATATCCAGTTTGTGTTTATCTCGGGCGATGCTAGCGATATGAAAAAACGTTTAAGTTCAGAGTCACGCTCAGTGCTTAAATACAACAGCGACAAACCTGCTGATTTGTTAACAGATGACAAAATCATCCAAGACTATCAATTAGAGGTTCCTGCTAAAAATATCGAAATTATGGCGATTAAAGACGTGTTCAAATAATAACAAATCACTAATCACTAAAACAAAAATCCAGTGATGAAAATCACTGGATTTTTTTATACCTCTTAATTAAAGTAGGGTCAGGTTAAACTAACTTTAATTATCGGATATATTATATATGGCGCGTTGTGCTAGTCTGTCCTTCATTTTTTTTACTATGTCTCTGTGGTTTCATGCTGCTCAGGCCAAAGAATATCAATTCATTTGGAATCCCTATTGCCCTTATACCTGCGATGCCGAAAAAGAAGATGGCAGAGAGGGGGTGGCGATTGATATTATTAGAGAAATATTCAAATCTACTCCTCATACAGTGACCTTTAAACGGATAGACAGCTGGCTACGCGCTAAGCGACTTGTCGCTTCTGGGGTTAGTGATGGCATGGCTTTTACTTTTTATGATTCGAAAAAAGAAGAACCTGGCTTTATGATGCCAATATCGCCTCTTATAGTGTCGCGCGGTGCCGCTTATTTGTCATTGGCTAAAAATAAAAATAATCATTTTAAAATGCTAGATTTAGCTCAATTCAATATGATAGGTATCTATCGTGGCAGTGTCAGAGATGATGACGCGATGATGCTTTTTTTAAGGAAAAATCCAGATAAAATAATTAGCCTAACGGGGACAAACATCCTAGGTCGGGTTAGTCAAATGCTCGAGGTTGGACGACTCGATATCTGGGTTGATAGTGCAGATTTACTGCATTATTTTGTGTCTAAAAGAAAGGATCATGAGTTTACGGTCAGCGAAGCCGTTTCAGATAGCCGGTTATGTGGTGGCATGATGTTTAGCTCTGCTAGTCCAACAGCAACAGTGCTAGAAAAAATAATTGCGGATGGACTTAAACGGTTACGCAAGAGAGGAAAGCTTAATCAATTACTTGCTGTCTACGGGATGCAGGATCATATACGCCCATCGAGTAAATTAGTTCGTGATCCTAGCTCCGATATTGACTAAACAATTTTGGATAACTGGTTTTTAAAAACTTTGGCCGATCTTTAAAACGCTTGCCTTTAGGATGATCTTGGCCTGATGGCATAAATGGCAGTTCTTCTTCGACGCGATCTTCGTAAATTTGTCCGGCAATTAGGTCATACTCATCAAGATAAGGGTAAGGCTGATTGTCTTTTTTAGTCATGATATCAAAGTCGGCTAAATCATCAGGATTTTTCAATGTTTTTTCAAATACTGCCTGGCCTCGAGAAATTAACCAACAACGAAACTCTGAGAAGGCGAATTCTGAATTACAAGCTGCAATTAAATAAGCGGCACCCCATAACTTCCATTGATAGCTTTCACGCATTCGCAAATTAAAATGTTTGTCAAAAGCGGCCAGACTTTGATCATCTAACGGGGTTAATTTAGCTTTAAGCTGTTCGGCAATGTCATCGGACGTGGCTTGCATGTTTTCGGCGGTGGCAAGTTGCCAAAATTCTAATTCAGTCATGATGTAGTCTCAATTCTATAATGGCGCTGATTATAACTGCAAAAGTGTATTAAAGGCAGTAGAGTCTCATATCAATGTCTAATGTTGCGATGGTTTAAAGCGGTCTAATCTGGTTACTTTTACATCGTTAATGAATGAGGCCAAGATGTCGAACTTAGATTATGTCACTACAGAGCTCGCCAATAATGTACTAACGTTAACATTAAATAAACCAGAACAGCGCAACGCGTTGAGCGAGGGAATGCTAGGGCAGCTATGTGAGGCTTTATTGTCAGCCATTGACGATCTAAATGTCAGGGTTATTGTGATTGCGGCCAATGGTTCAGTGTTTAGTGCCGGTCACCATTTGAAAGAACTTAATAGTCATCGTGATGATAGCGATGATGGTCGTGAGTATTTCAAAAAAATCATGTTTATGTGCAGTAATCTGATGCAAGCGATCATTAACCACCCCAAACCCGTGATTGCCAAAGTTCAGGGGATGGCGACGGCAGCCGGGTGTCAGCTGGTGGCCAGTTGTGATTTGGCGATAGCCAGTGAGAACAGCAAGTTCTGTACCCCTGGGGTTAATATTGGTCTGTTTTGTTCAACCCCGATGGTGGCGCTAAGTCGTAATATGTCACGCAAGCAAGCCATGAAAATGTTATTGCTCGGAGATGTGATTGATGCTGTTACCGCTCAACAATATGGGCTGATTAATCAGGCGGTTTCGCTGGAGGAACTCGACGAAGCGGTGGCACAATATTGTGAGAGATTAATCGCTAAAAGTGCGGTCACTTTACGATTTGGCAAAGGCGCGTTTTATCAGCAATTACAAATGCCATTGTCACAAGCCTATGAGTTTACTAGCGAGGTCATGGTCGATAATATGCTTCATAATGAAGCGATAGAAGGGTTCGATGCATTTATTGCTAAACGCGATCCTAAATGGCAGCACCGCTAATGATGCCATTGGTCATATCCTCAAAAACTATCGCCTTAGTTGGTACTAGTCCTAAAGTACATCGCGCGAGTCATCGGGTGATGGCCTATTTAATTGCGCAGGGTTATCACGTTATTCCGGTTAACCCGCTGTTGGCTGGTTCGATGATTTTAGGCTGCAAAGTGGTGGCAAAACTACAGGATATTGAGGGTCGGGTTGATGGCATTAATATGTTTCGGCGCAGTGAATTTATTGCGCAGGTCTATCAGGATATTATGGCAATGCAAGTAGCTCCAACATGGATTTGGTTACAGCAAGATATCATGGATAATAAGGTTGCTGAAGCTGCTATCGCAAGGGATTAAAGTGACAATGAACCGCTGTTTGATGGTTGATCACCAACAATTTCAATCGCGGTAGGTCGTAATTGATAAATGGTCATGCCTGAGGTGACGGTGCTACGGTCAAAATCTTGTCCGGCATCTTGTGCCATGTGTTCTAAATACAGAGTGGCCTGATCTTTCGATAAGCTTAATGCCACTAACATACCTGTTGCATAGGCGGTGCGACCGCGAGCGCTCATGGGAATAACAATGTCACCATCACGTACTTTTAAACGCAGTTCTTTACCATTATCAGCGGTGATATCAGCCCAACAACCTCTTTTTTGACATACGGTTGTTACTTTTCCCACCACGGTAATTGATTGTTTAACATATTTTTGTGGCTGTTCTAATACCTCCTTCAGCGGAGTGAGTAATGAATGGTCAACTTTGTCACCTAGCGTAATGGTTGATTGTGCTGATACTGAACCAGTAACAATAATGCCGACTAATAGTAAATTTTTTAACATTTCACTCTCCATTTTACTCTCTATTCTTACTTCACTTTAGCCTAGTGACCGCTAAATCACTAGGTTAGTTTTGATTAAGCTATATTCTTGAGTTGAGGTTGCTGAGCTAGCATTGGTTTAAAAGCGCCGAATAAGAAGATTAATAGGAATCCTAACCAAGGTAGGTAGTCGCTATAATCTTTTTCTTTGGGTTTATCTTGTGCTACTTGTTCTAATTTTTGTCCCGTCACTTGCTGGGTTTTCGGTGATTTTGCTGCTGACGTTGCTGGAATATCTGGTGCTGCCGTTGGGATTAACGGTGCTAAACCAAATCCTGCCGCTTGCACTTTAACAAACTCATTAAACTTATCGTTATTGGTGACAACATCAAAACGGTTCGCTAGGTCGATATAAGTTTTGAGCATTTTTTTCACGGTTTCAAGATCTGTCTGCCAATAATCTTTACGATTAGCTTCGAGCATCCGTTCTAAAATTTGTGCGAGTGCATGGGCATTATTTTTCTCGAAAAATTCTTTGATATCTAAGTCATATTTGTCTTCGATATAGACTTCAAAAAACTCTTGCCACTGATCATCACGCACTAGTTCTGGGGTCATCACTTCCCAGCCCCACATGTTATTCATCCGGTCGAGAATAGCAGTTGCACCAGCGTAACCACTATCTTGCATCGCCTGAATCCAACGCGGGTGGAAATAACGACCACGCATTTCGTTGTTCAAAAAGCTGGCCATGGTTTGTGCTTTGACATTGTCTTTGCGGCGTAAGTTACTGACGTACATTTCTGGGGTTTTACCATCGAGATTACGTACTGCTTGACCTATACCACCAAAATATTGGAACGGGTCGTCGTTGGTCAGTAAGGCATAGAGATTAGTTGATCGCGAGAAAATGACCGCATCGGTGCCCGATAATACTTTACCGTATAAATCGATGTCGTTTACTTTATCGCTCCAACGTTTCTCGTCTTTACCGTAGGCATAGCCCATGCGGTTAAGATAAACATCGGTCATGCCTTGATCGCTGTCCCAACTGCCAGAATCGAGTGTCGCGCTGGCAAGTCCTGTACCGTAACTGCCAGAATCATTGGAAAAAATACGGACAGTTGATAGGTAGTCTGCATCTTCGACTGATTTTCCTTGCGCGATTAAGGTTTTTCTTAATGCTTGAGAATGACGATAAACAAAGTTGTTGTCTTCTTTCATCTGGGCGATTTTATCAATTGCCTCTGCTATCCATAACATGACGTTAGGGAAGGCATCTCGATATAGCCCCGTTGCCGATAGCACCACGTCAATTCTTGGCCGTTTTAGTTCGCTCATTTCAATAACATCGACCCCGATCACTTGATCTTGGGCATTCCACTTCGGTTTAACACCTAGGGCGTATAACACCTGAGCTTCGAGGGCACCATGGTGACGCATGGTTTCAAGAGACCATAACGAAAATGCTAATTTATCCGGATATTTACCATGTCTTTCGCGATAATCATTAATAGTTTGTTCCATCAATTTAACCCCCGCGGCATAGGCTTCTTTCGAAGGAACTTTTGCTGGATTAAAGCCAATTAAGTTACGACCGGTTGGTACGGCTTGTGGGTTACGAATTGGGTCGCCACCATAGCCAACGGGAATGTAATTGGCAGATAATGCGGACATTAAGCTGCTAATTTCTTCGATATTGACGAAGTTGTCCCAGTATTGTTGGGCTGTCTCTAAATCTGTTACTAACAGTGAGGGTAAATCGCTAAGTTGGCGACCTTCAATATGTGCCTTTAGTAGCTGAAAGCCTGCTAATGCTTCAAGATGCGTGACATTTAAGCGATCAACCTGTTGATCACTGGGTAATGTCAGTTGGTGTTGGTCTTCATAAATTTTTGCACGATTGGTAAAATCATCGCCGAGCATTTGTAACATCGTGCTATATAAATGCTGTTCTTTAGGTAATAAACCAAAAGTATGCACGCCTAGTGGCTGTGCTTGTTGTGACATTTCGGTCAGCTGATCCTGTAGTCGTGCTAGATTGCTGGCAAAGTCTTGATGAAATTGTTGCTTGGTGACTTCAAGATCTTTAAGTAGATTAAGTTCGGCCACTAATTCTTCAATACTAACTTGAGTGTTTTGTTGAGTCTCACCTTGTTCGAGTAATAAATAGTTAGTGATTAAATCATTAAGCTTAGCTATATCACTGTATAAGCCGGCTTTCGCAAACCCAGGAGTTAAATGGCTGATCATCGTCGCGCGACCACGGCGCTTAGCCTGCATCGCTTCTCCTACATTGTCGATAATGTAGGGATAGAAGATCGGGGTGTTGCCCGCGGCTAAGTTTGGCGAGTCATAGACCGACAAGCCACGCTCTTTACCCAATAACCACTCTTGAGAGCCATGGGTTCCTAAATGAACAAAGGCATCGGCATTGAATATTTCACGAGCATAGAGGTAAATAGCTAAATAACCGTGGTTAACTGGGGTTTTCATGTCGTGATACAGCTTGGAATGATCTTTGACATTATTACTACGACCCCCTTGCGGTAACACAATAAAGTTTCCTAGGTTTATTCGCGGAATAATAAAGACCTGCTCACCATTTACTTCCGCGACCATTGGATTATCGGCAGGGGAGCCCCAACGATCATTAATCTGTTGTTTTGTTTCTAATGGTAGTGTGTTAAACCAAGTTAAATAAGTAGATAAAGGAAGAGTGTCAGCAAGATCTTGGCTTAATAAACCGCGTGAATCTTCGCTGCGATAATAGGGGCGGAGTAATTTCCCGGCTGCTTTAATAATCTGATCACTGGTTTTTGTATTGATTAAATAGCCAGCCTCTTTCATTGCTAGTGCAATTTGTTCAAGCGATGAAGGAACATCGAGGAAAGCAGCGCCAATATTTTTTTCACCCGGTGGGTAATTCCAAATGAAAGCGGCTACTTTCTTCTGTTGGTTTTCAATAACGGCCAAACGGGCGTGCTTAACGGCACGCTCAACTAAAGCGTTCATTTGTGCTGGCATTATCACTTTTTTACCATCAACGGTGGCAGCAATAATCGTTGGGTCAACCGTGCCGCTGTCTTCTGGTAATACCACAAAAAAAGGGGTTAATCCGGGAGAAATTCCCGCGTTAGTTTGAGCAAACTGTTTGCTGTCACCATCTATATAATTGAGTGCATGAATGACAGGCACCCCTACTTTAACAAACTCAGCTTTACGTTTGGCAACATAATGCAGTGAACGATAGTTAATGATTAACTGAACTCGGGGTTGATCCTGTGAATCTAATAATAATGACGGATAGCTTAGATTTTTAACTTGGTCATCATAATAGAAGGCAAACACTTTTGGCCCCTGTGCTTCAATGCCACTAATCATCGCATCAACGACTTGCTGTTGATCGTAATCAACCGCGGTGCGGTGAATTGCAATCGCAATGGTCGCTTGTTGTGATTTCGGGGCTAACCAAGCATAAAAATCAGTACTGTCGTCTGTTAGCTTGTTTGGATATTGCGGATGATAAAAACCAATTTTAGGTCGAATAACCGGAGCATCAGCTTGCTGGTTTGATAATGAGAATAACTTATTCGCGATAAAAATCATCATGTTTTGATAATTGCTAGATCCTGAATTATTAAAATAGTCAGCGATTTTATGCTGATGGTCAGAATTTAAATTTTGATTGAATTGCTCATTTTTAAGATCGCCCAATGAAATGATTTTTTTATTTGGGAATTGGGCCGGTAAATTTTTAAAACTAGCAAATAGCATTTTAGACAGGTCGGGACTCATGCCATCTAGCAGCACTAAGTCGGCATTTTTCCATTGTGTCGTCATTTCTTCAGCTGACTTTCCACCACTATTGATCATCGTTAATTCAAAAGGTTGACCAACGGCTGATTGCTTAAGTAGTTCTTTTTTTGCGGCCGCATTATAACGTGACATCATGATCAGCACTTTTTTGCTGCTGATGTTCGTACCAATCGTCTCGTTGGCGGTACTTATCTCAGAAATGAGCCCTGAAATGAGCACCGACATAACTAATAGAAAACGTAACCTCATTTTTTATCACCCTCTTTACTGGTTGACTCTGGAACATAAATCATCGAACCGTCATTCATTTTGTAGGCGACGCCGGCACGGGCGCCTTCGCCAGTACCGATATTGCCTGATGATTTATAATGCTTAATCTCTTTGCCTTCTTTGACAATCACTTCCATGTTGGGTTTTCCTGCATTTTTGATTACCGTGACATTCTCAGCTGAGAATGTATTCAATGGATTTTGTGCTATAGCGATTAGCAATGCTGCAATCAACACCAAAAATACATCAATTAAATTAACACTGGATAGAATTGGATTAAGCTCTTCGTCTTCATCAAGAAATTTCATCGCGATTAACCTCGCAGCTTGCGAATATTGATTAGCTCACTGGCATACCAGCGTTTTTTTACAGATGCCGGCCAAAAGGTTAATGTCGCAATTACCAATCCCCAAATAACAGAAGCAAAAGCAATAATTAAACTTTCACTAATCCCTTGAATGTTGCCATCTGCGAGGGCTTTTAAGGCGGGGCCCATTGGGACCATTGTTGCTATTAGCCCTAGCATTGGTGCAACACGCGTGACAATACGTAGGGTTTCTAGCTCTTTTAGGGCAAATACTTCCAATTCATTTTCACAAGCTTGTGGGTTAGTGACAAAATAGTTATGAATGGGATAACCATTGCGCCATTGGGGGGCTTTGGTATTTATATCTCGGGTGTAATTCAATGAATTTTTACGGCGTACAAAATACATCCCAGCAAAGCGGCCGATGGCATAAATGGCGTAAATTAATAACGCGATAATAATAATTAAAACGGGAGTCATTAAAAACTCAGACAAATTGGCCAGTAGCCCTTCAAGCACAGCAATATTCATGATCTAAATACCTTAAGAATTAAGCGCGTAATATACGTTTAAAATTTACCCATGTAAATGATAATCGTTATTGATCTCATTCTCTTGTCGGGTTAGTATGTCGAATTTAATGAGAACAATTCTCATTAATGACTCGTTATATTAATATCGCTAGGATGATTCATGAACAAATCTATTGTTTCGATAGCAGTAACCGCTGCTTTAATCACTACCGCTCCATTACATGCTGAAGAAGATAACGGTATTCAAAAAGCAGATGAAATTATTGTTATCACTGGTAAGCGTCCTGACCAAACCCTCAATGAGGTGGCTGGTTCGATTGCTGTTATGAGTGCTCAAGAAATTGAGCGTCATTTGGTGACTGATATGAGCCAGTTATTTAAATATGACCCAAGTATTAAGGTAACAGGACGTAGTGGTTCGGCACTAAATTTTGTGATCCGTGGCATGGGTGGCGATCGTGTCTTAATGATTAAAGACGGGATGCGAATGAACGAAGGTTATGGTGCTAATGGCATGAATGATATCGTGGGTCGTGGCTTTATCGAAATGGATACATTAAAACATGTGGAAGTGGCAAAAGGTGCAGCTTCATCACTATATGGCGCGGATGCTTTAGGCGGTATTGTTGTTTTTACCACCAAAGATCCTAGTGATTACCTCACAAGCAATGACTTTTATGCAAGCGTTAAAGCTGGATATGAGTCGGAGTCTAGTGAAAAAAATATTGGCACAACGGTCGCGTTTAGTACCGGTGATTTTGGTCATATCATTAATCTTAGCCATCGGGTTAGCCATGAAGATGAAAATTATCATGATACAAAAATTCCATTAGATCTTGACTCTACTAGTATTTTTTACAAGGGTGTACTCGATATTAGTGATAAACAGCAGCTAAAATTTAGTGCTGATTTATGGCAACAAGATGGCGAGTCTAATGTCGCTAACACGTTGGCTGGTCCGTTTCGTGGTTTAGCACAATTTGGTTATAAAATTACCAAAGAAACGAATACTGGCAAACAGAAGAATAACTCCTTTAAATTCTCTTATCACGATCAAGTCGCCCGAGATTGGAGCGATCAGTTTAATATTGCATTGTACAGTAACAAAACTAGTCAGAATGATGTTGAATTTGTCAATTTAGATATTAACGCCCCAATGTTTCATGTCGTTGGTATTCGTGACATGTGGTCTTTTTATGAGTATAAACAAACCACGGTTGGTTTCATTTCTAATGCGGTTAAAACAATGGGCGATCATAGCTTGGGTTTTGGGCTGGATATTGAACGCACAATGAGTACACGTCCTGTGCATCAATACCGCATTCAAAATGGTGATGTTATTAAAGATATCATTGAAGATAAATTTCCTGAAAATGAAGTGCTACGTGCTGGACTATTTATCAATGATAATATTGAATTGTCAGAACAAGCGACTTTACTTGCAGGTTTGCGCTGGGACAGTTTTACCATGGACCCTCAAGAAGGGACAAAGTCAGGTGGTTACCAATATAAAAAGATTAGTGAGCAACAACTATCACCCAATCTGGGGCTAGTATATGACTTTACCAAGGAGCTTACTGTTTATGCTCAATATGCTAAAGGTTTTAAAGTACCACCTTATGATTTAGCCTACATTGATCATGATAATTCTCGTTACGGTTATAAAATAGTGCCGACTGATAATTTAGATCCAGAAAGTAGTGACTCTTTTGAGATTGGGTTACGAATAAATACCGATAACTTCGCCTTCAGTTCTGCGATTTACCATAACGTTTATGATGATTTCATCACGATTAACTTAATCGAAGAAAAAGACACCAATAATGACGGGGTTAAAAATCTTAAAATTTATCAATATGCAAATTTAGATAAAGTGATTATTGATGGGGCAGAAGTCAATTTAACGTATTTCATCAATGATCAAATGGAAGTGTTTGCCAATACTTCTTATCAAGATGGTCAAGATGATAAAACCGATCGCTATATCCGCGATATATCACCATTGTCAGGCACCGTTGGTTTTAGCGTTAATCAAGATAATTGGGGCGGTGATGTACTGTTACGTTGGGCCAAATCAATGAACAAGATTAATGAGGGTGAAATAGGTAGCACTGGTTATGGTGTCGTTGATATGACCGCTTATATCGACATCGCTAAACATACTAAAATTAATTTAGGCGTGTTTAATTTGTTGAATAAAGAATATACCGATTATTCAAATGTTGCCGGTAGCCATAAGACTGATGACAGTGTTAAAAACGCCGCTTACCGTTTAGAAACTGGACGCCAATTTTCAGTGAATGTTAAGTACATTTTCTAGTCTATCTAAACGATTAAAAGAGAGTAGCTCAACTGAGCTGCTCGCTAACATTCGGAGGCTGCACTGAACACTTGTTGCCTAAACCAAATATGGCTTGAGTCGTGATGCAATAACGGGCTCCAAATCATTTTTAGCTCAATATCAGGAATATCAAACGGCGGTTCAACAATCACAAAGCGTGAATTGTCGGCATAACGTGCTGCAGCCTTTGATGGTAGCGTTGCAATTAACTGGTCCTGTTCTGCTAATTGCATTGCGACATTATAATTGCGGGTAAAGACTTTAATTGAGCGCTGCTCACCAATTTTTGATAATGCTTCATCAACCCAACCAAGCTTTTGGACATCTTTAGGATCCATACCAACCCCAACTCCAAATCCTGTTTTAGACACCCAAATATGTTTAGCCTTTAAGTAGCTGTGCAAACCAAATCGACTCACGAGCGGGCTATCAGCCGCAAGCAGACAGCTGAAACTATCTCGCCACAGCGTTTTTTGATGGAAAGATTGCGGTAATTCATCAAAACGATTGATCGCCATGTCCACTTTGCCTGCTTCAACATCATGAAAATTGATATCACTAGGGGTCATAATATCCAGACAGATGTTAGGGGCGATTTTACTGAGGCTGCTCAGTAAATGAGGCACTAAGGTCGAAGCGGCATAATCACTGGCCATTAATCGGAATACACGATCACTAGTGGCTGGATTAAACGCATCTTCGCTTTGTAGTGCTTCTTCAAGCTCTAATAAAATCTTTCGGATCACCGGTCCTAAATTTTGCGCTCGCTCAGTGGGAGCCATACCGCTGGAGGTTCTGACTAAAATGGGGTCATTAAACAGGTTACGTAATCTCTTTAACCCATTGCTCATTGCAGGTTGAGTAATATTTAATTGATTAGCGGCGCGAGTGACATTTTTTTCACGCAATAAGACGTCAAGATAGATTAATAGATTTAAATCTATTTTATTAATATTCATATTATAAATGCTCACACAAAAAGTATAATCTACATGAATTATGGATGAAAGGCTATGACAATATTAAAATGAGCGTTTGAATTAATTGAAATCAAAAAATTAACATCTTGATGTTGCTATAAATTATTGTATTCTATTTATCTTTATGAAACTAAAAGATTAGTTGTTGTAAACTGAAGTGTTAAGACTAAAGTTTGAACAGTAAAAATGTATATTTATTGTTTTAGCATTGATTTTGTGAATACCCACAATAAAAACTATAAACTGACTAAATAGTGATTGGTGAGGTATATTTTAGAAAGAGCAAACAGAGCAGCGTGTAAAAGCTTAATGCGATTTAATTAGCTTAGTCAAATTATCTATAAAGGAACAACGTTATGTCACAATATAAATCAGAAATTGATACGTTAACAACATTATGTCAGCAGCAAGGTAGTAACTGGGATGCAATTAATCCGGAATCAGTAGCTCGAATGAAAACACAAAACCGTTTTAAGACCGGTATTGAGATTGCTCGATATACAGCTGACATCATGCGTCGTGACATGGAAAATTATGATAACGATAGTTCTAAATATACTCAATCATTAGGTTGTTGGCACGGTTTTATTGGCCAGCAAAAAATGATTTCAATTAAAAAGCATTTTAAAAATAATACTGATCGTCGCTATTTATACCTATCTGGTTGGATGGTTGCCGCGTTACGTTCTGAATTCGGTCCTCTTCCTGACCAATCAATGCATGAGAAAACGTCTGTTGCTTCATTAATAGGTGAGCTTTATACCTTCTTACGTCAAGCCGATGCTCGTGAACTCGGTGGTTTGTTTCGTGAACTTGATGCGGCACCTGCTGATGCTAAAGCGGCTATTCAAGATCAAATTGATAATCACGTAACGCACGTTGTTCCTATTATTGCTGATATTGATGCCGGTTTTGGTAATGCCGAAGCAACTTACTTAATGGCTAAGCAAATGATTGAAGCGGGTGCTTGTTGTATTCAGATTGAAAACCAAGTGTCTGATGAAAAGCAGTGTGGTCACCAAGATGGCAAGGTTACCGTACCGCATTCTGATTTCTTAGCAAAAATTAATGCGGTTCGTTATGCATTTCTTGAGCTGGGTGTTGATAATGGCGTTATTGTTGCTCGTACCGATTCATTAGGTGCAGGCTTAACTAAGCAAATAGCGGTCACTAACGAACCTGGTGATTTAGGTGATCAATATAACTCATTCTTAGATTGTGAAGAAGTATCAGCTGACGAAATCGGTAATGGCGATGTAATCCTGAAACAAAACGGTAAATTAGTTCGTCCAAAGCGTTTACCAAGTAACTTATTCCAATTTAGGAAAGACACGGGTATCGCTCGCTGTATTCTTGACAGTATTACTTCACTACAAAACGGTGCAGACTTAATCTGGATTGAAACAGAAAAACCGCATGTTGGACAAATTGGTGCGATGATGGATGAAATTCGTAAGGTAGTACCAAATGCGAAGTTAGTTTATAACAACTCACCATCATTTAACTGGACATTGAATTTCCGTCAGCAAGTATTCGATGCAATGCAGGATGAAGGTAAAGATGTTTCTTCATATAATCGCGATGCATTAATGAGTATTGATTACGATAATACCGAATTAGCCATTATTGCTGATGAAAAGATCCGGACCTTCCAAGCTGACGCAGCTCGTGAAGCTGGAATATTCCATCACCTTATTACGCTACCTACTTATCACACTGCGGCACTATCTACTGATAACTTGGCGAAAGAGTATTTCGGTGACCAAGGAATGTTAGGTTATGTTGCTAATGTTCAGCGTAAAGAGATTCGTCAGGGTATTGCATGTGTTAAACATCAGAACATGGCTGGTTCAGACATGGGCGATGATCATAAAGAATACTTTGCCGGTGAAGCAGCGCTTAAAGCGTCAGGTGACGATAACACAATGAACCAATTCTCTTAATCTTTACTTTAAAGTAGTAAAATAACCAAGCCACTGTCCTAGATAGTGGCTTTTTAGTGATGGTAATCACCTTTTAATACTATATCGTTTCTTTTGTGAACGAACGAATAAAAGAT
>SPKZ01007452.1_pt1 | contig 35474 bp, 40 predicted proteins | sample 2456571 | NCBI WGS metagenome assembly SPKZ01 (sample SAMN11192286, study PRJNA482655) | marine metagenome | biome: ENVO:00000447; feature: ENVO:00000244|ENVO:00000211|ENVO:00000569|ENVO:00002023; material: ENVO:00002151; isolation source: ocean water from marine abyssalpelagic zone ...
AACTAAAAATACTTAAATACCTCATAAATAATAAAAATATATGTATGTTAATTAAAAAAGTTACTTACCCATGTTTTTTATCCAATCAATCAATTTTGGGACTTGTTTAAACAAGTCTTTTAAGATGAAAAGATATAACGTTACTACTATAAAGGTAATAACAATTAATGAAAAAAATAATTTTGCCATGTTATAGTTAATTTTGATTTAAATATAAAAAAATATTTGTAATAAACACAATTATATCGATGTGAATATGTTTTTTTTAGACTAAAAACTCATATTCTGCATATTAATTAATGATATTGTATTATTACATATATCATTTAAATTAATTTTTTTAGGTAAATTAAGCTCAGATGTAACAAACGTAACCAAATCATTAAACATCTCTTGATTGGCGCTCAAATTGCCTTTATCATCAGTATATTGACATAAAAAATTATCTATTTTATCTATTAACTCATTATAATCTATATCCTGATTATAAGATATGATGTTTGTCACGAAACAACCAACAATTAAGCCAGTAATATCTTTATGAGCAATAACATTTTTACTGAGATGCAACATTATGTATTGTTTTGATCTGTTGCAAAAATATGTATTCTAGTTGAAAAATACAAAAAAAAAGAAAAAAAATGGAGAACCCATAAAATGAGTTCTCCATGTACTATGTATTTATTCTACTTAAAAGTAGAAATATCTATCGTAACTCTCTTGTGTCAAACGTAGGAATGTGATCAACAAACACTAAACCATAGAAACGGTTGTTTACCATTTTCTTAGCATAACGTGTTTGAATACCTTTAACGTTTGTGAAGTTATTGAAGTCAGTTAACGTTGGGGTTAATTGAGCTGCAACATAAGGAGCATAAATATAACCTGTGTCAAGAATAGATGATCCTTTGTAACCAACTAAGCATTCATTAGCACGAGAATATGGATCAACATAAACAGTGTAACGACCTGCTAGAGTACCAGCTTTACGCATACCTAAGTTGAATTGATCTTCATCTAAAGTGTTAGCTGAAACCATAAATAGTGACAAGTCATCTAGCAATGCAGCAATTTCAGAAGAAACTACTAAGAAAGATGCCATTCCACGTAGAGTAGATTTATGAATTTGTGCAGAAATTTGATTTACCGCTGTCACAAAAGTTTGGTTCCACTCTTTTTGTGTATACTTTTGAGCACCAGTTCCTTTCCACCCAAGGTAGTTCCAACGCTTTCTCCATGCAACCCCACGCTTAAGGTCACGTAAGATTTCACGGTCAATTTCCATAGCGATTTGCTCAGAAAGAAGTGCAGTAAGCTCAGCTTCTGCATCAATGTTATGATACGCTGCAACATCTTGAGCTAACTCTGGAGACCAACGAGCACGTAGTTTACGAGGTGATACTGAAACTGATACTTTACGAAGTTCAAAAGTAACCTCTCCCATTTCAGTTTCATATTCTAGATCATCATAACGTCTCCAAGCAAATGCAAACGTACTACCTGTCAATACAGTTGTATCTACTGCACCAATATATCCATCATCAGTACTGTCATCTGTTCTAAGAAGTTCTAATTCAATCAATAGTTGACCATCTGCTTCGCATAAGTCTGAATAATCTACGATTGATTTACCATAACGCTGTGCTGGTAAACGATAGTGAACACTATCACCTGTAGCATAAATAACGTTACCGTTAGGATCAACAATATCTGCACCAGTATTGATAACAGTTAAAGAAGAAAGGAATTCTTCCGTATCAATTTCTAGACCTTTGCCTCCATTTAAACGCGCAGTATGACCATTACCAGTTCCCGGATTGCTTCCATCAAATCCACTTACAGAGAATTTAACAAAACGAATTGATCCATCAAATGCCAAAGGAGCACCTGAAAAAGGTACATAGCATCCATCTTCTCCTAGTGCAGTAGGCGTACCTGTTGCAGTGATGATAGTGAATTTGCCACGGCTATGGTCAAACAACGCATCATCATAGAAGCGATCATATAGGCTTTTGCAATCTTCAAAAGTCGCATCATCACAATTGGCACCAACACATTCAGCAAGAGAACGTGCATGGCCTGACGGATGACTACCTGTTACGTTACCATCACCATCAGTTCCTTCGATGCGCTTAGAAATATTAGGGTAGTAAAAGAACAATGTACCATTAGGTGTTGTCATTGCTTGTACTGAAACAATCTCGTTAGCCAAAAGCTTAGAGAAAATTCTACGTACCATAGGGAATGCTACAACTTCAAATGATCCAGAAGATTCACTGTCAGTTGTTTCGTTAAGTAATGTTCTTGCTTGATTTTCGAACAAAATAGCAACGTTAGTTTCTACCTGACCATTTAAGCCTTCAAGCCAGTTTTCACCTTCCTTGATTAAATTACCTGCACCGTCATATTCTGCGTTTACATTCTTATATCTCTCCAGAATTTGTTGACGTAAATTCTGTTCTCGATTATTAGTCAAACGACCTAATCCTGTTTTCTTTAAAAGACTCATTTTTTTTATTTGTTGTTATTTTTGTAATTTGCAAATCGGCTAAAAGAAGTTACCTTTTTAGGTTCTTTCTTAAAAGAAGCAGATTCTTTAACTACCGTTTTAGGCTTTTTAATTACTTTAGATGCCTCTTCAATAAGATTCTTCTTAGCTGATTCGTTAGGTGTACGCTTTAACAATTGACGATTATAGAAATTATATTTAATTTCACTTTCACGTATAGTTTGCGTTTCTTCGAATTCTTTTAGAATTTCTTCTTTTTCTGCTTTAGTTGTTGAGTGTTCAGTGAACAACTTAGAAGTGAAAGCTAAATTCTTATTAATAAGAGCCATTTTTTGCATGAATTTCTTGCTTTCTGTTAGCGTCTTTTTATATTCAACTTCTTTTGCTTCTAAAGCTGTATTTTGTTCATGCAATGTCTTTAAAGCACTTTGCATTTCTCTCAACTTATTTTCGTAAATTTTAAGTTTTGCATTCTTAATTTTAAGAATTTTAGATACACTTTCATTTACGTAATCATCATCGACATCAGATTCTTCATTAATCTCTTCTTCTACAGGAGATTCTTCCATATCAAAATCAACCTCTTGATTTTCATCTTCAATGTCTATAGAATCACTTGAATCCATCTCTGTTCCCTCAGAGCTGTCTTCTACTTCTACATCAAAACTTGCTTTTTTAACTATCACAACTTTTGCATCGGTAGGAGCATTATTTAAAATGTTCATGATTTTTTCAGGGTCATCTACATCAGTAAGATCATAATCACCATTTTCATTAGGTTCAAATTCAGATAAAGGATCAATTGATTCTTCTTCTTCAGAATCAATTTCTGTTTCTTCTTCAGAATCATATTCATCCCCTTCATCATCGACATCTGTTGTAGAAATCATGTCATCTTCTTCAGCCGCATCTTCTTCACTTTCAATAATCTCTTCTTCAGTAAGAGATTCTTCCATATCTTCATCCCCCTCATTTAGGAATTCATTAAGTGTTTTAGAATTAACAGCTTCAGTTAAAACTTCTTTGCTTATTTTTTCAGCATTCTCAGTGAGTTCAACATACTCATTTAAAAAATCTGAAAAGCTTTCGTTATTTTCTATAATATCATTATTCATGTTATATGAAAAACTTTTTTTAATAAATAGCATTTAAAAAATAAAAAATCATATTTGTAAAAAAAAGAAGGTGTTAAATGATATATTGAAGTGTGGTTATGTTATTAAAAAAAGAGAGTATCCAGTTTTTGAATTAGAAAAAAAAGAGTTGGTTTACGATACTTTTATTGGAGGAGAAATAGAAAAAAAAGATCAGTTGATATATGACATTAAAACAAATAAAATAATAACTGAAGATATCGAATTGTTAAAAAATAATATTAAGAAATGCAAGAATAAGGGATTCGTGTACTTAATAGAACTAGAGAAGATGTATAAAATAGGGCAAACAAAAAACCTCATACAACGCATGAGGTTTTTCGAAAATACATATCACAAATACCCTAAACTAATCAATTATATAGTTAGTAATGATTATAAAATGATTGAAAAAAAGTTTCATGAAAGATATAAAAATTTTCGATTAAAAAATGAATGGTTTAATCTTGATGAAAACTTTTTAAAAGATTTTGATAAAATTAAAACAATATACTATTGAAGAGTCATTTTCCCTTTTAAGACTTTTTTGCCTAGAGTTATATGGACTTCAGTACTATCTTTTTTCACATGATGATTTTCGTTTAAAAAACCTTCATATTTTGTTATAACATTTTCTAATCTCTCAATTAAATAATCTACGTATTCTAATTTATCTTCTATAGTTGAATAAGGTACTTCTTGAGTTTCCTGTACAGAAAAACTAGACATATTAACTTTGTTAAGAAGCAATTCTCTTTTACTATCTGAAATTTCGCTCATCTTTTTTAATTTCTTCTAAATATGTTTTTACTATTATTAACGCCTCTTTTTTTGCTATTTCGCTTATCATTTTTCTTAAGACATTAACATTAATTAAATCATTATTGAATTGCACTGAAGAATTATTCTCTTGTTCTTTCTCATGGATTCTGTTTGTTATCTTTGAAAATCTTACTGATCCAAAATTTTTGCGAAAGAGTTCATTTTTTCTTTCTTCAAATTCTTCTCTTTCTTCTTCAGACATTTGAAATCCATTATCATCATGCATTTCTTCTAAAATCGTTTCTATCTCGGAATCATCTTTTTTAAAGAATTTTTTTTTCATTTTAATTTTAAATATAGTTTATCTATTACGCTTATAAAATATTTCAATGAATTCTTTATCGCCGTTAAGATTTAAGTTTGGACGATTAGGTTCAGAATCATTGTCTGTTATTTGAAAATCGGTTATTTTGCTTATTAAAAATATTTTCCAACTATTATTTTGAGTTTGTGTTGGCCCTGAAACTTGATAAGCCCTTATTGCTTTTTTCCCAGTTTTAGTGTTACCAATTAACTCAACTTCAACTAATCTTCTTCCCGGTGCATCTTCATAGTTCAAATAAGCAGTTTTCCCATTTACAATGGAAGCCTTAATTAGAGCAATATCTGCATCTTCATTTAAGAAGTTTTCATTGATGTAAAATTTCATTTTTAAATATTACAATCGTATTGATTATCTGGGTTATATCTGTTTAAATAATATATTGCGTTTCTTCCTGAGCCATAAATGTCAGGTCTACCGTTAATATCATATATGTTACCTCCATTCACTGTATCAAATTTTACCCCAGTACCTCTCCCTTTTTTATTTGTAGGATCAGATGATGTAGTTTCTTGAGTTGCATCAGGATGCTCTGATGAATATATGTTATCATTTCCATAATTATTTCTAGCCAACATTTGAGGTCTAGTTTGATTAGCTATCTCTACAAGTTTTGAACAAGACATGTTTTTTTCTTATAAATATCTAAAATCAAAAATCAATGATTTTCCAAGTCCCTTTAGAATCTTGCATTATGTTATCTCCAGTGCCGGGGAAAAAACTATCAACAAGATTTACATCATCTAATCTCTTCAATTCCTTATTTAATTTACTGTGAGTAGCAATGATAGATTTCATCTGTGTTTTAATCTGAACGTTAAAATCTCCATCTGACAAATCATCTATCTTTTCATAAGATGATTTAATATCCCATTCTTTACCATTCTGATAGTAAAAATCATACCATAACCCTTCCATTATTTCTTTTAGTGAAGACTTATTTTTTATTTTTATAGGCAACAGTTTTTCATAATATATCTGTATATTATCCCCATTGTCTTTTACACCTTTAATATCTATTAAATGTTCGTTTTTCATGTTAACATGAACATCTATCTTTTCTTTCACCCTCTTTTTTTTCAATCGATTTAGATCATAAAATGTTTTAATTACATAATTACCTGTTATTTTAATTTGACCTTCACTTCCTTGGTTATCAAAACCATCTGTATCAAATTCATTAAGTATTGACTCATTAATTATAATCTTGAAAGAACTATTAATAAATTTAGGTTTCAATGAAGGGGATTTAGTGTGAGATTTTCTATAAGCATTATCTAAACCAGCACGATCTTTTCCTATTTTACGATATTTCTCGCTTCTACTTTTTTGTTTTAATGTTGTATCTATCCATACATACATTTTTTCACCCCCTAATAATTTACGAGTTATTTCTCCAGATTGTTCATACTCGTGTTTAATCTTTTTTAAGTTTGAAAAAGATAATTTTCTATTATTAAGCATATTGAAGGCTGCAATATATCCCTTAGTTTTCTTATTCCCATTAAATTTTTTTATTTCAACCTTAATAGTATCTAATAAGCTGTTAGGTATTGAGTATAGAGTGTTACTTGATGGCATTTATTAAAATAGCTTTATATTTTTTGTTTAAATCAAATGCATTTAATTCATTAATTACATGTGAAATAACAATAAATCTTATGTTAGATATTTCGTCATCTTCTTTACGCTGTGACATTTTATTAATATCATTAATGATTTTTGTTATATTCTGCTGTAATATCTCTTCATTATACAACTTACTCAAATCTTCAAAATTTACAGTATCATTTGATATAATGTTTGCAGGTGGTTTTTTATCATTTATAATATCTTCATGAACTACATTATTTTCTCTCACATAACTCCTAGCATTTCCTCCATACAGATATCTGCTTAACAGTGAAGGCTCTTTTGATGCTATTCTGTTAATTGTAGTGCTAGTAGGTGGAGATGATTCTCTATTATTATGTTTATTTACAAAAGTTTCATGGTTTGTTGAATTAGGTGTATCTCCATCGATTGGTTCTAAATCCACCCCTATTATTTCATTTATGATTTTTTCATCTATCTTTAGCTCCATGATGTTTTTTTAGATAAATATTTATATTTAAAAACTTAATGTTTATCAATGAATATATCTCTAATATAGATTTAAGATTAATCCCTTCTTTAGATGTTTTTTTATCAACAGAATATATTAACGAAGAAAACCCTGACGATTTTTTAATATCAAGTTTTGTAATTTCATCTGAAACAACATCTAATGTTATTTGGGATGAAGCATCTATCGATGAAAATATATGTAATGAAATGCATTATTTATCTGGCAGAAAAAACAATAAAGCTTTCATTTTAAATGAAGTTAGCGGGGATACTTTTTGTTATAATTTGTCAGGTAACACTCTAAATGGAGGATTTTATCAGGGATATTATAAAGCTGAAGGTTACGAGTATCAAGTTTTACCTAACAGATATCTTAAAGGAGCAACTTTTGAATTTTTATTAAACAAAAGAGATTTAGAAAATGATTGTGTTGATAAATTTAGATTGAATGATGTATATGAAAACAACAAAGGATTTTTCTTCTATTTCGGATTAAATAAAGAAAACCCATACTGTTCTAGAGAAGTTAGTGGTAATACTTGTGAAGGAATCCCATATGAAATGGATTATGAAAATGTAACTGTTTATCCTTGGGAAGAAGAAAATCCATTTTTATACTACACTGAAGATAATGTTTGCAATCAAGAGATTAGTTTTACTTACAAATATCCATCTTGTTGTGAAGGAATTGGCAGAAATGCTCTTGGAGTTAGAGTTACTGATGATGGTAAAATAAATGTTAGATTTTTAGATTACAGTGGATCATGTATATCAGGGTATACCCATGAAGATATGATTTTAGTTGATTACACTACAGAAAAAAGTCATATTGTTAATGAAAATGACCATCATATAGTATTAAAATTCGAAAATATTTCTTATGATGATGATTGCGATTTATTTAAAGAGAAAGGGATAATGGAATTAAGTGTTTGGGTGGATGGTTATCAAGTCTTATGCGAAAAAGTCCCTGAATTATATGGTGAACCTTTAAATCTTCATAGAAGTTTACAAGTAGGATTGCCTTATAATATATCAGTTGGTGGAGGTACTTTAGGGAATATAGATAACCCATATGACATTGTTGACTATAACAATAGAGGTTGCAAACATTCATTTTGTTTTGATGAGAATCATGGAGGGTTTCTAGGCTATGAAACTATGAGTGGAGAGACTATTATGTTAACTGACTTTTTAGAAGATGATTTAAAAACTCAAATGGATAATTTGTTTCTAGGAGAAGTTATCTTAGAATTACATGGCAAAGAATGTAAAATTTATAAAGGAGAAATAAATCATAACAGTCAAATTAAACATTTAATATTTAACAACTTTGTAGTCCCCTTAAATATTTTAGAATGTTACCAAATTTTGTCAGATGATCCTTGTGAAATAATTGAAATGAATTTTGCAGGAACTTTTATAGGTAACATAAACATATTTAACATATATGAAAAAGCACTCACTGTTCAAGAAATAAGGATGTTAACAGATAGGTGGATTAGAAGAGAGGTGAAGTGTTGTTAAAAACAATATATAGGGGTGCTCATCTTCTGAACACCCCATTTTACAGGGCTTTTAGTGTTTTTTAAGAAGTGTTAAAATTTTTCTTAACAGTCCTTAAAATTGATATCCATCTGGCCAATCGATTATTCTTCCAGCTTCATCAACAAAAACTGCTGATTTAATAAAGCTTGCCATTTTTGCCCTTTTCAAGAACATAGATAGGAAATGTAATGTCCATTTCGCTGCATCATGTGCATCGTCTGATTGACTGAGTACTAACCCTCTTCCTGCAAAGAAGTTAACCATGAAATCTAAATAAGTATCGTTTTCATTAGCAAACGTTCTAGTGCTAGTAACATCTATTTTAATTTCTTTAATTTTTAATACTTTTCTAGTACTAGATGTAGCAAAATCTTTTCTTTTAACTAAAGAAACTCCATGTTCAATTACTTGTTGCCCTGAAGGAAATATTTGAGGCCCCCATACAATATCGAAATCTTCTCTAAAGCGTAAATTTAACACTCTTTCTGGCTTCACAGGTTCAGTTGGTTCTTCAGGTTCATCATCTGGAGTGTCAGGCTCATCAGGGTTATCTGTTGTTGGTGAATTTTTAAAATAAGTATCTATAACTACTGCCCCTGCTCCAGTCTGACTATCTTCACCTTCTGTTATTAAATCTCTAGCATATAATTTTAAGTATGACTGTAGTTGACCAAGACTAGGCTTGTATTCTTTAAACTTGGAAAAGATCAATGTTACAAGTGAAGCAACAATAGGTGTAGCCATAGAAGTGCCAGACAATCTAGCATATCCATTGTTTTTATAAGTACTATATATGCTTTCACCAAAAGATGCTACATCAACCGCTGGGCCACCTGAAGAGAATCTAGAAGGTTGCCATCCTTTAGAAATAGATGATACCGTGATGGCTAAATCATCATATGCACCCGGATAATTAACAGAATCGTTTCCGCTATAACCAGTATTACCTGCTGCAACAATAGTATAACATCCTTTATCTTTTACATATTGCATTGCATCTTTTAACACTTGACTGCCTCTAGGGCCACCTAAAGACATACTGATAACACGTGTGTAATTGTTATATTTACCTAAATCAACATCAGCAGCATAACGCAAGCCATTAGATACTGAAGTCCAAGTACCGCTACCTCTGTTGTTTAAAACTCTTACTGGTATCATTTTAACATTTGGTGCGCCACCTATAATTCCTATTCCATTATCTACACCACCTATAACACCTAAACAGTGAATACCATGTCCATTAGTATCTTCATCGCCGGGGCCATCAATAAATGATGCAGCATATTCATGCAAAATATTATCCTTTAAGTCAGGATGATCTGTTTTGTAGGTAGTATCTAATACAAACACTACAACTCCTTCCCCTTTTGTTTCTTTAAACGCTGTTTCAGTTTTTACCAATCCATGCCAATAATCAACTGTCTGAGACTGTAGCGTTTTGAAGTCGATCATTTCAATGTCTACTGGGGGTAAACCTACTTCATATTCTATTTTTTTACTCATAAAAGTATTTTATCTATAAATATTTGCTTATCATTTATAAAAAAATATTTATGATAAAAGAGTGAATTTTTATATAAAGCAAAATAGTAGTAGCCCTAAATTAGCTGTAGAATTCGAAACTAACGGTTATACTCGATTAGTGGAAACCGATTTTTTTAAGAGGTTACAGAATGCATCTATAACATTTTCAATGCAAGATGGTGACAAATGCTATTATACAATAAAATGTAAAGAAGCTGATTTATTAGAGATAGAAGATTGTAAAGATAAAAACTGCGCTCCTAAATTCGTTTTAAGTCATACTTTTACAACTAAAGAAACACGGAAAAAGGGTGTTTACTTAGGAGAATTTACCATATTATTTAATGATAATGGTGAAATTTTACGTTTACCAATAAAAAGAGAATTAAAAATTAACATCATTTGATTCTTATTATATTTTGTAGTATATTTGCAATTGTACTTTAAAATATGATAAGATGGATTTCAAAAGAGTAGATAGTGACACTGTAGCAAATTTTTTAGAAGGAGTAGGGCCTTTAAAAGATTTAAAACACGTTAGGACAGTAGAAGCTAATAATTGGAAACCTCAAGTTGATGTTTTCATCAGAGAACCTGAAGCGAAAAAATCAACAAAAAGAACTTATTCTTACAAGCCTTTTATTTACGCTAAGAAATTCGATTTTTCTGAAGTATTTACTGATAAACATATTGAAGTAGCTGTAAATGATCATTCGGAAGATTTAAAATATTTTTTATATGAAGGTAAAAAATATGAATCAGGTGTTGATGCACAATATCTGAAGAAAAATGAATGGAATGATAAGCTAATATATAAAGTACATTTACATTCAATAGAAGAACGTAAGAAATATTTTGCTCAAAAAGCAAAAGAATATAATGTTGAAATAAAAGAACTAAAAATTGATAAAAATGTTCCCCGTCTAAATCGGGGTTATCGTTTTTTATTTCACATAAATAAACCTGAAAAGAGAAACGCTTCTTCTTCAAATCCACTATTTAAATACCGTAACAACGGTAAAATTCAAAAACTAAATGGGTCATATAAAGATTTATTAAATTTCTTTGCAGAAGGTGGCGTAAATGTTTATGAGAGAAGAGGTACTTTCTTTTCTACCGAAAAATTAGAAAAGTTTGAACACAGTACTATTATTCAAGATAAATTCAAATTTTTCTTTCAAACTTTTGATTTATTTAAAAAATCTACTCCGGGTTTAGATATAGAAGATATTTTTTCTAAAAAACCTGACTTTAATTATCTGCTTAGAATCATCAACAAGAATTTTAAGCAAGAAATTAAAGATTTCTTTAAAAATAATTTTATAAGCGTAGTAGCTGAAGAAGATGAATCTTATCAATTAAGACATCTCATAAAAAACACTGGAACTACAGGTTTTCTGATAAAAGGAGATTATGGTAATCTTTATTTGACAGATAAAACTGAAGCAGATAATGTTTCTAATGAGTATAGTTTTTTATATGGCTATAAGAAATTTTTCTCTGATTGGCAAAAATTAGAAAAATATATAGAGCCACATGTAAAGAAACTAGCTAAATTTCTAGAACAAAACCATTATAGTAAGATTGTAATCCCTAAATCTTATGAAGATATGTTAGGGGATAACTATTATAGTTTTATAGTATATCTACAAGAATATATTAACCAAAAACTTGTAGAAAATAATCGAGGTAAGGTATCTGATTTAACTGAAGCTAATGTAGCTAAGTATATAGATATTTTAGGTATAGATAGAGTTTTAGCTAAATGTAATCTAAATGAAATCAAAGTTGAACTTAATCTTGAATTCATTGCTGAGTTAAATAAAAATAACCGTTCAGATAGTTTTTCTTTATATTCTACTGTTACAGGAAGAAAGGCTATTGATGTATTTAAATATTATGGATATGATATATTAGATCAAGTAGATTCTAAGTTTTTTAACTTTAATACAACAACACAGTTTATGATTCAAACTGGTGTTAGTTTATTTAAAGAGTTAGATTTCAGTGATCTTAATATCTTAACTTTTGATATTGAAACTAAAGCTCAAGAAGAATTTGAATGGGATAAAAGAGCTGCATTATTTCCTGAAAAGGGCTGGATATTTCAAATTGGTATATCTACCACAAAGGGTTTTTCTAAAGTTCTTCATGCAGATAACCATGAAGAAGAATATGAAATTATTAAAGAAACATATGAAATAATAAGAGAGCTTGACCCTGACATGGTATTAGGGTATAACAGTGAAAATTTTGACTGGCCATATCTCGAAAAAAGGTATAGTATATTATCTGGACATGAAGACATAGATGAAACATATGATGAAATACGAGATTTGTTATATGATGAAGATTTAGGGGTTTTTAAGTGGAATTTTAATAATAAAAGAAATTCTACATTAAAGGTTGGTGGAGCTGTAGAAGAATATTCCCAAACTAATATGTATGGTAAAGCTATACTTGATGGATGGCATGGAATAAAAAAACTACAGGCGATTGATAAAAGAGATAGTCTTTCTTTGAAATGGAATGTTAAGTATGAAAAAATTGATAAGCCTAATCGTGTATATGTTCCGGGAGACTTAATAGGGGAAATCGGGAAAGATGATAGAGAATATTTCTTTTGTGATGAAAATGGAGATTGGTTTGTAAATGAATTATCTATTACATCTCAATCTGATCTTTACAGTAAAGATGGTATCAATCGTGATGAAAACGGTATTTTATACTATGGAAAAAAATCTAATCTCTACATAAATACAATTAATGGTTTAGATTCTGAAATTAATGGATGTCAAAACGTTATAAGTTTTAATGGTAACATTCAAATGTTTGAAAATTCTTTATATGTTGCTATGAAGGATTTCAAACAATTAGTTATTCCAAAAAAACGTTTTGGTATAGAATATAAAAAAGACAAAAAAAGATTTAATGAAATTATTGACTTATTGTTGAGGATTAAAACAAATTTTAAAAACCTCAACAGGGTTTATAGTCATTTAGATTTTAGTAAATATGAAAAAGTAAGTGGTAAATATATAATTGAAAGATATCTTCTGGATGATCTTTGGGAAACGGTAGAATTGTTTAGAAAAACAGGCCAAAGTTCTTATATGTTGGGGTCTTGGGTTATGATAGGGCCTCAAAGAGTATATACTATGGGTTATGCTACTATGTGGAAGATCATAATCACATGTTGGTTTTACCATAACAGTTTAGGGGTTCCTGATTTTGAAGAATATCGAAAAATTAACGGAGGTTTAATTGGAATGTTTAAAGCTGGATACTCAAGAGGTGTCGTTAAATATGATGCTTCTTCATTGTATCCTTCTGTTAAGCTTGCATATCTTCCCGCTCCTAAGTGGGATATAATGGGGATCACCGACGGTCTACTTTATCATTATCTTTCAACTAGATTGAAATATAAGGCGTTAAAGAGCAAATATTATAAAGAAGGAGATTTTGCTAAAAGCAAAATGTATGGGATACTAGAGCAGCCTTTAAAAATCTTTATTAACTCATATTATGGGTTCTTAGGTGCTTGGACAGTTTCACCTTATTCAGATACATTAACTGCGCATGGAATTACTGCTATTTCTAGACAAGTTGCTCGGCATATGATTGATTGGTTTGAAAAAAGAGGTTTCGAAGCAATATACTCTCACACTGATGGTATAAATTTCATTTACCCTGAAAATGTTGATGAATACAAGTATTTAGGTACTGGTAAAAACTGGTTAGTAAAAAAAGATAAGGTTTATGTTGGTTTAGAAGCTTATGTTTCTGAATACAATGATGTTTTCATGGAAGATAAAATGGGAATTGATATCGATGGTATAGATTATGCTTGTATCAATATTGCTAAATCAAATGTAGTACATTTGAAAATGACTAAAAAGGGAAAGGAAATTGATATTGTAGGTGGCTTATTGAAAAAAGACACAAAAAAATATATTAGAAATTTTATTGATGCTGAATTAAAAAATCTTTTGTTAGGTGATGCTAAAGGGTATGTTAAAAACTATGTAGATTACTTGCTGAGGTTAAGTAACCATAATATTAAAGGAGTAGATATTGCAGATTTTGTTAAAATAAAATCATTAAGTGAGTATGAAACATTGTATAAAAATCGAATGGCAGTATATGAATTAGTGAAAATTAAAAAAATAAAATATGAGCCGGGGTCTTTATTTTATTATTATAATAATGGTAAAAGTGAAAGAGATTTTACTGAAGAAAAAGATGTAGTAGGAACTTTTGTTTTTAAAGATTATAATGAGAGTTATCTTGAACAGTTAATTGATCTATTTAACTGTGATAGAAAAAAGTTTAAGGACAAAGTTTATTCTGCAAGTAAGTCTATAGTTGTAAGAAACGATTATACTACAGGTAAAGAGTATGAAACAAAAAATTTCATATTTTCATCTAAACGATTAAGTATAAATAAAATGTTAGAAATGGGGTTAAATGATTTAGCTGATCAAGCCAAAACAACACTAAAAGATTTAGATAAAGAAAAATCTTACCCTAAAACTTTCTTTCTAGATGATATAGATAATTGGGATTCTTTTTTAATTAAAAAGAAAATTCATAAAAAACATGGTGTAACTTTACAGCTCATTATGGTAAATGATAGATTAAATGTAACTAATTTGCCGTTAGATGAACATGAAAATAAAGTAGAATATAACGTTCAAAAGTATGTTGATCAATTTTATAAGGCAATTGAGCCTTTACAGTTGGTTTTTAATGAAGATGTGAGAACGCTTTTATTGAACATTAAAAATGGTGTGAAATTCTTTGGTGAAAATTGGCTTGAGAAATATGTAAATGATCGGTATGATAAAGACTATAATGATTTAAATGACATTATGCAAGATTTAGATTTCAATATGGTTAATGGTATTCCTTTAGCTAAAAAACAAGAAAATCAGCAAGAAAAAGCAGATATCCTTGATATTGATCCTGTAGAATATTCTTATTGGAATGATTCTAAAATGCATCCTTATTGGTTCTTAAACAAAAAAATGATTGATGGAGATGAATTTTATATCGATCAGAACTTAGATTATACTTACGAAGAAAAATGTTCTACTCCATTTGCTGTATGTGATAGGATGGGGCTTATACAACATTATGCAAAAAACAATTTTAAAGCAATATGATAACAAAAACATACGAAGAAATAATTTTTCAAAATGCAGTGTTCCATGTGTTTAATGCTGTGCCAGAGATGGAATATATGTTCATAAAAGATAATCATGATCCTAAAGTAAATCTTTTTATTGCTCTACATATACATGATTCTATTGTTCCACCCTTGCTCTTTTCAAGAGAAGAGGTTGCTTTAGATAATAATGATTTGAAAGAATGGGCTGAAAATACAAATCACCTTTTTATTCATAATGAAAAATTGTATTATTTAAAGTTATTAAAAACGTTCATTGAATATAAAAAAGAATGTGTTCCTGATTGGACAGTTAACGATATGATCACGTTATTGTTTGAAAAGAATAGAAAATATGGAAATGCAATTTTAAATCCTAAAAAAATACTTTCTAAATCAGTAAGTATAAAAGATATTATTTTATCAAGAATAGATGAAAAAATATCTAGATTAATTCAAGATAACAAAAATGAAGATGAAGACATCATAACCGATATAATTGGTTATTTAGTCTTCATCAACATAATTTTATGGGGTTATATGTAATTTAACCCTAAAGGTATTTTAGATAAGAGCTTGTTGAGGTTTTCGGCTTCTTCAGCTCTTCTTTCTATTTGTTTATCTGATCTTAACCCCGTTAAAAATTCAGTTATCTCTTCTTTTAAATCTTTATAGTCTTCTCTAGCCTCTGATAGTAAAGTATCCCAATCTAATTCAATGTCTGCACCCCCCGGATTAGGTATTTTACCTTTAAATTTACTTCTTGCTCTAGCTACACTTTCTTTTGCTAATGCAGTTAACCATTTTCTGACGAATGTTTTACCATAGTGATTTAGATCACAAAAGTCTTGTTTAGGTAAATCTATTTGATGAGGAGCATATATTTCTGAACATTCTATTTGACATGCTTTTTTATCTTCATCTGACATGTTGGATGTATCATAATATTCATACCAAACTTTACATGAATAAAGTTCTTTCCTTAATCCCCTCTTATATTCAGGTACAGAAAACAAATGAAGTAATCTAGTATCATTAGGGCCTTTGGTTAATCGATATGTTAATTCTGATTGTAACATTCTATCAACTAGATTTAAATGGGATGCCCTCAATAAAACGTCATGTGCAGGAAACAATGGGTATACTGTTCCATACATTGATCCAAATCCTTGAAATCCTAATGATGCTCCTAATCCTCCAAATTGATTTGATCCTATATTACCATAACCCCAAGAAGAAAACAGTGCATGATCAATTTGTGAAGGGGTTACAAACAAAACTTTTTTCACTTCTCTGCCAGCAGGTATTTGATATACTTGTTGACCATCGACCAGATCAACAAAATCTTTTTTTAATTCATATCTTCCACCTCTAGCTTGTAATCCAATATCTTCACTAAATGCTTGTGCATATAATATTTCATAATCAAAAGAAGCTTTAGTTAGACTTAAGCATATGTCAGTTGTACTGACGTTTTTACCAAAGAAATTATTAAATTTATTATCTATTATCCATTGGTGTATGAAAAAATAAAAATCGTTTATAGCTAACCTAATTAAAGAACACCATTCATCATCCCCTAATTCTAATTGAAATCTTCCTCCAGTAAGAAGTACTGTTATGTCTTTCACTAAGCAATTGATTTCTTCTTTTGCTAAGCAATTTTCATTGTTTGCCATTTTTTTATATATAAATATATTTTTAATAGTAATCTTCTGGAAGTCCTAATAAAATATTAACATTTCTTCTTTTCATGTCATTCACTTCTAATACTTTTTCAATCTCAGTATCTTTAATTAACCACATGTATATTCCTACAGGTTCTAATCTATTTAACCTTCTTGGTCTAGACATACCCTGCATATGTTCTCCATATGCCCAATTTGGAGTATTCAATATACTGAAATCTGCTTGAGGTAAGTTTTGACCCGTACCTAAACTTTTAAGATTACCTACTATTATATTTTTATCTTTGCTATATTTAAATTCATTGATTATATCAATATTTTCTTTTCTTTTCCATCTATGTTTTTTAGTGACATGCATCCAAACAGCTTCATCCGGCAAATATTGAGTTATTTTATCGAATTCTGATTGAAAATGAGTAAAGATTATTACTTTTTTACCATCTTTTACTAACGATCTAGCTAAATTAATTGTTTGATCAGTCGCTTTTAATGCAAGAAATTCTCTTATTTTAGCGAATATTGGTAAATCTTCATTTACCATCATGTTATCGTTTTTTTCCTTAAGTCTTCCGTAATGATCTTTTAATTCTTTTTTATATCTGATATATTCTGAATGTGAAGCCGCATCCAGTTTGAAATCTAAATTATATACGTTTAATTCTGGAAACCCTTTTATGTCAAGAGGAGTTCTACATAAGTGGTAATATTTTAATCTTTGTGCTAATTCATGAGAGTTACTATTACCCCTAACTCTAACAAAAACATTATCTTTTGATCTTCTTATAACGCCATCACAATATCTAATTTTGAATTGATCTAATTTCTCTTTTTTAATTTCCCAATTCCATTCGTTTATTGGGATTAATCCATTCACATCAATTCCATAATTAAAAAATAAACTATATAATTGCTCGTTAGATTCAAAAGGTGATGCTGTTAGTGGAACAGAATATATGCAACTTTTCGAGTTAATTAATTGATTAATATGTTTTCCTCTGATCCCATTAATGTTTTTGGCTTCATGTGCTTCATCGCTAATAATGAAATCATAATTGAATTGTTTAAAATCATATTTTGGATAGAATGCATATTTGTTTTTCTTGTTCTTTTTCTTATCTCTATCTTCATCCAATTGATTATAATGAATCACATGAAATTTTGCAAAGACATCTAATTCATCAATATCATTACCAAATGAAGAAACTGACTCATTAAAATATTCAATGAATTCTATCCATTGATGTTTAAGATTGAGTTGAGTTACAACTAGAATTTTATTAGCTCCACTTGCAAGTGCTGCAACAATTGATAGCATAGTTTTACCTGTACCTGCTCTATCAAATATCGGCAACTTTTTGTGGTATAATATTGATTTTATAGCATAAATCTGATGATCTTTAAGTTTATATCCTTTTTCAATCCATTCAGACCATTGACATAAATTATTGTAATACTCATGATCAAATTCTACATTCTCAACTAATGAAAAGAAAGGATGTTGTAAATCATTGTCATCTTTCTTCAGAAAGAATTTCTTCTGATCATTAGATAAGTGAAAAAAGTTTTCTGTTTCACCTATCAGGCTTTTTACATTCAACAAATTATCTTCATGATAAATCCCTTGTTTATTTAAGAATTCAACATTCGTTTTTCCTATTTTAATTTTATGTTCTTCACCTAAATCAATAGGGTTAAACATGAAATTTTTTATCAGATATTCATTTTGTTCTGAAGTTATCTCACATCTATCATATTCATAGACTGGAATGTAGTTACCTTGTTTGATCTTATTGTTATAAAGAGTTGGAATAAAATATTTCTTTCTACCTTTTATTGATTTCAAAGTTTCTATTACCTTCCCTACATCCTTTGGGTTTATTATAAGCCTATAAGGTTTTTCCTCTTTCACTGAGCTTTCTAAATCAATTAAGTATTTTGTTTTCTTCTTATATAAGAATTGTATATACTTTTTCTTTATTGTATTTATCACATTATTGTCACCGTCATAGTCAATTAATTGATATTGATCAAACAAAGGGTAATTATATTTCATATTCTTTTTTTTTAAAATATCTATTTATATTTGAAAGCTGTTAAAAAGCTTAATTATGTACACTGATCGTTTAAATGGTATATTATCTGAAGATGAATTCTTTTATATGCAAGAATATGCAGAAGAATTTATGGCACAATTTATTAACAATAAAGTTTATCTTTATAAAGTAGATAAACAAAGAACTACTTCTTCAGAAAATTTTGATGAGGCTTTAGCATCAGAGATGTTTTTTCAAGACCCTATTGATATCCCTTGTATTGTAGAAATTAAACCACAAGAAAACACTGCTTATACTGACAATCAAACAGCTAGATATGAAGAGTACGGTAATTTAACTTTTTCATGCTTAGAATTAACACTCAACCGTAAAAAAATTATTATTGAATATGGAGATGTTATAGCATACATGATAAAAGGGAAATATGTGTTTTTTGAGGTCATCAATACAGATACTAAAAACATATCTAATGATAAAACTTTTTTAGGTTATGAACCTATGTGGAAATTAATTGAATGTGCTCCTGTTAATGAAAATAAAATCATGAATGTTTAAAATCATCAAAATTAATAAAATTCTTTTTGTTAAGCTTAGTATTAATAGTGACATGTTCAACATCTAAAACACTAATATCTGCTTCAAACTTCATTGCAGCAGCTAATGTATGATATCCATTAATTAGATATTGTTCGCCTCCATCTTCTACTAATACTAATATATTACTTTTACTATATTTTTCTTTTTTAACTCTGTTTAAAGCATAATTTAAACAATCAACATCAACGAAAAAATTCATCTTTTTTTGTAAAGATACAAAAAAATATTTATAAACAAAAGAAATGCAGCCACCTAAGATAAAAAGAATCCTTGATAATAATATTATAAAAAATATAGACACTACAGTTAAAACTCCTTCTCCTGAGAGAAAAAATGAAATTTATAAAGAACCTTTAAAGAATAATGTTCATACCATTCAGGGTGTTTCAATAGATGATATTGATGGAGCAGTTATATCTAAAATAAAAGAGGTTTTTGAAACAACTCAAGGTGATGAAGTTAGCATATATGATTTCTCTAAAGATAGATTTAATGAAATAGTTCAATCTTGGAACAACAAAAGTCCAAATGATTCCTTTAATTTACCTTTTATAAATATTTCAAAAGAAAGTACTCCAAAAAAGGGGACTAACATGAATGGGGTATCTTATAATGTACCAAATAATCTTCCCTATAATTTAATTAAAGTCCCAATACAAGATGCGAGTGGATTAACATATTATGAACATTATCAAGTTCCTCAGCCTGTAAATATTGACATAAATTATGAGATAACTGTTTTATCTAATACATTAAGTGAGATAAATCGATTTGATGAAAAAATGATTGGGGCTTTTAGGTTTAGTCAGTTATATGTGAAAGTGAACAATTCGCATTATATGCCAATGCATTATGATAATGATGCAGATGAAAAGAATGAAGAAAATATTGACAAGAGACGTTATTATAAGCATGTATACAAAATTCTTTTAAAAGGGTATATAATCCCTCAAGATGAAATAATAATGATCAAAAGCGCTAAAAAGCTTAATATGAGTGTTAATATACAAAAAGATGAAACAGAATGTGTTGCTACAACTAATAAATTTAAAGAATCTGACACAGAATGCTTACTCTCTTTAAATTTTTTATTTAAAAGAAGGGGCAGTGATGAACAAAAAACTATTTTAAAGAATAATTTAAATATATATGATGAAAATCAAGAAAATTCTGGTACATATAGGCTTTTCATAAATGGTGTTGAAAAATTTGTACCTTTTAATGCATTCATAGGCGATGAACTTACAGTAAAAAACATCAGTGGTTATGATAAAAATTTCTTATTAAAACTCTATGCTGAACAAATATGAAATCTTTGAGATTTTCAAACAATATTTATAAAAAAAGATTTTATATAAATGGCAAATAGTAGAAATGGCTCTTCACCTAGTGTAAATATAAATATTCAAGATTTATCTTTTGTAAATGAAAATCCCGGATTAAATTTAACTACTTTAGGTGTAGCAGGAGAAACACTGAAAGGTAGAGCATTTGACCCTATATTTGTAGATTCATATGATACATATCAACAATTATTTGGAGGATTGAATCCTTGTAAATTTGAAGGTACACAGCAACCTATATATGAAACTTCTTATATTGCAAAACAATTTTTAGAAGAAAGTAATTCTTTATATGTAACTAGAGTCTTAGGGTTATCTGGATATGATGCAGGTGATGCATGGTCAATTACTGTAGGAGGGGCACCTGATCTTTCTACTGTACAGACAACAACAACAGGTGCATTCAGTGCAATTGTAGAATATGTAAATGGTACTGTGAATACAGTAGTATTTAGCGATCCTTTACTGCAAACACTATATAATGAGGGTGAAATCCAAGATTCTGTTTTTGGATTATCAACTGATCCAACAGGTTCAACTATAAGTCAAGGTGATGTATATTACACTGACTGTAATGGAGGATTCAGAGGTGCAAGATTCAATGCAACATTAACTGATTCTCAAGAAACTAGTGTATGTATTACAGGTTCAACTATAACTTCATCATTTAGTTCTATAACAGAAGTAGAGCAAACTTGTACAGTAGTTTATTCTCCCGGTACAATCACTGAAAATTCTACGTTGATAATCAATGTTGTTTCAGCGATTGTCTTAGTTAATAATGACACTAATACATTTAATCAAATCAGAAATGGGTTAGTTCAAATCAATGGAGGTACTATAACTCATACAGCGGATGGAGGAATAACCATTGAAAACGGTACAATATTCCTACCTGACGGTATTACAATTCAAGGAGGAAATTATAAAATTTGTGATTTAGAAGGTAATGATGCTGTTTATGATTGTACAACAGTCAATGGTCAAAATTATGTGATAACTACTGGTACAACTACAACAACAATCCCTGTTATTCAAACAGGAACAACTGCATTTACCGCAGATATTCCTTCAGGTATTGTCACAAATACTTTTAGTGGTACTTTCACTCAATCTACAGGTAATACTATGGAAGAGATTGATGGTACTATTGCTTTAACATTAAGATCGTATGCTTCATATGATGGCAATGAATCTTTAGGATTTAATGCTAATGGAAACATATTACAAATTGCTCCAGTTTCTGGATCAAAAATATCTCCATTTGATGATTTTAAATTAATGGGTATTTTAAACGATGGTACTACGTTTGAATATATAGTTTCAATGGATCGTTCCAAAAAGAACTACATTGGTAGAGTTTTTGGAGGATCATTTATTCAATGTTGTCCTTCATCTACTCCGTTTTACATAGAAGAGAATTATATTACTATGTTTGAACAAATGGTAGCAGACGGAAGAATTGATTGTATTAAACCAACTATTTGTTACAATGATGACATCGGAGATTATAAAACAGAATACCGTAGTGCAATTACTCCTTGGGTAGTATCTGAAGTTAGAGGTAATAGAGTATTTAGATTATTTAGATTCCACACATTTAGTGATGGTAATGCTGCTAATTCTGACATAAAGGTGTCAATCGAAAATATACGCCCTGATCGTAGAGATTTTGATGTTGTGATCAGAAGCTTTGCTGACAACGATAAACGTCCTGTTGTATTAGAAAGATATTCTAGAGTTAATTTATCTACTACTTCTAATAATTATATTGGTTTAGCTATGGGTACAGCAGATGGACAATATCAGTTGCAATCAAGATATGCAATACTGGAAATTAATGGTGATTGTTTAGATGATAGTTTCCCTGCGGGATTCGAAGGTTACCCTGTAAGAGATTATGGGGACTGTAAAGCACCTAGAATGACATATAAAACGTCATATTTACCTAATGACCGTATTAGAAATGTTTACTTAGGAATATCTGACACAATTGGAATAGAACAAGATTTGTTTGACTATAAAGGAATACCTTCTAACCCAATGTTGACAGAATATACTGGATTAACTGCTGGATTCCACATGGATATAGATGCTGCAACGTCATATGTTGATGGCGCAGATAATGTTACATTTGAAGCTGGAGCACATTCATTTAAAAATGAAGCTGAATTACAAGGAACTAGCTATGAAAATCTTAATGCAAGAAAATTCACATTATTAGCTTATGGTGGATTTGATGGGTGGGATATTCATCGTAAAACTCGAACAAACACTGATATGTTCGCTGCATCTGCTAATAAAGGTATGTTAGGCAAGACAGTGGGTAATTTTGAAGATTACGTGTTAGAAGATGGCACTGTAGGTATAACATCTGATTTCTATGCATATATGATGGCAATCAAAACATTTGATAATCCAGAGAACGTTATTATAGACCTATTAGCAACACCTAATGTTAACACTTTAGAGAACTCTGATTTAGTTGAAGAAACTATTGAAATGATTGAAGAAGATCGATGCGATGCATTTTATGTTCCAACTACAATCGATCATAACGCTTCAGGTATAGCACTTGGTGCGCAAGATTTAGGTGATAACATAGATGATTTATTTGATACTCCTTATGCTGCTACTTATGCATATTGGGGACAATATAATGACACTGAGAATAATACAAGATTATATATCCCTCCTACTGCTGAAGTGATGAAGACTTTTGCATTAACAGATAAAGTTTCAGCTCCTTGGTATAGCAATGGAGGCACAACAAGAGGTTTAACTGAGTTTATCAACTTAAGAAAAAAACCTAAAATGTCTGAAAGGGATACACTTTATGATTTCAGAGTTAATAGTTTATATTATGATAGAGGTCAGTCTTATATTTGGGGTAATAGAACGTTACAGATTGCAGAAAGTTCTTTAACTCAAATAAGCATTGTGCGTTTAGCATTATACTTAAGAAGACAAATATCTAGAGTTGGATTAAATCTACTATTCCAACCAAATGATGATACGTTGAAAGAACAATTTAGAAGACAAATTGAACCTATATTAGCAGATGTGAGAAGAAGAAGAGGTATTTTCTCTTATTCAATAAATCTAACTAGTTCAGGAGATGAACTTAACGGCTCAATATCTATTGAACCAACACCTGCTTTAGAAGAAATCAATTTGGCACTAAGAATAACTGCAACTGGGTCTCAAGTAGATATCGGTTAAATTGCTTGAAGGATATGCGCAATATTGCGCATATCCTTTGTTAGCAGTAATTTAGTAAGCACCTCCGAAAGTTCGGGGTAAACTTTTTATTAATTTTTCTATTTCTTCACCTTCTAATTTTATTACTACTCCGTCTTTTTCAATTACCATTTTTAACCCCTCACTCCAATGGCAATAGCTTGGCATATCATCTGTAACAATAGTATAAGTTCCTACTTTAAAACTACTGCTAACATCACCTATATGTAATGCCTCTTTTTCTGTTAATTTAGTTTGTGTATTTTCCATTGTTTTAGTCTTTTAACTTAGTGTAATAATTTAATCAAGGTCGGCACTACACATAGCCACACCGTTGTGTGTAATGCTATCGCAATCCATTTATAGCAAAACAAAACCCTTGTTTATCAAACTCTATTGGTTCAAGAGAAGACCACCCTTCCCATCCACGTTGTTTTAGTTTGTAATCAGCTTCATCCCTTCTTTCAGCTTGCACCACAACAATATTTTTATACTCTCCATCTACAAAAACCGCAATATACTCCTGCATTTCAATTATATTTTATCTGTTAATAATTCGCACATACACACAACAATTTGTATAGTGCATTTTCGTGCCTCAAACGACACCATACAAGGGCGTTAGGCACAATTAAAAACATACTCGCCAATTTTAGGATTAACCATATTTCTAACTAATTGACCTCTTTCAAATCTATTATCTTTACTTCTGTTTTCTGGAACATCTTTTATACAGTCAAAAATAGACCATATACCAATTTCAGGTAGCGTACTGTGATTTGCTTTAAAAACTATTATTTGGTCTTTATCTGGTTTTTTCTGTTCTATTGTGTATTTCATATTTATTAAGAAATAGCAGCTAAAACCCTGCAATTTATTGCATGGATACAGATGCTCAGTGATCCAAAGATAAAAAAATATATTTTACCAAACAAGCTATATTTACTCATTTTGTTTTTCATATCCTATTCTCCTAAAGCTATTCGGTTTTCAATTGCAATTACGGGTTTTGACTTAATTGTTTTCATGTATTTTATATTTTGAATTATGTAAACAAATATAAGCAAAATTATCTAATATGCAAACATTTACTTACATTCATTTTTGAAGTCGGGCAAAACTGAGTACAAAAACAGCTATACTCCATAGTTCCGCAAGCTACACTACGAGAGCATAACCTTGTCCGTTGGCAGTAATGTTAAATGAGTTCTCTAACTGTTCGCCAAATCTTCTCGTAATTCATTGTACTTGGTTTTATTTCAAGTATTGGGTTTGTTTCTTCTGCATCGTTTTTAATAATGCTCAGTACCCTGCCAGTGTCAGTTAATTCTTTGCCACTATTCTGATAAAATGAAACACTACTGCCAACGACAGGTATAGTGCATTGTTTTTGTTCCTTATTATTCATTATTTTTTAATTTAATTAGTTACTGTTTGAAGGCCGCAATGAAACCTTATACTTTCCCGTGGTGAACTACGCATCAAATGAACTTTGAACAATATTTTCATTTACATATATTTTAACTGAAGTTTTTATGTTATTTTTCAAACTACTATTTTTTTTGATATAAAAAGCCAAAAATTACATGATAATTATATCTTTTTACCTTCAATGATATATTCAACTTCATGTGCTTCTCTTAAATCAGGTATTTCAAGCTTCCCTATCAACTTATTTATTATGTTTTCAGGTACTTTATGTTCTCTATTAGAATTTTGCTTTAATAGTATTTTATATGGAACTTCAATATAAACAATTTTGACTTTTGCTTTATAATCAGTAAACAAACTTATCCATCTACTTCTCATATCTTTTGTGATATTAGTAGCATTAAATACAAACGATTCTTTCGCTCTTAGATGTTGTTTTGCCTTTTCTTTTGCAAGTTGAATTATTTGCCCATTACCCTTTTTATCTTTTGGTGATATTTTATGTTCTCTTCTAATATCATCCAATGACAGAATAGGTTGATCTAAGTTTTCCTTTATATAAGTATCCTTTCCGCTTCCGGGTAAAGCGCACATAACTGTCACTGTGCAAGTCAAATCATCAAAGGGGTTGTAATCTATATATCCATCCTCATTATTGAAATATAGAAATCTTCCATAATTTGATTTAAACTCCCTTGGCTTTGTGTAACAAATATTTTCTTTACAAAGCTCTTTAAAGAGTTCTATTTTGATTAACATCTCGTCCTTATCTTGACAAATTCTACCGAAAACATCAGCGGTTGCAAGTATTGATAATAGTTTATTGTTTACAACAGTACTGGAGTATATAACTTCTTTGTCAGGATTATTTTTAGAAATAGCCCACAACGGTAGACCATGTAATCTAACAAGCTTACAAATCTGTTCACGAATGTCAAATGGTGTGGGTATATCAGTGTACAAAATTTGCCTTGTGCTGTATTCTCCCTTTTTTGCATGTCTTGGAGACACTATACGAATTTGTCCTTCAATTTCTTCCTCAGTAGTAGTTGATCGTTTTTCTATATCGTGAAATAATGCTGCACTAATAAGTACATGTTTATCTTGTTCAGATAAAGAATTAAAACTAGAAAGTTTAATCAATTCTTCAATTACCATTTTAGTATGGGTATAGACATCTCCTTCTGAATGCCATATTGAATCTTGTTCAACACCTTTCATGTCTGCAATCCAACCATATGAATTAACTAGTTCATCCCAATCTAATTCTGTACCAATTTTATATTTAGGAAATTTCCACATTATAGTAAACTTAAATATGAATATGCTAACCAATTATACTTTTGATAATCAACTAGTTTTGCTGGTTTCCAAGTCTTTGTCCAATGAATATCAGTTTTGACATGTGATTGTCTAACAAGCTTAAACAAGTTATTGAATTCGTTAGGTAAAACATTTATTTTGCCTTCGTTCGTTTTATACGATTCTGCATTTCTAATTACAAATCCTTCAGAGCAAGCTTTTTTTGTATGAGGATCAAATCCACCAAGATTCCCTCCAGTATTTACACTTTCTTCCCAACTCATCCCAAGGTTTGCTTTTAACCAGTTAGAAAGTGTTTTATTTTCATTTTGATCAAAAATTTTTGGGTTATTTAATTGAACATTTACTGGAATTTCAGGTACTACAGGGAAATCTAACAAATTAGCATAGAATTTTACTTCTTCCCATGAAAGCCACTGATCATGCTCTCTCACCGCAAACACATAAAAATATGATTCTAAATTATTATAAGCAATTGAATGGATTCCATACATATTTTCACCAAATATTTCCAGATCATTTAAATCATTTTTTATCAACTGCCATCTTTCAATAAGAGGTTTATCCCAAGGATGTTTACTTGGAGCAGTATGAGAACGGGCAAAAACACCATGCTTATTAAAGCAATTGTTTTGACCATCTAACTTTTCAGTTAATATAAGTTCGTTCATTTTTGCGAACTCAGAAACATATCCGTTTGGCATAAATCTGTCATCGGAAGTTGTACCCAAACTAATTTGAGCATGAAGACTTCTACTATATTTTCTGGATTCGTTCATGTCTTTTCTTCTAATTAGTAATATTAAAGTCTCTAAAATTCAGCAATTAACTATAGAAACATAACTGTTGAACAATCCAAATATAGGACATTATATTGTATATTACAAGTAATATTTGTTTTTTTGATTTTCAACTGCATGAATGAACCAAGTTGGTGGATTATATTCATCGCATATTTTATCAAACTCCACTTTAGGTAAGTATCCTTTTGCTCTATCTTCTGCATACATTTTAATATGTAGATTTATACTACCTTTAGTTTTTAATAGTCTTTTAAGTTTTTCAGGTTCAGAAGTTGGTATTACTATACCTTTACTATCATATATGTAAAAAGATTCTTTAGCTGTTTTACCATTTGCATCAAATTGCACTAAATTAACTCCTTTCTTGCTGAAGTATTCTTTATTGCCATCAAATGAAAAAACATCTGATAAAGATAAATACCAATTATAGTCTCGCTCAAAGTTTTTGCTATATTTCATGATGTTTATATATGAATTTTGTTGACAACATCAGTATGTGATGGGGAGTTTTGCGTAATTCATTTCTCAGTTCTATATATATAAAGTGTGTCTATTTCATTATTCTTAACAGTCAATTGGATTTCAGGTTCAATTCTGACAGTTGATATTATTTCACCTGTATTTTTACCCGAATCAATTAATTTAGAAATTCCAAAACCTGCTCCAAATATTAAAAAAAAGACTACCGCAAAAAGCTGTCTAAAACCTTCAAACTTAATATCTAACATAATTTTTTCAGTGTTTTAATTTAAAAATAACTGTACACAAACAATTATGTTGTTTACTCATGTATTTCTTCAAAATCTGATCTTAAAAAGATTTCAGTTTCTTCAGTTCCATTAAGTCTGTAAGCTAATTTGTTATTATATTCTGTATATTTGGTTATAAACCTTTGCTTACCTTTAAAAATTACTTCTGTTCCAATTGGTAAAGCCACTTCGTTAAGGGTAACGTCATCTATGCCTAATAGAGTTAACTTAGTTTTATGGTAACTTTCAAGAATTTCTATTAAACTTTCTTTAAGTTCACCTTCGAAATGAATAATCAAATCATTCTTATCCTCATCTACAATGTTTCTTTCTCGTAAAAATTCTGTAGGTGTCATGTTTATTTTTTTTTAATTATCTTTAAATGCTTTCATCAAGAGAGCTAATTTCTAGTTTAACTTTTTTCCAATAATTGATTTCATCTTCAAAACTGAAACCTCCGTCCATAAGATTTGCAAGGTTCAATTGTTCATCACAAACTATCATTGCACATTTTTTCGCCTTGTTGCTGCATGTATCGTCTAAATCAGACTGCTTCACTATTGACAAAAACTTATCATATAATTCCTTTCCTTTGTTTTTTGGGTTCATATTGGGTTCACTTGTATTATGTGCTTAACATTTAGGTACAAAGTCATCTAAAGTATGAGTAATATTGAATTCTTCTTTGGGTTGTTCATCACCCATACTTGGGTATATTTCATGCTTAAAAACTAAAGCAAGATGTTTTTTTATCATTAATGTTTCATTAGCTCCTATTTCTTGTGGTTCAGATATCTCAAAATATCCTTGTAACCAATAACAAAAATCTCTGCTTGTCATAACTTATGTGTTTAAATGTTTATATATTTTTAAATTGATTTTTGCCATTCACTGAATGACTTAAAATTAACCTCATTTAATGACTTAATCAAAGTTTCTGCTTGACGTAGCAGATATTTATCAAAATCTTCGTAAGTATCTGTTGACTCATCATAATGTCTATTGTCAAAATCTTGACCAAAGATACACACACCTAAAAAATCAACAAAGAAGGAATCTCCATATGATTTAAATTCAAAAAATGGAACCATATCTGATTTTTTGTCTAAAGATTCTTCTAAAAAAGTATTTAATTCAAGAAGTAAGTTGATAACTTCATTTGCGTTCAAAATATAACTATTCATAAAAACTATTTTAATGTATTAATTTCTATTAATGAAAAAACATCTAAAACCTGCAATTTATTGTAGGGATACAGATGCTCTGTGATCCAAAGATAAAAAAATATATTTTACCAAACAAGTTTTTTTAAAAATATAAAAAAAACTCTTTAGACGTTTAATTAATTCTTAAATACTGGTTAAGTAGATTTTCTAAATCAAATGAATTTATTTTTTCTAACAGTTCAGTGTTTGAAGGAGATTTGCCGTGATAAGGATGAACATGTTGAGATAAAAATAATCTAATTAACGATAAAAACTCAATTAAGTTTTCTCCCATAACCATTCTTTGAGCTTCATTGTTTATGGATAGTTGAGTGTTTGAATTTATTTGACCATCCGTGTTACTCAGGTCGAATTTATTAGTACGATGAGATAAAAGATTTATATTATCTGCTACTATGTTTATTGAAGAAGGAACTTGTTGAAAATCATTTATTGAACTTATTTTTTGTTCTTCAAATATTACATTATTTGGAAACAATATAGGCAACTCATCAAATCTTTCATCTAATGATCTGAATTCCCATCTCTCATATGTATTTTGATATTCTAGTACTTTTTGTTTAGTTAATTGAATCATTTCTAATTCATTTTCAAATGTTTTAGAAAAGCTAGTCACTAGATTTTTACTATCTTTGTCAATAACTTTTATTAAAACTTTTAAGTCATCAACTGTTAGTTTTATAATGTGTTTCGAAGGTAATGTCTTTTGTACTATTATGTTTCTTTCTGTGCCTTTAGTAGCATCTTCTTTTTGATGTTTAATTTGGATGTATGCTGGATCGATATTATTATAAAAGAACGGAGCATTTTTTCTATGTCTCCCACTTCTTAAAATTAATTCTCCATTTCTTAAAGAAATATCTGTATTGTTTCTTCCTCTTATGCTTAAAGTTCTATCATCTTCAGTTAAACCTATTGCATTAGGTATTCTCTTTAATGGGATAGTGTTATTTGCCCAACCATTTACTTGATTGGATGAAGAAGTGAAATAATATGGATCATATGATATGTTAGTGACACTAGAAATAACCAAAGAATCCCAATATCTTTTCTCTTGATTTACTCTTTTATCACTATCTATTGTGCGTTCAAATGAAATGATAACTCTTTCTCCGACTTGTGGTTTTATCCTAAAAAATTGATAATTAAATTTAGGATAGCAAGGAGCAAGATCAGCATCTTCAACGTTAGTATCAACTTCAGGGATTCTCACATAAACAACCCCATCAATATTTTCATCAATAAATATTACCTCTCCTTCATAATAATTTTTTATTGCTATAGGAGAAACATCTTTTAAATTTATCATGTTTTACTGTATAATTGCGTTTCCAATCGCTAATCCGCTTGTCACACCTTGTACTTGAACTGGCACACCTGCTGCACTAAACCCTGTTGCAGTAACTGGAGTACCGGGAGGTATTACAACTTGAATTTTAGCATTTGTAATCAAATGATTTAATATTTCTTGAACTCTAATAAACTCCATTTTTTCAGAGACACTTTCTTCACCGTCTGGCAATGGCCCAATCGGAGCATTAGCTTCAGATTGTCTAGCTATTATGTTTTTTGCTACTTCTCTTGCGGATAATCCCTTTTTGTTGCTATCAGCTAATAAAACTAAAGGCGCTGGAATATTAGGTGAAGATGGCTCTAAATTTGCTACTACTGCTTGCACTATTTGTTGCACATCTTCTATAGAATATAACTTTTCCATTTAAATAAAATTTTGATTAATACCTAACAAGGATTGAATTTGTAAGGTATAATTAGCAGCCTTTTCTTTCTGAGCATTTAACTTATCAGCTATAGCTAACTCACTAATTCTTTTTGCCACTATTTCAGTTAAATATCTTACAATGAATGCCAATATTAAATCACGTAAAATACCCTTAAAAAGTTCACTTTTTACCTCTATGAAGTCTTTTAAGTTAGTGAATCCAATTATCCCTAACACTATTTTAAAATATACACTGAAAAATAACATTATTTTAGGTGAAAAAACTTGATTCAAAATCGCATATATTAAATTTCTAAAAAATGACAAAAAGAATTCTAATATATTTTGTGTTTGAGCTTCTGGAGAAGTGTTTGCCGAATACTGCCCTTCTATTACATTAAATGAAGTATTAATGTTTTCTTCAATAAGTTGCGAATTAGCTCCATTAACTGCTTTTGATAAATTAACCGCATCTTGAGTGGTAACTATAACATCAACTCCACCACAAGCATTTAAAACACGTCTATTAGTTTTTATGCTTCTAGAGTTATTATTGATATTATTTATTTCTGCTTTAGAAAATTGATAATAAGAATTATCGAAATTTGACTCTACTTGGTTAATATATCTGTCATATATTAATTTTAATTCTTCTTGTCGTTTTATGTAATCTATGTCTTTAATGTTAGAAAACAGACCAAATAAATTATCAAAAGCAGCATTAATGATTATTTCTGGGTTTAAAATATCAGTATTATCTAAAAAATCGTTTACGAAAGTTTGAACTAATCTACCCCGATAAGCTTCATTAATTTTTATATTAAATACATCTGGACGCTGCACTCCATCCACTAAACCATAATTAACATAACTTATTGTTATAATATCTTTCCAATTTTGTGGATCAGAAATTGCTAAGTATATAACATGATTTAAATCTTCATTTTGATCTCCATAGAGATAACTTCCTTCTTCTGAAGTGGGATTAATATTTAAAATTTTTAAGTAATCTATTTGTTCGCTAGAAATATTTATACCATTATCTATGTAGGTATCAGGAATTCGTCCATCTATTGAACAAGAGAATTTTTTCTTCAAAATAGATTTCATTCCTTCTTTCAATAGATTTTCTAAAACATTAATGTTATATGTGATAAATTCAACTATAATGTTTTTAAATGTACGCCAACCAAGAGTTATTTTAATTACTTCAAATAAAAAAGAAAGGGTATCATTAAAACCACTATTTGCAGCTTGATTAAAATATCTATTTCTTAATCTAGAGAATGTGCTGGAATTTACTATGTTTAATCCAGCTATTATACCTAATATTCTTTGTTTAGCTGCTTGCATTTCGCTCTTCTCCTATTTCGGCTCTAATTTGTTTCATTAGTTGATCGTTTGGTATATTTATTGGTTTATTTGTTTTATTACCATCATCTCCATTTTCTGCCTCAATAACTCTTTTAGATCGTTCTAATACTTTTAATAATTCAATTTGTTTACCTGTAGAATCTACTACCATTTTCATCATTTTCTCTAACATTCCTGCTATGATTACTTGATCTTCTAAACTTGTTTGGCTATTATCATGCCTATTTTTAATTTGATCATACTCATTTAATGCCTTTTTCTGTACATCTAATAAAGTAAAATGTGCATTCTGTATCTGTTCTTCTAAAGTATTTTTTTTACTCATTTTTTTATATAAATATTTAAAATTTAAAAATATATGTAGGAGTTGCATTGAAAACCCTAAGATGCTTTATTTTTAAAGTGTTTTCTATTTCCTTTAATTCTTCTTTGCTTGCTTCGATGATTAACAAAGGCTTATCTGCTAATATTTTTTCTTTTAAACATCTAAAAATATCTATACTCATATTTTCAGCGTCTATTTTTAAAACATCAATTTTAATTGACTCAAAATATTCTTCTGCATTTTTAATAGTTATGTCACCATTTTCATCATTTTTTAAATAAGTAGAACCATAATTTTTAGGGTTTACTACTGCATATGCCATTTCGTCTTTAACACCTAATCCAAAATTATTGACTATAGTTTTATCTGATAAATTATTATTTACTATATTAGCTAATAATAATTCATAATTGTTTTTTTGAGGTTCAAAAGAATAAACTAAATTACTTTCACAGAAAAGACCAAAATAAACACTATGGTTTCCTATGTTAGCACCGATATCTACATAATTTCCTTTAATGTTAAGAGAAGATATATACTCTAACATTTTCTTTTCATAAAAATTATTTCTAGAAATTTGCTTACTTATATGATCTTTTTCTCCATAATGAGTTAAATTTACTTTAACTTTTTCATATAAGAATGTTTTTTTATTACCAGTATTTTTCAAAATATTTAATCGATTTATCATTATTGTCTTTATATTTATTTATGTTCCATAACGCATCATTATTTGATACATCTAAAGCTTTAAATGCTTCGTTTCTTGAAGGTATTATTAGCCGTTTTACATTGTTTTTAGCTAAATTCCCCATAATCCATATATCATCAGTAAAATACATATGCTCGTTAGGGCTGAATGTTTTAAAGAAAAAATCATCAAACATTTGAGGTTTATATAAAACACCTCCTACACCTAATAAAAGATCAACTTCAAATTCTGTTTTAATCTTATGAGAACTATATTTTGTACTTTGATTGTATATTTTATTTTCATTGAATTTACGACCAATATAACCAATAGAATAATTAGGGAATTTATTAGAGTATTTCAATAATGTTTTTAACCATTTATTGTCATATATTCCATCGTCATCTATACATATTATGTTCACATCTTTATTATTGTACTCTAATAAAGTATAATATAATTTAGTTATTGGGCCAACATCTTCGCAAGTTCTATATTCAACTCTGTTGATTTTTTTTAATTTAGTCCAATCATTTTCCTTATTTTTTCTTTTAAATTCTTTTGGTAACCATACTATAACTTTATCATCTTTTGAGCATTGTTTTGTTATACTTTTTAAAGTTTGATTTAACTTAGAAAGTCTTGAAGGTAAAGTAGTCAGAGAGATTATATTCATTGCCGAATGTATTAAAGAAATATTTTTTTATAGGTTCAGGTAAAGAATCAAAATCACGATATTTTATATTTTTGTTTTGATTCTTGTTTCCTTCTATGTTTTGTAAATTAAGATCGTTAATGTTAAAATATGATCCTATTCGATTCACATAATTTAAGTTCTTAATTATCTCATTAAAATCAAAAAACACAGTTTTATAATTCAAATATTCAAATGACCGATAAGCTTCTCTTAAATCTGAAATTAAAAACTTATACTGTTGATCATAATTTTTGCGATTCATAACTGATTTTAATATATCTTTAGGTTCTCTAAGGATAACTCCAGTATTAAAATCTTCTACTAAATTTTTTAAGAAAAAACGTAAATAAGAATTCACTTCGCCATAATTATTTTTATTCAACTCTGTTTTAAGATTTGAGTAATATAAATTATAGTTTTTATTTCTATATTGTTTTTCATCCTTGTCACCTCTAGGTTCATGATTAACAGTCCACGAAGAACTAGTATTTAGCGCATAAGACAGATATTTCGTTCCGCTTCTACCGTATCCAGTTATTACAAAATTATTTCTTTTTTCCATCTATAAAATTGATTTCATTGATGTTATTTTTCTTTCTTTCTTCTGGGTTCATTTTTGAATCACAATACCCTAAATGTTTTACTAATGATTGATCTAAATGGATTACTTTATAGCCTAACTTATTAAGTTTTTGAGTTATTTGTTGCCAAACTCCTGATGATAATTTTTTATTATATCTCCATCTTGACATAGGTATTTGACTTATTTCAAAGTTTATGTTTCTTAAAAAAGAATAAGGTATCATGCTACCACCATCAACCCAATTAGATGTGTTCCATCTTATTTTTTTCCTATTTGTTTTTATATATCTGATAAATTTGTTTTGATTCTTTTTAGAAAGATCATATATTTTTTCAACAAAATTTTCACATAAATGAAAATCATCATCTATCTGTATAAGATGATTAAATTTATATTTTTTTGCAAAATTTAGCATAGTGTTAAAAGTCATCCAATATTTGGTTTTCCCATTGTTAACTTTATTCCCATGAAATATCATGTGTTCATATGAATTTAC
>SPKZ01012750.1_pt1 | contig 35407 bp, 33 predicted proteins | sample 2456571 | NCBI WGS metagenome assembly SPKZ01 (sample SAMN11192286, study PRJNA482655) | marine metagenome | biome: ENVO:00000447; feature: ENVO:00000244|ENVO:00000211|ENVO:00000569|ENVO:00002023; material: ENVO:00002151; isolation source: ocean water from marine abyssalpelagic zone ...
GAACAATAGCTTTTTCTATTTCTCATTTTTCTCTGCTTTAAAGGCAAAGCTCTGAAATAATAAGATCTTATACTAGATGCAATTCCCAGCACTGATACGCTGTAGTTACGTGCTTTTCCTCAAACTTTACACGAAGAATGCCATCCTTTCCAAAAGAAATGAAGAATCCATTTTGGGTATAATCCACCCATTCATCACTGTCTACATTAAGCACCATCTATTTAGAATATAGCGAACATCCAATCGTACTAACGTAAATGTATAAATCTCTAGCCAACATTTAACTACCTTTAACACTCCAAACAGACATTATAATATGAAATATCTCTTAATTTTTCTAACTCTCATTATTTCACAACAATCTTTCTCTCAAAACGATACATTGTATTGGCCAAGCGGATCTGTTAGATCCATTTATTTTTGTCATGTCAACAAATGCACAACCAAGTTATATTACCAAAATGGAATGCTTAAAGAAGTTACCGAAAACATAAATGGATTTACATGGATTATGGAAGAGCAATATTGCGAGAATGGGCAACTCTTGATCAAACACAATCCTAGCGCTAAAACACCAGAATTGATAATAGAATATAATTGCGCCGGTGATAAAGTTTTAGAGTATTTTAAAACTGCTAAAGGCAAACGAGGGCTTTATAAATCATTTCACAACACAGGTCAGGTATCAGAACAAGGCGACTACGAAAAGACCGCTAAGGCCATTGGAGAACAAAGGGTAGGGATTTGGCAACATTTCCATGGGAATGGAACAAAGTTTAAGGAAACCACTTGGGAAGATGGGCAGAAGGTTAAGATTCAGCAATTCGAATGATCTCATACTCAATAAGAGACGTTTCTTATAATTAACCTATATAAACCCCTCAGTCCAACCTACGGTTGGACTGCATCCCCTAGGAGAAAGGGGAGCTGCTTTCCCTATATTGTTTTATTCAATCATTAGCTCTTAGGTACTCAAAAGATGCTCTAATTGCATCTACAGTTTCTTGCAAATCCTCTTCTGTATGATCTCTCATGATGTAGCCATGATGAAATGGTTGCATAAAGACTTTTCTTCTGATTAACTGTGTATAGAAGTTTGTTCTTCGAGCTTTGTATTTCTTCTCTGCATCTTTTTTAAACGTGATGAACGACATAGGAGGGATGCCACTAATTTTGCCACCAATCTCAGAGAACTCATCCATGATTTCTTGTACTGAATCCATGTATTTTCTTCCTTTTGCCCAAATCTCATCAAGCACGTTGTCACGTTCTAAAATCTCAATGGTTTTTAACGCTGCCACGTACGACAAGCTATTTGGGAAGAAAGTAGACGAAATAAACACTTTTGATTCTGCCGCTTGCATAATTTCTGCTTTTCCGCAAATAGCTCCAATTGAATAACCATTTGCCATTGCTTTACCGAAAACAGCCACATCAGGAATTACCCCATAATACTTTTGCGCTCCACCAATACTAACTCTAAAACCAGTTCTAATTTCATCAAAAATCAAAACGGTGTTGTACTCATCGGCAAGCTTACGAATCCCTTCCAAGAAACCTTCCGCTGGTTCTTTCATATCGGCCGCTAGGGGATGCCCAAATGGCGTAACTATTATTGCAGCAGTATCTGCACCATGTTCTTTTAAAAGCGTTTCTAGGCTCTCTAAATCGTTGTAGCCAAATTCTAAAGTATCCTCATACAATTTCTCTGGGATTCCTCCTTTAACTTCACAACACCAGTCGTGCCAGCCGTGGTAACCACAACGAATAATTTTAGTACGATCGTTGTAACCTCTAGCAATTCTAATAGCCGTTGTGGTAGCATCCGAACCCGTTTTAACAAACAGACTCATTTCAGCACAAGGAATTAATTCGTTCAGCTTTTCAGCCAATGTATTTTGAAGCGTTTGCGATAAAGAAAAACAGAATCCTTTGTTCTGCATTTGATATATTACAGCATCATCTACTTCCTTAACTCTGTATCCCAAAATAATAGGACCATAGCCACATAAATAATCAATGTATTCGTTTCCGTCAACGTCAATTATTCTACCGCCTTTACCGGAATCAATAAAAATTGGAAACTCGCCAGCTACAAAATTGTAAGGTCTACGGATGCCCAAAACACCACCTGGCACCAAGGTTTTTGCTTTTTCAAATGTCTCTATACTTTTACTTAGGTTATTCTTTTCCATTATGATGCTAATTTACGTTCTACCATTTTTTCTACTACATAAGTCGCTACGTCTTCCGAATATACTGCTCTTCCAAATCCAACGTCGTAACCGATTTCTAAAGCTAGTTTATTTCCAATTCTAGGCCCACCTGCAACCGTTATAAATTTGTCGCGAAGCCCTTCAGCTTCCAATAATTCGACAAACTCAGTCAACGTTTTTATGTGTGAATCCTGACCTGTTACAATCTGAGATACCAATACAGCATCAGCATTAACCTCTTCAGCGAATTTTATTAATTCTTCATTTGGAACCTGAGCACCGAGGTTATATGCTTCAATCATTGGGTATCTTTCCAACCCCCAATGGTGATTGTAGCCTTTCATGTTCATGATGGCATCAATCCCAACGGTATGAGCATCTGTTCCTGTACATGCCCCAACAATAACAACTTTACGCTTTATTTCTCTTTTGATAAATTCATTAATCTCGTCGTACGACATTACTTCTTGTTCTAATTCTTCCACCACAACAGTATCGTAATCTAAAACAACAGCACTTTTGCCATAGCAAACAAAGAAACTAAAATTCTCGGCAATCGATTTCGAATAAACAATTTCTGCCTTTTCAAAACCCAGTTTCATTACATAAACTCTTGCTGCTTCTCGAGCTTTTGCATCTAGTGGCACTGGCAACGTAAACGACAATTGCATTGCTCCATCGTCCAATGCATCTCCATATGGTTTAATATTCATAAGCCTTAATTTTCTAATTAATACCCAATTCTCTTTTCAAAAATTCTTCGGTAGGATTCCAATAACTTGGTGCCCTTTCAATTACTCCTTTAACTCCTTTTCCTCTTGCTTTCGGACGTTTCATTTCTGCAAATAATCCTTCTTCTATTGAGTCAAACATTCCTTTTTTCTGAACTGATTCCAAAAATACGATCGTTTGATTCAGTACTTTTTCTGCACGTTGCATTATCAATCCATCCTTCTTAAATTCTACTTCGTCGTAAAAATCCTCCATGCTATTCATTACATATTTAGCACTTTCAATTGCTAAAAATCTGTCTTGCATATAAGGAGTATGTAACGCCTCTGTTAGCATTCCTAGTAAATGAATAGACTGCCCAGTTGCCTTCGACGCAAAGTTAAACATAGCGTCCATAGTGTGGCCCATAAATACATTTCCTGTCATATGTTTGGTAGGAGGCATATATTTTAACGGTGCTTCAGGGAAAATCTCTCTCGCCATTTGAGCTTGAGCCATCTCATATAAAAATCCATTTTTAATTTCTGGATCCATTTCAAAGGCATGTCCCAATCCCATTAATCGAGCAGGCATCCCTGCATTATAGGCAAACTTTTCGTTGATAAATTGAGATGCCAAAACTGTATAAGCAGATTCGAATGCATCGGAAGTTGTAAGGTAATTGTCCTCGCCCGTATTGATAATTACATCTGCATAAGTGTTTACCATTCTCGAAAACTTTTGATCCACAAACGTTCTATACATGTTGATGTCGCGGAAAAGAATTCCATACATCGAATCATTTAGCATCATGTCCAATCTTTCAAAAGCGCCCATTACAGCAATCTCTGGCATACATAAACCAGAACAGTAATTTACAAGGCTGATATATCGACCTTGTTTATCGCAAACTTTATCCAGCGCCGCACGCATAATTTTGAAATTCTCTTGCGTGGCATAAGTTCCACCAAAACCCTCAGTGGTTGGTCCGTAAGGAACAAAATCCAACAAGCTTTGTGCTGTGGCCCTAATTACCGCAATGATATCTACACCCAATTCTGCCGCCGATTCAGCTTGCTTTACATCCTCATAAATGTTTCCTGAGGCAACAATGATATAAAGTTTCGGATTCGATTCGGGTCGATTATACTCCTTTATTTTATCGTTTCTATACTTTACATTCTTCTTAACCTTCTCCGCAAAAATTTGAATCAACTCATCTGCTTTGGCCTTAATGTGTGTAAAATCAGTAAGCTCCAATTCATGAATATCTAACCCTTCGGCAATCGCAGTATTCAACTCATCTGGCGTAAAGCCCTTTTTAAGCAACGCATTGATGTATGGCTTTGCTGCACCAAAGGCGAGGTTGTCGCCCATGTTGTCTACAACTACATTCGCAATCGGCTGATCGTCTGCATCAACTCCATCTGCACCAAGAATTCTTAAGGTTGCCCGCTCCACAGTGGTGGTGGTACTTTTATCTATAAATTCTTGAACCGGTTCAGAAATTACGCTTGCCAGCTCTCTTGCTCTGGCAATTTTCTCATCCGATAAATTCAACTTGTTTCTTAACATATCTAGCCCTTTAAATGTTCTTTTGCTTTGCTAATAATTTCATTGTCCATTCCTAATAATTCGGCGACACTAATGGCATCTTGTGCTACTTCTGATCCGTCGTCTTCAACCATTTCATATTCCATAAAATCGTTGATCATCTTAATTCTATCCTTAAAATCATGTTTCATTCTGTTCCCATAATACTCCTCGAACGACGTTTTGTTTAAACCTTTCATTCGGTAAAATGAAACGTTATTTGAAGCAGGAAGATTCATGTAATGCGTAGAAAAGAAAGCATATCGTTCGGAGTTTACAAACGAATTGAGAATACCAGAAATTAACGCCTCAGCTTCTTTCGTATTGGTTGTTCTGGCAAATTCATCTAGCAAATACAACGACCTTTCTGTGCCTTCCTTAGTGCTTTCAATAAAATTGTACATCTCCATTCCGAAACTGCTTAAACCATCCACACTGGCATCGTTGTCGTCGCCAATATAGAAAAGGTGATCGAAAATAACCGTGTTGTAATCGTCTGCTGGAATATAGAACCCCATTTGAGTTAACAGCTGGAGAAATGCCACAGACTTTAAAATAACCGTTTTTCCACCCATGTTAGATCCATGAATTACATTGATTCTATTTGAAACATTGGTAGTTAATGGGGTGTAATCCACCTTCATTTTTTTGCACTTGGCCTCTAGAGGAACCAGTCGGCCATTTTTAATGGCAATGGGGGAGGAGTACTCGTTTAATCTAGGTCTTTTAAGATTGAACTTTAAACACATTGCCGCCTTAGCCAAATGCACATCCAAATCTTTAATTGTGGCAATGTATTGCGTCAATTTTACGCTTTCTTTCGAGATGGTTTCCGACAACATTTTTATAACATCTCGCTCGGCTATTTTTTCTTGCTGAATTAGCTCTTCTCTGGTAGAAAGTAACCCAAGATGCTCGTCGGTATTAACCACTTTAACAATGAAGTGTTGAGCGTCGTACGGCTCTAAAAAATAATCGTTGCTGTCTAACGCTTTTGAATCTGATTTACCAATTACCAAAAAGTCTTTGTGCTCGAAATTTAGTCCGTTTTTAGTAAACAAAACATCCTTTCTGTCTTGTGCCGATGTTTTAATTTCTAGATCTAAATCCTGAATCTTTTTTCTAACCTTAGTAAGTTCATCAGAATAATTAGCGCTGATATAAAACGTCTCGTTGTCGTGTTGAGATTTATCTTTTCGGAGCAGTTCATGTAATTCTGTGCTTGAAAAACTCACATCAAAAGCCTTGATAACCTCATCGTTCAAAAAGCCAAAAACCTTTGAATAGTTGAACAAGAATTTCTTGACGATGTACAATTCAGAAATTTCAAACGCCCTAGAATCAATTGTAGAAAGAACCGGAATTCGTCCTATATGATTTCTGAGGTCTTTCATCAAATCTTCATTCGATTCTATAAAGGAAAGCATTACAGCCGTTTTGTCGAAATGCCCTTCTAATTCGGCTCTATCAGTAAATACAAAGCCATCTCTAAGCGACATGCTGTATGCGCTTAAAGGTTGAAATTCATCGTAAAATGAATCCATTTCGGCAAATATCCAAAACTGGCTTCTCATCTTAATTTACGTCGGTTTTAAAAGGATTGTAAATCACAAAATCCTCAATTTCTTTGTTGTTCAACTGCTTTATAAACTCGGCTTTCTCAAAGTTGTAAAGGTTAACGATGTAGTGCAAAAATTCAAATTTATATTTAAACCTGATTTCATATTTCTTCAAAACCATTCTTAGATCTCTCAGCTGCAAAAACAACTTGGTAAAGTCATCTACAACAATGGTTGTTGTGCCGTCTGGAACTAATTGTAATTTAGATTTGGTAAAGGCTCCCGACATATAAAATACACTGTCATCCTTCATGTCTTCCTCCGAAATCATCAAAATATTTTTGAGTAAATGAATTATTTTCATCTTGTCGATTGCCAAGTGTAATTCGGTTGCGTCAATTTTTAAAACATAGATAAACCCGGCAGTTTTAGAAGCAGAAACTTGGGTAACTCTGTCTATTGCGCCATCTACAATAATTGTATTTAAACCCAATGTGCCGAGGTGCTTTAGCACATTTTGAAGCTGAACATTGTGCTCTGGCCCTATTAATTCTATTGCTCCTCCTCGCAAAACTTCGATGAGCATTAAAAAGCCCATGGCGGTTTTAACACGATAAACTTCGTGCACTTTGTATGAAACATCCGTATTGGCCAACATGGCCTCGGTGGTAACGACAAAATCGCCTTTTTGAGCAAAGATTTGAGGCTTGCTCGTACCAGCAATTAAATCGGCCGATTCGCCATCTACACCTATGGTTAAATAGGTTGGCGCGCTTTTATCCCTTACCTGATTGACCAAATATTTGAAGTAGGTGGTTTTGCCTACATTCTTATCGTGGCCTATGATAAAGGTGGTTTTATCTACTATGTTGTCGATATTAAGCATAAACCGATTCGTAGTATTTTCTCAGTTCTGGCGACTCTCTTAAGATGTCTAGTGCTATCTCTGCATGTCCTTCGGCATAGCCATTCCCAACAATCATTTCAATGTCTTTTCCAACACCCTCAGCGCCTAAAGCAGCCTTTGTAAACGATGTTGCCATGCTAAAGAAGTAAATGATCCCTCTTTGCTTGGTCATTAGGATACAAGCCATTTCGGTGTCGTTGATGTTCACGCAATTGATTACGATATCAGCCATTTTTCCATCAGTTAACTTTGCAACAGCTTCATAACATTCCAATGCGTTTCGAGCATCCAGTTTAATGGCATGATTGCAAAAAGTAAATTGCTTTAGGATGTTAACCGTCGCGTCACTGTAATCTATACCGATAACCAAACCATTTTCTCCAGCAGCTTTTTGAGCTTCATATGCACAAAGCATCCCCGACTTACCGCTTGCGCCAATAATTACCACAGTATCGCCAGACTTTACATAACGCTTAGTTTGAGCCGGAGCACCTGCAACATCTAAAGTAGAAAGCGCCAATGCAGCAGGAATATCCTCTGGCAGTTTTGCATACAATCCACTCTCGAAAAGGATGGCTTTACCTTTAATAAAAACTTGATCGATACTTGATTTAATATCTGTGATTTCTTCAATGTAAAGAGGGGTGAGGCTCAATGAAACTAACGACGAGATTTTATCACCTTCCTTAATATCTATTTTACTTTTGAGATCATCACCAATTTTTTCTACAACGCCTATAAACATTCCACCAGAAAGCGTAACCGGGTTTCTCATCTTGCCCTGCGTATTGACAATCTCCATGATTTTAGCCTTGATTTCTTCCTCGTCTCCACCAGCTTCTGTTTTAATCTGAGTAAAACTTGCAGAATCGATGTTTAAAATTTCAACGTCTACTAAAATCTCGTTGCTGTAGATGTACGACATGTCGTTGTCCAACTTATCCGCTGGTTGTGGCAATACACCCTCTGGCGAAATTACTCTGTGTACTCCAAATGGATTTCCGTTTGTTCTCTGTTCCATTTTATTTGCTTTTTAAATTGAATATTTCTCTAACATCAGCAGGTGTCGCTATTTCGTAACCTGCGTCTTTTGCCATGTTTGCGGCTCTTTCTATTAATTGTGCGTTGCTATCTGCCAAAACTCCTTTCTCAAAATAAATGTTGTCTTCAAAACCCTGACGCATAAATCCGCCTAGTTCAATTGCGTCTGCAACACCCATCATAGCACCTTTACCACCAATGCCTACAACAGTCCATTCGCTGTTTTCTGGCATTACTTTGAGCATGTATTTTAAATTATCTTGTGTGTATGGCAAAGCCCCTGGAACGTTTAACACCATCCCGAAATGGTAAGGAGCTTCGAGTAATCCAGTTTCAATTAGTTTATTAGCAAGATAAACATGCCCTAGATCGAAACATTCTAAGGTTGGCTTAACACCATGTTTTTTCATCTCCTCAGCAAATTGTTGCATCATAGGCCATGTATTCTCAATGTATTCATCGCCAAAATTTACCGTTCCACAATCTAGTGAAGCCATATCTGGTGAGAGCTGTATGGGCTGTAATCTTTCCTCAGGGCTCATACCAACCGCGCCACCAGTAGTGGTTTCAATAACGATGTCGCATTTTTCTCTGATTAACTTAATTGTCTCTCTAAAAATTTCGACGTCTTGTGTAGGCGTTCCATCAGGATTTCTAACATGAATGTGTACAATGGAAGCACCTGCTTTGTACGCGTCATAAGTTCCATCTGCTATTTCCTGTGGAGAAATAGGCAAGTTTGGATTGTGCTCTCTGGTGGTCTCAGCACCAGTTATCGCACATGTTATTACCATTTTTTTCATGTCAATTCATTATTTCTTTAAACTAAAAAACCCTCCCGTATCCGGAAAGGTTCATCTTTTACTCTTCATAATTTATTTAAATCCAACGCAATGCTTCAACCTTTCCGATATTTAAATCGGCTGTATCATGCACCTCAACTTTTATTTTTCTCGATAATCGCATTCGCTATTTTCTATCTATTTCAGAAGAATTGTATGCCAAAAATAGAATATTGTTCTGCCAAATCCAAAAGAATCGCGCTATACAAGCATTACAGCTGTTGAATTATTTTTTGGTACATGGGATACATTTCTTATATATAGGAAATACCTTCAAAAATATTAGCCCAATCACCTGATGCCTAATAACGTAAATTTTCCTTTAACAAAAACTCCTATTTCTTTATTGAGATAATGGCCTTTCTAGATATAAAATTATAAATCACCCTTGTTTTATGACACACAACAGATATATTTAGGTTTGTTTTGTTACAAACAATACAATATATCACCTTTGTTTTGATACAAATAATGTAAATATTTACCCTTGTTCTGTGACGCAAGCTAAATATAATCACCCTTGCTTTGTGACACGCAATACAAATAACTGGGTTTGTTTTGTTACATTTGAATTAAGAAGAATGATTCATAATGAAAGAATTCACAAGAAAAATAGCGATAAAACTAGAAGAGTGGAAGCAATCTGACACTAGAAAACCCTTAATTATAAGGGGAGCCAGACAAGTTGGCAAAACAACCGTTGTAATTACTTTTTCAAAATCATATAAAAACTTCATTCATCTTAACCTAGAACGAAAAAGAGATTTAGAATACTTTGAAAAATATGATGATGTTAAAACGATAATTGACTTCATATTACTCGCAAATGGAATTCCTTCGAACGAAATGGAATCAACCCTTCTATTCATCGACGAAATACAAGAATCTACAAAGGCAATTCATCTATTGCGTTATTTTTATGAAGACCTTCCAGAATTACATGTTATTACAGCAGGTTCTCTCTTAGAATTTGCCTTGTCGCAGGTAAAAGGATTCCCAGTAGGAAGAATTCAATACCTCTACATGCACCCCTTAAACTTCGAAGAGTTTATAAATGTAATGGAACACGAAATTTTACTGGAAGAATTGCACATAATTCCTGTTAGAAAAGCAGCTCACTCAACCCTTCTTAGGTACTTTAACAAGTATGTAATAGTTGGAGGAATGCCAGAAGTATTGGCTCAATACAGGAAAACAAATAGCCTTTCTGATCTGATAACAATATATGGCGGAATATGGACTGCTTATAAAGAAGATGTAGAAAAGTATGCTCGTAACGAAACTGAGAAAAAAGTACTTCGCCATATTATGGAAACAGGGCCAGGCGAATTAGATAAACGAATTAAATTTCAAAATTTCGGAAATTCGAGTTTTAAGTCACGGGAAGTGTCTCAGGCCATGACCGACTTAGATATGGCGAAAGTTATCCGTTTAATTTACCCTACTAGTTCCACAGAATTTCCTATCAGGCCCAATATTAGAAAATCTCCTAGACTGCAATTTTTAGATACAGGAATCATCAATCATACTTTAAACATACAAGCAGATCTACTGGGATTCGACGATTTAAGCTCATCCTATAAAGGCGCTCTTATTCCACATATCATCACCCAAGAATTAATCTCATTATCTGTTGAACGAAATGATAAACCAAACTTTTGGGTGAGAGAAAAATCACAAGCATCATCAGAAGTAGATTTAGTGGTTCAACATGGCTCCCTAATTATTCCTATTGAAATTAAATCAGGCAAAATAGGTAAGTTGAAATCCTTGCATCAATATGTAGAACGGTGCAACCATCCATACGCAGTGCGTATGTACGCAGGAGAATTTGCGATTGAAGAACACACAACACCAGGCGGAACTCCTTATTTATTAATGAATCTGCCCTATTACCTCGGCACCAAAATACCAGAGTACATCGAGTACTTTGTCAGTAATTATCAACAGGGAAAAGAGACCGTTACATAAATAAAATTATTTTTGTCTAACAAGCAAACAATCTCATCTAACAAACAACATAGAATATGTCTGACCAAGTAGAGAAATCTTCAGGAGAATCAACGGAATTAAAGCGAACCCTTGGGCCAATAATGCTTTGGGGATTAGGAGTAGGCTATGTAATTGCAGGGATGTTTTTTGGCTGGAACTTAGGTCTCCCAATTGGAGGTACACTAGGAATGGCAGTTGCTACGATATTCGTCATCATAATGTACGTCACTTTTGTGTTTAGTTATACAGAAATGGCTTGCGCAATTCCCAAAGCAGGTGGCGCTTTTGACTATGCTGACAGGGGACTAGGAAAAAAATTAGGCTTTTTAGCAGGCATGTGCCAAAACATCGAATTTGTATTTGCTCCACCAGCTGTTGCGTTGGCCATTGGTGCAAGTGTTAGTATGTTGGTTCCTAGCTTAGAAGAATACACGATGGTAATAGCCGTAGTATCCTTTGTAATTTTTACCGCTATTAATATTTCTGGCGTAGAAGCTGCTGCATCTGTAGAGATGGTAGTTACACTTATCGCAATTGCTGTTCTATTAGTATTTGCTAGTTACACTTTACCCGAATTTAAAGTAGAAAATTTGACAAAAAACTCGTTGCCTAACGGATGGAAAGGAGCTTTTCAATGTTTGCCTTTTGCCATCTGGTTTTTCTTAGCTATTGAAGGAGTAGCCAATGTGGCTGAAGAAACCATTGATCCTGGAAAAAATATATTAAAAGGATTCGGTTGGGCTTTAGTAACATTAGTAGCCCTTTGCATACTTACCTTCTTTGCATCTGTTGGTGTTTCGGGTTGGGAAGGAGCCGTTTTTGAGCCAGGAACTACAACACAATCAGATGCCCCAATTCCTTTGGTATTACAACAGGTAATGGACCCGAGCAGTACTTTATTTAAAGTAATAATTGGCTTTAGCATGTTTGGTTTAATAGCTTCTTTTAACGGAATAATTTTGGCTGCAGGACGATCTGTTTTCGAATTCGGAAGATCTGGTAACATTCCAAAAATTTTTGGCAAGGTTAATACGAAATTTAGAACACCAGCCAACGCTTTAATGATTAATATGGTAATTGGGTTTATTGCTTTATCAACTGGTAAAACAGGTGAAATACTTACTATTTCCTGCTTTGGCGCATTAGGACTTTACATTATTTCGATGTTCTCTTTTTTCGCACTCAGAAAAAACGAGCCTAACTTAGAGCGTCCTTTTAAAGTGCCTTTCTACCCAATTTTTCCAGCTATGGCTTTAATCGTTTCATCTATTTGCATGGTAGCACTAATTATCTTCAACAAGGATTTATTTTTCATTTTTGCTGAAGTTCTCCTAATTGCTTACATCCCTTACCTAATTATGAAAAAGACAGAGATGAAAACAATAGCGATTTATGTCGTTGCCTTTATCATATTTTTAGTTCCAATTGGAATTAATTGGAGCGTGGATAGTCAATTATCAGGTTTACAAAAAGATTACGAAGCAACAACCGAATTAATTGCCGAGCCGAAAGAAAACACGAATGTTGAGGAGGAGAAAACAAAACTCCAAACAATTATTAAAACACACAATGAATTACTTATTGAATTTAACAGTAACACATGGCAAGAATGGTTTGTAAATACAGGAACCGAGCCTTTAAATTAAACCTTACAAAATCAATAATTTTGGCAACTACCCGCTGCGATTGGCCCAACAATGAACTCATGATCAAGTATCATGATGAGGAATGGGGAACACCTTTACACGATGATGGAAAGTTTTTCGAATTCCTTCTACTAGAGTCATTTCAGGCTGGATTGAGTTGGAAAACTATTCTGAAAAAACGTGAAAACTTTCGTGCTGCTTTCGACGATTTCGATTACAAAAAAATAGCAAAATACGGAGAAGATAAAATTCAGGAACTGCTATTCGATGCTGGAATTATCCGAAATAAGCTTAAGATTAGAACCACTATTAAGAATGCTATTTTGTTCATGGAAATTCAAGAAGAATTTGGCTCTTTCGATAAATACATTTGGGGATTCGTTAATGGAAAAACCATTGTAAATAGCTTAAATTCCATGAGCGATTTTGTTGCAAATACCCCTGAGTCTGACGCAATGAGCAAAGATTTAAAAAAGCGTGGATTTAAATTTGTAGGAACAACTATCTGTTATGCCTTTATGCAAGCTACAGGACTTGTAGACGATCATTTGAATCTATGTTTTAAGAAAACAAAATAAACTCCAGCACCCAAATAATTATGCTCAAAATATCAATATTATACATTGTTATTTTCGTCCATATTACAATAACCAACTCTGCAGATGCTCAAGTAATTAGCAAAGGTGAAATAACTTTCACAACAGCAGGTTCACCCTATTATCTTAAAGAAGATCTAATTCTAGAAAATAATATTGATTTAATCCTTAAACCTGGAGTAACAATTTTTTTAGATTCGGGTGTAAACGTTATTGTTAAAGGAGATTTTAAAGCCATAGGCACAGCAGATAAACCTATCCAAATGCTCCCAAATTCAAAATATAATTGGGGCTTAATAAAGGTTCATTCAAAAAAAGATTCTGTTCTAATCAACCACCTTCAAATAGAGGAAGGCAAAATTTTTGGCAAAAATATATATGCCCATATTCAAAATGTAAGTATAAAAAACACAGCTACTTTGGAATGGAATGATGTACTTATCAGAATGGATGACTCTGAGGTTACTATTTTTGATAGCCAGTTTAAAAGTAATCAAACAGGGGAGGGGCTTTATATTTTTAGATGCAATAATGTAGCTGTTTACAATTGTAATTTTATTAATGTTCCCGACGCGGTAGAATTCTCTAAATGCAAATCAAGTTACATAACTGGTTGTACCATAAAAGACAATAAAGATGATGGGATAGATCTCAATGATTGTCACAATGTATTGATTAGCTATAATGTTATTTCAAAGTCGAAAGACCGTGGAATAGAAATAGGTTCTGATAAGCAAGGGAGCTGCTCAGACATCACTGTGTATCGCAACATAGTTTACAGCAGTAAAGTTGGAATATGCGTTAAGGATGGCTCTAAAAGCGTTTTGATAAATAATACACTGGTTAAAAACAAAACTGCGCTTTCTGTTATCAGATCAGACACTGCCGAATCTGGTAGCAATGTTGAAATTATCAATTCCATTTTTTACAAAAATTCAAAAGATCTATTTATCGACGAATATTCTAAGGCAATTAGCAGCTATTCTATAACCAATCAGAAAATACTTAACGGTGATAATAATTTAGTTGGCAAACCTCTTTTTGTAGATTATAAGTCGCGAAATTTCTCTTTAGAAACGGGGTCTCCTTGTAGATCTAAAGCATTAACAGGAAGTGAGTTTGATCCAGAAGAAAATACAATAGATATTGGTGCAATAGGCACAGGTCATCACAAAAAATAATCTTAGATACCCAAAAATGTACTTACCTCATATCGCAAGTAAGGCTTACTCCATAGGAATAAAATGAGGCCTCACATCAACATCCGAGTCGGAAACGACAACCTCTAAAAAACTTGCTCTTCTTTTATCCGATCCAGATATGTAATAGTGAACATTATCAACCTTTTCGTAAAAAAGCAAGTTGCCATAAAATCCTCCATCGCCTGCAAACACATAGTTTACTTTGCCTTTGAGCAAAGGGTGAATTTTGTTGAACCAAGGATATTCTGGCATTTTACCATTTGAAGGATTTACCGAACCTCCAGAGTACCAAAGCGGATGATGTAAGAAAATAAAATTATTTTCGGTGGCTATGTCGCTTAGCTCCTTTTCCAACCAATCAGCTTGCTCCTCATCAATTGTATATTTATACTTTTTGTAATCAGCCCTCACGTTGATGGTATTCAGCATAATAAACGAATTGCCATTTAACGTTTTGGTATGATAGAGGCTCTCAAATCGATTTAAATACTCCTTTTCAATTACTTCGTATCCCCTTTGTGGCGATACTAATTCGTGATTGCCTGGCGCCATCCAAATTGGGACATTCAATTTTGAAAACTGTAAAATTAATTTAGAAAACTGACTTTGAAGAACGCTCGACACTGAGTCTGTTGGAACCTTATCCCCATATAACCCCATAATAGCATCGCCTGTAAAGATGATGGCTTGCGGTTTAAGCTCTTCTATTTTTTCAATAAACCTTTTTACTTGGTCTGGGTTTCCTTCTGTTAACAGCGGATAACAATGGCCTATAACAACAAAAGAACTCAAATCAGCTTTTTCAATTTGCGCAATCGAACTACTACATCCTACGGTAGTAACAACCAAAATTCCAAGAATATTTAACGAGAAAATAGCTAAAACTAAACTTCCAACTTTTATAAACCCTAATGCGCGGTTAACTAAACGCTGACTAATTTTCATCACATCATCCTTTAGTTTGCTACTTATCATTACCAAGAGTTTCATTTTCTTTTGTCGTTTAACAGATCATTTAAATCAATCACTTTTTCAAACCAATTAATTTACTTGCATTAAGAGAAGGCTGATTTATTTTGTTGTTACGGATAATTTCAGAATTAGAGTCATTTACTGAATTAGTCTCTACGCTCTTAAACTCAATATCACCTAGTTCAATTCGAGTTTCTTTAAACTGAGAATGAGTTCTTAAGGCTCCTATACCAATTCGAGCATTTTCTATTGTTGCTTTAATCACCTTAACCAGAGAACCGTTATTAGCATATATTGAAACATCGGACTTTTCTATTTTAAGCGCATCTATTACCACAATGCTTTCCCTTAATACATACAATCCTTTTTCTCCAATATTACGAATTGAAACATCGGTAATTTGTACTTCACAATTATGTAAATGGATGCCATTAATTCCAATATCTACAATTTTTAATTCAGAAATAGCTCCTTTTATAAAGTCCCCTCTAAATCCATTTCTTTTGGTATCAGATATTGTTAATCCCTTAATCTCCACATCGGTTCTAGCTATGCTTATTGCATTTGCCCCTCTGCTGTTAGAAATTATTACGCTTTCTATTTTTAAAGGCGATTCAAAAAAGGTGATTCCTCCAAATGTGCTCCAGCCCTTATGAGATGGGGAAGATAAATTCTCGACACGCACCCAACTCAATTCCGATTTTTCCGCTGCTTGTAAAACTGCAAGTCCTTTCCCTGTATTGTCAGATGACAACAGCACCACAGGCCTTTCTTTGGTTCCTTTAAATTTAAGAGGAGAATAAGAGATTATTTGAGCCTTTTTCTGGAAATCTAATCGAAGGCCTTCTCTTGCAATTACGGTATAGCCTGCCGGAATAATCATGTTTTTATCCAATACTCTATCACCAGATTGAAATGTGATTGTTTTATCCGTTTCATCAATATAAAGAAAATCGAATAACTTGATGTTGGAAGGCTGTCGAATAACACTGCTAGACAATTCCTTCCGCTCGATATCATTAAAGGGAATTATCGGTTTTAGCACCTCATTATTTATTCCGGCTATTGTTCCTACCACTTTTAGCAAACTGTAATCTTTCGAGATATCAAATCCCTTTTTTCTCCTTCCTTCAAAATAACTTTTAAACTTACTGCTAAGCTCAAATATTACGAGCTTAGACTGTCCTCTTCCAATATATTTACAAGTGTCGTTAGGGAGCGCAAGAATACCTTTACCTTTCCCTTTTAAACCCAACATTTCTTGAGCCAAATGAGAATAATTAGTTATCCTTAAAGCAATTTCATCATCATTGGCATATTCGAAAGTAACCATGAAATTCCCGTTACTTTTCAGGTGTTTTTGCATTATCCGCGCATTGTGCTTAATAAACTCCGGATCATATTTTCCCTCGGAATAATAAGCTTCTACAATATTTACAACTGATGCTAATTTATCTTTGTAAAATTTATCCAATTCCTCCACATACTCCGGGCTAGAGTATTTTTGCAATGCACTAGCAAACGCCTTACTATATGCTACTTGATGCTGAGATTCAAAAAACTCATGCACTTTTACAAACTTTTCTCCTATTTCATAATCGAATCCAATTGGCTCTAATCGAGAGGTATTCGGGTTGTAATAAAATCGGAGGTTGTGCCAAATAAGGGCATGTGTACTACCCAGTAAATTGCAAATTGCTGTAAACTTTGCAACCTCTTCAATGTCGAATACCTCTTCGGCAGGTAAATTTCCTTCGCTATATCCTTCTATAAGGTTTTTAGCCATTTCCATGTCTACTCTTTTGTCAGGATCCTTTAAATTCTTCTCTTCAGAAAAGAAGGTAGCACAACCAATACGATACTGATCCCTATCAAAAAGCAGCCACCATTTACCAGCTTGCCTTGAGTAAAGTCTTTCTTGCCAAAGCATGTCCTCATTAAATTTCAGAATCAAATCGCCCGACCTATTGCTGTTTTGTAAAATCTTCTTATCAAAAGCCTCTTCCATTGCGAATAGTCCAAAATCAAGCGTAGTCACATTATCACCGTCTACCTTGTCTACATACACATGTACAAATTTGTATTGTAACGCGATTAGATCTTCTTTACGACATACTTCGTGAGCAATATATTCGCCAGCATAACCCCTTGTTTTTGGATGTTGAAGAGAAAATTTTCTCATGCCCATTACGGTATTATCTCCCTTTAACTTCACTCTAAACGACCATTTCTCCTCATCCTTCAAATGGTCTGTCCAATCTCCTTTAAGCCTCATGGAGCCCTTCATTTGGGCATCATTGCCCGCTTTTACCTTTACTGGAACATAATCATCTGCTTCGCCAATTAAAATACCAGCTTTTAAAGCCTTATCTCGCTTTGCTTTTAACTTATTGTAATCGTCAATCGAAATTTCTATTCGAACTACGCTGACTTCTTGATCTCCACTAATACATACTATAGGTTCAAAATGATCTATTCCTTCAGCTACTGTAATTACTTTAGACCAAGCTCTTATTTTAGCACCTTTAAACCTTTGTCCAGTTTCTATTTTAACGTAATCTAAATTAGGAACTACAGTAAAATCGATGTGGTATGTTTTGCCTTTATATGAATAAGAAATAACATTGGCTTGAAAGTCTCTATTGACAAAAGATCTCGTTTTACCGTCTTTAATAAGATTCTTTTTATCCTTTGGAAAGAGGTGAACAAATGTTTTGCTCCCTTTCATTGTGTCTGTAAGTAGTCCTTCTGTTATGTAGATGAGTTTTTGAATTCGACCATCTGTAATTAGATGAACATCAAAAATATCTTTGTGCAAAGGTGTTTCAGATATAAGACCTTGGTACTTATCTGGTAATTCGGGTAAATTACTTGACTGATTTGTTGATGTATTACAAGAAACAAAGCAATAGAGAATTACTAAAATGCTCAAATTTCTGTACATCATTATGCAAGACCTCATTTGGAAGATTGGTTTTAATAAAGGATAAAGTTAAAACCTTTTTTTCTAATTTATTTTCTTCCGAAATAGGTTATAAACAATCAAGCGGCTTAATGCCTGAATAGATATGTTTTATGAAATACTAAAGATTAATGATGTCCTCTCCGTTAATATCAATTACGGCTTCATCTACCAAAGAAACTTTTCCTAGCAAATCCAACACATTATCTTTCGTATGATCTTTGATACCCGTGATTTTGAATTTCTTATTAACGCAAATTTTCTGTACGTCTAAGTCAACAACGGTCATTGTACCAGGTGCTCCCGAATACATCCAACCTACCAAGAAAAGGTAATTTTTATTGTTCATTTTAATCCAAAGGAACTTATTAGACTTTAATTTATTCTGGCTAAGCAGTTCTTGAGGAACAGGATAGTTATCGCCAAAGTTTACCCATCCATCTACATTTATCTCATCAATAAACACATCTCCCTCCTTATTCGATAACTCAAATCTTAAGAAATCACCTGGATCCTCCCAGCCTTTTATGTGTTTGGCGGTGATAATTAAATTTTTGCCTCCAACCGAAATATTATGTGTTTCGTCCAGTACAAAATCAGAACTTGTAGTTAAACTTTTAACAAAATCGTTATAAGTAAACTCATCTACTAGCTTTGAGGCCTTGGTTCTGGCAGCATGAAAATGATCAACTGAAGTTGCCTTTTTGGCTTCGTCAATAGTAGCCTCGCCACCTCTTGATTCTCCTCCACAACTACCTAAAAGGGTACTAATACCCAATATTAATCCGACGAAATAAAAATTGATCCTTTTCATAATTTCACATTTTGCTGATACAAAAAATTGGAATGCTATATTAACTGGTTAAATCTAAGCATTTTAGCTTGTCTAATGCAACTTTTTTGTCAAATATTTTTTTGACTACAAGTTTTACATCCTTGTACATTAATTTACCGATTAAGTTACATTTATACCTAATTAATAACTTATATCTTCATGGATTGAAGTGTTTTACTCCATTTTTTGGGAGATATTTTTTTAGCTGATTCATAGCTCTTTTGCCCCATCTCAAATAATTCACTGCTAGTTTTAGACATCAAACGCTGCAAAGCGTCAACAATCTCAGTATGTTGGTTGGAATTAAACAAGTATCCATTCTCTTTATCATCTAAAAACGCTGTTGAAGATCCTACGTTTTTAGAGCACAATATTGGCATACTTGCAGCCACCATTTCATGTGCCACAACGCCCCATGGCTCAAAATGACTTGGCTGAATAAATGCACCAACTTGATCAATTATTTCAGGTAATTCATTAGGTTGCTTAAAACCGAAATGCTTTATTTTAGGATGTTCATCTCGCTGATCATAGGCATCTCCTGTACCGACACACCACAATTCCCAATCAGGAAAATCGTTTGACAACTCTTTGAATGCTTTCCATAATTCAAAAATGCCTTTATGTTGTGTGTACCTCCCGATATATAAGATTCTCTTCGGATAATTTTCTTTTTTTGCCTCCCTACTTCTATCTCCTATAGAATTGAACAGCTCCACATCTGCACTATAAAAACCTTCTTCTATAGTGCCAATACCCAATTTTTCTGCAAATTTTCTCTGAGGCAAACCCGGTACCCATGCATGAGAAAATATTCTCTTCAAATAAAATGGCGATATCAAAGCGGCAATTTTCTGCTTTATACTTCCATCCCAATGATTATCTATTGCTACCGCCGTTGGAATTTTGCCTTTGTACTGCTTTACTACTTCTAAATATCCTTTGTCCATCCAGCCGCTGGTAACAATAACCTCGGCGCCAAAATCATCAATAGACTGCTTTATTAATTGGGGTGTTTTATCCGTTCTATCTATGATCTCGCAATTTTCTATGGGATCGAAAACAAAAGGAGCCTCTTGGTTAATTGGCCAGCGATAAACCAACAATTGATTGCCTTGTTCGCAAAACTTTTTAAAACAAGCTAAGGTGTAACCCGCTAATTCTGAATATAAAAAAACTGCTTTCAACTAATGTTATTTATGATCTTGAAACACGCCAAATATGGTGAAAAATACAATCTTTAAATCAAGGTATAACGACCAATTGTTTACATAAAACCGATCTAAACGAACTCGATTCGTAAGCATATGCGAATCATCTATTTCGCCTCTATAACCCTTAATTTGAGCTAAACCCGTAATGCCAGGTTTAATAGCATGTCGGTTCATAAAGTTTCCAATTAATTGGCTGTATTCCTCCGTGTGCTTTAACATGTGTGGCCTAGGACCTACAACGCTCATATCTCCTCTGAAAACATTAAGAAATTGTGGGAACTCATCTAAACTCGTGCTTCTAATAAACTTCCCAAACGATGTTATTCTATCATCGTTTTTAGTTGCTTGAATTCTATCCGAATCCTCATTTAATCTCATACTCCTAAACTTCCAGCAATTAAACTCCTTGTTGTCTACACCCGTTCTTTTCTGCTTAAAAAATACAGGCCCTTTTGAAGTAAGCTTAATGATAAGAGCCATTATAGGAAACAGCCAAGAGAAAACGGTGGCGATTATAAAAACTGAAAACAGGATATCGAAACTCCTTTTAAGCAGTGTATTATAGGGGTCATCTAAAGGTGTTAAAGGAATACTAATGACTGTGGTATGGCTCAGGTTTCGAGATTCTATCATTTTAGAACTGAGTCTTTGCCAATCTAAAACCAGCCTTAACCGAATGAAATTGTTATCGCAATAATTGGTTAATTCATCCATCAATTCATCGTTTATCAACGAAATTTTAATGTAGACTTCTGAAATTGGAGAATCCTCTTTTAACCTTTCTAAATCTGCCACTAAATTATCGGCATCTTCTATTTTTATAATTTTTTGACAGCCTTCATCAATTGAATTTTCAGTTAAAAATGTTTCAACATCCTGAATTGAAAATCCATCGCCAACTATCAAAATAAGGTTTTTCTCGTTTTGTCTAGATAAATAACTCTTGTAAATCATGTTGATTATTGCACGAGCTACAAACATCAATCCTCCGAAACCAATAAACGTGTACATGAGCACCAGCCTAGAATAGAATGTTTTAACTAATCCGTTAAAGGCAATGGTAACCAACAAATGAAATAAAATAACAAGCGCTACTCTTAAAAAATATCGTTTACGACCATAGAATAGCAGGGACCCGTATATTTTTTGGGATTGAGATAAAAGAATCCACGATAGGTTGATGAAGATTAAAAGCGCAAGGTAATTGTCTTCTAAAAAACCATAGGATACTTCATTTTTAAACCTAATGGAGGTGGCAATAAAAAACGCTACGTTTAACGCTATTATATCGTTAAAGCGATAATAAATTCCCAGAAAATACTTGTGACTTCTTATCACTTTTTGGCTTTGTATGGACTTGGTATTGCGTGCAATTTTGAATACCTAAGCCATTTGTCGTGTAAATTTAACAAATAACCCTAATTACTTATACAAGCCTTTGTTTTGATTAGTTGAACAGGAAAATATAAAGAGGTATAAAAATGACCCGAAAAAAGAAAAGGTAAATAGGCCATATTGTCTTTCAAGTAAGGATTCTGTTATTCCATTAAACAGAAATAGCACTAAAAATACAACCATTAATATATTGAATTTCGAATCTATATTGAATCCCAATAAAAAATAAATTAACCCCAAAAAGCAGATAAGCCCAATTATACCTGAGTACAACAAAATTTGAAGGTAGAGGTTATGGGCATTGTATCCGTGTTCTAAACCTAGTTTAAAATCGTGTTCTTTATAGGTTTTCATCAGCTCTTTATGAGCGGTTCCTAATCCATGGCCAAATAATATTGAGCGATTTATCGTTTCTAGCGAATAGTCCCATTTTTCCAATCTTAATAATACCCCTCCGTATTTAACAGACTTATAATCTATTACTTCTACTAATCTTTGATACAATATTTTATTGCTAAAAACGAGCGTAACCATTACTAGAAAAACAGCACTTATGGAAAGTAATTTATTTCGTTTTAATTTGATACTGACCAGTAAATAATAGAAGATCATTAAAACGGTAATCACAATTGAAGTTCGGGCAGATAAAAAGAAAATAACCATTAACTGTACAGCTAATCCGCACAAAACCCACACTTTTAACTTTCTACTTAATTCATTAAATTTTATTAAATAGAATAAAGAAAGGAAGAAAGAAATGCTCAAAATCAATGATAAATAGATCGGTTGAAATCTTAACGGCTCAGCAAATAAACTATAACTGAAATACCAATAATTGAAACTTTCTACCAACAAATAACCCCTGAAGATTGCAGTAATTAAAAGATATAAAGATGCGACTGTGGCCGCTACACAGAAAACAATAACGTGCTTCTTAAATCTTTCTTCATTTAAATTATAGCTGGAGGTAAGAATAAAAACAGGCATAATAATTAATGCCGCAAAATATCCCATTTTTTGAATGCCACTGTCGGAATAATTAAGCAAGGTTGGGATGGCCATAACCGCGTAAAACAGTAGGAAACCAATAATAACTTTGGTCTTTTCATAATGAATCCTAATTAGAGTTTTCTGTTTTTGAAAAAACATGCTAATTAGGAAGTTAATACCTATTAACTCTAACGACATTGTATTTAACCCTTTATGTAATGGGAAGGTGATTAAAAATAAGTTGAACAGTAAAAATAGCCGCCCATCGTATGTGTTTAAACCAAATTTGTTTATTAATCTAAACATTCAATAAAGTAGTTTGTGTATTCCGAATTTATGCTGTTCCAACTGTACTTGGTTTTAATTTTAGAGAGACTATTTTCAACTTTATCTGGATGATCTTCTTTGTTTAATCCGTCAAGATAACTTGTTACCTCCGCAACATCTGAAAAATAGTAACCATCCTGTTCTAAAATGTATTTGTTAAAATTGTTATTGTGTGCAATTATTAATGAAGAAGAAGACATTGCTTCTAACAGCGATGGGTTTGTTCCGCCAACGGAATGACCATGAAAATATAGATTAGAATAAAACCTCAAGCAATTTAGCGCCTCCATATCATATATCCCATCAAGAAAAACAATTTTATCTACTTCTTTAAACTTGTTTACAAGATACTGGCCAAAGGTATTATTTGTTTTTCCTATTACGATAAATTGCTCTGGGCTTTTAGACAATAATACCCCATCTAATATGGTTTCAATGCTATTTTCGGGCTCTATTCGGGCAATCAACATATTATATTGGTACTTAACCAACTTGTACTTTTCAAGGTACTGCTCGTTGATGCTTTGAGGAATAGACGCACCATAAGGGATGTATTTTGATTGCTTTTTGTAGCGTTCGTACAAGCTTTCTTGAATTCCGATAGAATCTGAGATCAGAAAATCGCTATTGTTTACCGCTAATTTTTCGGCATATTTTAAAAACCGTTGTACAGGCTTAGAAAACTTTGATCTTTTCCATTCCAATCCATCCATGTTGGTAATCACAATACTTTTTTTAGGCATTAACCAATGCCATATAGAGCTACTTGTATACCCTAATTGTAGAATGATATCAAAATTTCTATTGCGAGCGTCTAGGATGCAGTTTAGGTCGTAAATAAACTGCCCTACGGTACCCATTTTATGCTCGGGATCATTTTTAGCTATTAGATTTACCCCCTTCCAAGTTTCTTCTTTATATGGATGCTCAGAGGAATTGTAAACGTAAACTTCGTGATGCTCCTCAACTAAATGCTGAGATAGAAATTCTGCAAATTGTTCGAATCCTCCGTAATTGTTAGGGATTCCACGTGTTCCCAATATGGCAATGCGCATTTAGTTACTTTTTATGATTGAAGGATCGAGCTTTTTATCATCTAACGAAGCATAATAATAAGTAGATATTACATAAAAAGCATTAAACGCAAGCAGAGAAAAAATACTTTGTTTCTCTATTCCAGAGCTTGTTAGATCACAAAATATCATTATAAAATTTATACTGAATAAAAGCACGAGATAATCCTCGTTCTTCTTCGACCTGAAAAACAGATAAATAGGGTAGAGGTAGATGAACAAATAAAGCGCAATACCCGAAATTCCATGGGCATTAATTAAGGATAAAAAGCCATTGTGTTGATTTAATAAAACTTTATAAACTACACCATATTCATTTTTATATGAATTAAATCTTCCGGGTCCCAAGCCAAAAACGGGATTGTCTTCTATCATTTTTGATGAAGCTTCCCATAACTCAAATCTTGTTTTTATTGAGCTTTGGCCTTTAACAATGGCATCTTCCTCACCACCAAATCCGAGTCCAAAACTGATTATACCAAACATAAATAAAAACTTAAAAACTATTAAAGCAACTGCGCCCGTAATGTTCGGAATAACGTATTTAATCTTTTTTAAGAGAATTAAATTTAACAGAATAAACCCTACCAACGAAACGATATTTGACGACCTATTGGCAGTTGCTATTACGATTCCTACTCCCACAATTACTCCTATAATCAAAAGTATTTGGAGCGGCCTTTTAAATTTATTATTGGTGAGCACTAAATAGAAAAAGCCACTTATAGAAGCAATAATATTTCCGAAGGAATTTAATTGCAACGAGCCGCTTGTAAGTCTATAAAGGTTTTTGGTATATGTGTTTACCGACGACTCTAACAATAAAAAAACGACACTAATTGTTAAGCCTATTAAAATTTCTTTTTGATGTTTTCTAAAATCAAAAATTGAAAACAACAGAAAAATCCATGCTAAATAACGGAGTTGAAAAGAGAAGGAAACAGAGATTAAAAAATCGTTGATTGACTTTGAGAAAAGCAGATTGATTACGTATGAAATACTGATTAATACGAATACAACGAAAACAATTTTATTGTCCATTAAGGTCGCTTTAAACCTTTTCTTTTTTATAAAAATATAGTAACTGATGATGGAAAATAAATAAACATCTAACCATGTAAAAATAGGACTAGGAATGATTTCCTCACCTTGAAATCCGAAGAAAACCCCAGGAAAAAACCGATTTATAATTGATGGAAAAGCCAACAACATGAACGGTAGGATTATATAGAAATACTTTTCTTTTACAACCGACATGCAGGTAAGCAAAATGAAGAGTGCTAATGATATTAATCCTATATTATTTAAATCTCTAAAAATGAGATTGTCGCTATTAGAGCCAATAATTATTGCAACAAAAAGGGGAACTATCAACAAGAAACAGATTGATAAATAAGTTATTCTAATTGTTTTAATATTTAGACTTCCCTGCATTATCCCTAATAAATCGGATTGATTTTAATATTTATTGTTTTATAAATACGATGTAAATTCTGATCTAATACAAGGTCTTTATGAAGGTAACATTTAATTTCACAACTATCATCAATGATTAACTTGAGGTTGATTAAAGCCGAAGAAGGGTAGGAGTAGATAACCTTAGAAGGGTATTTGCTAATTACATCTTCAATAATTTCGTCCTCGTGTATTTCCACAAAATCTACATTATGTTGTGCTGCCAAATTGCGAAATGTGTGCTTTTCATCTTTACGGTAGGTGTTAAAAGCGGGATGACCTTTGTAAACAATCTCACTAAAAGATTTTTCGGCTATTTCTTTAAGGAAAACTTTGTAATATTCTAAGATATTTTCAATCGGCCCTCCTAAAATTAAACATCTATTGGTTTTATTATTTTGGTGTTCTTTCAACCTAATAGCGCAGCTTATTTTCTTACTTCTTTCACCTAATGTAAGCTCTGGCAGTGGCGTATAGATTTTATGAATCCTATCATTTTTATAAGGATATATGGTTTTATTGTACTTATAAAGTATACCCACCATTAACCCTCCAACGATTCTTTTTAAATGTTGTGAGTTAAATTTTTCGCTGTAGTCGTTCAATGAGAGCAATCCTTCATAAAATAAATTAATCTTGGCATTTCTGTTTATCAATTTATTATGGAAGATAAAATTCGTTAGTAAACTACCTGTGTGACTTACAAAGATCTCTAGGTGGTTTTTATGTTCAACTAAGTTTAAAATTTTTTTTTTGGCTTTAGAATGATTAATTAGGAATGAAAAATTGCCAACGCTTCTCAATTTTAAAGTTTCTACTTCGCATTTGAAGTTATATCCTCTTAAATTTCCTTGAGAATAGATCAGCAAAATATTCTCATCCTTCTTATCAAAAAAATTAAGAATAATACATTCAGCGTAGTATAACTGAAAGGGTGTAAAACAAATAAAGATCTTCATTAAACAACTAAAGTTTAGGCTAAACGAATACCTGTGCTCTTTGTGCAAATCTATATTTTAATATATAGATTAGTCCAAAACTTACTAATTTGGAGATACCTGCTCCATATAAACCCCAAGAGCTAATTAATAAAATATTTAGGATAATATTAAATGCGGCTATAAAGATTGAGATGTACAGTATTTCATTATCTCGGTGATATCCGATTAAGATAAAATGGTAAACGTAAGAGAGGTTAAACAGAATGGTTGCAAATAAAAGCAGGTAAAAAACATCTTTGTCTTTTGTAAATATTTCTTTTCCCATTAGCGTTAGAACTGGATCAAACAAGAAAAAGGCCCCAATTATTGCAATGCCAGAAAAGATTAAAATCTCTTTTAACATACTGCGTTTAATCTCCTTAAAAAGCGTTTTATTATTGTTGTAAATGGCCTTAAGTAACTTAGGGTAGAGAAGGGTTATTACCAACGTAAATAAAACGGTACTTAGCATATTACTCAATTGGGTGTAAAAAGTATATACCCCCACAATCTCTCTGCCCATGGCGTAATCTACCATGTATCTATCTGAGAACTCTATAATTTTATAAGAAGCCGTTCCTATTAAAAACTTTGTTGCCACAACAAAACCCTCTTTAATCCATTCTTGATTGATCTTAATTTGTGTGCCTTTGTATCGTCTTATTAAATAAATAATTCCTATCCCATTAGATAGTATTCCTGCATATACCCATGGGAGCATGATGGCAGATAAATCAGTTTGAATGATTTTCTGCATATACCAATATGGTAAGAGTAGAAAAATCCATAGTCCTGTTCTTATAAAAAACAGAATATTTGCTAAAATGGATTGCTCGAGCACAATAAGAATTCGGAATATTTCTAATCCAATATGTTCTAGAGCGAGGAGTAGGTAGAACAGGATTAATAAATCGGAGCTGATATATTCGAAATAAAACAGAAGGTAAAAAAAGGGTAACGTGATTAGGTAAACAATTGCATGTGCGATGAGTTGATTAAACAACAAGTTGCCTTGATCTTCTTCGTTTACTTTTAACAGCTCTCTGTTGGTGTGTGCATAAAAATCATACCCTACTATTAGAACAGAAAGAGTAACAGTGGTAAAGAAGATGCCATAATCGCCAAGGAGTTCTACCGAGAAGTTTGCACCTATATAAAATATAAGTAGAAAACGGCCTGCTATAGAGAAAACTCTGAAGGCTAGGTTAAATACTTTTTGTTTAATCAAAATCCTCTTGTAATGGTTAAACTTTATTAATAAGATCCCAACTTAATGGTATCCCTTTTTCAACGTCCTTATTGAACTTTTTTCCAATTACCTCATCATAAAATTTAGGATGCATTCCGTAAGCCGGTCTCACAGAACGAATATTTTCCTCGGTAATTATATCATCTTTTTTTACGTTTTCGGCAACAAACAGCGACCTAGAAAATTCTCTGCTCCGCTTATTCTTTTCAGTCATCTTATAGTCAACCTTCCCAATTAATTTTTCTGCTTTTCTAACACCGTTAACCATTTCGGTAAACTCTTTTTCATCTAAAGAAAAATGCGCATCCGGTCCTCCTACATCTTTGTTTAAAATAAAGTGTTTCTCAATTACTTCTGCGCCAAGTGCAACAGCAACAATAGGTGCTTCAATTCCCAAGGTGTGGTCTGACAAGCCTGCTTTTACTCCAAATTTTTCTTTAAGATCGGCAATCGTTAAAAGGTTGGCATCTTGGGGTTCAGCTGGGTAGGCAGTGGTACATTTTAGTAATGTAATTTGAATATTTCCCGCATCTCTACAGGTTTTTAAAGCCAATTCTATGTCTTCAATATTGGCAATTCCTGTAGACATTATAATCGGTTTACCTTTTGAGGCCATGTATCGGATTAAAGGTATATCAGTAATTTCTAAAGAGGCAACTTTATATATCGGACAATTTAAGTTTTCTAAGAAATCAACTGCTGTTTTATCAAAAGGAGAAGAAAAACAAACCAAACCTTCTTCTTTCGCCACTTCAAAAAGCTTTGCGTGCCACTCCCAAGGTAAAGAAGCCTCTTTGTATAAATCGTAAAGATATTGTCCATCCCAAAAAGTTCCTTGGGTAATTTTAAAGTGCTCCTTATAACACTCTAGTGTAATGGTATCGGCAGTATAAGTTTGCAATTTAATGGCATCAGCACCTGTTCTTTTCGCTGCTCTAATGGTTTCAATGGCAATGTTCAAATCTCCCCCATGATTGGCAGATAACTCAGCTATTATAAAAGTTTTTTCGCTCATTAATTAAATTGGTGTTGCATAAACAGAAACCGAACGGCCTAAATTTAAATCAGCTAGCGATTCATAAAAGGCTTTTAACTTTTCTCCTTTTCCATGCTTAGTCATCATTTCTTCAAAGTGTACTCTTTTGTTGTGACATTCTCTACCAATGGTAGGGTTACCAACATATTGATCTCCGAATAACAAGAATATATCTAACGGAAATGAAGCAGTGCAGTTTACAATTTTATATCCACAAGCCTTTAACAGATTCTGTAAGGATTTGTGAGAGAAATAATTGATGTGATTAGGAGGGTATACCCACCACTCATCAAGATTGTATTCGGCATTGGCCGCTGTTTGAAAATCATTGAAGTCGTTTGGCACATCTATTACCAAAAGCCCATTGTCTGTTAAGAGAAACTCCTTAATGTTTAATAACGTTTTACGTGGCTCTCTTAGATGTTCCAATACATTCATTAACAGCACCAAATCCGATTTATTTTCTACTACATCAAAGTTTTCAATGCCCGTATGAATTGCATTAATTCCATTCTCCCTGGCATATTCTACGCCCTCAATAGATGGTTCTAAACCTGAAACCGACATCCCTTTATTTTTTAAATAAATGAGTGCCTGTGCAAAGCCAAATCCTATATCAAAAACGGTCTTATCATCAATCCTTCCATCAAAGAAAGTACTTGCCTGTTCGTATATGGCTTGCCATCTAGAATTAAAAAAAGCTGATTGCTCTTGCTGTAATAGCAAGGATGAGTTGTTAAAATACTGTGCGTTGGCGTCGTAAAATTCTTTCGCGTAAAACTTTTCAACCTCCTCCTGAGTTGGGATAGGATCCACTCGTTTAAAACCATCCTCAGGGTCTACAATTACATTCGCTTTCATATTTTAATAAACTAGCTGTTGGGTAAATTATAGGCTGCTGGTACCTCTGGAGTTTCAGAGCGTCTTCTAACTCTGGTAAATTCATCTTTTGGTGCAATTGCATTAAAGCCCATTAATGCTTTTTGAGCATCTGTTAACTCATTATAAATTTCTAACGGGGTATTTTGCATGTAGTCGAACGAGGGCTTTATAAACCAGCGCGCATAACCCAGGGCTAAAGCCCAACGGCTCTCCCCGTTAACATTGGCACCTCCACCATGCCATAAATTGGCATTAAATATTATGGCGCTTCCCTTTTTAACATTTACTCTAATTTCATCGTCATAAACTTTTCCATTCTCTGTGAATTCCATGGTGGTATGACTTCCTGGAACAATTCTGGTAGACCCATTATCGAAGGTAAAATCATCTAATGCCCAAAGAACGTTGGTTATAATGCAATAGTTAATTCCAGGTAATCTACTATCACTGTGTAGTTGCTGTCCAGGGTTGCCTTTAAGTGGACATCTTGCAGAGTTATTGTATAAATAATAAGGCTCAGAGTCGTTGTATGAACCCGTTAGAAGCATGTAGTCTAGGATTTCTAAGACTTCTGGATGTTGAAAAAGTTTGTACCATGATATGTCTTTATTATGCAGGTTATACACCACTTTTTCAAGGGATTTATTATCTAGACCATGGGCAGTTGAAGCACCATTACTAGCATAGCTGGATGCATATTTTAAGTAATCTTTTTCTAGTAAGGCTTTATATTTTTCGCATTCTTCAGGAGAAATTAATTCGTGAAGTATGGTATATCCTAACTCGTCTACTTGTTGTTTTGCTTCCATATATTATTATTTGTTAAACAGATAATCTATAAATGATAAATGACTAATAAAATCGGGGTAGTTTATTTGCTGATAGCTAATGTGCTCATAATTTTGATAGGACAAACCAATGTTGTTTTTGCAAAAAATATCGTTTTCCTCTATGTAACTCTTTGAACCCACTGGCGACAAGTAATGATCGCATTCCAAATGTTTACAAATTTCTATTATTCCTTCTACCTTAGGCTGGTGAAGGTTGAGTGATGACGATAAAACCAATTCGGTTTTAATTTCCATTTTTTGGCATCCATATTTTATCAAGTCGATATTCAAATCTACCAGTTTTGTATGCTTCTTTGAGTATATTTTCTCTAACTCTGGATAAACCTCAGTATAGTTTTTTGATTTTGCATAATTAGCTTGAATGGATTTAAAATGCTTTACTAAGGGCTTTTTGTTCAAGTCTATTAACACATTGTTAATTGGCTTTTCTTTCGAAGACTCCTTTGTTACCGCTATTGTTAGCATCTGTTCGCCATTTTTATCTCTAATTTTATTTCGCTGGTGCCACGATTGTTTCGAATATTGGGCATGGTCTAAAAAAACAAAAACATCGGCCGAGTTGATTAAGTCAAAATAGCCCAACCACGGAAGATAAGTAGGTTGCATTATTACACAAGTACTCATAAATAATCTTCTCTAAATAATGCCATAAAAATAATTTTTTGAAAAACTCCATTACTGTAATAATGATCTTTCAAACATCCTTCTATTTTGAAGTTAAGCTTTGAATACAAACCAATTGCTCTGGTTTCTTTGGAGGCAACTTTCAGGTATATTTTTAGCAATTCTAATTCTTTAAATCCCATTTCTAAAGTTGCTCCAAGCGCTTTCTCTCCTATGCCTTTTCCTTGATATTTGTTATCTCCAATATAAATTCCCAATTCAGCGTTCCTACTTTCAACATCAATAAACATTAGCCTGCTCACGCCAATTAGCTTAAAGCCATCCTGTAATTCAGCGTAGATTCCCTTCAATAATTGACCCGTATGGGCTGTATTTATTTTAATCCATTCGGTAGCCATTGTAACGCTGGTTAGTTGAAAATTACTCATAATTTGTTCCGATAATTCAGCATCAGACTTCCATTCAGCAATTCTATTTGCATCGGCCAAGGCTATATCTCTTAACTCAATATTCATAATAGCTTGCCATAAATCAATACATCTACCAGCTTATTATCTACCATTTTGTGCTTAACTAAGCGTGCTTCCAACTCAAAACCTTGCTTCTTAATTGGTTCAAAACGATAATCGGCCAGATTATATCCGTAAGTATGTATTTTATGTAAACCAGCTTCGAGTGCCATCTTTTCTATCAATCCTAAATATATTTCGAACTTTTCTAAATAGCTCTCTTCTGAATTAAATTTCGTTTTTAGTAAAAACGAAATTTCAGCATGCTTGCTCTTCCAATCTATATGAACTAAGCCTCCATACCCTATTAGTTCTTCGTTTTTAAAAAAACTTGTTAATATTTGATCGGGTTGTTCTTCATTAAAAAGCGACTGAACTGTTGTGGAAAAATAGGTTGTCTGTTCGTCTTCACTTAACAAATGACCTTGTCGTAGCACATCAATTTGATCATTTCTCCATTGCCTTATTGGTTCTTTATCCTGATACCGAATAGGAGTGATAAAAAATTCTTTATCACTAAAAACACTCTGTTCTAGGCACATGTATTTCGATGGAAAAATCATTATTTGAGGCGAAATTTTAATTCTGCTAGTGACCAATCTGTTTCGGAGTCTATATCTTGAGCTTCCAATTCGGATATAACAATTGTCCCAGCTGAATTGCCTACAATTTCTTCTCCTTCAGTAATCACGCTGGTTTTCATAAAGTAAAACTGACCTGCGTCGTGGTAACGTTTTTCTAAATCTTGAGAACGACTATTCTTCTCTTCTGGGTTCACGAAATTAACTATTCCGTTGTCAATTTTAAGCGCACGTTGAATAGGAAAAGAGAACTCTACAACCGGAAAAATCGACTTTAACTTGTTCCCCGTAATTTTAGAAAACGCTTGATTTAATCGATTTGCAGATGTAAAAGGAGCAGTGGCATATAAACAGCATGTGTAATCGAAGTACTTGCCTTGCTTTGCGTATTCGGCAATCACCTCGTTTAAAACTTCGAAGGTGGTTGCTTCGTCATTTGCATTTCTTTCGCTTCTTAAAAAAGGCACTTTGGCTCCAAAGCTTTTGGCTATTTCGGCAATTTCTTGGTCATCGGTAGACACCATTACTTCATCAAATAAATTTGAATTGATTGCATTTTCAATAGAATACGCAATGATTGGTTTGCCTAAAAATGATTTGATATTTTTTCTCGGAATTCGTTTACTTCCGCCTCGTGCTGGTATGATGGCTAGGTTACCCACGAATAAATTCTTTAACTTTTTCTATTACAACGTCTTGCTCTTCCTCCGTTAAAGTTGGGAACATCGGTAAACTGATACAGCGTTTATAGTAGTTTTCTGAATTAGGAAAATCACCTTCTTTCCAACCGAACTTTTTGTAATAGGGCAATAAATGAATGGGGATGTAATGAATTTGACAGAAGATATTTTGAGTTCTCAAGAAATCGTAAAGCCCTTTTCTGTTGTCCACTTCAATCACAAAAAGATGATGTGCATTCAGGTTTCCCTCAACAACTTTTTGCATTTTAATTTTTTCACCCTCAAATGCAGCTCTGTACTTATTCGCAATTTCTTGTCGGCGTGCAATACCAGCATCTGCTTTTGTAAGCTGACTATTAGCCAATGCGGCTTGGATATCGGTGATTCTATAATTGTAGCCCAACTCTTGCATTTCGTAGTACCAACTGCCTTGTTGGTCTGCATCCACCATGTCGATTTTCATGTTCTCCTTGGTGATTCCATGAGTACGAAGCATCAAAAACTTTTTGTATAACTCCTCATCGTTAGTGGTAATCATACCGCCCTCGCCAGCCGCAATGTGCTTTACGGGATGAAAAGAAAACGCAGTTGCATCTGCATAGTTTCCATTTCCACACAGTTGTTTTTCGCCTTTACTGTCGGTAAAATAACCACCGGGAGCATGGCAGGCATCTTCTAAAATTTTCAGATTGTGTTTGTCTGCAAACGCTCTAAGCTCCTCTGTATTTACTGGAAATCCTGCGAAATCTACAGGTACAATAGCTTTGAAAAACCCCTCTGAACGGGCCTCTACCAACTTTTCAAGTTCTATTAAAGAAATGGTATAAGTATCAGGATCGATATCGGCGAAATACACCTCGGTGCCAATATATTTTCCAACGTTGGCCGAAGCCGCAAAAGTAATTGGCGTTGTAATAATTCTGTCGCCGGGCTCAATTCCAAATGCCAACAACGATAAGTGTAAGGCAGCAGTTCCATTTGATACAGCCACCGCATATTTAGCGCCTACATATTTGGCAAAGTTTTTCTCGAATTCCCCGATTCTAGGGCCTTGCGTTAAAAAGTCGGCTTTTAAAGTTTCTACAACAACATCGATATCATCTTGAGTGATGTGCTGCTTACCATACGGTATATGAAATGAATCGGTCATACTGGTTATCCATTTAAATCAACGTGTTCTTCAATCAGCTTTCTCATGCTTTCTACCGTTTCCCATTGCTCGTTGGTACCGCTGTTGTACGAAAAGCCTTGAGGCACTTTTTTGGCGTTGAAACGCTCAATAAATTCATCTAAATTAAAGGCTGGAACGGATGGCAGGATTGCGTAATAATTGCCTAGATCGTAAGTGAAAAATGAGTCGGATGATGTAATCATTTCCTCGTGTAATTTTTCGCCCGGACGAATGCCAACTTCTATTTGCTCACAATCGGGATCAACAGCGGTTGCTACATCTGTAATTCTGTAAGAAGGAATTTTAGGTACGAAGATCTCGCCTCCCATGGAGTGTTTTAGCGCATGTAAAACCATGTCGACACCGCCGTCTAAAGAGATATTGAAACGCGTCATGCTTTTATCTGTAATCGGTAAAACGCCTTCCGATTTTTTCTTCATGAAGAATGGAATCACCGATCCGTTGGATCCCATTACGTTGCCGTAACGAACTACCGAAAATCTTAAATCTCTACTTCCTTTAATGTTGTTGGCGGCTATGAAAAGTTTATCTGAAACTAATTTTGCCGCACCATAAAGGTTAATTGGTGCACAAGCTTTATCTGTTGAAAGTGCCACTACATCGTTTACGCCAGTTTGTAAACAGGCGTCTATTACATTTTGAGCGCCATCTACGTTGGTTTTTACTGCTTCGGTTGGATTGTATTCTGCAATATGAACGTGTTTCATAGCAGCTGCATGAATCACGATGTCGATGCCTTCCATGGCTCTAATTAATCTGTCTCTGTCGCGAACGTCGCCGATAAAGTATCGGATTGCAGGGTAGTCTGCGTTTGAATATTCTTGAGCCATGAGAAATTGCTTTTGCTCATCTCTTGAATAGATTACTAACCGCTTTACGTTGGGCCATTTTTTAAAAATGGTTTTGGTTAGTTGTTTGCCAAGAGAACCTGTTCCTCCGGTAATTAAAATTGCTTTATTATCTAACATATTATTTTCTTATTGATGCTCTTGAAAGCACTGTAAATTCAACCTGATTGCCTTTTTAGGTTAAAGTAAATGTATTGATTATTGAGGGGAGTAGGCGAGGGAGTGGTAAATGTTTTCAATAGTGGTTTGTTGACTCTCCCCCCTTCCCCTCTCTATAGGGTAGAGAGAGGGGATAAATATGTTGTACTGAAATAGGTTGACAGATTTATATGTTATTTCTGTTCTAGATTTACAATGATAGTTTATTCCTGTAATAAGTTTACAGGTTGTTTATAATAGTTCTTCCATCTTCTTTTTAAAGGCCCTGAAGTTTCATGTGCTTGTTCA
>SPKZ01017308.1_pt1 | contig 35288 bp, 48 predicted proteins | sample 2456571 | NCBI WGS metagenome assembly SPKZ01 (sample SAMN11192286, study PRJNA482655) | marine metagenome | biome: ENVO:00000447; feature: ENVO:00000244|ENVO:00000211|ENVO:00000569|ENVO:00002023; material: ENVO:00002151; isolation source: ocean water from marine abyssalpelagic zone ...
CCCCTCCAAAAGGAATAATATCTCCTACTTCTAGGTTTAAAGAGTCTCTAAATAGCACTTGTATTTTCTTAATTTCTAAAGCTGCGAATTGGTATCGCCCTAACAACCTGTTAGATAGACGGGTCAAACTGTCAAAAGTAGCAGCTGTCTCTCTAATACCCGTAGCAGGAATAGCTAGGATAGAGTTACCTGTTCTAATCCTAGAAGATTGACCACTTACAAAAGTAGCACTTCTAAAGAACTTATCTTCGTTAAAACCTACATTATATGCATATCTTACGGCATTGTAGTAGTACTTATGAATAGATCTAGCTACGTCTAAGTCTTCAATGTTAATGACATTACTTGTATTTAAAGTTGGTACTATATCAATACTAAGTGGCGGTATCGTGTATTTAGCACTTACTCTAGCCTTTCTAGGAATACTATAGAGGTTTTGAGGAAAGTATAGCTCTTTCTCAATAAAGTCCTTGGCATTTTCCATAGACTCTTTGATAGGGAGGTCTTCATAGTCAATAAACTCTGCTGCATTTATGGTAGCGACGGAAACCATTCCGGCACTATCTACTTCTCTATTTTCTAAACCTAACCCTTCATTGAGTACGTTAAATTGAGAGCGATACTCAGCAATAATGTTAGTCCCATCTGGCTCTTCAGTTAGGTTTTCTTGAACTACAATAAAACTTCTCCCGTCGTCAGTAATTCCGAAAGATAAGATAGTGTAGTCTCCATCATTGAATAGAGAACCTGATATTCTAACAATATCGCCTTGAATAAGTCCTGTTATCTCTTCGATGTTTACATAGTCAAAGATGATAGCATTATCTACTGACTCAGTAGGGTTAACATACTCTATTGCTGACACTTGATAGTTTATCTGTCTAAAGCGTTCCTCAGGATTTGATAGTAGTAACTTTAGAGCTAAGTCTAAAGGCTTTCCTGATAGAGTGTAGTAACTTAGTACTTCATCTCCTGAACTGTGAGAAACTGCAGTAGTGTTTAGAGCACCTCTCACTACAGTAAACTCAGCAGGAGACGACGAGACGACTTGCATTATCTCGTCGCCTAACTGGAGGAAGGACTTCAGACTATCTGAAGCTTCTATGAAACCCGCCACGGAGGAGACGGGAATAGTTGTAGTAGTATTGTTTATGTTTGCAGTTAGTTCAGTAGTAGCCTGAGTGAATAACCCCTGTCTTTGTAGGTTTGAAGCGTGAGACACACTTAAGACTACTGAGCCTGCTTTAAAAGTGAACTCATCTAAGAAACCAAAGATAATAGGAATAGAGTCTTGAGGGTGTAGTCCACCTTCTAGGTTTAGGTAGACGTTGCACTTCTTCCCTAGTTGTTCTTCTATAGCGTCGAAACTTAAGTCTCTAGCTACTTGGTTGTTCTTGTCTACGATAGATATGTTAAATGTAGGGACAGATTGAGTAGAACTTTTGTCTGGTCTAATTTGTTGGGCTAAGGTTCTTTGAGAACCCTTCCAGCTTATTAGAGGGGTGACGTCGCTTCTCTTTGTAATAGAGTCCCAAGTCGTCCCGTCGTCCCATGATATGTTTACGTCGTCCCATGATGTTAGTTCAAACACTGCTGACGTAGAATATATTCCATCAACTCCTTCTATCTCTAGAATGAGTTGGGGTGTTTTTGCAATTTGTTTTGAGAGACTATCTAGCCTCGAGGTGAGAGGTATAGCCATTCTTAGCCTTCATTCCTGATTTACGGAACTTTCTTAGTTCACGTTTAGTTGACTTACTTCTAAGTCTTCCTTCTAGGAGTCTTATGTAAGTCAGAGTTAGTCCCCAATGTTCTGGAGACATCATGATATAATTGTCTAATTCATTTCTTTCTAATTCAAACTCACGACTTGTCTGGTTATTGTTACAATAAGCTAAGTCAGTTTGAAGGTCATACCCGCATAGATCTATGCTAGGTTTCTTTGGAACTCCTGAGCCACACGAAACACTAAAGGTTAATATTACGAATAGCCCTACGAATTTCTTCAGGTGACTTTGCATTTTTTAACTCCTTAGCCTTTCTTGCGATCTCTTTACGTATTCTATGTTCTTCGATTAAACGTTGACCGAAGTCAATAAGATACTTCCCAAGCTTCTCGAGCAAGGGAAGTCCTAAGTATTTAACGATAAGTTCTAATACTTTGTTCATTACTTTAAAGAGCCCTTTAGAGCGTCGATAATCATGTCATCAATCTTTCCAGGAATAGCTGCTTTAAGCATTTCGATGTACTCTTCAGTCGATAAGTCAATGAAGAAACCAGCGTCAGCTTGCGCTCCATCATAAGAAGCTTCAAGTCTTAGACCTAAGTCATCTTTCTTCATTACTTTAAATGACATCTCACCTTTCTCTACTTTGTACAATTCTTTCATACTTCCTCCTTTGAAGTGTTAAATTTTTCCTTTAATAAAGTCTACTGCAATACTGAACAAAATGGAAAGTAAACCCATAAACCCAAAAGCCTTTCCTTTGAATAAATAGAACTCTTTCTTTAAGTCAGACATTTCTGCTCGGATAAGTCTACTTTCTTCTAGGTTTTCTCTTCTTAGGTCCTTAATCTCGTCCATGAGTTCTTTGTTCATTTTTTCTCCTACTTTGTGTAATTCATACAGAAGCTTGATCCGGCTCCTAGCTTAAAAGGCAAACCACCACTTCCAGATGTTTCTACGTTTCCATTTGATCTATCATAATAAACTTGTAGATTTCTTGTGCTTGAACCAGAGTCAGTTATCATTTCAAATAGCCATCTAGTCCCGTTATAATTCATCAAACCTTTAGGATTAAGCCCCGAACTCCATGTTGTAACATTGTCACTGTTTGTTATGTCACTTGCTACAGTAAAACACCTTCTGTAAAGCTGCTCACCATTCCATTTACCATACTCGATTTCAGATTCAGAGTATTTGTCTTGCATATTATTTTGAGTAAACTTCCCTGTAACTTCTTGTGATTTCACAACGTCTTCATCTTGCTTATTACAAGATATGTGGACATCTGAATTAAATAAAGTTCCTGATGATGTTGTAGTTCTTAATTCTACAAACGATATAGATATATTATCTCTTATTGTCTCACTCAATCCAGTAGCATTAGAGACAGCAGTATATTTACAAGATGGAACCTGACTAAAAACACCGACAACAAAATTACAAAGTAAGCCTCCGACGATAGTGTTATTGCAGTTACCGTCTATAAAATCAAAATCTTCGCTAGCTACTGTGCCGTTAGCTAAAACCCTTGCATTAAAACTGTTCGCTTTGCTAGAGTCTAACTCTGACCTTTGAGAGAAAACATTAGTTCTTCCAGTATTCCAACCTTCAATCGGAACTCTAAAGGTAGCTGTGTAATGCATTAGAGCGTTGTCAGCTAAGTCAGCAAACCCGTTACCTACTACACCGTCACTAGAACTACTAAGGCCCATAAGTCTAACACTGTTAGCATCGTAAAGAACGACACTACCGACAATATTTATGGTTGTCCCTCTAGCACTCCAAAAACCTAGGGAATTAGAAGGGTTCCAAACCCCCGTAGTCCCTTCAGCTACAGTATAGGCTTCAACTTTATTTAAGTCTGCTTGCAATCCGGCAGGAATACCAAACAAATATTCTCCTGTCCCAGCTGTCCCAGTAGTACTTTGTTTGTACTCGTATCTAATTATAGCCTCGTCTCCTACTCGCTTATACCAAGCTCTGTCGACGATAATTGTTCCTTTAGTAGGGTTAGTTCCACTTAAAGAAGTGATAGATACAGGACCTCCATCAATCCAGTCAGTGTCAACATCTTTGATAGATTGTATATATCCGTCTGGGAGAGTTCCTATATAAACTTTGTCGTATTCAATCTGTAGAGTCCCTGTTAGTAGAGGGCTTATCACTCTAAACTGAGCGTTACTAGCTCCAAAAATGAAAGGTATTTCGTACTTTCTCCAAGTATTGTCACCAATTATTTTAACGGTTAGTGACTCTTCACAGGGGTCATTAAGAGTCGGGTCGTCAATGGCTACACATAGGTCCATGTCTTCTTGATCTGTTTTGATGAAGATAGAGAATAGTCCTTGTTTGTTGTCTAATCCTGTTCTAGTTACATCGTACTCTACGACAACCTCGTCGTTAGAAAGCCCTGACCAGTTTTGTCTTAAGTATTTTTCATTGAACTCTGCTACTAACTCCGTGTTAGTTGTATAAGTTTGAAATGAGTTACTTGCTAAAGGAGAACTAGATAAGATTAAAGTTTCTTCTTCAAAACTTCCATCGGGAACGAAATTGATTCCAGCAGAACCACCTCCGCCTCCAGCAGCGTCTTGCCACGAAGGAAACCCACTTAGAACCGTTAGGACTTGACCTTCGGCTCCAATAGGTAGTCTCTCGTCTCCTCCATCTCTATAGACTAAATCTCCGTCAGCTATAAACGGGAGAGTATCTCTCCAAGTAGGAACTCCACCTACAATCTTTAATGACTGTAAAGTAGCTCCGTTATCTAGAGTCGTTAGTCCGTTATCATAGATAAGTAATTCGTTATCGTCTAACCCTGTTACACTTACCTTATTGATAGGTTGTAGTGCTATGTCAGTTCCTGTGTTGTTCTTGATGACGTCAATGTATCTCTCTGTTAGTGCGCTGAACTGACCTAAAGCGACCAAAGAAGTAAGTCCAATGACTAAAAAAATAAGTCGTTTCATACTAAAAATTCCTACTAATTTCTACATATCGCTGTAATACTCCGTCATAAATAAGAGTCAGAGTATAACCACGCTTCAATGTAGCGTCTCCGTTAATATAAGCTCCGAAAGGAGTATCATTAAATTGTAAAGTAACTGTGTCTGTGTCGTCTGTCCCCACTAGATAGATAGTAGTTCCGTCTGCTGGAGGAGAACTGAAAGGAGTTGGGTCGACTACTACGGGTGCTCCATCTCCTACGACTCTTATGTATTGTACTTTTGAAGTGGTTAAATCTATCTGACTTCCGTTAGGAACTGATACAGTAGCTACTGGAATAATACTTAGTCCGTTTATTGTAGCTTGTACGTTTACAATCGGAGCGCCTGACTCAGGTAAGGCATTGTTTAAGTCAATTCTTCCTACTGTAGACGTATCAACTTGTCTGTCCATAAACGTGTTGTTTGCTACGTCTGAACTCAGAGGGGAGTTTGCGGCTATAGGGGGCATAAAATCTTCCTTAATTTATATTCTTTCTAAATACTATCTTACCTGTTTCATACCAGTCTGCAAAACCCTCGGTGTATAACTCCTTGAGTCTAAACCCCGTTCCATCCTTAGCACCTACTGCACTTTCTAGAATACATTCAGTAAAGTCAGTAGTCTCTGCGTCAGGGAAGAACTCTAAAGGAGCTTTGGTAGCAGCGTATCTCATAAAGTTGAGTAAATCAGTAAACCCTGTTTGGCTATAGCGAAGGATATTCCCTTTACTTCTAGGTTCGTCTACTGCTTGGTTTTTCTGGTATTTAATATTGCAATTCATAAAGTTTAAATCACCATACTTTATTACTTCAATAATGCCTGTAGGAGATTCATTTATGCTTACATTGTTTGCTCTTTGTTCTATGTCAAAGTCAGCAAATTCTTGTAGTAAAAATTGCGGCTCGAAGAACGAACCGCTTGGGGAGTCACCTTCATAAGAAGCAGCGCCTGTTAGGTCGGCTCCGTTGAATCCTGCTAAGGAAAACACGGACTGGGAGGCGAGCGTTCCTGAAGTAATTAATAAATCAAAGTTATTTGTTCCCGTTATTGTTATTTTTCTTGTTGTTCTATCTAAAGAAGTCGTATAAGTCTCATCTAGAGACGCTGCGTTCATAGCTCTAGCTATCTCGTTTACAAAACTACCTAAACTATAAGCTCCTACGTTGAGAGTAGCTGTCTTTATTCCAGACATTTCTTGAAATTGTAGATATTTATTGTCGTCAGTTATCGTGTGTCCGAATGTCCACCCACTATACGTTCGTATCATGCTACTGCTCCTCCGATAATTACTGAGCCGTTCTTCTCACTTTCTCTAGAAATAATTTCTACTAGCCTTAGTCCAGTTTCTTCAGTGTCAAAGATATCGCCTTGGACTACTACTTGATTGACTGATCTTTCTTCTGGCTCTGCTTCAGCTATAGCCTCTGGAGATGCAAGACCTCCTGCGAAGTCGTCTTGGTTTACTCCAGCAGCTCCTGCTCCACCGCCTGAACTACTTCCACCACCTGCGTTGCTAAGGATAGCACCTAGAGCTACTAGTGCGGCACCTGCTGCTACTGCTGCAGCTCCACCTAACGACTTTAAAGCCTCTACTGCAATACCTTGAATGATGAAGAACTCACCTAATTGAGTAGCTAGCTGTCCGAATACTCCAAGGACAAACTTTCCAAACCCTTCAAAAGCGTTCTTCCCGTTTGCTAAGTTATTCACTAATAGTTGGATACCTTGCGAGATACCTCGTCCTAGGTTTGCTTTAACTATTCCTGCTATTTGTTTTGTTTGGTTTGCTATGTTCTTGCTAGCATCTGAGAAAACTAGTTGAAGTCCGAAGATACCTTCAGAAGCTTGTCCTGCTGTCTCTGCTATGTTTGCAGCAGTGTTTGCATTAGTTTCTGCTACTTGCTCTGCATTTTCATCTATAATTGCTTTAGTTTCTTCTAATCCTGCTCTTAACTCTTCATTTTTCATGGTTAATTGTTCAGAGAATGGAAAGTCTAGTACTTTACTGATAGACTCCTGCCCTTCTCTAGCAACGTCTGCAAAAACCTCTGCTGAAGTATCTCTGAAGTTATTTAGACCAGCTACTAGTTCAGAGTCTCCTCCAAAGAAGCTTATTAAGTCTGCAGCGGCTCCAGCTATCTTTCCAAACCCTGCTACAATAGTAGCAACAAAGATATTTAGCCCTGACTGAACTACACCGAATATATTGTTTAGTAATTCTAGAGGACTTATAACAAAAGTTATGATGGAGTCTCCAAAGTTACTTAAAGGCACTAGTAAGTCGTCAATGAAACTAAAGTTTTGAGAGAACTCTCTGACTTGTCCGATTGCTGCTCTGAAAGAGTCTGTTACTGACTTAAGTAGAACAGTTATCTCAGGACTTTCTGTTATGAACTTTCCTACTTCCTCAAGTAGGTCTCCGAAAGTGTTTCTAAGTTGAGTAGCTCTGAAGCCGAATGTGTCAATGTCTCGTCCAGCTCCTCCAAACCTTTCTTGTAAGAGTCGAATACCTTCCCCTGCTTGGAGTTGTTCTCTAGTAAGGTTCTTTAGTTCTGGAATAACCTCCCCTAACTCTCCTGCATAACCACCGAGAGTTTTAGCAGCATTTCTAGTAGCGGATTCGATATCAATACCGAATGACTCCGCTAAATCAGCTGCTACTGAAGCTACTTCTTTAGCTTGCTCGTTAGTAGCTCCGAATGACTTGGCTAAGGCTAGCTGGTTTAAAATAACTTCATCTCCAAAACGAGTGACATCCTGAAGTGAAGCTGCGTATTCTTGAAAGTCATCTGAAGCAGCTTGAGTGAACTCTCCAGTAACTCTTAGTTGTTGATTTAATCTTTCTACTGCTTCTGCTTGTTCGTTTGCAGCTTGTATTGACTTGGCTATTGTAGCGACTGAGAAAACAGACCCAGCTAAAGCTGCTAGTTGAGTAAGTCTGCCGCCTATTCCTTTAAGACCGTCACCAAAACCTTTCTCAAAGTTGTCTCCAGCTTTCTTCCCTTTCTTCTCTGCTTCTCCCTCGAAACCTCCTAGAGACTTGATCGCTCCATTCTTATCTATTTCGAGTTCAACTTTTATTGTGTTAGCCATTCCCTTTCCTTAACATCTCTACTAATTGATTGAGGTTAGAAGCTACGTTTTGTCTGTCAAAACGCTCAGGGTAGGCTTGTTTGTATAGTCGCCTTCTAACTTTGTCCCTGTCTGATTGATTCATTTTAGGAACAATGTTTAACTCAAAGACTTGAAGCCATTCCCTAGCTTTAACCTGTCTCATTGCATGAACTAGAGTTATATAGTGAGAATGTGGGAGGTTTTGAGCTTCCTCTGCTGTATAACCGTAATATCCTACAAACTCTGCAAAGACTACTGCCTCTGCGTCTAGTTCTTTTTTACGGAAGTAAGCTCCTTTAGGATTGCAGTACATGCTTCAATCTCTAATAAGTCTGCTACTTCTTGTTTAAGTCCAAGCGATACTAAGAAGTCGATAATAAGTTGACCTTGCTTACCTTCTTCTGCTTTAGCGTATTCTTCTTGGTATTTTGCTAAGTCTTTAACAGATGGAAAACGAACTGTTTGTTCTTCTCCATCAAACTTAAAGACTAATTCTCTTCTACTAAAATCTAACATGACTTCCCCTTTATGTTAGAAGGGAGCCGAAGCTCCCTTAAGTATTATTAAGATAGACTTTGAGTCCAATCGCCTTGAGCGAAGATATTTATTTCTGCTGGTTTACTTCTATCTAGGTAAGCTACAAACTCAACTCCTAGACCTTGTTGATTTAAACCGTCGTATGCGATTGTAGAAGGCTTCGGAGCACTTCTCCAAAAAATCACATCTTCACTTCTGTCAGAAGCGTCTAGTCTAATAGGGTGTAAGATAAGCTTTCCACCTAAGTCGAATAAGTTTTGGAATAACTTAGACTCACCAAGACCTACAAGTCTAGTCCCACCTGAAGGAGTGAATACATCACCTACTACACCACCGATAACAGTTTCCCAACGCTCTTTAGTCATTTCAGCTAAAGAAAGCCCTAGAGTAACTGCAGCTCCTTGGACTACTTCGCCAAGTGTATATGATGCTGTCTGGTTTGAGTTTAAAACTCCTACCTGTGTTTCCATGTTTAATTCGATGCCTTCTAAAGTAGAACCTAAGTCCCCACCGATAGAAGATTGAATAGAAGTAAGTGTGAATGATGGAGCATTAGTTCCGTCATCTTCAGTTACTTTCCCGATAAAATCATTCTCCCAAGTAACTAAGTCTCCAGCTACGATAGCACTAACGTCTGTTAGTCCGTCGATAACTGCTTGAGCTAAAGAAGCTAAAGTAGCAGCGTTGTCATTAGGAGTATAAGCTACGGGAGTTAGAGTAAGACCGCCAGAAGCAGGGTCTGGAGCGATACCATCGTCCATCCAAACTCTATAGCCTGTAATAGTTTTGTAGTCACTTGCAATTGCATAGATGTCAAAATACTCACCCGCTACCGAGCTAGCTACGTCATCTACGAATTGAATTGACTGACAGTTCTCACGACCCCACGCAACGGAAGCTGCGTCATACTTAAGGTCTAGTTTCTCAGTAGGTGTTAAACTCATTTTTCAATCCTTTGAAATTAGTTAGTAACAATAAGACTTAACTATATTAAATTCTATTCTCATTTTGAACGCATTGTCACTAGTCTCTTCTTCAATAGGTTCGATTGATACTAGTTGAATGGTTGTAAATGAGTCCTCCATTGTCTTCAAGTTCTTGAGACAGATAATGTTCTTATATATATCGAACGCCTTTTGGTATAGATTGTCAAAGTCTATAACAGTCTCTGACCTTCTAGAATTGACCTCCCATATATCAATGAATAGTGGAACACTATCATTAATATAGTTGGGGAAGCGTTCGTTTGTAAGGGAGCCAAAAAAAGCGTTGTAATACTTGTCCCCCTCGGTCGCAGTAGTGTCGTTGTTACCAAAAGCATCTTCTTGCCAAGCATCTAAGTCAGCGTCTACTTCCTTAACCCTTGCGTCAATGTAGTTTCTTATATCGTTAAACTGCATTATTCGTACACCACTGTGACTTCATTGTTTGCTAGCTTCTCATTAGTGTCTACTTTCCCGTCATCATTGATGTCTAAACTTAAGTAGAATAGTTTGAATGATTGTCCGAACTTTCCTTGGTAGTCTCTATAGAGATTGTATTCTTTGTCCTGAACGTTTCTAGACTCGTTAAAGTAAACCATTGACATTGCTCTAAATGTAGCAGCTTCTTTGACTTCTTCTCTGTCTAGTAAGTCCCATTTAGTGATGTTTTCTCTATTGTTAGAAGGCTCGAAGAATAGGTCCTCTACTCCAGTAGGCATTTTGATATACCCACCATTACGTAGAATCTGTACTATCTCGTCTCGAGCAGCAACGTGGTATCTGATAAAACTAGTGTCATTTTTAGGCAGTTTGTCCATAACAAAAGGACTTTTAACTTGCATGCAATAGTCGTCAGAGAATACTATGTTTACTCCCTTAAGACTTAAGTCATAAGGAGTTGTAGCTAGTTCGATCTCAACCCAGAACATAGACAAACCGTTCACATCTGACTCAACCCATGTTTCTTGAATTGATTGTCTGTCCCAAGTCCAAAAGCCCGAACGTTCAAAACCTTTAGTGTCATCATTTACTTCTAGAGATTGAAAACCTGAGTCAGTAGAGTATCTGAAAGTTAGTCCAGTAGGACTAACTGGAACTTCATTAAGTTCTACATATAGGGAGTTAAAAGGTTTGTATAACCCTACATAAATCCTGTCAGCAGCGCCTAGAAAGTTTAATGTTTGAGGGTCACGGAGATAGTCTCTCATCTCCATTGTTACGTTGACATAAAGCCCGTCAATAAGAGCTAAGAATATTAAGTCATTCATTTCTTCTCCTTAGTCCAAAACCAGTGCCCACATAGAACACCTGAGATGAAAGGTATCATAGGACTATAGAAACTTAAGTTTGTTATGTAATAACTGATAGTGTTGTAGTCTTTAATATAGGCGATAACGTCCCACACTAGCCACACTATCGCTGTAATAGCTATAAGACCCATTGAAACTGTTAAATCTCCTACTACACCTTTCTTCATGCTAAATACCCTTGAGCTTCTTGTATTCCTGCTAATATTAAATTTAAAAAAGCGTCTTTAGTTCCTTGATCGAAGAAGTGGTCATCTTGAGAGAAATCGTCTATAGGGACTAATGCCATTGCATCAAAAGCAGACTCTAAAGAACCAGCTTTTAGCTGGTCAAAAATATTAACTACTCTTTCTTCTCTATAAATTGATTGATCTATTAGAGACTCGAAATTAGCAGGTATAACTACTCTTTTAAATTTACTCCATAAGTTGTTACTCATGGCGTTTGAGAAAGTTCCACCACTAAGAACTTTAGCTATATTCTCATTAGTAAATGAGTCTAATATCCTGTTTCCATAGCTTTTTTTAAATTCATTATAGCCCTCTATTTTAGACCACACACCATTAGTAAAGAACTGAGCGTCTGCATCTTCTTTAGAGATAAAAGTTAATCCAGATAAGTCTCCCATTTGGTTAGTTACGATACACATAACTCTAGAGTCAAACATAGAATGATTTTCTATAGGGGTTGTAAGCATAACACCCATAGGAATATTTAACTCTAGTTTTTTGGCGTCACACCAAGTCTCAAAATCTTCTATTGTATTAAATAAAGCAAATTGTTTCGTAACATTACTCATTAAAGCCCCCATTTACCAATTAGATACTGTTCAATAGTGGTTTGTTCTGAAGTATTCAGCCTTCTGTTATAAAGTAAAACCTCTGCAATTTCACCATCCCAATCATTTGTCGTTGCATTTCTTTCGGCGCCTAAATAAGCTTCTGATGCGTCAATAGCACTACCTGTATTGTTAAACCTTCCATTAGACGCTGCGCCATTAATACTATTTATAAACGTAGTGGAACTTTCCCTTCTTAGCATTGTGCTATTCCATTGGTTTAATGGGACAGAGCCTCCACCTGTGTTGTTTGAGGCTGAAGAACCCTTTGAAATACTTCTAAACCTGTTAGTGTCTCTTATATTTAAACCGTTCCTGTCTGTCCCAGAAGAATTTAAAGTAATCCAAGGAGTTTTACTTGTTGATGTGGATATTGCTCTTGAGACAATAAATAAAGTCATATCTGAGTTTGTTACAGCAGCTATATTTGGTCCCATATTATAAATACAATCTTGAAATCTAGCTGTGTCTAAAGAGTTTTGACCGCCTACAATTCTTTCTGCTTGCTCACTCGCTACTAGGTTTTCAATATTGTTCCCGCTACCTGACTTGTCTTGTACTGCTTGGATAGTTAGACCGTTCATAGTTAAGGTAGAGAAGTCTGAAAAATCAAACCACTGCTTGAGCGACCCACCTACTCCGCCTCCAATAGCTAGTGGAATAAGGTCTGTAGTCATATCGCCTTCAATAAAATAGTTGTTTCCTACTAATTGAAAGTTTACATCTGCTCTACCTTTATCAAGAATAGCAAAGTTTTGACTTCTTTCTATTAAATTTGAAGATCCATCCGACTGAAAGATAACTGAGTTAGTTGTAGAGTTATTCCAAACTCTAAAAGAAAGACCATCAGATAAAGAAACAGGTAAAGTTATAACTACTCCTGTCTCTGCTATAATTACTTTATTATGATAACTATTATCTATAGTTATGTTTGAATTTATAACTATCACATTAGGAATACTAGCAGCCACTTCTAAGTCTATAGTAGTAGAGCCATCTTTTTTTACTTTAAGTATTCCGTCAAGACTATCTCTAAAGATAGCCCATTGACCTGCTGACTGTGAGGAAAGTCCTGCTTCTGCTATGGGTTTATTACCTTTAAATTCACTCATAAAACCACCAATATTCCGTCATTGACAATGAGTCCGTCATTCAGGATTGTTCCAGCAGAAACCATGTTTCTACCGTCTCTTATAAAGAGTTCTTCTCCTAGAAAGACTTTATACCTTGTATAAGTATCCTCTAAAAAAGAAGGGTCTACAAGTCCAAGGGAGTTAGTCTTTAGGAGACTAGAAGAGTCAGAAGCTCCCGAGCTAGACTCGAGGGCTTCTTCTAGTGTCTTCTTTCCGTTTTCTAAATTTAGAAACTTTCCGTTATTACTCATTATGCGTTGATAGTTACCGTATCTTCAGGAACCATGAATAGTTCAGTAGCTGATCTAGCAACACCTAAGCATTGTACTAACTCAGTAGGTAAACTTGGAGCAACAGCTACTACACCGCCAGCAGTTCCTAAGAAATACCTAGCGCCTAAAGTAAGACCTGCTAAACCGTTATTTACACCTGTGTGTAACGGCTCAATAGTAGCTGAAGCTAAAGGAGCTACTGCAGTGAGTACGTATCCGTCTGCTTGTCTACCGTTACTATTGTCTGCCTTTCTCATTCTAACTGTTCCTGCGTCGTCGAATAAGTTTACAAAGTCACCTGCTAGTAAAGCCTCTGAAGCCTCTAGTGTAATAGCACCTGAAGCAGGTAGCATAGAAGGGTCAATCTGCCCGCCAGCATCTAACTTGATAATTTTCCCAGCGTCAGCAGCTCCTGCTGAAGCATCAATAGCATTATCTAAAACTTTCTTCCCGTTCTCGAGATTTAAAAACTTACCGTCGTTAGCCATGTATCATCCTTGTTTATGGGTTTAGTATTGGTATTTGTATTTCTATGTTTATTCCGTTGACGAGTGCCGTCCCTATTTGAACTATATAAGTCCCTGAGGCACTTGGAGCAACGTCAGTTATGTTTCCATTTACATCTAAGTAAAGTGGGTCGTTAAGTGTAAAGTTAAGAGAAGAATCAAAGTACTCTCCTCGTTTTTGGTATTTAACTTGGTTTCCATCGGTAGCAGCATTTGAACTTATACCGATAACAGTAGCTTGGCTTAAGTCTACGTTGTTATTAGCGTGACTCACACCTGCTACATTTTGAAATAGGCATTTTACAGCACTGACAGTTCCTTCTGCAATACCTACAGAAAGATTAGAGCCGCTACCTCCTGAGATGTCCTCAGGGTTAGCTACGACTACGTTAAAAGCTGGGTCACCATTCTTATCTAGCTTTTTAACGTCTCTGTTATTGTTAACTGTACTATACATTCAAAAGCCCTAATTCTTCTGACGTTAAACTGTCTGGGTCAGTCCAAGCAGTGACGTCAGCAAAGAAGAATATCTCATATTCTCCTTCCTTCTTATCAACCTGAAAATAGTTGTAATGAACGTTACCGTTCAGACTATTATTCAGAAGTTGTTTTGCTATTAGTTCCTCCATAGACGATGCCTTAAGAGAAACTACTACATTAGTTGGTTTCATAAATAAAAAGAGCCTCCCGAAGGAGGCTACCTATTAAGCTGGGTCAAAAACGTAAAGTCTTGGGTTACTAGCAGCAGTAGACTTAACACCGTATAGGTGAGTCACTGTGTAGTCAGTTTTTTGAGCAAGTACTTGTACTTGTTGCTCAAACTGAACTGCTCTCTGTCTTGCGAAAGCTAAAGCTTCTTCACCGAAAGCTACGAAACCGTCAGCAGGAAGTGAAGCAGAGCTAGACATAAATACTTCAAACCCGTAAAGGTTTGTAAGTCTAGCAGCTTGGATAGGGTCAGCAGAACCGAACTCGTTTGCTCTAATGATGTTATTAGTTCCTAGTAATCTAGCAGCGTAAACTGGAGATACTACGATAGCTCTTCCCATCATTGGAACGTTATCAGTGTCGAATTGTTGCTTACAAGCTAAAACTTCTTCTAAAGCGTCAGCTCCAGCTGTAGTGTTAGTAGTCCCTGCAGCAGATACTGCTTCAGCAAAGATAGCGTCATCAACTTGAGCTACTAAGCTTCTAATACCGTTCTCTACAGTTCTTTGAACTAAAGCGATTTTAGACTGAATGTCACCACGCTTAGTCAGTGAGAATGGAATAGACTTGTGTTGGTTAAGCTCTAACATTGCAGAAGCAGGGTTGATAGTTTGAGGAGTCATTGCTGCTCCTGTTTCATCAACGTCTTGAACTGCTAGTTCAGCAAGCTCGATCATGTCGAGTCTGTCCATGCCTTCTCTAACTTCTCCTGATCTGTCCCATACACCTGAGATATTTAGAGCGATTGACTCTTGGATAAGTGTTCTTGTTGTTAACGCAGAAACTACTTTCTCAATAGTTACGCCTACGTCAGCTACGCCTGTGTTTGCCATTGTTTACTCCTTTAAACGTTATGCAAAAGTTTATTCTTTAATTAAATCAAACCTTGTAAGACATCGCCAAGCAGTTTATTCGGGTCTTCCGCTATCTGCTCGTCGATACTCTTCTCTTTTGGAGCTTCTCCACTTGGACGACTTCCACCCATACCAGCTACTTTGTTAGTATCGAAGAGATGTTTTTTATTTTCCCTGACTGAGTTATAAGCTTCTTCAATACCTGTGATAACACCGTTCTCAGAGTCAACTTGTAATAAGCCTGTCTTGCTGACAGCACTCATAACGTCATCTAAGTCGTGTGCATCTTTAGCTAGTGAAGCTACTTTAAACTGCAAATCCTTTTGCATTGCAGAAGTGGTTAAGTTCTTAACCTTAGAGCTTAACTCATGTACTTTATTCTTCTCAATTTCGAGAAGCTCTTTCCATTGCTCGTTTTCTGTCAATTTAGTCTCATTCTCTTTGTCTACGTTTGACTTTAGACCTTGATACTTCTCTTTCCAACCTTTTGATTCATCTAGAAGTCTATTGTTAGACGACTCGAGTTGTTCAACTCTCTTCGCTAAAGCTTCTACATCGATAGTCGGTTCTACTGGTTTTTCTTCTACGGGTTTCGTTTCATCCGTCATGGTTTCTCCTTGGCGTTCGCCTTTTGCTCTAAGTAGTTCTACTTAAAGACTCTGTTTGCTATTTTGTTTAGACGAGCAAGAATAGCCTCGAATATCGAGTCACTAAAGGTTTCCCCTTTATTGGTAGGTAACATTCGTCTCACTACCTTGGACTTTCCTGCTCCTTGTCTATTGTGTATGTCGGCTAAGAAGTTGTCAAAACCTATCACAAGCTTGTTCGAGCCTACTGCTCTACTAAAGATACTGCGTAGTAACGTCCCTGTTACTTTAAGGTTTACAGGACTAAGCGACTTTCCTTCATACTGTTCTGTGAAATCTTCTATAAATTCTTGGTTTCTTTCATTTTGCCTACGGGCTGACTGTGAAGGTCTAAAGGTTTCAATATCGTCTACAGACTCTATAACTACTACTTTCCCATTGCTGTTAGTGAAGAAAGCTTTCTCTCCGTTGATGACAGACCTATACGACTCACTATATCTCTTAAATCTTCGCTTCCCTTTAACAGGACTACGACCTTCACTTATTTCTCTTATGACTTGTTTCTCTAGCTCTACTGCGGTTTGTCTTATTCCTGCGTTTGCAAACTTATTCAATTGATCTATAACTCCCTTTAAGTCTACTTGTACCTTACTCAAAGTTGCCTCCTAAGAAATCTCTAGTTACGTCATCTATAGTTATATCAGTGGCGTCTAAAGCCGTTTGCACTGAGGCTAAATTCACAGTGGCTAAAGACAAGAACCCTAAAGGGTCTTCGTCTTGTAGGTTCTGTTCAAAGCCTTGTATTATTCTAGTTATTCCTGTCTTAATTGAACTTTTGAAGTCTTGAGAAGCGTCAGGTATAAATCTTCTAGTAGGGAGCTTTGATTCACCACTAAAATTATTATGTCCGTCAGCTTTAGGAACTTCACTAGTTCTGAAGATACCTACTTTTATTCCATCTCCAGTTATTTCATGGGTTAATGAGTCTAGCATATCTCCTTCCAAGTCAAGGTTAGGAGTTCTATTCCCTCCCTTTTGATCGGTAGCATATGTCTTGTTGAGGCGTCTAAACTTCCCTTCTCCTTCTACTGGAGAGTTGCCGCGGGCTACAAACCTCAAAATTTCATTTACAACAAAATCACCTATCTCATTCTTGACTCTCGTCCTCTGGCTCTGTGGCACCGAGGACAGGTCTAGTGTCAGGCTCTTCGCTATTTCTGACGGCACTGCCATTCATAAACCTTCTAACGTTGTCTGCTTTCTCTTCTTCTATACTTTCCAACCTTTCTTCAGCTTCTTCTTCAGACAGGTTAGGGTTAAGCATCATTAGTGCTTCTACTTTAGTGATAAGTCCTAACTGGAGACGCTTCTCAATGTTTGCTAGAGTTTCTGCGTCACTTACTAAGACTTTTGGCTTCTTAAATTTAACTAACAACTCGTCTTCTTCAGAGAATACGCTATTCCCTAAGAAAGCTTCCCATGCTTTAACTATCTTAAACACCTTCTCTTCGATGTCCATATATAGTTCGTTATTAGCTTGTACTACATCGTCTACCCCAGCATTAGCGATAGCTCTTTCTAAACCAGAGCTGAATGACTCACTATCTGACCCAGTCATAGAGCCTGCTGTAATACCATGTTCTTTAAATACTGATTGAACATAAGTCATCACTGCTTCTTTCTGTCCAGCAAGATCAGGATTAGGGTTGATATATTGTACATCTGTAGGAGCGTCTCCCTCTTCCGAAGATTGAGGTAGTTTGATGGCCGTCATAAGTCCTCTAGTCATCTTCTTGAAGAGACCTTCGTACTTCTCAGGATATTTAACTATTAGTTGTCCTGTTCCTTGGATATTAGACGCTGTTAAGTACTCTGCCATAAGGCAGTTAGATGTGATTGTTTGGTAAAATAGTGGCGATCTAGTTGGATAGTCGATTGCTGTCTCTTTAGACCAGTATACGAAAGGAATAACTCCGATCTTATTAATATTATCAGGGTTATCAGGGTTCTCTACATAAGTAATAGCTTCCTTGATCTGAAGCCCTTCTCGAGTCATAACCCTTTGAACACGTCTCTCAACTACTACATGATTCTTCGCTGTCCACATAGCAAAGACTTCTGACTGAGCACCTGAGTCGTGTTGATCTTCAGCAATAAGGTCATTCATTCCATCTGAATTACCTCTAGTATCAGAGGTGATAGTAGAGTCGCCATAGTTTAAGATGACACACTTAAGCTCTCCAGTATCTTTGTCAATAACTACTGCAAACTCATGTCCTTGTAGTGTCCAGAACTGATAACGCTGCTCCTTATCTCTCCAAGTAACCCACATAAGACCGTATTTATGTAAGTTGTTTACAACGTCCATAAATCTATACTGCCTAGGAGCCTGACCTTCTGAATAAATCTCATCTAGCCTTTCTGCTTTCTGTCCTGACTCATCGTCAGAGATATGTCTTATTGGTTGTTCTTTATATGATTTACTTAGAGTGTCAGTTATCATTTTAGCTATGCTGATTGAAGGAATAGTATAACCTTCATATGACTTAGGTCTCTTTTGCTTAAGTTCGTTCTCTACAAACTCCCCTAAGTTACCTGAGTAAACCTGCCATGAATTGAAAGCATGTTTACGTCTATCTTTGTCTTCTGACTTGTCCATCTCCCATAGGATTTGTTGAACTACAGACTTGTCTAATAAGTTAATGTCATTGGTTACGTCCATGTGAATATCCTTATTCCTTGTTCTCTTCTATGAGATATTTAACAGTAGCTAAGACCTTATCTAACTTCCCAGCTAGTAGTAGTGAAGCAGGCTCACACCCTCCAAAATGCGGGTTAGAAGTGAAAGTCCAATCTATAACCTTTTGAGGACATCCTAAATGTCCGTATAGTAGGTCATGTAGCTCGTCAACTTTCCTAATTACTTCTTCTCTATTATTCAAACACTATTCCTTGAGTTTGCGTCTTAACCTTGATCGCATCAACCCACCAAAGAAAATAACCTAGAGCGTCTGATATATGGGTTAGGTTCTTATTAGTCTTTTGATCTAACTTATTGTCCTTCCATGCTACTTTCTCTAAGTCATTTATGAGTTTTTTGCATCTAGGGTTTATTTTAATCCTGTTTGCTGTGAATAGTCTATTAACATTGTTGACTCTGTCCGTTACAAAGGGGTTTCTCACTGGAGGTATGTGATAACCAGCTTCCTTGAGTATCAAGTGGTCAGACTTACCTGAAGTCTTTCTATTCTTACCAGTACTATCGGGAATAACTGTCCCAAAGTAGTTTCGTTTCTTCAATTCAGATACCATGCGGAAAGTGTCTGAGTTATTGAGATATATTTCATCAATGATATGAAACTCTCTATTAACTACCTGACACACTACTGCTGTCATAGGGTCGACGTTAAAGTCCATTCCTATGAATAGCTGTCCTCCGTCTTTCTCAACTTTAGCTACATGTTCTTCTCTATTGAAGCCGTAGTAGACTTGTCCGTCTGACTCATCTCCGAATAGTCCTAATAAGAACCTATTCCTCTGCTCTTCAGGCATTGACTCAAGTAGAGCTATATACTCTTCATCAATATTAACTAGGTTGTCTTTGGGGTTCATAAGGATATGACCGTAGTCATCGGGGTTAGGTAGAGGCTCTTCATCGATTGGATTGAGCTTCTTAATAACTAACCAATAAGACCAGTGAGTCTTATTAGGAGGGTTGAAGTCAAAGAATACTCTATTAGTCAGCTCTGTTTTCTGAGCTAGACGAGATAGTACTAGCTGGACACTACTATACTCCATCTCAGATGCTTCATTGAAATAGATAGTAGCGTACTCTGTTCCTAGTATCTTCTCTACTGCCTTACCATTGTCCATTCCTGCCATGTGTATTTCACTTCCATTAGGAAGATACATGATTAAGTCAGCTTTATTTACTTTATATGGAAGGTCAGGGAAACAGATACGCATTACTTTAGGAAGAGTGTCCATAAAGATAGAACGCTTAACCGCATTGAATGTCTGTCTCATGATAACGTGTCTAGACTTACACCTTGAAGCTCTAGCTACTAGTATATAGATAAGTATAAAGGTCTTACCAGAACGAGAGCCTCCAAACACAGTAAAGAACTTGAAAGCAGACATAAGTCTGATAGCTTCAGATTGTTTCTCAGTCTTTTGAAAGTCCATTATACCTTCAAGTCATCCTTGTCTAAAATAACCTTGATCTCTGCTACTGGAGTGTCGTTCTTATCTTCTTTATAGTCAGTACAGTTTGCTAGAATAAGCTTAGATATTGATGAGTTATAGTAACCTTTCATACTTCCAATAAGTAAAACTTTAGCCTGAATAGCCTTAGCTTCTCTAAATGCGTCACTAAATTCCCTATGTTCTTTAGTCCATCTATAGAAAGTTTGCTTTGATATACGAACCTCAGCACAGAAAGACTCAATAAAAGGAGGGTCTACAAACTCCTCTACTTCAACCTCAACTACTCCTTTAGCAGTAGCTTGTTGAACTTTCTTCAATGATCTCAATGGCTTATCGAAAAACTCAATAAGCTGCTTTGGCATGTCTTCTGTATATATAGTAGGTCTTCCCATATATTGAGTATTGTACGATAGCAATACTATGTCAAACTACTACTTTACTACTACTAATTACTATTAGTAGTAGTTCGAGTGGGCAGAGAAAGCCCCTAGAGTAGGACAGCATACCAGTATGCTATACTCTTAGCTTAGCTTTCGAGGGTGTGGCATGGGCACTCGAAGTAATTGGAGAGTTTAGATTAGGCAGTTGAGTATCAGGTTTTACTGGATACTCATATCATTATGCGCCCTATTTTTAGAAACATTGCCACCGGCTCGTTTCCTTCGGTGGTATACTTTTCTCATTTGTGCATGATGGCAACTAGGACATTTAGCGGCGTCCCACCTTTTACCATTTTCATCTACATATATTTTCGCACCCATAGCGTTTCTTTTACCAGTGTAGATATGTGGTTTATCCTCACCGCAATACTTACAGAACCTCGTATTCTCTTTTTCACCCATATAGCCTCCTATTAAAAGTAGGGAGACCGAAAACTCCCTGATTGAAGAATGAGCGATCGGTTTTAATTTAGGTTATAAACCTTTGTTTTTATTCAATAAATCGTTTTTAAAGTCTTCACTGAAGCTATTGATGATGTCTGAAGGAATATCCTTAAGAAGATCACTAAACTTATCTTCCATTCCTGATTTAGGTCTAAGCTCTTTCTCTGTCTCACTTATAGCTTTTTTAAGCTCGTCAGGCATTTCTTTACCAGCTTTAGAAGCTAAGTCCCTTGCTGTGTCTATCGCATCTAGCATGAACTCTTTATCTAAACCCATGTTAGAGACAACCTTTTTGGTTATCAAAGCCATATGCATAGGACTCCCAGCTGTGTCTAGACAATCTTTAATTATATTAGGCACGGTAACTGGCTCTTTAGAGTCCTCTAGAAATCCTATTGCTATATCTATCACAAGTAAAAATATATGCTGTGCTGCTTTCTTTGATTGTTCTTTAGTCATGTTCATTGTTCACCCCCAGAGCTTTTGTAAGCTCGGTTATAAATTTTTCTTCTTCTCCCTCGTCTAAAGCCGAATGACTATAAACGTGAAGTCCTCCACCTACAAATTCTACTTCTTTAGTAAAATAGGTAGGTGCTCCTAAACCGTAGTCTGCGTCCTGCCCTGTTTCATGCGCTGCTATCACTATTCTAGTAAATAATACTCTTCTGTAGAAATTAGAACTAAATACTCTAACTAAAGTTGGAGGAGGTAAGTACTCTCCAAAGTCTTTAATGGTTATTCTATCCACTAGACTAGTAGAGCTTAAGGCATTGCAAAAGCCTAAATTACATTTAACTAACTCAATCCTAACTACTATTCCATGGCTTTCTAAAATATCTACTAAAGCTGCTATTAAAGCTCCGTATCTATCAATAGTTCTAGAACTAGTTTTTGAATTGAAACTCATGTAAGCGTATAGGGTTAAAGTAGTTACGTTAGAATTTAACCTATCTGCCCTATTGAAAGGTTCTAAGTCCCACTTCTTGTCATGGTCATAATCTCCGTCATAAGCACTACTAGTTCTCCTCCTCCTAGGTGTTTCTCCTAATGAAGTTCGTAAATTCTTAAAAATATTACTATTCTTAAGAATTTTCTTCATAGAATTATACTTACTCATGTCAGGAGTTTTGAATAAATCTTCTGGAGTCCCTCCAGCAAACTTAGCCCTATCTGAATCAGGTCCTAAACTTTTTTTAAGTTCTTTAACCACTTTCTCCTGTGGGTTTCCTTCCAATAGATTTTTAGCTCTGACCCCACTTTTAAATTTTGAGTGTAACTCCTCAAAATAGTTCATAGCTTCGCTGTAAGTAGACTTGATTGTTATATGATTTTTCACAGACGACTTACTATTCGCTACAGGTTTTTTGTATGACTCATGCTTTATGTGTTTATAGCTAAAGTGTGGAGTGGTTATAGCTTTTTTAACTATCGGCTCCATTAGTCTAACTCGTCTATAATTAACTCAGCAGCGCTTTTAAAACTCAACCCTGTGTCTACTGATTTCTTAGAAACTTTCTTTAAAGAAGAGTTCTTTGGAGCCTCTGCAGATACTTTCTTAAAAGCTTTATTGCACTCATTTTTAGCTTCACTAGACCAGTTCGCTATCATTGAGTCTTTAATGTCACTAACTGCTACTCCTGACTGATTCATTCTATACATGTAGTCATACCAACGGGTAGAGACAAACTCAGTTAAGTCAGCATCTTTAAGCCTCACTCTAGTTAGATTTAAAAACTCTCTTATTTTAGCGTCAGGACATAAGTCTTGCTCTATTCTATGGTCGTAGTCTACTTCCACTACTACAAATCTATCTAGAGTAGCTCCATCTAATCTATTCCTTCCGGTATAGACATGGTTTGCTCCCTTACCAAAAGTGTTTGCAGCTCCTACAAATACAAAATCTTTATGTTTCTCAATAATATCTCCAGACATAGGATTGAACATTATTCCGTTTGCTAAAGCTGTGTTTATAGAGAGCATAAGGTTTGCGTCTGCTGCGTCCATCTCGTCAGCTAGGAAAACTCCTCCTTCTCTATATAGTTTAGAGAAAGGACCTTCAACGAAACCATTAGGGGTTTGTCTACCAAAGAGCCAAGTCTCTGAAGCTCCAGCAGTTAAGCATACTGAGCCAAACTGAAGACCCATTGCTTCTGCTAGTTGTTTTGCAGCAGTAGTCTTACCACACCCTGCTGGACCTACTAGTAGGGTATTTAACTTCAAACCTGCGTGAGTAAGCATCCTATCTAAGAAAGGGACAGCTCTAAACGTTAGGTCTTGAATAGCCTCGTTGTTTATCTGAACTTTCATGATAGGTTGTTCTTTAATTAATTCTTTAAACTCATTCTTTGCTTTAGTAACTGCTGACTTGATATTAGTGTGTTGTTTCTTAACTAATTCGTCATACTCTTTAAGTTTTGTTTCTAATACGTTTGCTACTGCAGTGTCGATAGCAGTAGAGATTCCTAACAGTGCGTTAGTCCCTTCCATTTTTCCTCCAATGTAATTTTGCATAGTTATAGTACTGTGCATTCTTCAATAAATGCGTTCTAGTCTATAAACTAAACTATGTCTAGTGGAAAAATTTACAAGTTATTTATTCAGTCACCTAAGCTATTGTAAACTTTAGATAGGTAGACACAAACAACTAAAATAACTATGACTTTAAGTATAAGAAACATAAAACCTCGCTTATATTATTATAACACACTGAGTAATAAATGTGGTATAATGTTGAAAACGGAGGGAGTTATGAATTTAAGACGAGTATTATCAGCAGACAGAAAATCTATCCTTATTTATGAAGACAGCTACTATGGTTGTAGGCTTATTCGTGAGATTGTCCTGAGTCCATTTGCTCAGACTCTCCTGAGTGGAAGAACTCATATATAAACGTACTATACACATCTACTATCAACTCATGGAGATCTATATCAAACTTCTCCATGCAAGGAATACTAGCTCTATACATAAGAGCGTGTCCCATTTCATGGTATAGCGTTCTCAATTGATTCTCTTCATTCAACTCAGGGTTAATGAATATATGCTTCTCTAATGGGAAGTAGAGACCTTGGTAGAGTGACAACTCAGTGTCAGCATGTTTCTCAGGGACTTCATGACTAATTGTCACCTTTTGACCCATTATCACAACAAAAGAAGGAAGTTTCTGTTCCATAAATACCTCGCACACTAATATTGTAGTAGATAATACTGAAATAGATAGACAAAGAGAGTTAGAAAAACTATATTCTCTTTATGCAGGACTCTTTCATAGAATCCAATGTTCATAAGTTTAATAGTACGAAGAAAGCCACTCTAAGTAGTGGCTTTTTTGTTTCTAATTATGACGCACACCTTGCTCTGTGCGTGTGCAAAAAATTATTCCAAAATTTTATATATGTGTGACATATATATATAAATTTCTCCAGAATGTTTTGATAGCATAATAAGGCATGGGTGCGTCATTTTTTTAGGGTTTGACTTTCCTATAAATTTTTCATAATTTCATTAAGTACTTGAACAACACACAGACATTGGAAGATTTATGAAAGAACTTATTGCGTATCTAGAAGATACTTACGACATCTCCCTGAGTAAGTCAGGGAACATCAAACTAAATAACTCAATACATTATAAAGTAAGCACTATAGTAACTCAGATGAGTACTTACCAAGTAGCTAAGAAGTATGGACTAGAAAATATCCTTGAGTCTAGCGATATTGAAATCCAAGTCAATAAAGCTATTAGAGAAATAGCTAAAGATATTGAGCGTAAAAAATATGACGCTATAAATAATAAAGGCGCTCCTGAGTTTCAACCTTCTGCAGTTGTTCTAGGTATAGACGCATTGCGAGGAGATACTTACATACTCAACAAGGACCTAGAAAGGTTAGGAGTTAATGTCGATGCTTGGAAAATATTCTATGGCTCTGAGGCTTACGGTAGTCTTGATAAGATTTTATGTCATCTAAAGTATAGACCTTTAAGTCTTTCTAAAGTTCTAGGTTCTGAAGGTGAGATTAAGATCATAAACACTTGTGTTCATCCTAAGTGGAGATATGAGAACTTAAGCGAACCTAAAGAGCTAAAACCTATTTTTAAGAGATTTTTAACGGACTTCTTTGCTACTCCTGAGTCGCTTAGCTACTCCATGAGTTGGATTAAGACAGCTCTTCTAGATAGAAATGAAACTGCCCTAGTTATGGTTGGAGCTAAAGGTATTGGTAAGAATATTTTTTGCTCTATCTTCAATAGGTTGTTTGGCTCTATCAATGTTTCTAACCAAGCAAACAATGCTTACCAAGAAAAATTCAACGGTTTTCTTAAAGATACTAGAATAGTTATTGCTGACGAGGTTTCTTTTAAGGACGGAGCTGAGAAGAATAGAGTTAAGAAGTACTTCAATAGAATACAATCAGTAGAGACTAAGGGGAAGGACGCAGAGAGTATTGAAGTCCATGCTTCTATGGTTATGCTTTCCAATAACGTTAGAGATTTATTTATAGAAGCTGACGATAGGAGGTTCTCATGTGTAGACTTAACAGAAACTCCTCTACTTAAATCTATGACTTCAGAAGAAATTCAAGAACTAGCTTCTTATATAGAGTCAGACTCTGACTTCCCTATCGCTTTCTATCAGTTTATGGAGCAGAACTTAGATGAAAGTTTTGTCAATGCTATTCCATTTAAAGGAGCTACTTATCAAGAATTGGTTATCTCGAGTTTAACAGGTATCCAAAGGGCTATTCATGACAAAGCTACTAGCGGAGAAGTTGTAAAGGGCTTCCATCTTAAAGATATAGACTTTGACTGGAGTCAGCTTAAAAGAAAACCTAGCTTAACCTACTTCAAGGACTTCCTTAAAAACCACACTGTAGAAGGAGAAAGACTAGGGGTTATAGTTAGTGCGAATAGGACAGAAGAGTACTACATAGAAGTGAATGAAAAATTTAGAGCAAAATCTAATCCGGAGCAGCTATGACTAGATTAAGACAAAAAGTAGTTCCAATAGATTTTGAATATCACTCAAGTGAAGAACGCGACTTACATCTAGTTTGTTGTTCTTTAGAGTATAAAGGAAAAATATATGAGTACTGGCTTAATGATAACAGTGATAGGAATCGCCTTTTGCGAAATTTACTTCGTATCAATGACGAGGGATATGCACTTCTATGTTTCAACGCTACTGCTGAGGGCAGGGCTCTACTTTCTCTACAGTTGGGCGTTACTAAGTTTAAATGGGTTGACTTAAACGCTGAATGGAAGATGCTGACTAACCACTGGGACGAATACGGCTATGGTGAGCAGTATAGTAAAGGTAAGTATATTACAACTAGAAGACCTAAAGGCTATAAAGCTGAAGGTGAGAATAACTCTAAAGCAAAACATAACCTTCTAGCTTGTACTTTTAAGATGACGGGTAGAAAGGAAAGAGACTCCGAGTATAAGGATAAGATGAGAGACCTTATTTTAACTCGAGACTTTGACCTTATTGAGAAAAATAAAAAAGAAATACAGGAGTATTGTTCTTCAGACATTAGAGACCTTCCTGAGATAATGGGAAAGATATTCGACGCCTATAACTATTATTTTGGACGCTTTACTTATCAGTTTGACTTTGCTCCAACGCCTGACGAGATTCTATATCGTGGAATGTCTATGGCAAGAACTGCTATCATGATGAGAGAAGGCTATCCTGTAGACGTAGAAAAATTACAAAATTTTGCAAACAATATTCCAAACATATTAAAAGATTGTATTGAAGATATAAATAGTCAATTCGAGTGGGACTTATTTAGCCCTAACAAATCCGCACACGGGTATAAACAAAATCAAGTAGAGTGGAAGAAGTTTATATCTGAAGGGGAGTATGCGGAGAATTGGACTAAGACAGCGACGGGAGACTACGCTTTGTCTCTCGATGCTTTTGAAAAACACTTTAGCTGGAGACATGAGTTTCCGAGGAATAATTTTTATGCGCAAGCTCTTAGATACCTTAAAACAAAACAAGCTCTTAATGGGTTTAGTGTGGCATCAAATAGGAAGAACATCTTTAATGATCTCGGCAGTGATGGTCGGATACGTTCTTACCTTAATCCTTACGGAAGTCAGTCTGCTAGGTATCAACCTCCTAGTACAAGCTTTATATTTCTTAAGCCTGCTTGGACTCGCTCTCTCGTTCATCCTAGCTCCAATAGAGTGGTTGTCGGTATTGACTACAAGTCCGAAGAAGCCTTAATCGGTGCGCTAAACTCTAACGACGAAGCAATGATTGAAGCTTATAAGTCTGGAGATGTTTATCTAGACTTTGCAAAAAGAGCAGGAGCTATTCCACATGACGGAACAAAAGAAGAATACAAAAAAGAAAGAGATTTATTTAAGTCAACCTACTTGGGAATTAGTTACCTTATGGGTGCTAAGTCACTGGCTAAGAAGTTAACAAGTGACACTGGTAAGTTATACACTGAAAGCGATGCTAAAGACTTAATAGAAAAATTCTATAAAGCCTACCCTACTTACAAAAAATATTTAGATGACGTTGTTTACGACTATGACAGACTCGGTTTAATTAAACTCGAGGACGGTTGGACAATGTTTGGAGATAATGACAACTTTCGTTCTGTTTCTAACATGCCTATTCAAGGAATGGGAAGTTGTATCTTACGCAGGGCGATTGCACTTGCGCAAGATAGAGGGTTAAATGTTATTATTCCATTGCATGATGCTTTGTATATTGAATGTGGCGTTGAAGACTTGCAAACCTCAACGGACATTCTAGCGGATTGTATGGTTGAAGCTTTTAAAATTAACTACCCCGACAACCCAAAAGCAGAGCTTATAAGGTTAGACATTGAAGCGTGGGGAGATAAGTTAGAAGCTGGAGTTGTGAGAACACCGAAAAATAGAACAATAAATTTAGAGAGAGTTCACGTAGACTCTAGAGGTAAGCGTGAATATGAAATGTACAAAAAATATTTTACAACCCACTAGACTTAGAGAAAGGAGAAGTAACATGGGATTAACAAAAGTAGAAAGACCAACTTACGTGAAGTATGCTGACCAAAACGAGGGAGATGTTCTTGTTGAAGGGAAGTATGCTTATTCTAAAGAAGGTAAGTATGGAATCCAACACTATTTTGAAAGTGAAGAAGGTCAAACAATCTGTTTGAATAAAGCAGGAATGTTAGACAAGTTTGTAGAGAACTCTTTATGGGAAGGAAGAGCTGTAAAGATTGTTTACGGTGGAAAGAAACCTATTGAGAAGGGAACTTATGCGGGGAAAGAAGCTCAAACTTTTGAGTTCTACATTGACCCTAAAGAAACTAGAACTTCTTCAGGTATGACTAAAGTTACTAACCCTGACGAGTTAGATTAGTCATGAGCGATCTACAAAGATCGGAGTCAACGCAGCTGAGTCATTCGTCAGCTCAGCTGCTGCGCTCCTGTGAACAACGTTACGTACATTACAAAGTTGAGAAAACCCAACACGACACAGACCACAACCCTGACATGCAAGCTTTTGCAGTAGGGAAAACCTTCCACCAAGTATTGGAAGATCATAACCATGTAAAGCCTGAGAAGATTGTTAACGTTATTACTGAAGCATGTAAGATGCATAACTGTGATGAAGAAAACATTCCTATGCTTCATGCTATGCTACTTAAGTATTATAGAGGCCATAAAGCAGTAGGATTAGAAGTAGTTAAGTGTGAGTATGAAATCAATGACGAGAAAGTTATTGGTTACGTTGATGTTATTATGAAAGAAGCTGACGGGTCATGGTGGATTGTAGATTTAAAGACTTATAAGTCAATGTACTTTGTAAAACCTGCAAACTTAACTAAGGACTATCAGTTAAACCTCTACGCTGCTTATGTAGAAGAGATAGCAGAGGACTTAAAGTTAGACCCTAAGAAGTTTAAAGGTTGTAGGCTTAGAGTAGTAACTAAACCACAACTTAAACAACGAAAAAACGAAGATTATTCGTCATATGTTATGCGTATGACGGAAAATGCTAAGTTTTACGACATAGCACTACCTAAACTTGAGTCGGACATCTATCATGAACACTTAGACTTGCACACTAGGTCGATGGAACTTAGAGGAGGAGCTACTCCTACTCGTAATTATAACAATTGTTTTAATTATAATAGTCCATGTCCTTGGTATTCTAACTGTCATGGCGGTAGTACGTTTACAGATTTAACAGAAGAGATAGAGAAGTATAATGAAGTTAACGGCTTCACTTTATAACGGAGGAAAAATGAGAGAATTTAGACCTAGAATAGACAGAAAACTGAAAGATACCACCACTTTTAAATTTAGAGAGCTTATCAAAAACCCCGCTACTAAGCATAAGAAAGCAATGCATATAAAAAATTCTAAGTTGAAAGAGCTACGTAAAATTAAAGTTTACATTCCTAGAACATGGAGTTCAGAGACAGTAAATAGGCTCACTATCTACCTGTCCAGATTTAACTTAACTACTACTTATGTGTATCCGGACAAATTTTAATTGAAACTAACAGCTAAACTATATAAACATCAACAAGAAGCTTTAGAATGGCTTAAGGATAAGCCTTACGCTATTCTTGGGCTAGAAATGGGACTCGGAAAGTCTCTTATTGCTATAGCTAGAGCAGTAGAGGTCGGAGCTAAAGACATACTTATAGTGTGTCCTTCATTTCTTAAAAGTAATTGGTTAAATGAGTTAGAGAAGTTCACGGTCGGACTAAACGTAACTATCTCTAGCTATGCGAGCCTCAAGAAAGTAATGGACAAGGAGTATGACTTTGTTATTGCAGACGAGGCTCACTATTTAAAGAATCATAAGTCTCAACGCTCTAAGAACTTTGAGAGTCTTCTTGTAATGCACTCTCCTAACAATGTTCTATTGTTAACAGGGACACCTATTAAGAATAGAGTCGGAGAGTTTTGGAACCTTCTTCGCCTATGCCATATGGGAGGGAAGGTTACACTTTTTAATGAGTTTGCTAGGAAGAATCAGTTCTTTAAGTTTCAATACTATTTCTCAAACGCTATTACTCAGTACTTTGGCTATAGAGAAGTAACTAAGTTTGTAGGATATAGAAACTTAGAAGAGCTAAAACCAATGCTTAATAGTTGTCGTTTGAGAATCAAGTCCAAGGACGTTTTAAACTTACCTGAAGTAAGTAATATAGATTTTCAAATAAAGAAGAAGTCTAAGTTCGATAAGGACTTTGAGGAGTTAATCAATGAAGATGTTAGAGAAGGCGACCCAGCTTACATGGTCGTTAAAAAGAATAATGCTATTGCGAAGTGTGATTATACTGTCAAACTTGCTCAGGAGATTTTGGAAAATGGAGAGAAAGTTATCGTATTCTCAGACCACATTAAATCCGCTAATGAGATTGCAAGGCAGCTTGGAGTTAAAGCGATATCGGGAGAAGTCCCTGCTAGTAGAAGAGCTGAACTCGTCGATATATTCGAACAGTCAGCAGACACAGTTCCACTTGTAGCGACTATTCCTAGTTTGTCAGTTGGTGTAAACCTGACTAGTTGTAATTATATGATATTCAATGACCTACCTTTCGTTCCTGCTGACTTAGATCAGGCTAAGAAACGTATACACAGGATAGGTCAAAAGAATAAGTGTTTTTACTACTATGTTTATATCTCTGACATGGACAAGAATTTACAAAAAATGATTTATGACAAACGAAAAATAACGGAGAAAGTATGAAGATTTATATTATAAAACCTAAAACAGAACAATCTAATTTATTGATGGACTACGCTTCGGGCACTAAAGACTTAAAGGTACAGCCTTACATCGCTTTAGAATCAAGTAATAATTGTTTTAAAACACAATATTATTACAATACAGAAGATGTTTACGACGTATTCCTAAATAGAGACGACTGCGAAGTTCTTAAAGAGTACACTTTAGAAGAACTCATAAGCGGAGTAAAAACTCAAGTAGAAGAAACTCAAGTAGAGACTAAGGAACTACATTACAATAACGGTGATGTTCTAAACTTCTTAATAAATAATAGACTTAAGAGTGTGAATATTGAAACACTATAAATTTATTCTAAACAATCTTAGAGCTGTTTCTACTAATAGATCGGTTGATCATAGTAAGTATGGAGTGAGTAAGTCTAACCGCTATCGTATTTTCGAAGCGGAGTTTGAAGTAGAAATGGCTCGTAAGTATCGCAAAGAAGTTGACGAGATTAGAGAATACTTTGACGAGAATAAGCATTGTATAGAGTTTACATTCACTTTCTATTTTCCTTGTAGAACCAAGTCTGGGAGAATACATAAGAGAGCAGGAGATGCTAGTAACGGAGTAAAACCGACCGAGGACGCTCTATTCCAATACTTAGGTATTGATGACGCTTTTGTAATGAAAGGAACGTTTGAGAAAGTTAATAGCAAGAAAGATAAGATAGAAATAGAATTAAAAATAATGGAGGACGTGTGAGAGAATTTTTTAGAGGATTTTTTAGTTTATTAGGTGTGATAAGTTTGGTTATGGCGGTAGTCCACAGAGTGGAAGGAGAATATCTTAAAGCAATTTATCACGTATTGTTTGCTATAGTTTGCAGTATAGAAAATTTAGAGTTTAAAATAAATGAACAGTGAAGAATGGGAAGAGAGTATAAGACATGAAAGAGACCACTGTCCCGACTGTGAGCTACTCCGGAAGCGCACAGGACAGAATTATTGTAAGAGACACGATATTAGAATGGAAGAAACAGAGCAAGCAACACGCTCTACAGGCAGCAATAGGAGCGATAGACAAGTCAGTGGACACACTGTTAGTCAAAAGAAACTCGATGCCGCCCTTGAAGCCCTTAAGGTTTCAAACTACTATCGTATCGTTAAGGAAGAAACAGAAAACACTAATAAAGGAGTTGAGAGAACTATGAGTAATGTATTTAGTTTAAGAAATTTAAAGTATCAAAATTTAAACAACGCAGTTAACTTTTGCAATAACGTTTTGTTTAAAGAAGGCGAGCTATTAAAGCCATTTATTGAAGCTGTAATAGCAAAGGACTATGATATGTCTAACGCTCAATCTTCACACATAGCGGAACAGATTTGTAAATTCGTAGACTCAAACAATACAATGAAAGTTAAATTGTACCGATCTAGAAACCCTTGGAGTAAGGCTTTAGGGTATTACATCGCTTCAAGACCTTTTGACATTAACATCAATACTAGAATGATTAATAGAACTACTTCTAGCTTTGTTGTGACACTAGTTCACGAATTAATTCATGCTATTGACGGACTGGACAAAGTCTATAGTTATGGACATGGGAATAACAAACCTTACGGCAAGCAAGACACTGCTCCTTACTATATTGGTAGGCTTGCAGGTTCTTTTTACACTAATGATATGCCTGCGGACAGTGATTCGCATAGGATTAAGAGACGCAGAAGAAACTGTTTGTTCTAATGAAACAGATAGAAGTAAAGCTTAATTATGGAGTTAGAAACCCTAAGACTAGAGAAGTCTTTGTTTCTAAACACGCTCAAGAGAGATTCAAAGAGAGATTCCATTTAGGTAGGAAAGATATTATAGATTTATTTAATACAATAAGTTTTATTAAAGCTAAACCTCAGAAGAAAATGGACAGGCTAGAAAGACTTTTTAAACACGGTGGAGACTCTGAATTATTCTTCAACAAAGATTATAATTTAAAGGTTATAGTAGTTAACGAACTAATTGTTTTGACTTGTTTTAAGTTTAAAGCTTCTTAGTCCACCTACCTTTAGCATTTAAAGTCATCTTAACTAACAAGGGCATACCATTCTCAAGTATAACGCCACAACCAAGCATAGGTTGTGGTATATTATTCTTACCATAAGCAAATGCCATAGACTTTCTGTTTATTCCACACCCTACAAACATGTTAAAGCGTTGGTGGAAAACACTATTAGACCACGTTATCTCGAACTTACCGTGGAAGTGTCCTTGAGCTGCTGAACAACCTATCTCTTTAGCTAACTTGTTATACATGCCAGACTTCCCATGACATAAATAAACATCTCCTAAAGCTGTCTTAAGTAAAATGTCTTCATACCAAGTCCATTTAGGTGTGTTGTAAATCTCTTTAAGCGGTTTTAGATAGGTTAGAGGTATTCCGTCGTGCTTTAAACGTCTAAATACTAAGCTCCCGTGGTTACTATCAAGCATTAAAAGTTTAGGAAAGGCTTTGTTCCATTCTTCAGTTTTGAGGATAACTGATTCCAGTTCATCTCCCGCACTGAAGAGTTCATGATCTGACTTATGAAAACTTATAGCATGATTGTCCTCATAGTCTCCCATATGTATATGTACTTTGCAGGAGTACTTCTCACTTACAGCTTTAACAAAATCTAAGTAGTCGATATGTTCATAAGGAAGGTGGCTATCTCCAATAAGAAGAACTGCCTTGTTCTTTGCATTGACTTGCTTCATAAAACCTCACACCATTTAAGTTTAGTTAAGTAGTTATGAGATGTAAAATTACTTGATATTAGACGAGTGTTATTATAAGGTTTAAGTCCATAAACTCACACGCATTGTAGTAGAGTCCTTATTTAACTTAATCAGTTGTGTGTGTAGGACTCTATTGCAATTTCAAAGGTAAAACCATATCTATTCCATACTTCCTAGCTAGCTGGACATGTATATGCGGGGCAGTTCCGACATGGTAAACGCACAGGGTAGGTTTAAGAGTTTTAGATGAAATAGCAGCTTCTTCTTTGTATTCTTCATTGAAATGATTGCAAAAATCTAGTATTTGATCTGCGTCCCAGCCTTTAACGGACAAGTCAAAAGCTCGACCTTCTCTATGGGTTGAGTGCTTTCTGCCTATTCTTTTATCTTCTTCTATCGTACTAACAGTATCAGTAACCATGAAAGGAAGTTCTGCGTTTAAGCAGTATAGATGCATTTTCAGAATAAGGTAAGAAGCGAATGGGTTTAAGTAAACGCTTCTTTCTTTAACTTTATTGGTTTTGAACATTATGGTTTTTCGAATAGTTTGATGGTAGCAATACCTGCCGTATTTGAAGCAGAGAAAAATTCTATTACAGTGCCTGCATCTAAAACAAAATCTTCGTTAAAATCTTCTCTATTCCCTGTGGCAGCTTGCCCTTCTAAACGTCCTCTATAGCGAATTACACCGCTATCTTCTATCTCCAGAGTTATGGCGTCACTACTTAAAAGACCTCCCGTCATAATCACATTAACCTCTGCGAAAAAACCAGCAGGAATAGTGTAGGAAGGGTTAGATCCTGAAGCTTTTAAAGTTACGATACTGTTTAGTTGGGGTCCTCCGTAAAAAGTAGCCATTGTATATTCTCCTAATTTATTGGTTTATAGAAAATTGTAAATCCACAGTTTTGAGCTTCTAACATTGCGCCATTAAGTCTAAAGAACAAGCTCTCACCCTCAAAGAAAGTTGTTTTGTTAAAAACGCCTGCAGTTACTCCAGTAGGAATAACGTTGTTCCCTGTAGTTAAGTTTTGAATTGCTATCGTTTCATCTAAGCTTGTATTGTCAATCTTTGGAGTTGTACTAAAGATACTACCTTGAGTGACTCCCGAGCTATCTTTCCAAATAATGTCAAACTCTGTAATACCTGAACTACCCGACTTACCATTGTAGAAGTTTATTCCTACAATCTCAGAGTTAAAGAAGAAGCTGGCTACTCCGTCAAAGAAAGTAATACCAGTAGCAACGGTGTAAACTCCGTTTAACTTCCACTCTTTTATGTCAGTTTGATACGTATTAATGAAGTTATTTTGAGCACCAAACCTAGTAAGAATTGCCTCCGATACTGGTCTGTTTGTCTCTACATCTCCTACTAGTAGTTCTAGTCTACTTGGAGCTATCACGTCCGTTGATGCCATTCTCTCTCCTTAGAGTATGATATAACCGTCTCCATCTTCGAAACTATATGTTTCTAACTTATCTCCAATGCTAGGAGTGAATGATAGAGCGTTACTCAATGTTATCGTGTTTCCTGTTATGTCGTCAATTGTAAGCGTTGTTCCAAAACTATCGTCTATATAGCTGTTTGAGTGGATAGAAACTATCTGACCTTCGAATAGGTTAGTCACTTCAGCTACGTCAAAGGTTTGACTATCAGTAACTGCTGTAATTTCAGCTTGCTCCATAAAAAAGCCATACTTAAGTTTTATTAACTCTCCAGCTTCGTTTGCTGGTTGATTGTCATAAATGTCTACCTCGAAAACATAGCCTTCACTAGGAGCAGAAGACAGAGGAGGACTAAGTAAGATTCCATTTTCATTCCCGTCACTGAAGCCTGCAATAAAGCTAGACTCATCATAAGTATAGTCAGGAGAGTATACTCTAACTGCAGCTCCAAGGAAACTCTCATACTTTTGACGTTCTACTAAGAACTGATCTGAAGTAGAAACATTCTCGACAATAACCTCCGAAGTAGTGGAACTCGCCGCTACTCCTGAACTAGGAGCAAACACTGTTCTACGTCCAAACAATCCAAAGCCAGTTTCTACTATGTCTAGAGATACTTTCCCGCTTTGAACGTCTAAAGATTTGTTTATTACTTCATATAGTTTTACAGGTAGGTTTCTCTGTCCTGTTTGAGGGTCAGGGAGTTGTGTTGACTCCCCTCCAAAA
>SPKZ01010787.1_pt1 | contig 35236 bp, 27 predicted proteins | sample 2456571 | NCBI WGS metagenome assembly SPKZ01 (sample SAMN11192286, study PRJNA482655) | marine metagenome | biome: ENVO:00000447; feature: ENVO:00000244|ENVO:00000211|ENVO:00000569|ENVO:00002023; material: ENVO:00002151; isolation source: ocean water from marine abyssalpelagic zone ...
CAGAGGCAAATTCAATAGTATTATCAAATACATAAACTGTAAAATTAGTTGTTATAGTGGCACCAGAACCTACACTTAATACTTGCTGTAAGTTCTGAGCAGCACCCGTTATATCAGCTATTGTAGCGAACGGATTTAAAGCCGTAGCTAAATTAGAATTAACTGCAGCTTGATATTCGTTATTAGGTAAATACCTTGTTATACTAGTTCCTCCACTCATACTAAATGTTTTATACTATTGTTGTAATGTCTAAATCTCCTGTTGCTATTGTTACATAAGTAATAGCCGCTAAAGTATCGTTTTCTCCTCCTGCAGGAAATTCAATTCCTTTACCTGCCGCTAACGGAGAACCTTGTATCGTTGCTACTGTAGGTCCGTTATTAAAGAAAGCTACTGATCTTGCTCCTGCAGCTACTGATGTGTTAGCTACTCCTAGCACATTTGTAAACGATGGTGTTCTTTGAACTGAGTTAGCAACCTCGTTCAATAAAGCTATAATAGCAGCTTCTGTGTCAACGTAAAGGATTGCCCCTACTGGAACGTAAACAGATCCTGCAGCATCATAATATATTGGAGCATCAAATGTTCCTGAAGTTTGATTCCAAAGAACCACCTCTTTGACGATGAGGTTTCCAGCTCCAGTATCCTTAACTAATTTAACCTCGTAATCCTTTCCTTTTTGTAATTCAGATAGTAATGAAGATAAAGTTGCTTCTGTTGCTAAACCAGCACCTCCTGACGCAGTGACTAACCATCCTCTTATATCCGTTTGAGCCTGATTACATCCAACTTGGTTCAGTGTCCAAGTAGCTTGATTTGTAACTGCTGCTAAGTCGAACGTTAAATTAGTCTCTCTATTGTTAATCTCTACTGTAACAAGATTCATATCCACATAAGGATAAGTTCCTGGAAAAGCTATTACATTTATGCATGAGATGTCTTTTATAGAAGCTAAATTGATAGATTCCTCAGCTCCTAGTGAAGATGTTACAACTAGAAATTGTCCGTCGTTTGTTATTGTAAATGTTGTTAATGCCATTGTTTCTTAATTTTTTCTATCCTTCTTTCTTAAAAAAGGCATGTCAATATTCTTTGTTACCGTAGAAGCTACTTTCTCTACTGATCTTCCTACCACGTAGCCACCTAAACCTAGTTTAATGATGCTCATTAACTCAATCTCTAATTCATGCTCTATATTGCTATCTGTCCATCCAAACCATTTACAAACCAGTATTAGCCCGAAGGTTAGCATCATTAATGGTCGCCAGTTTCTTTGAAGCTTAGAACCTTTCATTTCAGTCATTATAACTTCACCTTGAACTTCCGCAATTCTAGTTAAGCTATTTAGTACAACTTCTGTTAACTCTTTTTTAGCTTGAGACTTCTCTCCATTATTAGTAATAACTTTATCAAGCACATTGCCTACTGAGTCAATAGTGTCTTTTTTAAATATGTCTAATATCCCAAGTCCCATCTTAAAATTCTTTTAATAAACAAAAAGTTATTCTTCTTTGCTTTTTTACAAGATTAATTATCTTATAATAATGTTTTGTGTTATTTGGAGTCATACAACCAACAGACCATCTTCCGATAGCTTTTCTTATTATGTTATGTAACTTATAAGTGACTGTATGGAAGTTAATCCCGTAATAACCTTCATAGATAACACCACTCTCGTCGTTCTTGTCATCCATGTTGTTATCTCTATACACTTTAATAGTATTAGCCTGAACTAACGCATCCATTTTTCTCTTATGTCTGCCATTCTTCCAAAGATCGTAATACCATTCATTAGATTTAACTACAGCTGTACCTTTTCTGTTCCACTTTTTAAAGTTTAAAAGACCGTAGACACCACTATTAGTTGAACCTGTGGTTACCATAATAAAATCAACACCTTTGTACACATAGAACTTATCATCGAATCCATCAGGAGTATCAGATTTGCTTCTGACTCCTAAAATCCAATAATCAACAGGGAACTCATCGAAACCATGTAGCGACGAGGCCTTGTTTAATAACTGTTCATCTGTGTAGGTCTTTACCATTATGCTACTATAATAGTTATAATACTAGTTGTACAACCATTTGAATCTGTTACATCACAACTGTATGTGTCAGGAACTAATCCCGTTGCTGTCTGTGTTGTTTGTCCTATCGTGAATCCTCCACCATCTCTCCATACATAAGAATAACCAGGTGTTCCTCCCGTAGGGAATACTTCAGCTTTTCCGTCTCCTGCTCCCCCGCTAGTTTCATTAGCAGCTACAAATGTACCAGCTAAAACGTCCGGTTCTGTAACGGTGAAATATTTTACTTGTGATACTCCTGCAGCATCTGTTACAGTAAGTATATATGATCCAGGGATTAGAATAGCTGGGTTAGCAGCTACTAAAGAATCATCTGTCCATGTAGTAACGTAAGGAGCAGTTCCTCCCGCAATAACCACTGTTGCAGATCCGTCTCCATCTCCGTTGCAAGTTACATTTATATAAGAAAGCCCCACATGTAATGTAGCTGCTTCTAAAAGAGTTAACGTAGATGCTAGATCAGCAACTAATAAACAAGATAAAAACTCTCCTGAGTTAGGGTCAATTAGTTTAGCATATCCGGCTGGACATTGTACTTTATCGTTATTATATATTGTTGCCTCTTGAGGTGTTACGCATCCTGCGTGATTTCCACTCTCATCGTAAATAGCAACAGATCCTGTTGGACAGCAAGTACATGATGTAGTACAAGTGCAATCAGTTCCGCAAGTTGACATAATTTTCTATATTAGCAAGAACATCCCTCGGCAAATAGCTCGATTCTGTTCAAAATTTTACAATACTCTTGTTCTGTAATACAGTTAATCTGGTTGTTCTGAATTAGGTATTTATCGTTACCTGCTTCCAAAGGTAGTAAATTATTATCAGATAATATAATTTTTTTACCACCTAAATTTAAAACTCCCCAATCATAGAAATCATCACAGTCTACAACTTGATACCTTTCTACTTCTCGTATTAATGTTCTTATTACAGATAGCCTATTCAAGCACTTGCTCGTGTCTGGATGCCCGTAAGTAACCTTTCTAAGGTAATCCTTGGAAAGACTAGACGATAGCATATAAGCCCTGTCTAAAGACGCTTCTTTATCTGTTAATGTTATCATGTTATATTATTAGTCCAGGAACTGTTCCACTACCTTCTATCTGCATTCTATGAGAACCTACTGGCATCTCCGGAGACATCCTTGTTATCGATATTGCATCAGAGCCTAGTCCAGTTCCGCTTATAGCTATGCTTGCCTCGGATACGTAAGTAGGGTTAGAGAGCAATACTTCACTTAAGAATAAAGAAGATCCCCCGCCTGTTGGATCTCCAAAAGTTACAGGTAAGTTATCTATCCTTAAATTAAGGAACCCTTCATCACCTCCAGCAGCCATTGTTACGTCCATGAACAAAACTAAACGAAACCATACCATTCTGTTTTCTAGTATCTTATAATCAAATGTTCCAGATAAAAATGTATCAATAGTTAGATCCGGGGCTACAGTTACTATATCTGCCAAAACAATAGAATGTCCTTCTACAACATGAGTGTCTAAAGATGTTCCGGGATCTCCGTCATCACCCTTTAGTCCTTGAGGGGTGTAAACCGTCTTTAATCCGCAGTGATCTTCTTTTTTCTTTAACATACTCTTAATTTTATTTCCTAATCTCTTTAAATACAACAGTCGCATTGTAGTTGAATGTATTTAGCTAAGTCGTTAGCTGTGTCTATATCTCCAGAGCAAAAGTTCCATTTAGCGTTATCAGATAACACCTCTAGCTCCATTGTTTTCTTTGTGCATTTACTATCTAACGTACAAGGCTCTATTTTAATCTTAGCCTTAGCTATGCAACATAATATTTTATCATCAAAATAACATTGATACTCTGCCTCAATAGTTTCTGTAGCCGTTGTTAAAACAACTTTAAAGTTCCATACTCCACTCTCTATGTCTTGTAAGCCTAAGTCCGTAGCTAGTACTTCCCGCCCTTTTTTCTCATCGTTTGGTAAATAAGGATGTATATTAAAAGTTAAAGGTAAATCAACATTAGGATCTTGTCTCGGAGCCCATGCTTGAAATTCAGCAGTTAATACGTCTGATGTTTGAGTGTTTGGTAATCCCCATCCATTAGGGTTGCTTGGAATAGATATTTTTCCTGTTATGTCAAATACGTAAAAAGCTGATATGTCTCCTTCTACTTCTATTTTAAATACTTCAGCCATGTTGCAAATTTAGTTAATTTATTTGATTATTTCAATTTTATCTGTACCAATATACTTTTTAATCATCTCCTCTTTAGCAGCTTCTATAGATTTACTTCTTAGCTTATTTAAACCTAATTGAAGGTTTTCTGCTTCTAATTTATTGAATATATTATATGTTTTATCATTGGTAATCAATGTTTTAAGCTTGCTTTTCTGTATGTCACTATACTCCTTTATTAATTCCTCATCCTTTAATCTAACAGTGTGACCATCTAAATTTATATCTTCTTTAGCTCTAAAAGGAGTAATTGTTACTTCAGGGAATTTATGTATAAGTTTCCATTCAGGATTATTGTAATTATCATTTATAGTTCCATCTGCCCACTGAGAAAGCTTGTTTTGAATAGGGTATTCATTTCCAAATATATCAGTCTTATTCTCTTCTGCTCCATCTAAACCAAAGTAATCATATTTTATCTTTCCCCATAAGCCTTTAGGGTAAGCTTTCTTAACATCACCTCGCATTCCAGATTCGTTTATTAAATCTCTATAAAAGTTTGGTTGAGTTACTGTTTTAACAGGCGACATAACCATGTCAAACCCAGCTGTTCCTAACCCTTCTAAGAAGCCTTCCGAATCTGACATAGAAATCTTTTGAGTAGCCCTTCCTATACTATTAAACGACCCCTCAAGCATTTGACTAACAGCTATTGAAGCAGAAGCTCCGTTTACTAACTTCCAAACACCTTCTTGTTCATTAAATTTATCAAGCTTCTTATCAGTTCCTAATCCTCTTGTTCTGTCAGCATAGTTTCCTAAAACAGCAAATGCTGGCAATGCTTGAGGTAAGTATTTAAGTGATCTATAAGGACCAAACTCTTCTTCCGGAGAAGATCTAAACGATACGGCTAATCCGTACCCTGAGTAATTCTTTAATGATTGCTGATTCTTAACAGCGTTTGTACCTCCAAAGCCGCCTACTGTTACATCTATAAGTCTATTAGGGTCTAATCTATACTCTTCTTCATCATCGTCCCATTCAAACATTTCTGCAAACACTGATGCAGCTGCAGTAGTCATCAGAGCGTTAGCTATTAATCTTCTTTTCATTAACAACGGGTCAGCTTTACCTTTGAATCCAAACTTCCAGCTTCCGTCTTTCTGTTTTGAGTATCCAACTAAAGTAGGTACTAATCCTATTCCTGGTATGCTAGTCATTACAGCGTTTGCTGTTTTAGCAGTCATTCTAGTAAACATTATATTAAGCCCCCAGAATGTAGCCCAAGCTTTACCGAACGTTGTTTTCTTGTTTTCTATCTTAAGGAACTTCTTAAATGACTCATTAGCCATTCCGAATAATCCATCAGGGTCAGAAAGCATGATCCAGTCTCTAGCTGTTTTTACAGCATTGTCGTAAATTTCCCTATCTCTCCTTTGAGTAAGTAATTCTTGAGTTCTACGAGACTTATATCCTTTAGATATAGTTAAATCTTTTCTTCTTTTCTTTTCTCTTTTAGATTCTTTTGGAGATAATTGTAATGCATCTACCTCTTTATCGATTTTCTCTTCTTCCGCTTTTATCTCATTATCAACAGTAGCATCTATCTGAGCTCTGTTGTCATACCCCATTGCCTTGTCCAATCTCTTTATAAGGTCCTTTCGGTTTACGATGTTATTTACCGTTCCTTTAATTCCATCAGCCTTAGTTTCTTGGTTATAAACCTCAATAGCGTTATTGAATTCAGTAAATGAAGTTGTAAGGAAAGCATCTGAAGCGTTAAGCAAGAAGTTCATCCTAGAATACTGTAATAATACACTTCTTATTGATCTTACTATGTTTTTAGTATTGTCAGTTAATGACTTCTCCCGGCTTACTTTTCTAAGATAATGACCCATACCTTGAGTCACTTCAGATTCAAGAACGCTCATCTCTAAATCCGTAGCCCCTTCCATATATGCATTATGATCAGTAAACTTACTATAATTAAATCTTCTAGCTTCTTTTGCTGCTGCTGAAGCTGCTTTGTATGATTTACCAATACCTCTTAACCCGTAAGATACAGCACCTAATTTACCTCTACCTAATTGCTCTAATGATTTACCTACAGCATGTATTATAGACGTACTTATAGCCCCTATATTAGCGTTTCCTTGAGTATTTATTCCTGAAAGAACATTAGTATATGCTAGCTCCATTATTAGGTTAGCATAGAAGTCAGCATCTTTAGGCTTCATCTTTCTCAATTCAGTATTTATTCTTCTTTGAGTTTTTTGATGTAATTCTCTTTGCCCTGATTTCTCAAACCTTTTAGCGTCATTTACTAAATCTTCTAATAAAGACATTTGTTCCGCTGTTACTTCCGGGAAACCATACTTCTCAGCAAACGAGTTTCTGAAGTCGGTATTAGATAAAGAACCTAGCATTACTGATTTAGAAACTTTATTCACAATCTTACCACTCTCTCTCTGCTTCTTTCTTCTTCTAGTTTTTTCCTCTTCAGTTAAATCATCAGTTATTTTTAAATCTTTCTCTAACTCAGCTTTAGCTATCTCTTCCACTTTTCCAAGAACTTTCTCTTCTAGTTTAGTAGATATCTTTTTAGCATCAGATAAAGGAATGTTTAACCTTTCAGATAAATGACCAGCAAGCGTTTCTTTACTTGAATTTCCATTTACAAAGAAATCTTCTAAAGCTAATTCAATGTTTTTACTAGCGAACTGTTCTATTTGTTCGTCTTTAGATAAGTCAGCAAAGGAGTTATCCTTCTCAGCTATTCTCGCTATATCTTCCGCTGAGATAACTACGTCAGCATCTTTTAAATCTTTAGTAACCTTACTTATAATAGCTTTTGTAGATCCGATACCAATATTAACATAACCAGCAATAAGCTTACCTACCGCATTTATCATATCAGCAGATACTCCCGGTATAAATGATGCTCCTGCAGAAGTTGGCCCTTTACGGCTTTTAATCTTTTTTATCTCTGCTAAAGCCTCGTTAACTTGCTTTCTACCTTTTACTACTCTAGCCTTACCTGGCTTAGCTATTCTAAGTTGTTCTATTTCGCTTTTAAGAGCTTCTACTTCACTTTCTATTTGTTTCCTTACTTCCTGTTCTATTTTAGATTTAAGGTCACCTATCTCTTCCCCTACAGTTAATCCTCTAACATCTGATTCAGATTCTAAAGCAGCTTGAATCTTTTGGTTTATATTATTAACTACAGAAGCTTTAGTCCTCATTTCAGGGAACTTATCATATATAGCATTGAAAAACTGATTCTCAGCACCTTTCTTCTCTGCTGATTTAGCTACTTTAGCCATTATGTTAGCAGCTTGCTCTATTAATTTAGATCGCTCTTGTTTAGTAGGTGCTTTTAACGCTTTAGCTTTTAAATCGTTAGCTTTCGCTATAGAGAAGTAATTCTTAGTTTCTTCTGAAAAGGTTTTATTAGTCTTTTCATTTGAAGTTATATCAAAAGCTTTATCTAACCCCACTTCTGATTCTATATCACCTATCACCTTTAATCTGCCAACGTCTGTTGTAGGTGCTTTCTGTGATATCTCAGCTACTTTATTAGCTTCTTCTTCTGTTAAACCAGACTGTATGAATCTTCCAGTTACTGTTTTAGGAACTTTCTTTAATTCTATCTCAGGAGCAGCTGATTTGTTTTGGTTGTCAAAAAATGAACTTTCAATCACTGCTACTTCAATATCTGTAATGCCAGCTGCTAACTGTGCTTTAATTCTGTTTTGACCATCTAATAGGTCCACGTCATTATTAAAAGCCTCTCTTACCGCTGGTGTGTTTTTTATCTCCTTTCCAGAAACTATCTCTTCGTATATGTCTCTTGCTGATCGTAGGTCCGGAGAGTCTAAAGCATCTGGGTTATTCAAGAAAGATTCTAAATCACCTATCCCTTTAATGTTCTTGTAGTTGATTTTTATTTTAGGTAATTTATTTATTAACTCTTGCTGTTTTTTATTTAATGTTTTATTTTTCCTTCTCGCTGGGCTGAATACAGTCCCAAAACTAGCTTTACCTGGCTCTACATCAGGAACTTCATTAACCTCTTCTTCTATCTCAGTTTTTAACTGATCTATTTTACCTTCTATATCTTCCTTAGCTTCTGGAGAAACAAACTCCCCCTCTAAATCTTTTTCAAGAGATTCTAAAGTAGTTTCTTTTATTGTTTTTACAGGCTCTACTAGTACTTCGGCTTCTTGGGCTTGGCCGATTTTGGTTTCTTTGTCTTTGCCATCTTCTTCTATTTTAGTTTCTACCTCGCCTTCTGTAGGTTTGGTAATTTGTTGCTCACCTTCAATAGGTGTCTTAACCACCTCTTCTTTAGGTGTAATTTCTTTTTTAACATCTTCAATTTGTTTTTCTATTAACCCAGCTTCTATCAAAGAAGATTCTATCTCTGTAGATGGATTAACTACTTTTAAGTCAGTATCTCCCGACTTTATGCCCTCTACGAATTCAGGGTCTTTTAATTTTTCTTTAATTTCTTTTTCTGAGAAGAAGTCTTCCCCGATTTTATATTCAGTATCCGCTTTAGGTATACTCTCTATAGATATGATATCAGATGGTTTTTCATCCTTAGTAACTTTACCTTCTTTGCCTATTAAATCTTCTCCTTTAAATTCTAATTTTAATTGATCGCCTTCTTTAGGTGCGTTCAATGCTTTTTCAAGCTCCTTAGCTTGTTTGCCTACTTCGCTATCTCCATCGTAATTTCTGATAACCTCCTCCATCTCTTTTACGATTTTAGAGTTTTTATAATCAGTACCTATCTTACCAGAAGCGAATATAGCTCCTGTAATATATGTTAATGCAAGTTTCTCAAACGGATCATCTCCAATGACAGTTCCGAAAGCTTCTGAGAATGTTTGGTCCTTCATTAATTCAGTAAATAACTCTCCTGAATACTCCTCTATAGTCTCACCCGCAGCTCTTCCTGATAAAGTAAGTCCCGTTCTTAATATTCTACCTATTTTACTATTCCCTAGAAAAGATAGATTACCTCCAAGAGCAGTTCCTAATTCCCCTCCTAATGATTCCCCAGCACCACCTGACTCTCCAGCTAATTGAAATTGAACCTCTCTATTAGCCGCGTTGGATATAACTCTCGAAAGACCATTTATCATCTTTGCGCTTTTTTCTCCTTTAGCTAAGTTACTACCTAGCCTAGCCAATCCTCTTTCTAAAGCTCCTGTGAACCCAGCACCTTCCGTTACTGCCGTCCAGAACATTATTTCTAACATTACAGGTACGGACCCTCCTACAGTGCTTGCTAATTTATCAACAAACCTTTGTTCAACTCTTTCTGTCTCTTCTTTTGATACGTCAAGACCAGACTCGTTCATCATGGATACGAAGCCATGAGCTACGTCTTCTTCTGAACTATAATCAAACCCCATAGCTTCAGTTCCAGACTCAATTACTCTTTCCCATGCATTTCTCTTGATAGTAGTAATGCTACTATTTAAATCCAAGGCTCTTGCTGATGAAGAAAATAGCTCCCTAGCCTTTATTATTGCATCTGCGTTTGCTGATAGCTTATCGTTTTCAAGGTATTTTAAGTTAGCGTAATACCTTGATTTTAATGCTTTTAAATCTTCTTCAGTGTTTGTTCTTGATAGCTCTACTGCTGCTGTGTTAACTCTATTATTCCAATCTACTATAGCGGGTGAAGCATTTTCTATACCTATTCTCTCTCCTGTTAAAGGATCGTATATTTTATCACCGCCTACTCCTGCATTTGAGTTTGCTCTGTTTATAAATTCTTCAATATCATTTATTTCTTGCTGACTCCCGTTATTGTCATATAAGTCATTTAACTCTTTATATAGTCCTTTTATTTTTATTTCATGAGTTGAATAAAAAGAGTTAGCTAAGTCGTCTACTCGTTTATCGTAATTTTCTTTACCTAATTTAGCTACAGCCTTGTTCTCAAACAAGTAGCCACCTCTTTCTGTATCTTTTTCTGACAAGTACTCGTGAAGCTCTCTGTTTTCATCATCAGATAATTCTTCATACATAGGAACATCTCCTTCGAAACGAGAAACAACTAATTGAATATCTGGAGAAAGCCGTTCGTCTAATGATGCATCTGGAGCTACATATATCTTTGCTTTCTTTTGAAGCTCTATCATTCTTCGGTCCTTGTCAACCTGAGATTTTCTTTGTTCGAATCTCTCCTGTGCTCTAACAGCTATTCCGTTAATGACTTTTTCCTTTTTAAAATCAGACCACTCTTCAGGTAATTCATTTCTAATTCCAATCATCAACCCTTTAGCTTCGGTTTCAAACCTATCTAAATCATCTGCGTTACCAAAATACTCAGCTTCAAACTTAAGAGAACCTTCTGAAATAGCTTGTACGTCATTTTCATTTAACATCTTTAAGCTCTCTACATGTCTCTGGTCATCTTTTGCTTTAAAGAATATATCAGGAGCTCCTGTAGATAAAGATAGCTCAGAGCCTGCTTCTTTCTTGCCCTCTTCTATATTTAAACTCTCTGTTTTAAGGAAGCCTTTCGGGGTTGCGTCCTGATCGGATGATAACTTGATATCAAAAGAAGGTGTACTGGGAGCTTTAGTTGTTACAAAGCCTTTTAGACCGTTACCTTTTTCTCTTACGGTTAACTCACCTGTCTCAGGATCCATGTCTACACCCATCCATCTAGGGAGTATAGATTTCTTTTTTCTAATAGCCTCGTCTCGTACTGCTATGTCTTGTTCTTTGAGTTTTTGCTTAGCTGCTTCTTTATTAAATATTGGAGTTCCTAATTCAGCCTGAGCCTGTGTTCTTACAGGTCCGGTTATATTTACTGGGGGTTCAGTTATTTGAGGTTGCTGCGTGTTTTCAATGTTATCAACAGGAGTTGTCGCTTGTCTTTGTTCTGTAAACCCTTTAGCTCCTAACGATTCAAATCTCTTTGCTTCTCCAGCGTCAATTAGACTTTCTGGTGATGCCAATGTGGATGGTTCCAATCCTGATGTAGAGCCAACCAATTCCTCCGTTAATACTCCCCCTAGAACACCTTGAGATAAATCCGGAGAGTCTACGCTTCCAGTTGTTGGAACTTTTTTTTTTAAGACATCACCAGGTTTTGGTATAACTCTATCTTTCTTACCAAGTACTTCATTAGGTGAAGGTATTTTTCTATCGTGTTCAGGCATCGTTTATAATTGTTTTAACTGTTCTTCTGTCCATCCAGCTCCTAGTAACTCTTTTCTAGTGAAAGACTCACCCTGTATATTAAATGACCCTTCTGTTTGATTAGGACCTTTAGCAATGGAACCTTTCTTTTTTCCTCCGCTAGGGTCAACTTCTAGTGCGCCGAAAGCTTCATCGAACTCATTCCCCAACTCAGTCTTCCATCTATCTTTATTCGAGTCGTAATCAATTAATACTGTTCTCTGAACGTCTTTAAATTTCCCTGTAGGCCCAAAAACATTAGTTATCTCTTCTTTTTCTGTAGTAGTAGCAACTATAACTCTTCTTGACCTAGTATTCCCTTCGCTATCTTTATACTCTATTACCTGTGCCTCTACAGGGTTTATGGTGCCAACATCTGGCTGTACATCTGGATTGCCGTTTTCGTTTATAAACTGCATTCCTATTGCGTCCATTGGTTTTTCTGAAGTTGGTATTGGTTGAGATATCTTAGCATTAAATGATGCTGTAGTAAAAGTAGGATTCCCATCTTCATCTTTTCCAGTTTTAAAGTTGACTTTTATAGGCTTATTCCCTTGTACTAAGTTAATGTCCTGCTTTGATATACCTCTTCCTTTTTTAGCCTTCTTACCAACTAAAGCAGTCTTACTTGTTGAAGTATTCTGGAAGTGACCCTCTAGAGCATTCTTGATGTCAGAATCAGTATAAGGATAATCACCTCCAAGTGACTTTCTCACATTCTGTATCATTGCTTTAATATTGTTGTCGTAAGATTTTTTATTACTAGTTCTTAGCTTCATAAAATCTTCAATACCACTTATTCCAGTACCTCCTGTAACTTTAGCAACTACATTTGTAAGTATTCCACTATCCTTTAAGAAAGTGTTTAATTCGATATGACCATCAACATCCTTAAGAACTTGTCTTACATTAGCTAATGCGTTTACATCCCCTTCTTCAAAAGAACCTATCATTTGCTCGTAATCTCTAAATGATTTTTTAACTCCTTCAGAAAAGAATGTTTTACCATCTTTTAAACCTTCCTGTATGTCCCCAAACTTATCAGTCATTAAATCAGCATTCCTAGCCAATACATTTACACCATCCATAGCTTGCTGGAACTCTCTACCAACTCTAGTATCTGATTTTAATGCTATCTGCCAGTCTTTACCGTGAACTTCCTTAGCTTGATCTACAAAGCTATTTATAATGCCTGTCCCAGTCTCATTTAAACTTTGCTGAAACCCAGGGTCTTTTAAAGAAGGTAGTTTTGGTCTTTCAAACTGAAACGCCTTATCTCTAGCTTTTTTAGCTAAGTCTTGCTCTTTTAGAGCTAAATTAGTTTGTTCATCTTGCTTTTGTTGTGCAATCTGTCTTTGCTCTTGTTGGCTCATCAAAGCTCCGAAAGGTCCTACGAATCCAGGGTCAACAAATACTCCGTGATTACCTATAATACTCCCGCTAGATGTTCCTACATTAATAGGTTGATTTAGAGTAGGCATTAAAGCTGCTTGCCCCGGATCTCCAATAGCTGTTACTGGAGATACTTGCACTTGTGGTGCTGGATTAAATTGAGCCTGTGCTTGTTGTATTGTTGCAAGGTCTTGTTGTGATGCTCCTAATGGGTTTACCGCCTGATCTATAGCAGAACCTATTCCTTGCCCTTGGGCGATTACTGGAAGAGGTGTATCACCTACTGTACTAGATAAGGCTGTTTGTTGTGAGTTCGCTAACTCAGAAACTAATGGCCCCTGAGAAATTCCACTCCTCATTTCCTCAGCTAATCTGTCTTGGTCTTCTTGTGATATGTTTAGGTCTGGCATAACTAGTTTATATTATAGAGGCGTACTACCTAAATTATCTATATTTGAAAAAGCCGTTCCTACAGCGTTTATTGCTTGTTGTGAATTGTTCAATATATCCACACTCGGACTTACTGAAGGTGATGGAATTCCATTTACTCCTAAAACTTGGCTAGGATTGAATACCTGACTAACACCACTTATTCCAGAGCCTTGAGATAAATCAATAGGGCCAGATTGGATTGGAGGTGCTAACTGCTGTTGTCCCGGAGTAGCTCCTGACACTATAGCGTTACCTATATTTAACGGTATTTGATTAAATTGCTCTTGAGGTAATTCGTTAGCGACTGGCTCAGTACCTAACTTATTAAATGAACCTATTGCTCCCCCGCCTGTAACAGGTGCTGCTGACGGCCCTATACCTCTACTATTCCCAGCTAATGCTATAGCTCCAGCTATGTTAGCTGAATTTGCTTTACCTTGAGCTGCTCTTTCAGCTAAAGCTTGATCTCTTCTTTGTAAACCTACTTCTAATGACCTCTGAGACACTCTTGTTCGAAGTTGTTGTCCTAGGTTCTCGAAAAAAGGAAGTCTCTGTTGAGCTCCTGCTATAGCTTGATTTGAAGCTGCTTGAGTTCCTCTTTGAGACCTAGTTAATCCCGCTATGGTAGCTCCTACTCCCCCGCCTGTTACTCTTGCTATGTTAGCTTGGGTTGAAGCTCCTATTTGTTGGGCTTGTCTTAATTTTTGCTGAGTCAAAGGGTCTGTTCCTGCTCCTATTGACCTTCTAATTCTATTGATTTCAGCTAGTCTAGCTAGCTCTTGAGGGTCTTGAGCTTGGATAGCTCCCGCTGCTTGTCCTGCTTTATTAGCTTTTATTCCAGCAGATATGCTTCCTATAGCGGCTCCCACTCCAGTACCTACAGCTCCTCCTACACCAGGAATTACAGAACCTACTTGAGAACCTGTAGAAGCCCCTGATAAAGCTCCTTTTCCTGCTGATAGTGCTACATCAAATTCACCTGCCATTATTTAATCTTTTTATATTGAACAAACGATTCTATGACCCTAAAATCTTCTGCTAAATTATGAAATATTTTGTATATAAGCAAACGAGATTGTATTCTTTCTCTGTTTACTGATACTCCAGAGTCTTTTCTGGGTATAAATTGCTCCCACCCATCGTAATCTTTTAAATACAATGGACCCTTGCTTGCTTGGTCTAATTTGCACAGCACATTATAATCTTCGTCTAAGAACTCTACTTTAGTAGGCTTATTGTCGCTATCTATTTGAATCTTAATAAACTCCATCTCAGCCCCTCTTCCAGGAGTCGTGTTTTGAGTCAAGAACATTTCTATGTTAGATCCGTTTATAACAAACCCTTTATCTAGTTCAAACGTTTTTAAATCTCTACTCCCCAATAATTTATCTCCTAACTGAATGTATTTATCAAATCGATAAGAGAACACACCTTGCCATCTGTCTTTGTTTTGAGCGAAAGTGAAAGTGTTAGTTCCTATTGTTGAATTAAGCTGTAACCAGTATTCGTTATAGATACTATTATAAAAACCTGTAACCCTTCTGTCATACCCTGTGTTTAATGCTTTTAAATGAGGGCTTATCACATCAAAGTATCCCTGATGTTTAACTATGTCTTTAATTTGGTTCTCATACAGTCTATATACGGACTCTTTATTAGGTAAGTATATTCCCGGCACTTTTATCATTCCTGACTCTGTAGCGATCTCTATACTACCTTCAGCTGCCCCTCTCCACATCTCGTCACTTAATCCTACTTCGTGTGATAACCAATATTCTCCACTAATAAAAGAATCTGTAGCAAGAGTTGTTAAGTCTGTTCCGTTTAAGTTTGATAAGATAGCTTTCTTAGTAAGAAGTAAACATATACCTGAGTCACATACAGCATATAGATTCTCTCCCTTACCTCCTGAAATTGCATCCCAAGCAAGTTTTATCTCTCCATTATCATCTGTTATATCAAACTGATTTAAAGATAAAAATGACTTTAAGCCAGGCGAATCTTGCTGGTTTATAGCTCTTGATAAACTCCATACTATAGCTGTACAGAATTTATTTTTCTCTTCAAACCCAAAGTCAGGCTTGCTGAAAAACTCAATAGGGCCTTTTACAGCGTAGTCTAGATTTATATTTTGTTTAAATCTTATCCCCCCGTAATTCCATAATGTCCATTCCTCTGGATAATCTTCAAAGTATCCTGAGAACAAGTTATTATCTTCTGCTATTGCAGCTGGATCTGCAGAAGGAAAGCTAGAATCATCCCATTTATTTGGCCTCATTACATAGTTCATTAAAGGGAAGAACTGATCAAAAGTATCTTCATTATGAGCGAACTGTATTGATGACCTGCTTTCGCAAGTGAACATTACAGCTAACTGCCTTAAATAACCTAGCCTAGCCTCTGTGCTGTTTTGTATCTTATTAGCTCCTGTAGTATCCTCTATTATATAGTGTCTTGGGTTTAGTTCGTATTTTCTATAAGGGAAACCAATATCAAATCTGAATTGATCACCTTCTTTATTTTTATTAGGAACATTAGCATCGATAGGTGAGAATATAGCTTCTCCTATTGAGCTATCCCCTCCAAAAACTAATAAAGGTCTTCTATTATCATATTTCACAATAATTTGCAAACCTGCAGTAGGTGTGTTTCCCGCAACATCGAATACTATTGAAAAGTCGCTGTCACCAATATTAGTGTGAGTATACAACCCTACAACCTCTACCCCTCCAGTAGCTAAGTAAAAACCATTAGCTAATATATCAGCTTCTATTAATGCTATTTGTGGAGCTGTTAAAAACGTTACATCCATCCAAGGGCTATCAATACCTCCTAAATCTCTAACGTATACAAATACTTCCTCCGCAGCTAGTGTACCTCCTGAAGATAAGTCAGGAATACAATCCTGCCATCTTTCATCTACTAGTTCAAGTGATTGTCCGGAGATTCCGCTTGCTAAACCTATTATACTATCTATTTTTTGATAATGGCCCGTAGAGCTATAGTTGTCAATGTTTTGGTCTATAATAGTTTTTCCTGTCTGGATTATGTTTACGATATACATTGGCTCAGACCAATCTTTCATTCCCGCATCCTCAAAATCATTACTACCAGCACCTCCTGTTGTGCCGTGACTATAAACATTTCCTCCTCCTAATATTAATTCGTAATGAGTACCCCTATCGTTTGTTATTACATTTATTCCATTGAAATCAAAAGGTATTTCCGTATTGCCTCCTGCAGGTCCCGTAAAAGGTCCTTGACCTGCAACGTCAGAGTTTCTCCATCTATTGAAAGCGGTAAACCCATTTATACCATCAGATATTCCAGCCCCAGGGTTTATTACCCCTATATCATGTAATATTCTAGCATAAGTCATTAAGTCAATTTGCTTATCCCCGTTTATGCTTATATCCTCATCATAACCATAAACTTCAGAAAAGAATCCTAAAGGAGATATTAATTGAACGCTATATTCTGAAGGATTTGATTGAATATCATTAATCAAGTCAGCTCCAATGAAACCTGATTCTATATCTGGAGAATAAAACCACATTTTCTTTAATTCTTTCGAAGCTAGAGAACTCGTTCCAACTCCCTCTACCATAGAATACATACCTAAACCTTGACACACAACCCTTCCTGCAGGCTTACTTCTTCCTATTGAGAATGCTTTAGCCCACGGGGGCACATTGTCTACTCCTGCTATAGCCACTCCTTTAGTGAAGTAGTCAGGTGAAAATCCAGATGGAGAATAATCTACACTTCCTGAGCCTGGGTCAACTGTCCAATTTACTCTATAATTATGACCTGATACATCGTTTGAACTATTCGTAGGAGTAAAAGGCCTGTAGCCTACTTCTGAAGCTTGTATAACCGAACCTAACCCGTCTAACGTGGAATCGTCAGTACAAGGTCCAGAAGTAGCGTTAACTGAAGTTTTTAACTTATTAGCTACTAACGGGTCTTCATCTCCTATTCCGCTTTTGTCGTTCATTATGTTTATAAACGGACAGTTACCATCCTTTGACACTGGATCATGTAAGTCAAAAGCCTCAAATGTTTTCCCTACCACCAAATCAGAATCAACGTTAGCTGCTGAAGGTAATGTTGATGTTGACCACCTAACTGAGTTAATAGATGTTAAAGGATCTCTTCTGTTTGGTATTTGAAAATTTCTTAACGAAGGTTCGTCAATAGCGAAACCTCTACCTCCATTACCATCAAAGAATGTAGGAGCAAAACTAAATGTCTCTCCACTAGTATAATTTCTTTTATATGTATGTTTTACAGGGTTGCTATGTCCGTCTTTTCCTATGTGTTCTAATATTGGAAATATCTTCTCCCCATTTAATTCTGTAAAAGTTACTCCGTCGGTATTCTTACTTTCTCTCTCAATATTCATTAATACCAGCCTCTTATCGTGATATCTTATAGCTTTCGCTTTTGAAATTGCTGATATATCATTTAAGTCTTCATCATCTGATAAAACATCTAGTACATTTGATTGAGAAGGATCTATAAACTCTCTTATTGATATCTCTCCTTCTGATATCTCAAGCTTAGCTACTATCTCTGCTGTAGGGACAAAATCTACTCCTGAGTTAGTGTTATATGACAGTCTCTTTATTTCAATGAAGTCATAGTTGAAAATATTAGTTACTCTAAACTTTATTTTTATACCATAACTTGTTTGTGAGTTTATGTTTGAATTATCTCCGAAAGTCTTTACATTAGGATATTGAGAGCTTTCAGAATTTACAGATCTTAATACTGGTATAGGAGGTGTTGAAGGCCCGAAGTTAGTTCTGTCACCCTTGCTACTTACGTATCTTAATGCATATTGGTATTGCCCAACTGGAAGTCCTGCTCCCCCGCCTACTGATTCTAGCCCTGTGAAAATAGGAATGTCTAATGGAGCATCTAAATTTATTGTGTACAGATCTATATTAAAGTCAGCGAAATACTTAGGTGTTAATGGATTTGAATTATCCACCATATCTTGTATGTCAAATATTAATGGAGGGGTATTATTATCTGTTATAAATACTTCCCCGCCTAAACAGTTATCGTTTTTATCCATTTGAACAGGGAATTCAAAAAGAAAAGGTAAATCTGGAGACTCAGCAACTAATACACCATCTATGGTTATCTTAGGGTCTGCGGTATTTGTTTCGTCAACCCATATTTCAAATAACTGGTCTTTTACACTTATCGAACCTAAGCAATACCAAACTCCAGCACCTGAATTAGAATGCAACTCTTCTTCACCTTTAATTTTTTCAAAAGACATGTTATTGCCTCTTGTAGAAGTTATTCTACCGTTCTTACCTTCTAGGTATTCTCCATCATCTCCTGAGCCAGAAATCTCTCTCTCAGTATTATGGTTAACACCTTTCCAATTACTTTTTATGTCTTTTGGATGCCCTTCACTCATGATTTAAGCTGTTTAGTAATTCATTCTAGCCATGTACTCCTTGTAGGCTTGTCTGATTTTCTTATCAGTATGCTTAGCTCTTTGTTCTGCTTTAGCCCATGACCCATCGTAGTCCTTGTTCATTCTGGTATCTACACTGTTTTTTAGATACGTAAGTTTATTCATTTTAGCAGGATCTATTTCTTGAGCTATCGAAGCTTCTAGCCCTGCTGATGTTACGTAATCTTTTACAGCTTGCCTGAAGAATTGAGGTATCACAGGTGTACTATCTATATCTCCTCCGATTCCATTATAAAATATCATCACCTTCTCAAACTTCCTGCATGACTCGCTAAGCATTATTAATCCGTTTTGTATACCAAAGTAATACAACTGACTACTACTACCTAAATTAACCTCATTTCTAGCTTGTGGGCTTGCGTTTCTATTTCTATAGAACGGGTCCCCATTATTATCCCATTTATCTCTAGCTAAATACCCGTTACCTCCAGTCCAATAATTCTGCTTATACCAAACAGTAGGTGTGTTTGACCCTACATTACATTTTGTTCCGTTAAATAAGAATAATTGCTTTAGATTAAAAGCTCCTTTAGGCATGTCTACTCTTAGGTCATTAGGTATAATTAGCTCCTCGTTTTTTTCATCAAAGAATGTATCAAACGATAATTCCTGTAATGCTTGTCTTACTTGAGATATATACCAACCTCTAGTGTTTATTTTAAACCCAGAATCATTAGTTATTTTTAATACGTCTGCTAAAATCTCATTAACAGACACGAAGCTATGTGGAGAGAAATTCATTATTTATTGTTTGGAGTATCTTCTGATAATTCATTAACACTTACTAATTTACTTGTTGGAACACCTTTACCTGATGTTTCATCGGCCCCGTCATTAACTCTTTCTTGAGGTAACATTAACGTGAACCTACCTAAATCAAGAACTTGTCTTTTTAAGATTATAAGTGTTTCGTCTGGAAAGTCAAGTTCGGCATCCATATCTATTGTCGTTAAAGGGTCAAAAGTATTGTAAATACCTATCTCAACATGCTTAACCTCTACACACTCTATCCCTAAGAAATAAAGGTGTGATCCAACTCTGTAAAAATATGGCTGAGTCGGACTAGGAGTTTCGTCGCTAGTATAATAAAGCCTTTGTGATGTAGAAGGTGTAGTTCTAGTAAATGTCTGCTTAGTAAAAGGAGGTGGGCAACTAGGCTTGTCGTCTTCTATGTAATATGAGATATACTCTATACCGCCATCTTTATTATAGTCGTAAATGCTTTTCGGTAATATAATGTATTTCCTGTTGTTTACCTGGTCAGGATTGCTTACGCTAGCATATGTCAATACAGGTATCTTAGAGAATGTATGTAAGAACGCTCCAGAGTCTCTTTTAGCTATGTGCTGAGATCTAATTCTATTCCCGACCATAAGCACCCAATACGCTATTTGAGAGCGTTGAACTATCTTATCATCAAACACTTGTTTTAAGTCTTTTGCTATATCATCTACAATATGTCTTAGTATAGTTCCCATGTTACATCATTAGTTTTGCTAAAGTAGCTACCTCGGCTCCTGAAACGCTAAATAAATTTGTTTTATCCCCTTGCTTGAAAGATATGTAATTTAAAACCTTATTCACAATTAAAGTGACTAAAGTTTCAGGAAATTCAATATTATCTCCTATTGAACTAACGTCTGCTGGGTATCTTAAATATGTAATTCCAACAAACTCAGTAGGAATATTAGGTCTTATCTCTATTTCTCCAGAAGTCGTGTAAGTTGACGAACTGTAATCTCCATAGTTTAGATAAGCATATTCCGTGAAAGAAGTAGTTACTATGTTGTTTCCCGCCTCGAAAATATTGTTTTTATTCTCATTCCACTCTTCAATGGTTAGTCTCCTAGCTGAGAAGTCGCTTGAAATGTATGAAACTCCAGTTTCTAAAGTAGATGTGTCAGGATTAACTCCTGCTGTAGGGATTGACAATAATGGGTGTACGGTAGGCTTAGGTTTAATACCTAATATAGTCCATACGTTAACTACAGATGGATCGATACGAACCCTAGAGAACGTGCTAGTTGTCCATATTTTAGTTTGAATCAACTCCTTTAAATTCTCTTCAGATAGTTTCTTATCGGCAAAAGCCTTATTGAAAACAGCCACAACCCAATCTTTAGTTAGGTTAATGGCTGGTTTAAAGTCCTGGTCGAACAGATATCTGTCAGATCCCTCTGCGTCAAGAATGGAAGTTACCCTATCTACAATAGTCTGAACAGGTATCATATTTTATTATTTTTTAATTAATTTAATTCAGCGATATCCTTTTTAATCATCAACATCTCCTTCACCATATTCTCACTTGTCTTCTTCTCTTGAAGGTCAGCGTCTTCAGATAACTTATTCGCTAATGCAATTCTCATCTCATTAGCGTCTTCAGTCATTTCAATACCATGTTGCTTACACATATTGACTATAGCAAATCTGTCTTGAGCTTTTAGCCCTGACATTAAAGAAGCCATTTTAGAAGCTTTCTTGCTGCTCACAGACATAATGTGTCCTTCTCCTCCACTAGCATAAAATACTACACCATATAAAGAGTGGTCTTTTAACCATTCTGCCTCTTTTTTGCTTTTACAGTTATATACGCAAGAATGCTCTGTTTCTTTATATTTTCCGACTCCAGTAGTTTTAGTTCCTACATGTTCGAACATTATATTGTTTTTAAAAGGTGTTCTAACAGCTCTTCCTTGTCTTTTATCATCTACTATAACGTAGTTTGATTTGTAAGCGTAGAACCTAACTATTTTATCACCTTCTAATATATCTTCCGGATCTATAGAGTCAGGATTTAGGTATCCAGATGAATCAGCTTCATCGTAAGAGTTCTTATTCCCGTTTAATCCTTTTAGAGCTTCTATTAACTCTTGGTTTCCTGTAGAACTTGGGTTACCCCTTTTTTCTATTTCATCCATTTTAGCAGACATATCTTCCATTTTTGAAAGCATATCATTCTGCTGTTTAATACTTAATCCTTCTTCTTTGTTTTTATCTTCGCGTTCTGGATTATCTGATTTTGTAAGTGCCATGTTTTGTCTGTTTTCTGTTTAAATTAAAAATAGGTCGGAGATTTACAGCCTCCGACCTATATATATTATTCTTATTGTACGTCAAGAATGAACCCTCCTTGAGGATTGTTATACTCTTGGCTTAACTGTCCTCGTACCCAGAAATCTTCGAAATCCTCACGAGTACCTGATTTGCCCATTGCTAAAGTTCCTCCCATTTCAAACTGAGGAATACCTTTCATCTTTACTGGAGAGATTGCCTCTTGATCCAAGATGAAGATTTTTCTTTGCCAATCAGCAGGGAAACATGATCTTTCTCTGAATAATTCACAAGGAACTAATACAAAGTTTTGACCTCCTAACTCAATCTTATTTAAGTTAAGATCAGCGATATGATCGTTCGGAGCATATCTTAAACCTGGTTGCTTGTAGATATTTGAAAATTCATTTAACATCTCACTAGTAGCGTAAATAAATCTCGTTCCACCTTCTGCTTTAAAGTCCGTTTGGAAAGCTAAAGCCTCAAAAGCACTTTGTAATCCTGCAACTGTTGGATTAGCCGTAGCTGAACCTGCTGCAAGCATAGTTGGATTAATACCTCCCATTGACTTAGCGATGTTACCACCAGCGATAGTGTATTCACCTCTTTGCCCATTCCAATAAGAGTTAAACATATCAATTCTTAATTGCTTAACCTTCTCATCCATGTCTAACTGCAAATAGTTAGTAGTACCTTGATTCTTGTACTTTTGCAATTCAACACGACCCCATCTTTGTGCTCTTAAAAAGAACTGGATGTAGTTGTAACGAGTGATTGTCTCCATTCTACTATAGTTAGAGAAGCTATCCATAGCATCAGCTCTGATAGTTGCTTCAACAGCAAACTCATCTCCTACTACTACTGCTGGTAAACCTGCATTAGCTAAAGAGTTCACAGTAACGTTGTTACCAGTGATATCAACAATAACAGCATGCGTGTTATCAGGATAAACGATTACTAAATCAATAGATAACTTATCTACAGTTGCAGCAGTCATCGCGATCACTTGGGTTTGGTGAGCTCCAACTACAGCCGCTTGTAAAGCAACAATAGCATTAGAAACCACTACTGATCTTCCAAATGTTTTCTCTAAATATTCGAATTCATCCAATCCGTATTCTTTAAACGGTTTAGAATATAACAACTTCATTGAATTGTATTTCGCTGGAGCTGCGTCAAAAATAATTTTTCTAATCGCCTTTGCAATTAAAATCTCCTCATTAGGACTATATTCGGATTCAACTCCGTATTGTGACGCTTGAGGATTTGTTTCGTTTGACCCGAAAGGTAAGTTACCTAATCCGGGAGTGTAAGTAGTATTACTCATGATTTATCTTTTATTTGTTTTGTTTTAAATTTAATTATTAAATCATGTGTATCGTTTTCCTTTTTAAAAAGTATTCTTTTTATTAAATCTACTTTCTAATGCCTCTATCCCTTGTTGAATAGTGGACTTTGTTTCTGCTTTCGCTGTCGAAGATCCTCCTTGCGTCGTGTCCGGAGTACTTGGTGTTCTGTCTAAAATGTCCTGTGTAGCTATATTTTGAGCTCGGACTTCGTATAGTTTTTGATATTTCTCAATTAGGTCATTACCATCTTGGGCCAATATAAATCTATGCGCTGCGTCCTGTTTAAGCGAACCATCCTTTTCATAGAATAAGCTCATTATTTCGTTATTTCGGATTTTAGATTCAATACTTTTTACATAAGGGTCACTAAGTCCTTTCATTTGATTTGAAAGATTACCTATAGTGCTTCCTATAGACTTATCGATAAAGATTCTGGAGTCAGATTGTTTCTGAGCCACTCCTGATTGATAAGTCGTAATTTCGTTTTGTTTAGCTTCAAACTTTCCTGAAGCATTCGTATATGCAATGTTTATTGCTTTCTTAATATTTACATCTCCGTCAACATCTCCAAACTCTTCCCAATCTTCTTTCGAAAATTCACCAGGGAAAAATGTATCGACCATATCCTTCGTGTTGTAAGATGTAACGTCTTTAGCGTAATCAACACCATCGTTTGTTACGTGGTTTTTCCAGTCTTTATCCCCATTGAAAAATGCCGTCATAGCATTGTACATTTCTTTAGGCATTTGTTGGAAGATCTGATTATTACCTTCTACCTGATTAGTTAGCTCTGTTACCTGCGTAGCATAAGTAGCATGCTCGTCTAAAACAGCTCTTAAAGCTTCTGGAGATTCATATCCAGAATCAGTTATAAACTTAGTTACATCTTCTGTGTATTCAGTTTTGTCTTTAGGGTTTTTAACTCCTAGGTCTAAAGCTCCTCCCTCAAACATTGCAGATTCAATCTTTAATGTCTCAACTGACTTAGCTTCTTCTCCGGTAGTTACTCCGTCCGTAGTTACTGCAGTAGTAGTAGCTTCTGTAGGTGTAGTAGCTGGTGGCTCTCCGGTAGTTGCTGCTGGAGTAGCTGGCTCTGCGCTAGCAGGTGCCGCCTGTCCTAAGTCAGCATTTATATCTTTAGTAGTAGCAGGCTCCGTTGAGGCTGGTGCCGCAGGTGGAGTGTCTGTTATGTTTAGTTCTCTTCTTATTTCTTCTGTCGCTGCTTTGCCTCCGCCAAAATTTTCTAGCGCGGCTAATGCCCCCTCAAGCTTCGGTGTGCTCGTAGAGGTTTCTTCTGTATTTCTGTACGTTCTGTCTTTATATATCATCTTAAACTATTGATAGTTTCTACAAATGTAAAACTTTTTTATTAAAAATTAACGCTTTTTGCGTTTTCTTTTTCGATATCAACAACTCCTTGAGTCTCTATTTTATTCAAGTCGTGCTGGTTCTCTTCTAGTTTCTGAGCTCTATCAAATAACCTAACCTGCGCGTCTCTTGCTTGCTGTTCTTGCATAAATTGTTCTTCTGAAGCCTGAACCTGCTGAGCCTGTTGCTCTTGAGCTTTAGCCTCTCTCCTTTGCTTCTCTTGTCTTTCTCCCATTTTCTTTCTCATCTCAAAAGTAACTTCCTCTGGAGTTGACCTATCATATAGATTAGCGTAAGTTGCTTGGTCTATTAATTGAAGCTCCAAGAATAATCCTAACATTTGATTAGCTTGAGAATTAAGGATAGAATCAACATTCTCTCTTTTTATAAACGTTCTGAAATCTTCATTACGCATATCTTCAGCTAATTTTAATATCTCTAACCCATCATCTCCAACAGCTATTGCTAGCTCTCTTTCGTTGTCAATATAGAATCTTTTACCTACCGTAGCTGTATGTTGATACATTTGTAGGAATACGTCTGCTAAAGCACTGTAGAATGGCTCTTGCATTAATGATCCTCTCTGTATCATTAACTGAGTTACTCCAACTAACTGGTCAGAGCCTGTTGATTCCCCACTTAACCCTTCGTTTATACCTGTAGTGCTCTTAAGCATAGTTTCCATTATAGGAACTATCTCGAACATTTTATACGTATTAGTCGAAGGACTAGCATCGTACTGACCTATAGAATTAGGTATCCCCTTCCCTTTAGTATGGAGAGTAATCATATCCCCTTGGTTAATAGCGGATCTTATTTCTTCAATATCTTGAGAGCCTATAGTAGACTCATCTATAACTGGACCTGAACCTCCAGCATTATTTAATTGCGATTCAGCTACTGATAATACTCTGTTTATTAATCTTTGAGGATTGATAGCATCATCTACAGGAGAAAACACCTCTCCATCTACATACCCCCAAGTAGAGCACTTGAAAGGAAACTTAACATTAGATATGTCAAGCATGTTTGTCTCTTGGTAATCATCTAATCCAAAATCAAGTAATACATCACTATACTTATGGTCTGACTCTTTCTTTTGAGCTTCTGTAGCAATAGATTCCCCCGGAATAAATACAGCATATCTCAATACGTCAACATACATATTTCTAGTCTTCTTACCTTTGAATAATCTTTTATTTTTAGGTGACTTAGGCGGCTCTATTAAATCTTCATCAGTATATCTAGGCTCATCTTCTCCTGGATTAATGAAGTTAATCTTAGTTAATAGTTCGTACCCGTTTTCATCCAGTACGTATCCGTATTTGTATTTTTCTGAATCTCTCCAATACGTAGTTACAACAGGAACTCTTGATTGATTCCATGTTCTTCCAGTACTAGTAGAATGCATTACTCCTTCTGAGTTTTCAGAAACATAATTCTCTATATATTCTCTTTGTGCTTGAGGTATGTTTTCCCACTTCTCGAAAATCAAAGCTGGATCCATAGGCTCTTGAGTTCCCATGAAAGAAGCATCTGTTAAATCCTTTTCTCTAGCATCTCTGTCCCAGAAGAATTCATCAGACTCAGTTACTCTATATCTTTGGTGTCCTCCATGCTGATAAGCTTTGCTGACTCCAAGACCTGATAAGGCAAGATTCTCAGCTACTCTTACTTGTTGTCCTTCGAAGTTGTTTAGCTCTGCTACATACCTAAGAAGCCTGTTTAACATAATAGTATACTGATCAACATATAGGTTGTCAAATATAGCTGTTGTCTCCGCTTCATTTTCACCTATTGAAGGATCCCCTTCTCTAATAGCGTTACCTACTGTTTCGAATTCGTTTACAACATGTGTTTTAAATATTTGCTCAGCCAAAGCTTCTTCTCTTCGGTTTATAGCCATCTTCGAGACACTCCTAGCTGTAGCATTTATTTTTAACCTTATAGCATTACCTCTATACTGCTCAACCATTGGCCTTACAATATTATGTATTACTTTAATTCTGTTTCGTTGTTCTCCTGTTGAATCCTTTAAAAAAGCTTCTACATCTTCTTTTTCAAACCATTGATCTCCTTTGTAAAATCTTTTATTTATTAATGTCTTTTCTATCCATGACTGGTGACGATAATCATTCCCGGTTCCCCAAGCCCATTTTGCATACTCTAAATGGTAATCCTCATTAGTATCTTTATTAGGATACTTTGTTTTATCTAATCTATTAGGCTTACCTGTTTTGGTTGATGATGGATGTTGTAACATATATTAATAAGTTATTGAGTCGTGAAATTCGTCTATTAAATCATTGAAGTCGGATTCTTCTTTCTCTTGTTCTTTTTCGGATACAGCATAAGAACCTTCTACCTGAGAAAGTAATGACCCTATGTTTTTTGAAATGGTAGCTCCCGCCTCTATAAATGCTTTCTTCTTAGTCCAGTCAACTCCATCTTTACCCACGAAGTATGAATCGTCAGAAGCGTCTATGTCAGTTATTTCCCGCCAGTTATTTAATGTGTTCTCCATCATTCTTTTAGCCATTACTCTTGGGCCTATTTTAAATGATCTCATTCTACCTATAGCAATCTTTACCTTTTCAGGCATCTTTCCTGACATGTACTGTTCCTGAGTTCTTACATCAGGCTTTTTAAATGCTTCGAATAGAGCAGCTTTAACTCTTTCTTTATCGTTTGATAAGTTCATGAAAGGACTTGCCTCACAAGCAAAATACCATACAAATAACAACTCAGTAGAGTTGATATCTTTAAATTCTCGTATCTTCTTAAACTCAGGATAGTCAGCCGTTAGCCCCCGTGAGCTTTTAGGGAAGAAAATAGAATACTTCTTTTTAATCTCGCTTTTAAGGTCTTCATTTACCTTTTCGAGACTTCTAACCCTTCCTTCAAGAAGTTTTATCTTCTCAGCATCAGGCATTGAACCCTCTTCTTCTTTATCGAAATCTTCTGGCATATTAAAAATTTATTCTCTTCTTTACGTACTTCCTAGTTAAATTACCGTTAGCATCGCGAGTTAATTTGTACTGTTGTTTATACTTTTGAGCTTCAGAAGTTAACTCTGTAGGCTCGAAGTGTTCGTAGCACAAGCTACAAATATACGCAAAAACTATTGCAAATAACACATCATCATGATGCTTTCTTTTATCATCTACGCCCCAAGTTTCATTTCCTGCCGTTGTAATAGTACACGTAAATGTCCTTAACTGCTCAAAAATTACAGGTAAATAGAAGTTATCACCATACGAAATTAATAGTTCAAATAACTTGTTTATTATGAATTTATTTCTATTACCCTTATTATCAATCCCTATTTCATGCCCTCCTCCAGATATCATGTGGGGTAGTTCTGTTTTATAAACTAAACTATTAAACATTCCTTTCATCTCCTGGTAATCAACATAAGCAGTCCCTACGTTTGACTCTATAAGCTCTTTTACGCCTACTTTTTTAGGTCCGGTTCTATTTATGTCGTAATATAGCTTAAGTAGCATACACTGTAGGAACGTGTACTTGTGATTACTATCTCTATAGTTAACTACTGCAGATATTGTTTTGTAATGATTATCAAATATAGCAGTAGACATATTAGAGTAACCATTATCAGACATTATAGGATCCGTTCCAGCGTAATACCTATTTATCCAATTTCTTTTTGGAGGCAAGAACATTGTTGTTGAAGCTCTTGGGTCCCCATCGTTTGTAGGTATAAAGTTAGCTCCTGTTATCTTAAATGGAACATCACTATTTTCATCTGCAGGTTGGCTCTCATCAAATATTGGCTCAAAGTAACCTACTATAGGTTTAGCTTTTGCTGATAGCTTTCTAATCTTCTCTAAATTCTTATTTATCCAATCGATACCTACTAGAGTTTTATTAGATGTCAAGAACATGTCTTCTAACACAGAAGGATAATGCTGTCTGAACTGAACCATCTTAGCTTCCCTTTCAGGGCCTTCTACTGAGTAAGCTTTAAATTCATTGTCATAGAATTCCTGAGTTATACCTGGTCTACATGTCCAGTCAAAGAACATAGGTATAATACCGTTAGTAAACTCTCTCTTTCTCCATTTATCTAAACATGTGTTAAACTCCTCTTCGTAAGCCCTACCGCCTTTATCCATTTCTCCACCTGTACCCCAAATTATAATCTGACGTTTATGTTCCATCCTTAATGTCTCTGGGTTTTGCCAGAAAAACGTAGGACGAGCTTCTTTCATCATAGCTCCAAGTATACCTATATATCCAGCTTCATCGATCATAGATAATTGCGGGGAACCACCATTGATAGCTGATTTAGTTGGAGCTACTACGCTTAGCTTGGAGTTGATACCTTTACTCTCTCCCTTTTTAGCGTTCTTCTTTCCTAGTCTAAGGAAGTTATCTCTATCGTTTAATACTTGAGGTCGCATCCAGTTAGGTAACTGTGCTAGAGGGTACTTTATCTTATCATCAAAGATCTCAATACCCTTCTCCTTATCTAGTGTTACGAATTTAAGGAAGAAGTTCTTAGTAAATACAATCTTCTTTAAAGCTATCCCCCCGTAAGTAGATGTTGCCGCAATTTGACGACCTTTACCTACCATTACAGAATACCCGCAATCAGCCATAAAGCAAATGACCTTGTGGACAGGTTTGGATAAGTATTTCATGTTTCCAGACTTCATATCACCCTCTTTAAGGTATAAGTATTTGTCCATGAAGTATAATGTGTTCTCTTTACATCTTCTCAGCTCTTCAAAGCAATAATCTTTCTTCTCGTGAAGCTCCGTGTAATCAGTTTCACTACCATTCTCTGAAAGCCAGTCTTCTGACTGTTGGCAATACATTTGAAATGGCTTATAGGTGATCATTGTTTGAAACCCATCTAGCAATGAATCTATCCAAGCTACGAATTCCTTTTTGTGATTTATCCTATCTGTAGGCATCCAGTCATCTATAGATATCTCTTTCCCGCCTCTATATTTAAAAACTGATGACTGAGCAAACTTATCGTAAGCTTCGTGGTTTAATATTTCAAAGTCTTTATCAGCAAATACAGAACCGTCTTCTACTATGTCGATGTATTTGTCAGCAGCTATCTGTTCAAGTGATTTTACACTATCATCAGTCTCAATACTAACTTTAACCTTTTTCGGTGGGGTAGGAAGGACTTCTGTGTTTCGATGCTTCCTTAATAGATTCTTTTGTTCGTTGCTTAAAGGGATACCTTTTATTTGTAGGTCTTCTAAAAAATCTAAATGATTCTCCCTAACTATCTTAAGCCTTATTCTTCCTTCTTTAGTTTCGTCTGACATCTGTTTATAATAAAAAATTCTGATTTCTAACTACAAAAGTAAGATTTTTTTAGTTATGATTCTAAAAAGCAGTATCTTTACGGCTTAACTAATTAATTAATTAAATTAAAAATTTTTAAATCATGAGTGGAATTTTAAAACCAATGGTTCACACAACCAATACTATCAAAGGGGTCGCTGAGCCTGTAGGAGTAGATCATATTGTAACAGTAACTTCTGGAGATGCAGTTGCTACAGGAGCCGGAGGTTCTGACGAGCATTACATTGAATTTGTAGTTAACGCTGCAGGAGGTCAAACTTCTAAAGCTGTTAAGTGGAGATACTCTGATGCTGGAGATAGAGATACTGACTATGCAGCTTTGCTTGTCGTAGTTTCTGTAGCACTTTAAGATTTTATTTTTAAAGGCTAGGAGGGGTAGTTTTATAACTATCCCTCTTTTTTTTGGATATATAAAAAATTAGAATACCTTTGTGTCTTGAAATGAAGAAAACAACACTATATAGTTTTTATTGTCTTTTATCGAGTAATCGATTAGAGCTGACTATGTAGTTGTATAAAAATATTTACAATACTGAAGCTCTTAATTAATTTTAAGGGCTTTTTTTATGGGTTATCTCAGGATAGGAGCCGAGGTTGTAACCCTCTAGCTGGGGAGTTCGAGTCTCTCATAGCCCACAAAGGAAGAGTAAGCCAAGTTGGTCTACGGGTCGCGGTCTTGAAAACCGTTGAGTGTAAAAGCTGTGTGAGTTCGAGTCTCACCTCTTCCGCTAATGCCGAAGTGACGTAAAAGCGAATGGTAGAGTGCCTAGGCTTAGACCCTAGAGTTTTGAGAGTTCGAATCTCTCCTTCGGTACAAATGCTCCTCTATGCCAACTGGCAGAGCAGTCCGGTTTAAACCCGGTGTAGTCTGGGTTCGAGTCCCAGGGGGAGTACATATAGAACAGGTAGCTAAGTGATCCAAAGCAGATGGTTGCAACCCTGAAAGTCGTCGGTTTGAATCCGACCTTGTTCTCAAAGGAGGATTGACAGAGTGGTCGATTGTAGCGGGTTGCTAACTCGTAGGTGTAACAGCTTCGTAGGTTCGAATCCTACATCCTCCGCAATTTTTTTATTAAATAGTTGTTTATATCGAAATTTAATATACCTTTGTTGTTCGAAATGAAGAAAACAAACAACATACAACGACTACAGCATCTTCCGATGGATATAACGGAATGGGAATAGTTGTGTGATGAAAAATATTATATAGCTTAAAGCTCATTCTTAACTGGATGAGCTTTTTTTATGGCTAAACATAGCGTAGTGACAAAATTGGTTACGTGCCCACCTTGGAAGTGGGAGATTGTAGGTTCGAATCCTACCTATGCTACGAGGAAGGACATCGGGTTCGGATATGCAGGTGTGACTGATAGGAGAGACTATCATTATTCTCTGGTCGTCTAGGGGCAGGACACGAGGTTTTGAGCCTTGGAACGGTGGTTCGAATCCATCCCGGAGAACTAGGGCGTGTAGTTTAATTGAAAAAACAGGAGGCTACGAACTTCCAGTCGAGGGTTTGACTCCTTCCATGCTCTCTATATGGTGTCTGTAGCTTAACTGGTAAAGCTCTTGACTGTGAATCAAGATGATGTGAGTTCAAATCTCATCGTTCACCCAAAATTCTTGTTCACGTTACGTGAATGAAATAAATATGTGAACATGTTTGGATATATCAAATATTTTCACTTACCTTTGCAGTGTGTGTATCGTAGGTCCTGAACATCACGATTAGTAGGGACCACCCGATACCATTAGAGGTAGATAAAATTGCTTGAACCCTAACAAAAGCATTAACATAGTTTTCTTTCTTGCAGTGTTTTCATAGCAGGTTTTTAAAAAGGTTAAGGATTAGGGTTCTTAACCTTTTTTTTTGCTTAAAATAGTGCAAGCCAAGCAGTTCATCAGGAGCACTGCCTTAACAAAATCCAAGATACAGCTTGTAGAGTTATTTAAAACCGGGTGTCAAACGTGTTTGCGATGTCTAACCGACAACAAACGACCTGCAAGATTTAAAAGATCGGCATCTGACCTAAAAGCATTAAGAAGTTGCGTTCTTAATCACGTTAAACGTTAAGGGATGGGAAATGTTTTATTAGCTTAGTTCCAGTTATGAGGGGAACATATTCTGTTAGTGTTGTACTTGCAGGGATATAAGGTGAATAGTATCATACACCAATACTAGAAACAGCACTTAACGATAACTTTACGTAGTTAATTAGGAATTAACGATAATTATATATATGTTTGCTATCGAATTAGTAAAAACAAACATGAAAAAAGCAGAATTAGAACAATTAGTGAAAGACCAAAAAACGGTTATCACAAACCTAGAAAACGGCATTGAAGCCTTAGTAGAGGAATCGTTAGCTCTTGGAGAAGATATGAGAGGTAGACCTTTTTTACCTGAAGATATAGAAGGGTTCACTACTACTGAAATAATGAGTAAGTATAAAACTCATGTTGAGAGAGAAATCTACAGCATGGAAGATTTTCACTTATCTCGCGGGAAGGGTAACATATGGTTTATTATTACTTCTGCTAATGACAAGATCCCTGTAGAGATAAACGATATGTTTGAAGGAATAACTATTCTACGAGCATTAGGATTAAAGAAACTTACTTTTCAGACTCTTTTAGACGCTGACGAGCTTGTTACAGAGATGGCTGATGATATACGTGAGATTAGAGAGATGAGAGACGAGAGGCTAGCTAAAGAAGCTCAGGAGCCTACTAACGAAACTACTGAGAATGAGGGGTAAGCTATTAGGATTACTCATGTTTGCTGCTATATCATCTTACGGACAAACAAAGGAAGAAGTATGTGATTATATATACGCATCAGGTATAAAGCATCCGGATATAGTTTATAAGCAGGTTTTGAAAGAGACAGGACATTTAAAGTGTTACCCATGCTCCTTACAGCATAATAATTTACTTGGCTTCAGATGGAAGCATAAGCACATGGATTTTGATTCTTGGCAAGAGAGTATAGATTATTATGTAGGATGGCAAAAGAGAAGAGAGTATGATGAATCTGAAGATTACTATGTGTTCCTTAAAAGAAAATGGGGAGCTCCAGATATGGACGGGTACTGCAGAACACTAAAGCAGGTTAGAATATAGTTCTTAATTCAAATAATAAAGAAAGCTAGTATGCACACCGTTGTTATCTCCATCTTCTTTCATAACGAGGATATCGAAGTTATCTCCGAGCATAAAAACTATAGGTATTAAATCAATAAACATAATTATGGCAAAGAAAAATTATAAATACAAAGGTAAGGAAGTATTGCTTGAAAAAGCATTCAAAGGTAAAGATTTTGTTTTAGTATCTTTTTCCGGCAATGGGAAAGGGATGTTTAAAATACCTTCAAAATAATAAATTGTATATTTATAAAAACCATAAAATGGAAAGAGTAAGCAAATACGCACAGTACAACGACTTAATCAAGGTATGGTGTGAAGAGTGCGGCTATGTATCATTGACAATAGCGAATAAGCTATCGATACATACAACTAATGGAGAAAAAAGGTATGCTACTGGAGCTATTAGGAACTATATTGATAAATACCTACGAGAAAATCATAGTGATAAATTAGAAGAGGCAAAACGACATATAAAATCTGACACAAGCATAAAAATAGAGACTGAGACTGAAACAAATCAGTATCCAGACAATACACCAGGGAAATTACCTTCAGCATGGAGTTTTGAATTAAGCAGGTACTTAACAATACAAGAATTCTGTACTCAATATGGATTAAACCCTGATTCAGTTAAATCATCAAAGCTAGTTACCCACAATGCAGGGCATATGACTTACAACATTGCTTTTGATGGTAATGAGACTTCGGATGCTTTTGATTATATAGGTGAAATGGAGAAAGCACTAGAATCAACACCTGTTTACAAGCCTAAAAAAAGAAAGCTAGGTAAACAAGGTGTTATATCTATCGCTGATCTTCATTTCGGAGCTTACATCGTTGGGTTAAAGGAGACTCCAGACTTCTCCCCCGCTATATTAGTAAATATGCTTAGGAGATCCGCTATGAAAGTTAATAAGTTCGGATATGAAGTAGTCCATGTACACCTTTTAGGAGACTTAATAGAGAGTTTTACGGGCTTAAACCACATAAACGTATGGAAGAACCTTGAATACGGACATCATGGCGTAGGAGTCATTAAAATGTTTGTTAAGATGTTTAAAGAGAATTTCCTTGATTTAATACCTAATCTTGGAGAAATAAAGGTAATTGCGGGAAATCACGATAGAGTTACATCTAATAGTAAGGAAGATACCGAAGGTGGAGTTGCAGAATTGATTGGATGGGGATTAGAGCTATTAGGTTATTCAGTAGAGTTCTCTCCTTCGATAATAACTCACGTAGTAGAAGATACGTGCTACATACTTAATCACGGACATAATTATATAACTAAAAAACTAAGCACCCAAGAGATATGCTGGAAATATGGTGAGAAAGGGTTATTTAACTTTGTTTGTGAAGGCCATTTGCATTCAAGGATACAAAAGCTTAATGCAACACAATTAAAGAGCTTTAATATGATCACAGATGACAATATTGATGTTCGTAGACAAGTTTTTTGCTCTTTATTTACAGGTAACTCTTACAGTGAATACGGGGGTTGGAGTACTAAAGCAGGGTTCACTATTACAGAGTCAAATGGAAATAAAGGTGTCAATGTCTTTGATTTCTCATTTTAATACGTATATTTGGTCATTATTAACGATAACTTAACGACACACACATGAAAAAGTACACATCATTTATCCTGTTTTTACTGGATACTCCTAAGAATTTAACATCAATCATTTTAGTATGGGCCGTGTGCCTAGGAGGTATAGTGGTATGCCATCAAGATAGAGAAACATTTGATCCCGGCTTTTTTGAAGGGACAATTACTTTCTTGGTTCTGATCATGATTCTTATATGGTATAGAGCTTACGTTATCTATAAAGTTAACTCATAATGGTTATTTTAACTATTGCGTTAATATTGGTAGCAGCTATCAGTAACGCACTTATGGATTTATCTTCTGAAGGTAGATTGTATTCTAAGAACGTCAACTTATACAGGTGGTTAAACAAAGAATTGTCTTGGAGGTTTAAATATGAGAAGCATGATCCAAGATGGGGAGAGAAGTTTCCTGGTTCAACTACTATATTTGTTTTCCTTACTGATGGATGGCATTTATTCCAGTTTATATTTCACACCTGTTGGCAAACTGCAATAGCTATTCAATTTGAAAGATGGTTTATATCCTTTGTTGTTATTAAGGTTGTATTCGGTGTATTGTTTCAGATAATATACTCAAGAATTAAAAATAGATC
>SPKZ01001012.1_pt1 | contig 35202 bp, 66 predicted proteins | sample 2456571 | NCBI WGS metagenome assembly SPKZ01 (sample SAMN11192286, study PRJNA482655) | marine metagenome | biome: ENVO:00000447; feature: ENVO:00000244|ENVO:00000211|ENVO:00000569|ENVO:00002023; material: ENVO:00002151; isolation source: ocean water from marine abyssalpelagic zone ...
CTTAGACTTTGGTAGTGCAGAATCAGACCCTGATAAAATAAATTCGATTCATGTATTTAATAATAAAATATATATCGCCGGTTCAGAGACAATGGAAGAAAACCAGAATTTAGGTTTAGGTGGGTTTCCATTTCAAAGAACAGGTTTCTTTTTAGACAAAGGTGTATTTGCTCCTTTCTCAATGGTGTCATCTAACAACACATTTATGTGGATAGGTGGTGGTGAGAATGAAAGCCCTGCTATATGGGCCTTAGCAGGTAACGCAGCTAAAAAGGTTTCGACTACTGCTATTGATTCAGCCTTACAAGACTTTACACAGGCAGAAATTGAAGCGGCCTTTGCTTATTCATATGCTCAAAACGGCGCTTACTTTGTAGGTTTTTCATTGCCGACTAGAACATTTGAATACAACACTGTCACCGGTAAGTGGAACGAAAGAAAGTCACAGATTATAAACAGTAAAGGATTAACCGAGACAATCAGGTGGCGCGTTAACTCTATCGTATCTGCTTACAATCGTATTATGTGTGGTGATTCTCAAGACGGGCGCATTGGCTCAGTCGAAGTTGATACTTACACAGAATACGATAGCGAGATTATACGAACAGCAGCCTTTCAGCCTTTATCAGACTTAGGTAATGCAATCTCAGTTCCTATGCTAGAGGCAACATTTGAAAGTGGTGTCGGTGATTTAGAGATAGAAAGCCCACAAATAAGATTAAGTACCTCTAAAGATGGCAAGAGTTTTAACGATGAATTAAGCCGTGGTCTTGGTGGTATTGGTGAGTTTAATAAGCGTCAAATATGGTACAGATTAGGTAGATTTCCAAGAATGACGGTCTTTAAATTTACAATGAGTGACGCTGTTAAGCCTGTATTTATCAAGCTAGAAGCAAGTGTTAAGAGTGGTCAACGTGGCAGATAATAAAAGACTGGCACAGCCTAATAGTTCAAGACCACTTACTGACGAGGATGGTTCACCATCTTCTCAAATGAATACTTGGTTAAGGGTTATCACTAGCCAATCCATGATTATAGGCACAGGCTCACCAGAGGGTGTAGTTGAAGCAATACAAACAGCCGTATACATGGATGAGGCAGGAATAACAGAGGCAGTCTTATACATTAAACGTGATGCTGATGACGGGTTAGGGGATACGACAAAAGGATGGATATTAGTTTGATCATAGTCGGATTACCAAGAAGTCGTACAGCGTGGTTATCGGTTTTTATGTCTCAGTCAGATGTTTATTTTTATCATGAAGGGATAAACGGCTGCAAGACTATGACCGAGTATAAAGAAAAGGTTAAAGGCTGCGGTGATAGTTCTACAGGTCTCATGTCGTTAGGTATAGATATGATAGGAGACTCTAAAGTTGTCGTGATAGTAAAGAGTAAAAAAGAGTTAGATCAATGTATCGAGTGGTGCAACGAGACTTACAAAGTAGATAGCAGAAGTTTTATTTTAGAGTTGAATGAACTTTTATTAAAAACTAAAGGCTTGCATGTTAAACAGTCAGAAATTAACGATAGGCTAGAAGATATATGGACCTACTTAGTTAAAGACAAATGGAATGATAAGTATAAAAACTTAGTTGATTTCAATATACAAGTTAAGTCAGTAGGAATAGACGAAGAGGCAGCAAAGGCGCTATATGAAAGCATACAATAAAATTTACAGTAATTTAAATGTAAGTTTAGCCATTGCAGAGCTAAGTAATAACGACCATTTATTCGGTGAGTTTAACGCTCGTAAAGATGCCGGTCCTGTTATGGCTCAAATGGATGATATTTGGCTTCGATATGGTGATGTTTCAGCAATGGTTAAGAGTGGTGATTACTCAGCCTTAGCAATTGAGCATGATTCGATTTGGCTAAAGGATTTACCAGAGTGTAAAAAGTTATGCTTTGAAATTATGAAGATGGTAGACGGTGAAAGATTAGGCGGCGTTTTAATTAGCAAGCTTCCTAAAGGTGGCGAGATGTTACCCCATACTGATAAGGGTTGGCACTCTGGATACTATGATAAATATTATATACCAATCAAGAATGGTAAAGGTTCTATTTTTGGTTTTGATGAAGGGGATATTGATCCATTAATTGGTGATGTATGGGCCTTTGATAACTCATATAACCATTGGGTAAAGAACAACTCAGATAAGGACCGTATAGCGATGATAGTTTGTATTAAACAAAGTAAGTACACAAAAGGGGGTTTATTATGCCATGGGGAGTAGCAGCAGCAGCCGTAGTTGGCGCAGTAGCATCAAACGTAGCATCTAATAAAGCAGGTGCAGCATCTGATAGAGCATCCGACACAGCAAGCACACTAACCAGAGAGGGTATTGCCCAATCTAGAAGTGACTTGCTTAACTTATTTCCTTCTGCACAACAAGTGGCTAATCAAGGCTTTCAAAATGCCGCTAATGTATTTAGTGACGTAGTGCCGCAACAGTCTCAGATATTCCAACAGGGAAATATTAACGCACAAAATACTTTGTTATCTGGATTGCCACAACAACAGAACGCGATACTTGGCGGTAATGTTAATTTAGGTGCTTTACAGCCAACAACACAATTTCAGCCTAACTTTGGGTTTTTAAATAACGCAGCCGGCTTAATAGGTCAAAACCAAGGGTTTGATACTCAAGGACTGCAAAACATATTCGGCGCACAAAATACTAACCCTTTCTTTAATAATAGCGGTGTTGGTCCGAACGAGATTAACCAAAGACCTCACACTATAGAACGTTAATAATAGGACTAAAAAATGCCATTTCACACAGGCTTTAATCAGCAAAATAGATTTCAAGAGGCAGGACGACAACAGGCAGGGCAGTTTGTTGCTCCAGATGCTAGACCTATAAATGCACAACAACCTATTGGCGCAATTGCTCCACAGTTAGGTCAGATACAGCCGGCTATAGGTCAGGCTCCAGTCAGTGCTATTGGTCAGCCACAAGGCGCTGTACCTCAAGGCCCAGTCGATACAGGCTTTAACCCTCCTGCGCCTAGAGGCGGATTTCCTCCTCAACCAATTGCTGGTGGTAATATTCAGCCTCAAACACAACAAGCAGGACCGCAACAGCAGTTTGGTTTGTCTGGATTTGAAAACGCTTTAACTCAAGGCTTTGGTGGTGCAGCAGGAGCAATTAACGCAGGAGCTACAAATGCTGTTAATACTCTTGGTGGTAGCTTTGGCGCAAGAGCACAACAAGTTGACCCACAAACAGGTCAGCCATTATTTCAACAAGCTGCCCAAGGTGTTAATCAATTTGCCGGTGCAGGTGTTCAAGCTCAACAGCAACAGGCTGCATTATCTGGTGCTTTAGGCCCAGAGGCACAACAACAAGCTATTAGTGCTTTTAATGCTTCGCCTGGACAAGCATTTTTGCGGGAGCAGGGCGAATTAGGTATAATCAATCAAGCAACTGCTTTAGGTGGTACGCAAGGTGGTAATGTATTAAGAGAGCTTCAAAGGCAAGGTATTGGTTTAGCGCAACAAGATTTTGCTAATAATTTCGACAGATTAGGTCAGTTATCTAATCAAGGGTTACAGGCAGCAGGTCAAGCGGGGCAGTTCTTAAGTCAAGCAGGTCAGCAGCAAGGCAACCTAGCATCTACTAATGCTCAATTAGGAACACAAGCAAACTTAGCTAGTGCAGCAAATAGATTAAGCGCAAGAGGTCAGCAAGCAGGATTCCAAAACCAACAAGGCGTTAACATTGGAAACTTATTCCAAGGTACAGGTAGTCAGATTGGTCAGGGTAGATTACAAGCAGGCAGAGACATAGCCGGTCAAATTGGTGGGGCAACAAGCGCATTAAGTAACTTGCAAAACCAACAAGGTACGGGATTATCTAACTTGCTTGGTAGTTCGGCTAGTAACATTGCAAACTTGTTAAGTCAGTCTGGTCAGTTTACAGCACAGCAGCAAGCACAATTAGCGCAGTTATTATCTAATAGTGCTACGGGTGGTAGCTCACAATTGGCTAATATTGCTTTAGGTCAAGGAACCAATCAAGCTAATTTAGCTTTAGGCCAAGGTCAGAACGCACAAAACTTAGTTGGTAACTTAACCGGTGCTGCTGGTTTATTCCTTGGGCAACAAACACCATAATATAAGGGTAATATAATGGCTGATTTCAATCCAGCTCAGAGCTTTAGTCAAGGCCACTTAGGTGGCCAAAGAATACTTGCATCACAGCGTAACAACCAGATAAATGCTTTACAACAAAGTGTATCTCAACAACTTGGCCAAGGTGGGTTTAACCCTGGAGAAAGCGCAGAGTTTCAACAGTTATCTGGTTTGGCTCCTCAAGTTGGCGCACAAATACTATCAACGTTTAACTCTCTTGAAGATCCAAGAAAGAAAGCTATATTTGAGGATGCTAGAAAATCCCTGCAATTTCTTGAGGCCGGCAATATAGAAGGGTTTATGTCGCTAGCAACTAATAGGTCGGAAAATGTAGTGAGATTAGGTGGCGATCCTTCAGGGGTTGACGGCGTTATCAATATGGTTAACTCTGGTGATATTCAAGGCGCTATTTCTCAATTAAAGCAAACTGAATTAACAGGGATGCAAGCGACTGACAGTAAAGGAAACCCGTTTTTAACTGATCCGCTTGATAGAGAGATAAAGAGAGCGCAAGCAGCGAGAGGTGGTAAATCAGCGAAAATGTTAGAGATTGAATCACTTATAAAGATAGCAGAGGCAGACCCTAAAGCTGAAACAATAAGAGGAAAGGCTGCGCATATTGAACTAGGATTAATTGCTAAAGTATCAAAAACAGCGGCGGAAAGAATAGCTGAAAATGAACAATTAGCTAACAGTATTGTTCAAGTCGAAAGCGACAAGGCATCAGCTAGAGAGGGCGCTAAGTTAAAGCAGCAATTAATACACAAACCAAAAATAACAACAGCAGTCAAAGAGGCTGAAAAACTAGCTATTGAAAGGGGCGATGTTTTAAATTCATTGAGCAGATCACAAGCGGCATTACCTGGTTTAAATGTTGCGGTGTCAGAGCTTAAAGAATTGGCTCAAATATCGACTAGTACATTTGGTGGTAAGCTATTTGATGCCGCCGTTAAGCAATCAGGATTCGGAGCAACTAAAGGTGCAACGGCTAGAGCTAAATTTATTGCCATCGTTAACAACCAGGTACTACCATTGCTTAAAGAAACTTTTGGCGCAGCATTTACCTTTCAAGAGGGCGAGTCACTAAAAGCTACAATGGGCGATCCAGACGCATCAGCAGAAGAGAAAATGGTTCAGTTAGATGCTTTTATAGCTCAAAAAATGAGAGATATAGAAACAAAGCAACGCCAACTATCTCAACCAGCAGCAACACAACCTTCAAGTGTTGGTAGATTCACAATAGAGGTTCAATAATGCCTGTATATTTAGTTAAAGACCCACAAACAGGTCAAAGTGTAAAGCTTACGGGCGATTCACCACCTACAGAGCAAGAGCTTAATGATATATTTTCTAGCTTACCAAGAGTACAAGCTCAGCCACAGGTGTCAGCACAAAACATTGATGTACCAGCAGGCGGCGCAGGTCCAGCATTCCCAGAAAGGCCAGCGCAACCAGAAAGAACATTTGGCGAAACACTGACAGGATTAGGCGAGGCAGCATTAACAACTGCAACGGGTGCTACTGGTGGGGCTTTGGGTTTTCTTGCTGGCTCAGTTGAGGGTATAGCTAAAGAATTAACGGGCCAAATACCAAGCGGCGAAGGAGCTAAGATTGCACAGCAAAGAGCTAGTGATTTAACTTTCGCACCAAGAAGCGAGGCAGGTCAAGAGTTTGTTGGTGATATTGGCGAGACTCTAGGCGCTTTACCTCCTACCGGTTTAACTGGTGGTGTAATACCTAAGATATCAGTACCAAGCATACAACTACCTAAAAGCAGAAACAAAATACTTAACGCTCTTGGTGAGGTGGCACCAGAAAACATACCAAAGAGCTTTAAAAAACTAGGTGAAGATAGATTTGAGCCTAGAATTTTTGGCATGGTTAAAGAAGCAAGAAAGCAAGGGTTTGATGATTCAGTTACAACAATGATCACAAACTCAACACCCAACACTAAGCGGGGGCTATTAAAGCAGGTATCACTAATAGAGAGAGTAAAAGGTGATGCTAGGGCTAAGGCGCTTGAGGGCGTATCAGATATAGCCGGAGATGCTCTTGTTAGAAAGATTGACTTTGTTGAGGGAAACAAGAACCAAGCAGGCAAACAACTTGGTAGAGTAGCTAAAAGACTAAAAGGAAAGGATGTTGATGTAAAAACTCCTGTAAATAAGTTCATTAGCGATCTTGATGAGTTAGGAGTTACTTTTGATGATAAGGGAAAGCCTATATTTGAAGGCTCACAAATAGAAGGCGTGGCACCAGCAGAAAGTTTAATTAATAAAATAGCACTTCGCATAAAAAGAAACCCAAACCCTGACGCTTTAGAGGCCCACCAGTTTAAAAAGTTTATTGATGAAAATGTTGCTTTTGGAAAGTCTGCCGCCGAAGGATTAAGCGGAAAAACAGAGAGTGTTGTTAAATCATTAAGGAGCGGAGTTAACGATAGTATTAGTGATATATCAAAAGACTATAAACAAGCTAACAAGCAGTTTTCTGATAATATAAACGTACTTAATGAACTTCAAGATGTGGCAGGGCGTAAACTGGATTTTAAAGGGCCTAACGCTGACAAGGCTGCTGGTGTTTTATTAAGATCACAACTAAATAATACAGGGAAAAGAGCCAACCTACTAACCGTCATAGGAAAGCTAGAAGATGTATCTAAGAAGTATGGCGGATCTTTTGATGATGATATACTAACGCTATCAATAATGGCGGATGAGCTAGAGTCTGTATTTGGTTCAAGGACTAGAACAGCGATAAGAAACGAAGCTAAAAAGGGTGCTAGTGATGCTATTATTGATGTATCCGGAATGACAGTGTTAGGAGCGGCAGGTTTAGCCGCTAAGAAATTAAACAAAGTTAGAAAGGGCGTCAATGAAAAAAATCAACTCAAAGCAATCAAAAGATTAATAAGGGGTAAATAATGAGCTACCTCTACGTGTCTGCTATTCCAACTATAGCGCCGATAACAACATTAACAATTAAGTACCATATAAATAATTCAAACATAATTAAAGCTCCTTTAAATAAAACAAGTGTAGCACAGAATAAGGAAAACAAATTTTGAGCAGATTTATTTCACCAATAACAAACATCAAAGCAAACTCCACACTTAATTTTTTCAAGAGTGGAACTAATAGCAAGCTAATCACATACAAAGATGAGATAGAGACAATAGAGAATGCAGCCGATGTTAAGGCTGATTCATTCGGTAACTTGCCTAACATATTCTTTAGTGGCTCAGCTAGGGTTTTTTACTTTGACGAATTTATGCAGCAATATTCAGAGCGTGATCCCGTAGGTGGCGAAAAAGAATTAGGTGATTTTACACTGTGGGATATTGTTGTAACTTATGATAAAAACGATATCGTAGAGGGTTCAGACGGAAACTTTTACAAATCATTATCTAATGGTAACGTAGCAAATGACCCAATAACCAGCGCTGATAAATGGGAGCTATTCAAGCTAATAGGGGTATGGAATACAAATATAACTTACTCTATAGGTGATGTTGTATTGTCTACTCTTGGTAACTTGTGGAAAGCATTAACAGCCACATCAGGTAATGACCCTGAAACTGATAATGGTACAAACTGGGCGCCTGCAATTGATGGGGCTAAAGTATTATCTGATACTAATACTGTGATACCGCAAACTGTAAGCGGGACATTAACAGCGCTAAGGGTGAATGAGTTACAAGACGGTGGATCTTTCACTATACCTTTAGCTAGTAGTGTAAGCGCAAACCAAACAATTGACATATCACAGCCTGATGAGTTTGTTATTTTTGAGCCGGTAATAACTACTGACGGAAGTGACACAATAACAGACGCAGACGGAACAGATACAAGTATTACTTTCGATAATTCGCAAAGCCTAGAAATTACACTGACGTCTGATGGCGTTAGCGACTGGAGATTATAAGATGACAATTAGATTAAGTTCAAAAGGTGGCGGATCATTTACGGCTAGTTTCGCAAGCCCTAATATATCGGTATCATCAGGCGCTACAGGTACAATAGCAACAATAACCCCGCCGGCAGGTAAAAAAGTTAAGCTTACAGGGATAGCAGGTATGGCAACACAAACAAACCTAACAACAATAACAGTTGGCGGTTCTGATGTGGTGATAGCTGTGTTACTGGATAGTATTGGATCTTCAGTTACTCTTGCTAATGAATTTAAGATAGGTTATGACGGCGGCAACCAGGAGGCTATAATTGGTAAGGTGAACGAGGTTTTTGAAATTAAAACTAATACCTCCACCTCATCAGATACGCTTTATACTTATCAGTTCGGCGTATAAATAAAAAAGCCGCTTCAAGGATTAGGAAGCGGCAGGACTTAGCTATTAGTCCAAAGTCAATATATAGTGACTAGCTGAATTATTCAAGTGAAAGTTATCACAACTAATTACAGCTTTGTCATCTTTGTTAATTACTTTTCTAACATAACTACAATTACTAGAAGAATCTCTAGCGGTTTCAATATAGTTTTCAAGTAGAATAATATCTCCACCTATCCAACCGTTATTTTCACCATTGGTTAATATGATATTTTCACCAATATAAGCAGCTCCATTATAATTATGATTAGTCGAAGCTATATCTCTAATACTATCAACCCTAAATTCCTTAACAACTCTTTCACCAATAGTTGGATCATAGTCGGTCGATTCAGTGAATAAAATCTTTAATCCATCATCAACAGAAATATCTTTTAAATAAACATAACCGGTAGATTCATAAATCATAGCTTCTTCGTTATGCTGCGCTAATGGCAACTCTAGAGGCTTATCATCTAAAGTGGTCCAGTTCACCCCGTCATTAGTTTTAATCAAATACAAGTTGATTCTGTTGTCAGGGTTTCCATCAATTAACAGGTTGTAAGCTACATACATAGTTTCACCATCATAATAGCTAATATAGTAATGACCACCTCTGACTAGTTGCTTGCGAACGTCACCAACTCTATAGTGCGGTGAGCGCATCCAAGCCGTAGGATGTAAGTCATATTCATAGATGTTATGTGAATAGTTAACATGCTCGCCCCATGATGTTGCCCATACTTGCGGATAACCTTCAAAGTTATCATTCTCGCAACCGTCAATACATTCAAAATCTAATTCATAAGGCGTCTTACTGGCTAGAATCTTTCCTGATTGGTGCTTGTGGTCGATTCCTCTACTAGATACGTGAACATGAACAATACCATCATCTAACACATGAATAATTGCATTGGTATGTGGATCTTCCCAATTGTAAATAGTATGAATCAAAACCTTTTCTGTATTACCTTTAGCGGCATACACATAAAAGTTATCGTCTTTCGTGTTATCAGTGTAAACGTGAAATAACTCATCGTTAGCATAAAAAGCTAGTGGTATATGCTTGTGAGTGTACGTTCCTACAGCACAATATTTAGGGACTCTATCAGCACCATAATATTGTCTTATACACCAGTAAGTCGATTGATCAATATACTCAGTACTAATATTTAACTCTGTATTTTCAACTTCTATAATTTTTTCAACTTCAATAATCTTCTCTACGGTCTTTGTGCCGCATCCAACTAGTAATAATAGTATAAATAAATATCTCATTCGTTTAGTTCCTTTAGTTTGTTTTTAAAATAACTTTCAATTTCACGGTAATCATTTGCTGTTCGTTTAACTGTTCCACCTTTTAAATTAATCAACCTTTTAACCCTGTCAGAGCCAATCATCTTAATTAAGTTTTCTTTGTACTGTCCAGAGTCACCGCCTTTATATGTGTTGCAATAAATGCGCTGGCCGTGAATGTTATCCTCGTCATATCTGATTTTAGGATTACTGCCCGACTCTAGAAAATGACCAGCATGAAATAAATCACCAAGTGACTCACCACAACAAGGGCATGGCTTACCTTTGTCTCTAGCCCTGATATAGTCATGGCATGCTTTTTTAGCCGCTGACTTTCTTGGTCTTAAGTCATTCGCTTTAAATACTTTCTTGTTGGCCTTGTGCGCTATGTCAGCGCCTTTAATTCTATTCTTATAGGCATATTTAACGGCAGCATCAATAGTGCAAAATACTCCTTTAGGGGTAACTATAAACTCACGAATATAGTTACCATGCGCTTTACATTTGCGCTTACCTACTGCCATTTAACTCCCTCCTCAACCATATTTTAAAACCATTAAATAAACTCTTAATCCGACCATGCTCAACACAATAAGTTTTACCATCACTAGTGTATTTCTTATAGCCGGTGTAAATATCACAACCACTTACGCAGAGGCAGTGTTTCCTATTGGTTATTAGTCGCATGATTAATCCTTATATTCATTAAAAATAACATATCCAGTGAGAATTTAGATATTCTACCGTTTGATAACTGGCTAACTCTTGGTTGGGTGACTTTCATTATCTCAGCTGCTTGTTTTTGAGTTATACCAAGGAGTTTTGTTTTATCTAAAATAGAGTTCATTAAGTTACTCTTTTTAGTTAACAGCCTTACCTTTGCCTGGTCATCAGTTAATAGTTCAAATGAATTTGTGTATGATTTCATAATCATTCATCCTGTTTATTTAAGTAATCTCTATAATCACAAACAGCAGGTATTTTTATTGTACACCCGATAGTTTGCGCAAAATCTAAAAGCTTTGTTATGTAGTCACCGGCAACACCAACATCTAAACCGCTTGTTGATATAAGCTCCTCTCTGACTGTTATCTCACCAGTTTTAACGTCTGTATATTCTGTAAACTCCCATCCAAGAAAGTTGTTTTTCATGTTCTTTTTAGTGAACTTAGGGCACCAATCAGTGCGACCTTTAGATATTAAATACTTGCTAATATCATCATAAATAACATGTTGAAAAGCGTTCTGGCTTAAACTCCTTTTTTCTCTCCATGAAATAACAGTTACCCGGTAAGCTTTAGTTAAATCTAGTTTCCATAACTCTTGTATAAATAAGCCTATCGAGCTTGCTGTTAACTTGAAGTTTTTCATCTTCTAGTTGCGCTCATAAAAGTATACTTGCCATTCCTATATATAATAGAATGCCTTTCACAATTAACGTCATCAATATATGAGTTTATTATTCCTCTATTTATTTTGAGAAACTTTGCTAATTCACTTTTATTGTACTTGATTGCTTTCGTTAGTAGCATATCGCTAAGTGAGCATATTTTTACATCCAACATGTTAACCCCAAACCAATAAACCAATAATAAAACTAATAGCAAGCGTTGAGCCTACAATGTAATAGATATTCCCCATAGCAAGGTCTAACTCACCCTTTGGTTTACCGCTAAATGCGTCATAGTGAACTAATGGCACTTGTCTAGACTTGCCAGCGTTTTTAATGTACTCGTTGTACTCTCTTGGATCAATCATTGTTATTTTCCTTAATTAATTTCCTTAAACTGCTAACGCTAAAACTAAGTAAGCAGACCTGTATCGATACAATAATAATCATTAAATATAAACCTGTTAAATCATCCATTATTACTCTCCTTGTGTGCTTTTAATTCTGATTTGAGCATGTACTGCTGACCTTTAATGCAGTTTCCGATTTTATCCATGGTGTGATAGTGAAAACCTAACGCGTACAACCCTGTAACCTTTCCTATGTTTCCACAGTTAAGCGTAAACTTATCGCCATACCTTAAATCATCCATAACCAAATCCTCTCTAACTCATCTGTACTAACTAACACCCATACCAATACTAAACTAAACGCTATATATTTTAATAGTCGATATATTGAATATGTCACTTTTCTAATTCTGCCAATAGTGCGTCGGCTATATTTACCGCATTGACAGCCATGTCATTTGCCCATGCCTTTCCTGCATAATCATTTATGTCAGTCGATAACCCCTGCATAGCTGCCATAGCGAAAGCTTCACGCTTGGTTAATCCTGTCATTTGTGTTTGCTCATTCTCCCCAAACAAAATAATCACATCGCTTGATACTGGGTTTGCTGGCATTCCTGCGTTTGAATTTTTCAATGTAATTCTCCTTCAAAGTCTAAATCAATATTGTTAATTTCAATTACTGTATAAAGCTTGTTATTCATATCCTGAACCATTTCAGTGTAATCAGCTAAGTCGTCATATTCGTCGTTCTTTTCTTTTAACGTTAACTGTAAATACTTTACCCTTACTTCTGAGCGCTCAAGGCTAACCCTTAATTGTTCGTACGTTAGTTTCATTAGCTTTCACCTGCTTAGTTATACGACACCAAACACCATCTTGATGCCACTCACAATCACGTTTAAGCCATCTTTGCGCCTGTGATGGTAATACGCCTTGTGAGCGTGCAAACTCGCTTATATTTCCTTTGTGGGCGTTTTCTATGTGGTATTTAAGTTTCATGCTTTACCTTTACATAATAAATCTCTAGCTATCAAAACAGGACAATCAGTGTTGTGCTTTATGTCTTTGTCGTCTTTAAAATATCCAGACTCACAATAAATACACTCAAACCCTTTTAAATCCATATGATCACCGCCATCATTGTAAGGCGCGTGATATTTAACTACCGCTTTAGCCAATTCTAAAGCGTCACTTTTAAAAGAACTCATAGTTAATTTTGCCCTTCTGGTAAATGGTAAGTTAAATCATCAATATCAATAATAGTAAAATCTTCATTTGGGAAAAACTTTTTAGCCTCGTTGTAAATAAATCTAACAGTAACCGATCTATCTTTTTTTAATTCGTTTTTAACAAGGTTAATAATTCCGTCATTCATTCCATATAATTTGTTAGTCATTTCGTTATCTCGTTGCGTTGTTGATGAACTAACTATAGTACCTTTATGTAATAGCGTCAAGTACCTTTTGGTATTAATTTAACTTTATTTATTAATCATGATAAAATAACACCAACCAAGAGGCGCATATGAAACCAATTATAATTTTAGACGAGGGTGCTATGAAAGATTTACAACCAGCAGGTATATCAGATGACTGGCCAAAAATGGAAGGTGCTATCGGTGCAATTTCTCCTGACTGGGATGTATAAATATGAAACCAATTATAATTTTAGCTTTACTACTAACAGGCTGTTCAACACTATTTACTCCACCATCAGGAACTCATTACACTGTTAAATATAACGAGATAGAAGTTACAGTAGATGACTACACAGACAGAGAGGGCATTCAATTTGAATACGTTGCCGGTGATACTAAAATAGTTTTAAAGAAAGAGTCTGTTGATTCAGCTACCCCATTAGGTGCATTAAATGAACAGCAAGCAAAGAACCAAGCTAAATTATTAGATATCGCTGCCAAGGTACTTAACCGATGAAAGTAGATATCTACGAATACATAGAAAAGATTAAAACAGGTGCCGGTGTAACTATCGGTTACCGGGTAATTAAAGATAAAGATTATTTTAGTAAGCGATATCAAAAGCACATACGCATCAAGACAACTGATAAGCCTTATGATGGCGCAACGGGGCCACTAGTTCCTGATATCAATAGCTTTGGCTGGTTGTTTCATGACGTACTATGCCGAGAGGGTAGGTTTGAAGATGGCACTCCTTGTACCAATTGGCAAGCGTCAAAAGTATTGGCTGATATATTAAAAAGTGAGGGTCGTTGGTTCCGTGGTCGATCGTGGTTTGTTGCTACCTGGTTATTCGGTGGTGGTAAAGCTAGAAAGAACGGCATGTACTGATGAATAAAAAGAATGATAGAAAAGAAAGTGGCACGTCCTTTGTGGCTGCCACCGCTACACCCACACCCGATACCTCCTATAAATATTTAGTTGGTACCGGTTAAATTAAATAAGCAGATTAAGTTCTGATTTTGTCGTTTCAAATAGATCAGGAAAGTGTTTTTCCATCTCATAAGCTACTTGGCTATCATTCATGCCGTGAACATTGATCAAATATTCTTTGATCTCACTAGAATATCTTTCATTAGTGTAGTGACTCATATCAACATCTTTGATCTCATGCTTAATTTCTAAATGCTCAAAATCTTCCGGATCGTAATGCATCTCTTATACTCCTTTAGTTAAATTTTAATTCCAGCCGCAGCAGCCAGCGCTATAAACGGCATAACACCTTGCATAACCCTTCTATTTCTTCGTCGATACTTTTCAGGATTTTCTAATTTATCTAACGCCAATACAGCAGTCTCTCTCTTTTCGTGTAATCTTTTTTCATTGTGTATAATTGCTTGCTCTTTTTTAAATGCGTTATTACCCATCATCCATCCCCTATTTATTTTTTCGATTCAATATAATTTCAGCCATACGCTGCTCAATCTTACTTAAATTAAATTGTGCTTAACCAGTACCTGATGCCATTTTCTATCGCTTTCTTTTTTGTTATTTCTAAGGTTTTCTATCGCATCTAAGTAATCAATATTAAACTCATCTCTAAACCATATTCTAAACTCAAGACTTGCTGTATCGCTTCTTAGAATAGGATTGTTGTCTTGATTGTTCATCATCATCACCTTTTGATTTATGCGCATCAATTTGTTTTTGCGCTTCTAGTGTTGGAACGTTTTCAAAGTAACCATTTTCAAGTGTTAGATAGCCCGTTCCACTTTCACCATGACGGTTAAGTCTTATAATCGCCTCAGTGAAATTGTAAGGAACACTATCGTTATAAACCTTTTCACGATAAAGACCTATCCAGATATCACAATCTTGCTCTATTTGGCCTGTGTCTCTACTATCTGATGGTACTGGACGCTTACAAGGTCTAGACTCTAAACCTCTGTTTAGTTGAGTAAGAAGAACAACAACACAACCTAACTCTTTAGCAAAGTTTTTAAGCTGCTTGGTTATCTCACCATACTTAATTGAGGTGCTATCAAATTTTTCATCTGCTTCCATTAAAGTTAAATAATCAACCATTAACAAGCTAACTTTATTAACCTTATGTACTTTTCTTGTTTCGGATTTAATATGGCGAATTGTAATACCTGGCGTATCATCAATAAATATTTTCTTGTGAGCTAGGTTTACATTACTTTGACCTACATGATCCCACCATGCTGTATTTTCAAATGGCACAGTATAAAATCCATTACTATTAACCTTTGATTGCTCTGAAAGCATTCTTTCATAAATATCAATATCGCCCATTTCAAGTGAAAATATACAACAAGTTTCATCACGTTTGTTTACATAGTGACTCGCTAACTTGGTTGCAAAGAATGTTTTACCCATTTTAGGTCTAGCACCAATAACAACTAAAGAACCAGGCTTGATCATCTTAGGTGCAATAATTTCATCAAGGCTTTCAATGCCAAAATCAAATAAATTACTACTGTCGCTGTTATATTCTTCAATAGAATCCAGCCATTTACTACTTAACTCTAAACCGTCCTTTAAACCACCAGTTTTTCTATTTTGTATTGACTCTAATAGCGAAGATAAAACAGACTCAGCTAAACCAATTCTTTCTTGAATGCTACCAAGCTCTGTATCGACTATCATCGACGGCAAATCATTAACCCTAGCAAGTGCATGGCGTTCGATTGAATCGTCTTTAATTTCACGCGTATAGTGCTTTAATACAGAATTATCACCTCTATGTTGAAAGCATCGGTCAATATCAGTAATACTTACGTTTTGATGACTAGACATGTTTTTAGAAACAGATAGATGATCGAACATCTGATTGTTTGCAGCTAGAAACTTAATTGATTTATAAATCTCTCTGTTCGTCATGCTAAAAAAAGAATTAGTTTTTAATGTAGATAATATATATCCCGCAAGTTCTGATTCATTTGTTTTTAATTTCATCAATCCACCGATCAATGATGTTTCCATTTCAATACTCATCGTTCCACCTCTCACCATTTAAATATTTACAAGGGTCCATTACAAATTGTTTTTCAGTATCTTTAAATCTTTTTCCTGAGTCATAGGATATTTTATCCATGAATTCATTAAATTTATCTTCTTTCATATTTTTAGTTATAGATACGAATTTATCAAAAGCTTTTTTCCTACCAACCTTTTTAGGATAGATATTCCACCAATGTTCAAATGCATCATCAATAACTGTTAATTTATCATTGTTATCATTGTTATCATTGTTGTTAGGTGTCACTTGTGTGTCATTCGTGTGCGATTTGTGTGTCATTCGTGTGCTAACTTGTGTGTCACTAGCCTGATACAAATCATAATTAATCACTGTAATAACAGTATGTTGCTTGTTAGATTTGTGTGCTATTTCGTGTGTCGATTTTAGCTTTTTTATTGAAGTGCGAACTTGGCTTTTTGAAAGTCCAGATCCTAGGCATATAGCATCTAAAGACGATAAATGTTGACCTCTTTTTATTAAGATGCCTTTCCATTTTTTATCTTGATGATTAGCTTTTAACATAAAGTACATGAATAGTCTGAATGTATTATGATCACTAAACCATTCCCATTCTAATAACTTCCTATGTACACATATCCAACCTTGTGACATAATTACCTCGTATTGTGTTAATTGAGCGCTTTTTGGTCGAGGCGCTTTTTTTATTTCTAGCAGACTGAAAAAGATTTAATATTAACTTCGTCCAGCATAGCTTTAACAGCGTCAAGAGTTTTAAATTCTCTCTTACCTCCTCTAGCAGCTCTTATTACTGCAAACTTCTCATCTTCAGTATCAACAACTACATTCCAGTGATCACCCTTGTTAACTGCTAATACAGCATCTAGTGCGCCTTTTTCGTTTAACTCTTTAAGTTCTTTCTGTTGCATATATAACGTCCTCATTAATTAATCTACGTAAACAATATAGTATTAGTGTTGACATGTCAAATGTTATGTATTATATTTAATTCCATCAACAACAACCGAGTAAATAAAGATGGCAGATAGAAATTCATTACACAGAAGCAAGCTTGAAGATTTTAAATTATGGCTTATTGATAAAGGGTATAACCCCGTAGAAAATCACGCACAACATGAAGCGTTAAGATGGAAAGTAAAAGGACAACCAATGCCGATAATATTTGACGGAAAATCTAAAGAGCATCTTTCATGCAACCAGGCATCAATCAACTTTGTTTATGAGTTCATCAACAATAAAGGGTAAAGAAAATGAGTACATTGAGTTTATTTAACGGGATGAGTTTTTGTAAGATGGCACTGGACACTATAGGTCTTAGTAGCGGTGCATATTACAGTTGTGAAATTGACAAGTACGCTAACCAGGCAACGCAAGCAATGTTTCCTGACACTATTCAACTAGGTGATATTGCCAGCTGGCGAGAATGGGATATTAATTGGAGTAAGGTTAATCTAGTAACTGGTGGTTTTCCTTGTCAGCCTTGGTCGATGGCAGGTGGTCAAATGGGCGATAAAGACGAGCGCGGCATGTTGTTTTGGACGATGCTTGATATTATTAAACACGTTAAGCATTACAACCCTGACGTACAGTTTTTAATTGAAAACGTGAAGATGAAGAAAGAGTTCGAGAAATACATTACAACTCACACTGAAAACGCATTAGGCAAGGTTTACAAGGTGCTAATCAATAGCGCCTTAGTATCAGCACAGAATCGCAATAGATACTACTGGACGAGCTTTGAGGTAGGTCAACCAGAAGATAAAGGTATTATGTTAAAAGATATTATCGAGCATGGTGGCGAATACACATACATGAGCGATAAGTTTATTAATAGACAGAAAGGTCGCAAATGTTTACGTGATGATTTAGATGGCAAGGCGGTTAACTTGTCAGCTATGGAGTATGTGAAAAACGGTAGGCAAGGAGATTACATTAAATGCGGATCAATGATTGGCCGTAAAATAAACCCTGAAACCGGTAAGCGTGATGATTACAATCCAGCCTTAAAGACAGTGCAGCGCATTGAGATTCGTAGCGATGAAAAGACCGGCACACTAACCACCGTTCAAAAAGATAATTTATTGATTTTTATTTGTGGTCTAGAAAAAGGGCTAAGATTGCACGATGGAAAGCACCTATCAAGAAACTACCGCGAAGGGTACAGGATATATTCAGAAGAAGGGAAAGCCGCCACGTTAACAGCACAATCAAAAGGAGGTCAAGCAGGGCATTCTGGATTATACGGGAAAGATGATGGGGAGAAGGTTAAATATAGAAAACTAACACCGCGCGAATGCTTCAGACTTCAAACAGTACCAGAGTATTTAATCGATATACTTTTAGCCGACGGAATTAGCAATACTCAGTTATATAAAATGTGTGGCAATGGTTGGACGCATGACGTTATTGTTCATATATTTAAAGCAATGATTGATAAACAGGCGTAACAAAGTATAATAGTAATTGTTGTTTAGTTGTGGTGACTGGATGATTGATAAGGTTTAGTAAGAATTTCTGGGGTTATTTGGTTAACCCTCACCACCAGAGATTCTTACTAAACCTTTTTTATTACCTCGAATACCTTCCTAAACAAGCGTTATAAACAATGGATTATAGACACGATCCTTAATACTTCTAACTTAGCCGTGAAGTATTTGATAAAAGAATTACACGCTTGGAAAATCATTTTATAAGATTGGTAGTTAACGGATACTACTTAAACTAACAAAACCGATGAGTCTTTAATAAATGTTACCCGTCCTGATAAGACGATAAACTATGTTCGATAATATTGTTTATACATGACCAGCTAATAATAAATTAAATAGAGATGCTATTACTTACCAAGTAAGCCGTGTCTAAGAGATAACTATAAATTAATTAAACGGAGTAAATAAAAGATGAAAACAAGAACTAGAACTATTATCAAAGTTAAAACTAACAGCGGAATCAATATGGACATGGAGTACCAAAAAGGAACTAACATCAAAGGCATTGTTTTAGACCTTATTAATTGGGCTGCTGATGATGAATTGGATAAATTTCAAGCCAAGATAAATGAACGCATTGAATTTATAAGATTAAATAATTAAAAGGCATATAACATACATATCTAAAGATAACATTTAAAATTAACAATAGGGGTTACAAATGGAAACTGAAATTGAAAAGATGAAAGAGCACTATGATTTTAAAATAGAAGACTGCGACAAGATTATTAGCCATTTACGGATATGTATTTCACAAAATAGGCGTGACCTTAAAGGGCAAGGCAATGACAAGCTAAGGTCTGACAGGTCTATCGAACAAGCTAAACGACAAGCCTACGTACAAGCTAAGTATGATTTCGATAGCTTACTTGACTATATTTAAATCACATAACACTTATATAACGGAGATACTAAAATGAGTAAAGTAAAATGGTTTAATTCTGAAACAAGTGATTTTCCTGATATTGATCCTTGTATGGATTACGTTGATGTATGGGTATATTTTGAAGGAGATGTTCAACACGCTCAATATGAAAACCCAAGCATGGACGAATATTATTTTCAGTTAGATCATGGTGAATGTATAAATAATGCTGTGTGGACTGAATATATAAAGCCTGATGCACCTAGATAATTTATAACACCTATAGGACCATAACAACTAAATAAAGGATAAAGTATAAAGCAATAAAAAGTGATATAATTAAACAGCTCAATAAGAACATAATCAAAATGATTTGCACGAGGATGCTAAAAATGAAACATTTAAACAATGCACATAAAGCTATGAACCAACCAGACTTTAATACTTTTGGTAGCACAAGCGGAAATAATGGCTCTAGATCTAAATATATTGCAGTAGACAACGAATCACTTCACTTTACTATTCAAGATGGACCAATAAAAGAGGTTGGCGTAAACGGGTTACAAGCTACTGACCTGCTAAACTTCACTAAAGAATTGTTTAAAAGCCTAAATAAAGACTTTCCATGCAGAGAGAATGCTTTAACCATTACAAAGATAGAGGAGGCTATTCACTGGCAAGACGCTAGAACAAGAGACAGGGAAAGCCGAAAAGTTGAAGGATATAATAAAGACTAATACTAAATAAAAAGCCAGCTATCAACTGGCTATTTTTATATACGTTAAATAACATTCAACTAATAATCCAATCCTCCTGGAGTGCTTCCAACTCTTTTAAGTCAGGAATATTATTCCACTCCCAAACGTTATATTGTAAATCATACTCAATACAGCCTTTAGTTTTACATATGACCATATCTTTATGTTCTGGTGCTTGCTTGCATGATGGACAGTTGCTAATCATGTTATTCTCCTCTAGCTTTAGATAGCAAAGATTCTATTTTTTTAGCTGCTAATGGCCTATTAAAAAGATAAGCATCAGAAATTGATTCCTCTAACATCTTATACATATCAGGAGCAGCAGCTATTAAGTGTGCGTCAAACTCGCAGAATGTTTCAGCTATACATCCGCCATTTTCTGCAATAATATCGTAGCGTGTACATTCTGTTATTGGTAAGTCGCACTCTTCAATTGACCAAGTGCCTTTTACAAATTTTGTATCGCTCATATTAAGCCACCGTATACAATAAACAAAGATTAAGCGCGAAGACTACGCCGAAGATTAAATTTAGTTTTTTGTCAGTCATTATGATTCTCCTTTGTCTTGTACAATTCGCCTTAATTCTACAAGCTTGTCGTTTATGACTCTTTTAGATGATTCTGGGCTATCGCCTAACTTGCTTTGTATCATCAATACCCATTGTATTGCGGCTATCTGTGCTTGTTCTTTAGTCATTACCCTTCTCCTTTAAATGCTTTTATCGCCGCTTCAACTCCGCAGCAAACAATAAATAATATCACGCAGGTTAATACTGGTGATTCTGACATAAACTCTAATATACCCATTTTATTTACATTCCTTTTTATGTGCGTTGTTAATTAATTCAGTTAATATTTCAGTCTGCTTATTTGGCAGCTTGCCATCTTCTTTACGTTTATCTGAAATGTCTTTTAATTTATCTCTGGTTAACTTGTGAATCTGTACTGTTGTTTTCATTATTACCGCCTATTTAGTTAAGTTACCTAATACTAGTATATTAATAGACCTAATGCAACTATGAAAAAGAATATGAGAAAAGATATAAAAACACTTGCGGAATAAAATCACTGTGCTATATTTAATTGGCAAGTAGGAAACGACCTAGATAATATTTAAATCGAAAAGAGGGTAATCATCATGGACTAACTTATTAATATTCAATCGACATAGAAAGGCCCTCACATATTCGAGGGCTTTTTGGGTAATAGAACTAAACGGGAAAATATTATGGCTTGCGGAATCGAAAAACAAATTAGCAAACACTGTGATGATGACGAGTCTTTATGTCCAGAGTGTGAGGCATGGATGGAAGAGAAATTCTTAATGGGTGGTATTAAGTGGTTACAATGCGTTAACCCACAATGCGCACATACAATTGATTTAGACGGGTGATATATGAGTAACTACGAAGAGAAAATAAAAGAAACACTTCAATCAATGTATGACAAAGGCGTTGCAGATGGTAAATGCCTTGGATTAAGTGAGTTATTAATTGAGCTTTTAGAGTCAGGTGATATTAATGACGCTTTAGGCATAAGGATTGACGCGATGATTTATAGAGTTAAAGGCGAGCAATACGAAGCAGACGCTAAAGCAGATGCAAAGGATAAATTGTAATGTCTAATTTAACGATAACTCAGCAACTAAAAGAACCGTTTGATCCTAAAGTTATCAGTTGGCGTGTAGGCGCTACAACCAAGGATAAATCAAAAGGTATAGCATTGGCTTACATTGACGCCAGAGATGTCATGAAGCGCCTAGATGATGTGTGTGGTGACTCTTGGCAAGTAGAGTATCCGTTTGACGGTTGTTGCCGTATCGGTATTAAGATTGATAACGAGTGGGTATGGAGAAGTAACGGCGCAGGAGAGACGCAGGTAGAGGGTGAAAAAGGAAAGTTTTCAGATGCATTTAAGAGGGCTGCGGTTTTATGGGGTGTCGGTAGATACTTATATTATCTTGATAATGTTTGGGTTCCACTAAAGCCACAAGGAAGAAGTTACGCATTGGCACAGCATCCTACACTGCCAAAATGGGCTTTACCAAAAGGAAATAAATAATGGATATTGTAATATTCAAAGAGTTAACAACTAGTGATTATTTAGCAGAGTTACAGGTAGAGGCTGATAAATATACTGGCCTTTATGTTGATATGGATAATGCGCCAGAGCGTAAGTATGTAAAAGACAAAGCTAATGATATTAAGCAGCTTCTTAAAAAGATTGATCGCAAACGAATTGACGCATCTAAAGAGTTCAAATCTAAAGTTGAAAAAGAAGCGGCTGATATTATAGAAAAGTTAAAGTCGGCTAATGAACCATTTACGCTATTGATTGATGCTTACGCCGCAGAACGAGCAAAGATACTGGCAGAAGAAAAGCGAATCAATGACGAGCGTGTAGCAGTGTTACAGTTTGAAGACGATCACGAAATGGGATTGTTAATAAATAAAAGCTATGAATTCGACAAAGCAGAAGAGTTAAAGTTAATTGCTGATAATGAAAAGCGATTAAAAATAGAGCGAGAAAAGTACGCAGATGAACAGGTTAAGTTAGCCGAGGAAAGGCTTTTATCTAAAGAGGCTCGCGCTAAGCAAGTATTGATAAATGAAGAAAACGCACGACTAGCAAATAAAGAGCACGTTCAACAAGTAAAAACAGAGATATACAAAGTATTAGTTCAATTCGGGCTTAGCGATGCTGATGCAAAAACAGTAATTCACCTGGCAACAATCAAAGAACTACCAAATTTAACAATTAACTATTAAATAGGAGTAAACAAGTAATGGCAGGAGTAAACAAAGTAATAATTTTAGGTAACGTTGGTAAAGATCCAGAAACTAGATTTTTACCTAATGGTGGCGCAGTAACAAACCTAACTATCGCAACCTCTGAAAGTTGGAAGGATAAACAAACCGGTGAACAGAAAGAAAAAACAGAATGGCATCGTGTTGTTATATTTGGAAAGCTAGCAGAAATTGCAAGGGAGTATGTAAAGAAAGGATCGAAGCTTTATATTGAAGGTGCTTTACAGACTCGTAAATGGACTAATCAACAAGGACAAGACCAATATACTACCGAGATTGTTTTGCAAGGCTTTAGTGGTGTTATGCAGATGCTTGACGGTAAGCCACAAGGACAGCAAGCATCTCCACAACAAGTCGGCTATCAACAACAACAAGCATCTACTCAAGTGCTACAGCAGAAACGCCAACAAGTTCAGCAGCGACAACAAGCGACACCGATGAATACTAATTTTGATCAAGACGATCAAGGTATCCCTTTTTAACCAACGATAGGAACAAATAACATGAGTGATTTTTTAAGTAGATTAAAAGAAGAGTCTAAAGAGTTAGAGTGCAGACTTGAGAAGCTAACCAAGTTCAATAAAACTGAACCGTTTTATAAATTAACTTTAGATGATCAAGGTGATTTAACTGAACAGCTTTATTGTATGAGCCAATTATCCGGCATTTTACGAACACGAATTGCAAAGGCAGAGGGTTATTACACAGGTTATAAAAACACGCTAAATGGACCTGTTGCTACTGGATGCGAACCTTTAATTAGTCATACACAAGGATAAATAACAATGGGTAACTTACTAGACAGTAACGACTTTAACCTATTCCTATCTTGGATAGCTATAATGTCATTAATAGCTCTAGCGATGTTGCCCTCGTATTTTTACTACATTAAATTAATTGGAGAATGAAAGTGAAGTATTTAATTATAGTTTTATTACTAGTTTCTGGTTGCGGATACAGCGAAAAACAAAAGCAAAAAATGGCTGAAAGAGGGGAGTTAAGGCACGATTTATTTATTGAGTGTATGAAGTTATCTGGAAAAATAGAAAGACAAGGTGATGACGATGTTAGCGATATTATAAGTGAGTGCGATAATGTAGCGTATTACATGGCTAATCAAATGTATAAAATATGACATGTATAAAATTTAAAGACGATCAGTGGTGGGTATGGTCAAGTAAAAAAGCCTCGCTGGATTGCTTACCTCAAGCTAAATTTGACCGTAAAGATTTAGCAGAAGATTATGTTGTCAACGATATCAGCCCTGATTTAAAAAAGAAAATCAAAGCTAGAAAAGAAATGCTTCTTAACTGGGCGAAAGCCTTTAACAAATAGGATACCTAAGATGGGCGATATAAGTAAAAACTTTAGCCGTAGCGAGTTCAAATGTAAGTGCAATAAGTGCGGATTTGCTACTGTTGACGTTGAACTATTAAAAACTCTTGAAGTTGTTCGTACTCACTTTGGCAAGCCTATTAGAATTAATTCAGCTTGTAGATGTGATGATTATAATAAACGAGTTGGCGGCTCACAAGGCAGCAAGCACAAACAAGGTATAGCTGCTGACATAGTTGTAAAAGATATTAAACCTTATGACGTGTATTTATTTTTAGACGGATTTATGCCTAATAACTACGGGCTAGGCACATATAAAACATTTACACATATCGACACTCGAAAATTAAAAGCACGCTGGAGAGGATAATGGTTAAATTTAAACGCCTCTCACGAAAAGAGAGAAAGAAAAAGAATAGTAAGGTAAAATAGATGGACATTTCAATCACACAAGGACTTTTACTTTGGGAACTTCAAAGCGTAAACGTGGTGATAGCACAAAACGCAAGTAATATACTTGTAATTTTGTATGCTATATCCTATAGAGTGACGAATAGAGGCTGCTTTTTTGCAGTCTTTTTATTTGATGAGGTGATATCTAACCTAGCAATTACAGACCAACTTACTCAGCCACAGTACTATTTAATGATCTCTTTTATTTACTGTTGCCTGTATTGGTATATAGAAAGTAAAAACATACGGTTAAAAACAATCATTGCATGTGGTATTATTGTTCTTTTCAATTCGGGGATGAGTGTAGATGCTAGTGTTAACTCAGAAATTGAAACGCTTATTTATTCGTATTATTTACATTTCGTTGTACTTCTTCATTTATATCTCATCAGCACACTTGTTAGCTGGACACTCGTTGGGAAAAGTATGGGGAGGTTCGTTGATGCTTGTTGCTCTACTTTCGGTATTAGTGACGCTTTTGCATTTCTTTGGTATAATCATTTCATTACAAAAAACTAACCGAGTCAAGAATGACGAATACAGACACGCTTATAGAGACATTAATAAAAAGTAACATAGACATTAACAACAATGTGTCAAAACTCACTGGCGAGGTTTCCGGCTTGACTAAATTGTTTGGCGAGTTTGTTGTCATTGAAGCGGGAAGGGTTGAAAGAGAAAAGACCCAAGAGGCAATCAACAAAGAAAACAGCGAGTTTAGAAAGTTAAATTCAGAGCCATTAACCAGGCTTAGACGTTGGCAATTAAGAGTCGACAAGTCAGGTGATAAAATATTTTTAGGTATTGTTATAGCTATAGCTGCCATGCTTGGCTTTAATTTTCTAGGTTAAATAAGGGTATATAATGGCTCATACATTTTTAGCTTTTGATATGCTTAGAATCCCACAAGCAACTAAAGATAATATTCCAAACTTTTGGTTAGGTAAATTCTCTAACGATCAATCACGGTTATTAATTGACGGCTATAACGAGCAAAGAGAATTAGTTCAGCCTGAAGAGCTAATAAACGTATGGTTACAATGGGAGGAAGACCCACAAGCAGCCTTTGCCAGCCTAATGGATAACTCAATAGAATACACCAAAGATGAAATGTTAGCCGAATTCGAGAAACCAGAGTCAATCTGGTATAGCGAGCCTACAGATGGCTAATATATACGGCGTAAAATTCGATAAAATAAATGATTACTTTGATCTAGATGATAATGCCGCGTGGGATATCCTCATGGCAAACGGTGATCAATTTTATGCATTCTGGCTAGAGCAAGACACAAACACCGGCGCAGATTCACAATACTGGTTTTCTAACAACTCATTTAATGCCTCTAATTCTGTCCAGTGTTTCGTAAGTGAGACAGCAGATACATTTAGATTTAATCCTCAAAACGCAACACAACAAGCAACAACTCCTGCAAAGACATTCCCTACAGGCCGAGTATTTATAGTTTGTCAGTACAACTCATCAACAGATAGATTAGAAATAAGCTACTGTGAGGAGGGTGGATTAAACGAAAGAACTGTTGCTACAGTAGATTTAGCTGATGATATCTCAAGCGCTAACTGGAATTTAGGCCGTAGACAAGACGGTAACAGTGGCAGGTATTACGAAGGCAAGATATTCAACTTAGCTAAAGGCGATACATATTTAAGTAACGCACAGGTAGAAGCTTTAGCTAGTGACTTTTTAAACTACGACCCGAACGACGAATTCACCCCTGCAATTTATTTCCCAATGAACGAGGGTACAGGCACAACGATAACCGATGATGTATTGGGATTGGTTGGTACGGGCATAGGCTTTCCTGGTGATAATAGTCAGTGGATACTTGAAGGTCAAAGTGGTGCTGTAATATCTATAACGGAAGAACTAAAGAATATAAATTATGCTTCTTTAGATCCTGTTATATCGTTATCCGGCTCAATATCAATAACTGAAAACCTAGTTAACACTAATTACACAGCATTAAATCCTGTAATAGATTTAACCGGTATTGTTTCAATAACTGAACAATTAAAAAACATAAGCTACACCGGCTTAAACCCAACAATAACACTTACGCCTACAGGCGTTATAGTTGTAAATGAGAAATTAGTTAATGTAAATTACAACAGTTTAAATCCTACTGTTGACTTAACGGGCTTAGTTGATATAACTGAAAGCTTGGTAAATACAAATTACACCGCATTAAATCCAGTTATAACGCTAACATCTGGCGCTATAGAGATAATAGAGCAAACGGTAAACACTCAATACAACGCAATAAACCCTAGTATACTATTAACTCCTGAACCTATTGGAATAGTATCAACAGTTTGTTTTGATGGCGTGTTGGTTGAATTAATATATAACGGATTACAAAACAACCTAGAATACAACGGTAAATCTATAAATATAGAATTTAACGGTAATTTTAACGAATTAGAATTTAATGGTACAATACAAACAACGTGCAACCCTGGTAGCATAAAAACAAATTGTTAGGAGTAAATAAAAATGGCAGCAGGCGATAGTAAATTAGCTCAAGAATACCCACTTCAAGCGGGTAACTTACAATATAACAACTCAACAGATGTATTTAGGATATTCTTTTGTTCTAATACCTTTGCGGCAATTGATGCCACACAGGCACCTTTTAACTTATCTGATGTTACACAAGTCGGTGGTGGAAACTTTCCTATTGCTGGGATTGTATTATCTAGCGTGACATGGACAAGAAGCGGCGCGGTATCTACTTTAGATTATGCCGATCTAACGACTATTGTTAAAAACGCATCTAACCCCGCAACAATACGAACGGCTGTAATAGTTAATGACACCTCAACAAATGATGATATTTATAAGGTAGTCGATTTAACCTCTGATGGCTCAACAGCTATAGACGTTATTAATAACGACTTTGATTATGCTGTCAATGCAAGTGGATCGCTTACTGGTACGGTGGTGTAACATGGCCTGCTCAAATAATCTAACAAACAATAGCGCGCAAACGTTCAAGACAAGAATAACCGAGTGTAATGACGAGACTGTAACTATTGACGCGTCTAATTTTACAGAAGCTTTATATAGAATATTTGCAGCAGACAATACAACGGCTTTATTAACTGCAAGTTTAACGGGTGGGGAAATAGTCGTAGAGGCTGATGTTGATGAAGCAGGTGACCCGATTAATGTATTTAGAACCACTTTATCAAAAGCCAGTATGTTAGATACTATTATACCTGCCACTCAATACACTCATTCATTTAAAGTAACTAATACAGCAGGTTTAGAATTACCTCCAGTATTTGAGAACACAGTTACCGTTGTAAGGTCTAATAACTAATGCCAGTTAACAAACGAGGTCAACGCACAAAGACTCATCATAAAAAGAAGAAGTCTAAATAATGGCTAGACCTACGGATTATACAGAAGACCTTTTAAATGCTGCTTATGAGTATATAAAAGATTGCCCTGATGTGGTCCATACGGTGGTTGGATTATGCCTTCATATAGGTATAGCTAAATCAACATGTTACAGATGGATAGAAGAAGATAACCAAGAGTTTAAGGACATCGTTGACACAGTATCAGCTTTACAGGAGAGAAAACTACTCTCTAACGGGCTTACAAATGAGTTTAACGCGTCCATTACAAAGCTACTATTAACTAAGCATGGATACACCGACAAGGTTGAAAGTACAAACACAAATACCAATATTGAAATGTCTCACGAAGAATGGCTAGACACTCTTGACTGATAAACGATTACAGTTAAAGGACGACTTTACATTCTATGCTAGAAACTGTTTAAAGATTAGAACCAAGAACGAAGGGTTACAACCTTTAGTGTTAAATGATGCTCAGTTATATATTCATAAAAGAGTCGAGCAGCAAATAAAAGATACCGGTAAGGTTAGAGCTATCATTCTTAAGGGTAGGCAGCAAGGTGCTAGCACTTACGTTGAAGGTCGATACATTTGGCGTACCACTCATAATAAAGGTGTACGGGCGTTTATATTAACTCACGATGGTGAATCAACTAACGCATTGTTTGAAATGACAGAAAGGTATTATGAAAACTTACCGGTATTTGTTAAGCCAACAACAGGTGCAGCTAACGCAAAAGAATTACAGTTTGATAAATTAGATTCAGGCTACAAAATAGGCACAGCAGGAAATAAGGTAGTTGGTCGTGGTCAAACGATACAATACTTTCATGGTTCAGAGGTTTCATTCTGGTTAAACGCTAGTGAGCATACAAAGGGAATAATGCAAGCCGTACCAGATGCAGATGGAACGGAGGTTATATTAGAGAGTACCGCTAACGGTGTTGGTAATTACTTCCACGAACAATGGAAACTAGCAGAGAAAGGGTTAAGCGAATTCATACCTATATTTGTTCCCTGGTTCTGGCAGTCAGAATATAAGAAAGCTTTACCTGATGGTACGGTCTTTGATGAAGATGAAATGATTTTACTTGATCAATATAACTTAACTGAAGATCAAATGTTTTGGCGTAGAATGAAGATAGCAGAATTAACAACTGATGGCGTTGACGGTACTAAAGCATTCAAACAAGAGTATCCAATGAATGCCGCAGAAGCTTTTCAAGTATCCGGTAGTGACGGCTTAATCAGTCCAGACCATTGTATGATGGCAAGAGGCAGAAGTGAAAACGGTAGTGGGCCATTAATTGTTGGTGTTGATCCATCAAGAGGTGGTGACAGGTTTGCTACTATTAAACGTCAAGGTCGCAAGATGTACGAAATGCAAAGCTTTATAGGCGAGCAATGTAATTCACTAGGTAAGAATGTTGCTATCTGTATTGATATACTAGACACAGTTTGCCCAGTAGCAGGCAAGAAGCCGGATAAGATGTTTGTCGATGCTGGTGGTGGTGTTGATATCGTTGATCGATTACATGAACTTGGATATAAAGATAAAGTTAAGGCTATCTATTTTGGATCAAGTACATTAAAGCCTAAGAAGTATAAGAACAAACGAAATGAAATGTGGGGAGAGATGGCAGATTGGTTGGTTGACGAAAGCTTGCCGGTTGATATTCCCGACAGTGATGAATTACAAGCAGACTTATGTGCTAGTCCATTTGATAGAGATTCAAATGATAGGCGCGTATTATGGTCTAAAGATAAGATTAAATCTAAGTATGGGTTTAGTCCTGACTTCGGTGACGCAGGCGGTTTAACCTTTGCAGAGCCGGTTAACTTAAATAAAAAAGCCACACTAAAATTTGACTCTATTTATTAATAGGAATGTAGAAAATGGCAATAGATATAGATTTCAGCAAACACAGTAACGTTCTTGTTATGGTATCAGAGGCGCAAGACGCAACCACAGACGCAAGGCAAGCTGTTAGGGATGCTAAGTTATTCTTAAATAAGCGTGATGGTCAATGGGACCCATATGCTACAGAGAAACTAAAAGGCCGCTTTCGTGGCACATTTGATATGTGTACGCCCATTGTTGATCAAATCAGTGGCGAGATAGAGCAGTCAGATTTTAGCTTGAACGTGTCCCCTAGTGGTGGAGACTCATCTATTGATGTTGCCAAAACTTATGACGGTTTAATTAGAAATATAAGAAACGTATCTAATGCGGATGCAGTATTTAATGATGCCTCACGTTCTAATGTTATTGGCGGCTTTGATGCTGTTGAAGTTGTTCAAGAGTTTATTGACGGTGACTCATTCGATCAAGACTTAGTTATTAAAAAGGTCCCTAACGCTGTCGACTCAGTATGGTTTGATTTAGGCGCAGTTAAGCAAGATGCGTCCGATGCTAAATGGTGTGTTAAGTTAATCGCTATACCTGCAGCAGAATATAAAGAAAGATTTCCAGACGGTAACGGTCAAAGCGTTGGCGATGACAAACAAAACCAAGCATTCTTTAATGTCGCTGACTTTGTAACTGTTGGTCAATTGTATTATAAGAAGCAAGTAGATATTGAGTTGGTTAGAATGACCAACGGCGCAGTCTATAAAGACGATGATAAGTTTCAGTCAATTCAAGATGACTTGTTATTGCAAAATATTACCATTGAAAAAGATAATGAGGGCGAAGAGAAACGCAGGATTAGAAAGTCTTGGCGTGTACATTCTCGCTTGTTTGATGGTAACGATTGGCTTAAGAGTGAAGAGAAAACAGTATTTAATGATTTACCTATCATCCCTATTTACGGTAACTTTGACATATTTGAAAACAAGGTCATTTACTTTGGCAAGATAGAGAAACTTTACGATCAACAAAGAATATTAAACTATGCTATGTCTCGTGATATTGAAGACGGGGCGCTATCTCCATCTCCTACAAAGTGGATGACAAGAGAGCAAGCAGAGGGTAATGATTACTCTAAAATGAATACAGACCATCATCCTATCCGATTATATAACCATGTTGAAGGTCAGCCGTTAATGCCTACAGAGGGCGGTCCAGTTGCCAGTTCAGGATTACAAACAACAATAGCTAATACTCAACAAATGATATCAGCCAGCGCCAATAGCTTTAACGCGCTACAAGGTAACGCTAACCCTATGCAATCAGGTATAGCAGGTAATCAACAAATAGAGCAAGGTAACATTGGCTCAATCAAGTGGTTTAAATCATTAGAGGTTATGGTTTGTCAAGTTGGTAAAGTGTTGATCAACGCAATACCTAGAGTTTATGACTCTACTCGACAGGTTCGCATACTTGAAGAAGACGGAACAAGCTCAATGGTTACGTTACATGATAATGTTTTAGACCAAGCAACAGGTCAAAATGTAGAGTTAAATGACTTATCTAAAGGTGACTATGATGTCTTATGTGACTTTGGCCCTGCATTTAACAGCCAACAAAAGGAAACTACTCAAGCATTCTTAGATATGGCAGCTATCGACCCTAGCTTTTTACAGCAAGGTAAAGATATCATGCTTAAAAACTTAGCTGTACCTGGTATGGACCAAATGGCAGAGCGTGCAAGAGTTGAATTACTTAATGCTGGTTTAATTCCTGAGACACAATGGACTGATGAAGAGCGCCAGCAGCAGCAGCAATTAGCAGAGCAACAAGCGCAACAGCCACCTCAAGAAGACCCAATGACAATAGCAGCAAGAGCAGAAGAGTTGAAAGGTCAGGCTGATATGCAGAACGCACAAACTAAACAGCAAGAGGCTCAATTCAACGCTCAAGTTAAGTCAGCTCAAGTTACGCTAGACCAAGACAAAGTTGCACTTGATAGAGAGAAGTTACAGTTTGATGTGCAGAAGTTCTTAAAAGGTCAAGATGATAAGTTTAATGTTGATGCGGCTAAGATTGATCAAGGCCAGCAAAAGCTAGACTTACAAACTCAACAACAACAAATTGATAACGGACTTAAGATTCAAGCAGCGCAACAAAAAGAGATTAACGACGCTATAAACAATCTCAAGGTGTTACGTGAAGCGATGGGAGTTGATGCGATAGTAGGCCCAACTAATACACAAGCTTATAAAGACCAAGCTGATATTGTATTAGATGAGCAGAAAGATACTAGCAACTAGGACTCTTACCAGTAGTATTACTAAAATAGCGGGCAGCAGATACAATTCTATTTGCTGTCTCGCCACACTCACATGTAACCTTTAACACATCATCAGTCACCATGCGGTCGAATTTATAGCCTTTACATTGGAATGTTCTAATCTTTTTCATCACTATCACCATTAATTAAAGTACATAAAGCATCATCTATATTGGCTGCCTCAATGTAAACCTTATTATCTGCCTTCTTCTTAGTTACTTTGTAATCAATGGTTAAATTGCTTTTGACTAGCAATCCATCAACAGCACAAGTTCCAGCTATCGTTTCAATAGAAAACCCACTAGCCTCTATAAAAGCTCTTAATAGTTTATCTGTGTTATTCATCATTGCACCACGCTAAAATAAAAGACAGTAGAATTATTGACTCCATTGACATAAAGTCAGAGCCGAATAATAGACCGATAATATTAACTGCCACAAGTCCAATAGCATAAGCTGCTACACTTAACCCTCTACTTAATTTCATTTCTTGCCCCTAAACCATTTAATCAAATACTTATCAGGTATTGCCATTCCAACTACCACGCCAACAATAAGACATAGTAAAATTAATTCATTCATCATTAAAAAACTCCATCATCTTATCTTCATCAGCGCCGGACTTAACAGCATGTTCAGCTACTTTTTTAACTAAGTCCTCAGCATCATCAACGGTTACGAATTCTTTGTCGTGTAACTCTGGCTTGATGTTTATTGTGCGCCTCTTGTATTTAATCATTTAATTCTTTCCTTTCTAACCCATTTATTAAATCTAAAAGCCTGTTACTGTAAATGCTTTCTTTCCGCCATCTATCATAACTATCTCTTGATATATTCCAGCGCTTCAGGGCATCGACAACAGACCACCCTTTATTATGTATCATTCCAGTGTACTTATTCAAAGATTATACCCCACTTAATACGATTATACCGAATATTAAGAATAAGCTATAAATCGTATAATAGCAACACAGGTCAACAAGTAACCTTGATACTTGCTCCGGCTATTCAAGCCTAATGCCTTTAAGGTCGATTAACATGAGTGATACTCCGCAAAACGATGAAGTGATTAACGAAGAAGTTAACATAGTCATCGAAACAAATGATTCTGTACTAGAGTCGGATACTAGTAATCAAGTTCAAGATGAATCTAATGAACAAGTTGATGAAGTTAAAGTTGCACAGGACAAAGCAAACGCAGCATTTAATAAGCAGTATGGCGTAAACAAACAATTAGAGCGAGATGTGGCAACACGTGACGCAAAGATTGCAGATTTTGAAAAGTCTGAACGTGAACGTCAAGCGGCAGCAGTTGGAGAAATACCAGCAATGCCAGATGCTTTTGATGATGACTATGACGTAAAGGTAAAGCAACGTGATGACGCAATCATTGCACAGGCTAACTTTAACGCTCAAAACAATGCTTATTTGCAGCAACAGCAACTTACTCAACAACAAGCAGCGCAAGCAGCACAGCAAAAACAAACGGAGCTTAATAACAGCTTTACGGCTAACGCTAAAGCGGCAGGAGCCACAGATAAGGAATTTAATGAGGTTATTAATATTCTTAATTTGGGCGGGATAACCGACAACATCAGTGACGCACTAAAAACTGATCCCGATGGTTATTTTATTGCTAAACATTTAGCGGCTAATCCGCAGGAAGCTCATGAACTAAACACCATGAATCCTATATTAGCAGGAGCGAAGTTTGCAGAGTTAAAGCTTAAAGCTAGCGCATTAAAACCGAAAACAAGCAGCACACCAGCTCCCGCAACTAATTTGTCGGGAAATGGAGTAGACCCAGAGTCTGGGAAATACTCACATATTAAGGGTGCTAAATTTGAATAATAAAGGAGCCACTCATGGCGTCGAATAATAGTTTTGAAAGCAACTTTACACGAAAAATCATGCGGTCATTCTTAGATAAGTTTGAAAGCGAACGTGTATTAACTAAAAACGTAGACACTCAGCTTTTCGCTGGTAAGTTCAATCCATCAACCGGTGATAAAATTGATATTAAACGCCCTACTGATTACGTTTCAGTACGTACAGCTAAAGGTGATTTAACATCAGAAGATGAAAGCGATATCATCACAGGCAAGGCAACTGCAACCGTACAAGATTACTTCACAACCTTCGTTGATTATGATGAAGCAGACGAAGCAATCGAGATGGACCAGTTAGATGAATTGCTTGCACCAATGGCAACGCGAATGAAAACTGATTTTGAGTTAGATTTTGCAAACTTCATGAAAAACAATTCAGGCTTAATGTCTGGTACTTATGGTTCTCCTGTTAAGACATGGGATGACGTTGCGGCATTTGGTTCTATTATGGATGCTACAGGTGTACCAATGGATGGTGACTGGAATGTTGCTGTTAACCCATTTACACAGCGTAATCTTGCAAGTGATCAACGCAGTCTAGGTGCTGGTGGCTCTGCTGGTGGTTTAATCTCAGAGGCACATCGCCGTGCAATCTTGAGTGACAACTTCGCAGGCATGAAGGTTATGTCAGCTAACACACTAGGTAGTAATACAATCGGTGTAGGTGCAGATAGAGCGGGTACAATCTCAAGTGTTGACGTTACTTATTTAACAGCTAAAGACACAATGACTCAAGCAATTACTGTTGCTGGTTTCACGTCTGGTCTTATCGTTAAAGCAGGTGAAGTTATCCAGGTTACAGGTCGTAATCGTTTGAACCTATCAACTCGTCAAGAGATTTTAGATGAAAATGGTGCGGTTATCTTGTTCACTGGTACTGTTGTTTCAGATGTAACATTGACAGGTGGTAGTGGTATTTTGATTATTACTGGCCCTGCAATCTTTGAAGCTGCTGGTCAATATAATACAACTAGCACGGCCATTCAGTCGTCTGATGTTATTACATTACTTGGTACTGCTGGTGACATCGTTCAGCCTAACTTATTCTGGCACAAGCAAGCGTTTACTGTTGCTTCTGTTCCGATTAAGAAGCTTAAAGCGACTGATAC
>SPKZ01008045.1_pt1 | contig 35166 bp, 35 predicted proteins | sample 2456571 | NCBI WGS metagenome assembly SPKZ01 (sample SAMN11192286, study PRJNA482655) | marine metagenome | biome: ENVO:00000447; feature: ENVO:00000244|ENVO:00000211|ENVO:00000569|ENVO:00002023; material: ENVO:00002151; isolation source: ocean water from marine abyssalpelagic zone ...
TAACCACCCTTACCATAGAGAATAAAGAGCATAGTTGATGGCACCTCGACGCATTATTATTGGTAATACTATCTCCACCAAGAGTGCTGAGGCTAATTTATTTGCGCTTGTCATTACTTTTAGCTCGACTCTGTTTAACCAAGATAAAGAGCATAGTTGATGGCACCTCGTCGCATTGTTATTCGCAATCATAGCGCAGAGGCTAATTTATTTGCTCGCCGTACTTTTATTGCCTTTGTCGGTGTTTTATTACTGCTATTAATATTATTTAGCAATATCTACTCCTTACAAGTGGACTCCTTTGAAAAATACCAAACACGCTCTAATTCAAATCGGATAAAGTTATTACCGGTAGCGCCAAACCGCGGCTTAATTTATGATCGCAACGGCGTTATTCTTGCTGATAACAAACCAGTTTATAGCCTAGCGGTAATTCCTGAGGAAGTTGACAATCTAAAAGCTAATATTGAAAAAATAAGCAAACTACTCGATATTAGTGCCGACAGGCAAGTAAAGTTTTTTAAAGCGGCCAAACGTAAACGCCGTTTCAAACAAATAGAATTACAGCCACGTTTAAGTGAACAACAAGTAGCATTATTTTCAGTTAATCAACACAAATTTCCTGGTATTTTTGTCGATGCGCGTTTAAAGCGCTATTACCCCTTCAGTGAACTAACCACACATAATTTAGGTTATGTCGCTCGGATCAATCGAAAAGATGTCAAAAAACTTGAACAACAAGGTAAATCTGAAAACTATGCGGCCACCCATGGCATAGGAAAATTGGGTATTGAAAAATATTATGAAGAAATATTACATGGCACCATAGGTCACCAAGAAGTTGAAATAAATAACCAAGGTAGAATCATTCGCACCTTGAATTACACGCCACCTATACAGGGTAAAGATCTAACCTTAACTCTCGATATTGAGCTGCAAATGATTGCCAAACGGGCGTTATCGGGGAAACGTGGTGCGGTAGTAGCGATGAACCCACGTACCGGTGGCATTTTAGCAATGTACTCTAACCCTAGCTATGATGGTAACTTATTTGTCCATGGTATCAGTAGCAAAAACTATAACAAATTACTTCAATCTAAAGACTTGCCTTTAATCAACCGCAGCGTACAAGGATATCCCCCAGCTTCCACAGTAAAACCTTTTTTAGCTTTAACAGGTTTAGAAGAACAAGTGATCACTCCCAGTACTAAAATTTGGGATCCTGGTTGGTATCAATTAGAGGGCTTACCTAATAAATATCGAGATTGGAAAAAATGGGGACATGGCTGGGTGGATTTAACTAAAGCTATTGAACAATCCTGCAACATTTATTTTTTTAAGTTAGCCTTTAAACTTGGTATCACTAAAATTAGTACCATGATGGAGCGCTTTGGTTTTGGTGATTATACCGGCATTGATATTCATGAAGAAAGTAGAGCTATTATGCCCAGTGTTGCCTGGAAGCGCGAACGTTATAATCAACCTTGGTATACTGGTGAAACACTTTCTGTGGGTATTGGGCAAAGCTACTGGACCGTGACGCCATTGCAATTAACACAAGCACTAACAACCTTAGTAAATCATGGGGTAAGAAAAGTGCCACACTTTTTAAAAGCCACTAAAAAGCAAGGCACAGATGAGGATGGGAACAGTCAAAGTACTTTAGAAGAGGTTATTTATGAAGAGCAAGCACCGCTAATATTGAAACAAAAAAAACATTGGGAGCTAGTACTCGAGGCAATGCATAGTACAGTGCAAAAATTTGGTGCCACCGCCTATACTCCTTTTAAAGGCGCTAAATATGATGCATCGGGTAAAACAGGCTCGGCACAGGTTGCCCGTATTAAACAAGACGAAAAATACGATGCAAAAACAACACAAGAAAATAAACGCGATAATGCGATGTTTATCGCCTTTGCGCCATTTAACAATCCTGAAATAGTGGTTGCTGTGGCAATAGAAAACGTTGCTAAAGGTGGTGGTGGTACCAATGCCGGCCCGGTTGCCCGACAAATTATGGATCAATATTTTGGCAATAGAGTGATTACCTCTAGCATTGATAATTCACCAGGTAAATTTAAGACTAAAACTCCACAGCAACACATACACCCATCACATATCCAAGAGAGCGACTAATGCGCGGTAGTGGCCAAGAGCAACAACAAATACGTAATATATGGCAAAAATTACATATCGATTTGCCATTATTACTTGGCATCCTATCATTAATGGCACTTGGCCTATTCATTGTTTATAGTGCCGGCGGCCAAAGCATGGCTATAGTTTACCGCCAAGCGATCAGATTAGTCGTAGCGATAGTGGTAATGCTAGTAATAGCCCAAATTCCACCCTTATCATATCGAAAATGGGCAGTACCTGTTTTTGTATTGGGGCTATTAATGCTAGTGGCAGTATTACTTTTTGGTCATGTTGGTAAAGGCGCGCAGCGCTGGTTAGATTTAGGTTTTATGAAATTTCAGCCCTCGGAAATCATGAAGTTAATAGTGCCTATCATGATCGCTTGGTTTATCAGCCAAAACAATTTACCGGTGAAAATTTCCACTATCGTATTAGCATTTATCTTAGTATTAATGCCGACACTACTTATTGCTAAGCAACCAGACCTCGGCACTTCGCTGTTAATTGCTAGCTCAGGTGTTTTTGTTATTTTTCTCGCCGGCGCTAGTTGGAAATTAATTGCTGTTTGCGTTGGGCTAGGCTCAGCATTCGCACCAGTATTATGGATGTTTTTAATGAAAGATTATCAAAGACAAAGAGTGATGACTTTTTTAAACCCCGAGCAAGATCCACTTGGCTCCGGCTACCATATTATTCAGTCTAAAATAGCCATAGGCTCGGGTGGTGTTGATGGCAAAGGTTGGCTACAAGGAACACAATCGCAATTAGAGTTTCTGCCTGAGCGTCATACTGACTTTATTTTTGCGGTATTTAGTGAAGAATTTGGCTTGATAGGGGTCGGGGTTTTACTTAGCGTATACCTGTTTATAGTGATGCGCGGCTTATGGATTGCAGTTAACGCCCAACACGCCTTCACCAAGTTATTAGCAGGTAGTATTACCTTAACCTTTTTCGTTTATGTCTTTGTAAATATCGGCATGGTATCAGGTATATTACCTGTTGTTGGCCTACCTTTACCCTTAGTGAGTTATGGCGGTACATCAATGGTGACATTACTCGCCGGATTTGGCATGCTAATGGCCATTAGTACCCACCGCCGCTTCCATATTTAATGGTAAGTGAATTTTTGTCGAACGTGCTCATTGACTCGCGTCAACTCTGCGCGCTCTCTTCAAATTAACACTAACTGCGACATTAACTACCATAAAATTATATATAAGTAAGAGAAATTATGGACACACTATGCAAGCTATTATTATTAATTTTACTTACCCTGCTAACAGCCTGTAGCTCTGGTCGCTATCAACATACAAATGATAGCACGCCAAGTAGATTACCCAACCAAGCTGAATTAAAAGATGCTACACCACGCGCAGAAGCTTATAGCCGAGGAGGTAACAAAAACTACCAAGTACGTGGTATTAATTACCAAGTGTTAACTGGTGCCCAAAATTTTGAAGAAATAGGAACCGCTTCTTGGTACGGGAGAAAATTTCACGGCCATTTAACCTCAAATGGTGAAATTTATGATATGTACGCCATGAGCGCTGCCCATAAAAACTTACCCTTGCCTACCTATTTAACCGTGACTAATTTGGCTAACAATAAATCAGTAATCGTTCGAGTCAATGATCGTGGCCCTTTTCATCAAAAACGTATTATTGATTTATCCTACAGCGCCGCTTATAAGCTCGATATGCTAAAAACCGGCACTGCGACAGTAAAAATATCTAGCATCACCAATTTCAATAAAACAGAACCACGTAAACAAACAATTGTTGTAAACAGAAAAAAATCCGTAACGAATAGCCAATTAACCTTAGCACTGACAAAAAACTACATTCAAGTTTTTGCCACGAGTAAGCTTGACTTAGCAATAAAAACGGCCAGTTTTTTATCAACAAAGCATTCACAAACGGTTAACTACCCTGAAGAAAATAACATCTATCGCATTCAAATAGGTCCTATTTTAGATAACACCGTAATAAATAAACTATTGCGAGAGCTAAAACAAGGCAGTTATCCAAACGCCTACTTAAGAGGCCTTTAACATTGCTAAAACTCACCTTGATGTTGATTTGAACATAGATAGAAAATAGTTTTTACAATTATCTCTAATTCCCCATAGCCAAGCATAATAGAGATGATATACTTTCTGTTAGTTTTGTAAAAACCACTTTTCCTATTCACCTCATTATTAAAAGTTATGTCTTTAAAATTATGCCTTTAAAATTACAAAAACCTGCACGTACATTTATCAAGTTTATCGCCAGAACCCTCTTAGGTTCAACGTTGGCTTTTTCATCCATTAGCCATGCAATTACCATTATTCCTGATGCGCCAAAAATTAATGCCAAAGGTTTTATTTTACTCGATTTTACCACGGGTAAGGTAATCGCAGAGGGCAATGCTGACATGCAATTAGCGCCAGCAAGTTTAACTAAAATGATGACCAGTTATATCATAGGTAAAGAATTAGAAAACGGTAACATATCAAATACCGATCAGGTAATGATCAGCGAAAATGCTTGGGCAAAAAACTTTCCTGAATCATCAAAAATGTTTATTGAAGTAGGCACCGAAGTGTCAGTAAATCTATTAAACCAAGGTATTATTGTTGCCTCAGGTAATGATGCTTGTGTTGCCATGGCTGAACATATTGCCGGTAGTGAAAGCGCTTTTGCCGATTTAATGAATGCCCATGCCGAACAATTAGGTATGTCGAGCTCGTTTTTTGAAAACAGCCACGGTTTAGATAGCTCTTCTCATATGACCACCCCACGCGACATGGCAACATTAGCCACAGCTATTATCCGTGAAGTTCCAAACGAGTATGCTATTTATAAACAAAAATCATTTACTTATAACAATATTAAACAATACAACCGCAACTCTTTGTTATGGGATAAAAGCTTAAATGTGGACGGTATGAAAACTGGCCATACTTCAAATGCTGGTTATAGCTTAGTTACCTCAGCGACTAAAGGTGATATGCGTTTAGTCACAGTAGTAATGGGGGCGGATAGCGAGCGAGCTCGCAAGGTAGAAAGTAAAAAACTACTTAATTATGGCTTCCGCTTTTTTGAAACATTCACCCCTTATAAAGCCGGTGAAAAATTTGCTACTAATCGCATTTGGATGGGTGATAAAAAACAAGTAGATTTAGGTATTTTACTTGATACGCCAATTACTATTCCTCGCGGACAGCGTAAAAACCTAAAAGCAAACTTTGAATTAACTCAGCAACTTACCGCGCCTTTAGCCAAAGGGACTGTGGTAGGAAAGTTATTCTTACAACTTGATGGTGAAGATATTGCGCAATACCCATTAGTAACGTTACAAGAAGTGAATGAAGGCAGCTTTTTATCAAAAATAATGGATTACATCAAATTGTTTTTTGCCCAATTTTTTGAATAACCCATTGCATAGCACCATTAAATTAAGTGACGAGTTATCACTGATAACTCGTCACTCGCTACCTAATTCTAAACGTATTCTAGAATCAAACAACAGGCTGAGTAACCAGCACCAAAAGAGCAAAGCACTGCTTTATCACCCGAATTCAAACCATCATGGTGCTTATGTAAAGCAATAATACAGCCAGCAGAGCTGGTGTTGGCATATTCATCTAAAATAATTGGCGCTTCATCAGTCGTCGGCTCTCGACCTAACACCTTCTTACCAATAAAGTTATTCATATTAATATTGGCTTGGTGTAAATAAAGTCGCTTGATATCTTCAGGAGCTAAATTAGCTTTGACCATTTGACTGGCAATTAAATTAGAGACCATAGGCAATACTTCTTTAAAGACTTTACGGCCTTGCTGAATAAAGTATTTATCAACTTCATTAGCCGTTTCTGGACTACATTGATTCATGTAACCAATATTACTACGAATGTTATTAGAAAATTGAGTGATAGGTTGCTCGGCAATTATTTTGAAAACATGTTCGCCTGTCGCTGTAAATTCATCTTCAATAATTGCAGCTGTAGCAACGTCACCAAAAATAAAGTGGCTATCTCGGTCACGGTAATTGATCTGTGGAGATAAAATTTCTGGGTTAATCACTAATACCGTTTTTGCCGTACCACTGCGAATTGCATTGGCCGCATTAATAATACCAAAAGTAGCAGCAGAGCAAGCAACGAGCATATCAAAGGCCCAACCATCACAGCCTAACGCTTGTTGTATTTCAATAGCCATTGCTGGGTATGAGCGCTGGGTATAAGCGCAAGCAACAATAATTAGGTCTATATCCGCGGCCGTTTTATTTGCCGCAGCCATCGCTTGTTTAGCCGCTGAAACACCTATTTCAGCCTGCATAGACAAGGCTTCGTTTGGTCGTTCAACAAAGGTTGGCTTCATTACATCAACATTTAAAATATCTGCTTTTGACATCACATAGCGACTTTTAATGCCTGAGGCTTTTTCGATAAAAGCACTACTGGAGTGCGATAATGCTGCTACTTCACCTTGATTAATAGCTTGCTCATTTTCACCATTAAACTTATCTACATAACGATTAAAACAGCTAACTAACTCATCATTGGAAATTTTTTCTGACGGGGTAAATAACCCTGTACCACTAATTACAACAGACATAAAACATTCTCGATCAAAAACTCGCAAAGGTATGACCACTAGTGTATTTTATTTATTCCCTATTGTCGATTAACGCTCAGTATTCCAACTAAAAAGATAGGCACCTAGAGATAAAAATATCGCACTCATCAATAATAAACAGTTTACGTGATAACTAATATCAACCAAGCTCGCACCTTCAGTGATCACTGCTCTGGCCCCTGCTACTAAGTGCGTTAACGGTAAAAAGTCGGCAAACACTTTTAAAGCTGGTGGTGCCCCTTCTAAACTAAACCATACGCCTGAAAGCATCATCATTGGCCATGATGTAACATTGAGTAAACCGCCGATTAATTCTTCACTTTTACTACGACTAGCTACTAATAAACCTAAACTGATTAAACAAAAGGCACCTAGCATACCAATGATTAATAAATCAAAATAACTACCTAACATAAAAAAGTTAAATAGTAGATTACAACCACTATAGACAATAACGGACATAAACATAACGATAAACAAACGTGAAAACAATTGTGCAGAAACAAACTCAAAAGCCGATAATGGCGTGGCTTTCAAACGTTTTAATACCGCATTTTTTCTATAACGCACAATGACATAACCAACACCGAATAGGCAGCTAAACATCATGTTCATACCTAATATGCCTGGTAGTACCCAATCAAGATAGCGAATTTTTTTACCACTAGTTTGCAAGCGAGTATAACCTTCAAGCTCATCACTAAATATTTTTTCTACTAAATAACTTTTAGCCGACTCATCATTAACCCAATAACGCATACTGTGATGAGCAATAATTAAATCGATGGCATGACGACTAAGCTTACCTTTGGCAATTTCAATATCTTTATAGTCAATAAAATCAATAAAGCGAGTTGCTTTAAAAGGCTGCTGCGACGTTATATCTTGAGTTCCTTTTATTTCATCCACCCAAGCAACTTTATAAGCAGAACGACCATCACCAGAAAAAATAAACGAGAAACCCACTAATAGCAACACAGGGAAAAACAAGTTCCAACCCAATGATGATTTGTCACGGAAGAATTCGATATTACGCGCTTTAAAAACAGCAAAAAATCGTTTTATATTCATAGGTATTTATTCTCTTAAGGAGTGACCTGTTAAATGTAAAAACAAGTCATCCAAATTTGCTGATTTAACATGTAAACCAGCTAAAGACACTTTATTGTTCATTAATAAGACTAAGGTTTGCTCAACATTACGGCTAGTTATTTCAATGCGACCAGCGAGTTTTTTCCATTGATTTTGCTCAACTAGAACTGTCGGCACCTGCGCTATCGGCAGATAAATAAATACTTCATTAAAATGTTTATTCAGTAATTGATGGGGTGTTCCTGCTTCAATAATTTTACCTTGATCCATAATGACAATATCGTCACAAAGCTGCTCTGCTTCGTCCATATAATGGGTGGTTAAAATAATAGTTTTATTTTGTGCTTTAATGTTCTTAATTAATTGCCAAAAGTTCCGTCTAGCATGGGGATCTAAGCCGGTAGTGGGTTCATCGAGAAAAATAATATCAGGATCATTAATTAATGCTAATGCCAATAATAACCGTTGCCTCTGTCCACCTGAAAGTAAACGGTTATCACGGTTTAAAAAATCTTTTAAACCGCAAAGTTCAATAATTTGTTCTTGTGCTAAGGTATGTTGATAAAATGATGAAAATAAGTTCAAGGTTTCTTTAACGGTTAAAAAGTCTTGCAAAGCGGTATGCTGAAATTGAATACCTATTTGTTGTGAGATACTTTTATCAACTTTTTTCCCTTGGAACTCTTTACCTTTATATATTACTTGACCCGCGGTTGGCGAAATAATTCCTTCCATAATTTCTATTGTAGTAGTTTTACCGGCGCCATTGGGCCCTAATAAACCCAAACAATGACCTTGCTCAACGGTAAAGCTAATATTATCAACAGCAGTGACATCTTTATATTGCTTAGTTAATTCTTGCACACAAATAGCAACACTCATGCATTAATATCTCGATGAAGTTATCCTTAACTTTATTGTACTAAACTTAAGTTAAATAACATTACATTTCATCAGATGATAACAATTATCATTTGCATTTGATCTTTTATTAGTTTATTTTATCGTTATACCAAATAAAATAATGAATGAGTCCATTCATTACTTCAATTGGTATTATAGAATTAAGCCAGTTAAATATTTAACTCCTGTATTTTTAATGAGCCAGGGGTTAAGTAAGCTACTACAAAAAGGAAGTGATTATGATGACGCATGTGTTTACTACTGAAACAGCTGCCAGTAAAGTGCAAGTTGAGCTATCTAGCCATGTACTAAAACAACTACTCAAATCAGGCTTACTGCATGGGGAAGATTGCAAATGTTTGAATGCCAAGGCAAAACAAGTCATTTGGCAAGCCCTATTGGCAACAAGTATTGATAATAAGGAAAGTCATTTATGTGCCTAAAACCTTCAACCGATTTATTACAACTAGAAGCATGGTTAAACATATTAATAGTAACCTATAAAGATCATCCCAGCTGCGGCTTAGCTCAAACGATCAACTATTACTTAAGTAGGCTATTACATCACGATGACATTGATTTTTGTGGACAAAAACGTTGTGATTATTTACTGATGCAAAAATATTGGCACTGGCAAGCTAACCATTTGCAGTTAAGCCACTGATAACACTTACTTTTAAAAACTGCTCCAGTGCTTTTTTGCCGGTAAAGTGATAAGTATCGCAAACATTACTGACACTATGTTTTTGCATAATTCTACTGATCAAGGTAAATAGCACCTCATCATTAAGATGTTGGCTACGCAATTGCTGCTTTAACCATAAATGCAAACTAAAAACACAACTGGAGTATTGTCGATACCCGTAAGCAAACGCTTCAATATTAGCGTGATCAAGTGAACTTAACGCTATTAAAGATGATTGCGGACAATACCGTTGAATTAATGCCACTAAATTGGGCGCTAAGTATTTATATTCATCTACTAATAAATAATCAAAACATCGGTAAAACTCAGTGTTTATCGTGGTAAGTACCCGCTGAGAATTTTCAGAAAGTGACTTTATTACTAATGCCGACTGCTCACCACTCGCTTTGTCTTTACTAAAACCAATACGTGCTAATTGAAAGCCATTTGTTAGCCAAAAAGACAGTAAAGACTTAGTAGCACCAAAACTTGATGCTAAAAAATCAGCATTTTGTGCTTTTGCAAAGGTCGCTATTTCAATCAAAAATAATGATCCGATTTGCTGCTGTTGAACTTGCGGATGAACAGCAATTCTCATCACGCGTAAATAATGATAATCAAATGCTTGCTCAACACCACATTGTGTTAGTAATGATTGTGGAATAAAATTATTTCTTAACCGTCTTTTTGCTTGATTAACCGCAGTTAATTCTACTTCTGTAATACCCTGTCCATGGTGATTGCCTTCATGCATCAATAAAGCGACCGCAATAATTTGTTGTTGCCCTTCATTTACCGCCATTAAACAAACAAGCTGCACCTGTTCGTTGTCCAATAACAGCTGCACATCACTGGGTTTAGTTTGATAATGCGCAGTAACGAGCACTGAAAAAACTTGCCTGAGTAAGTTTTCATCGGCAACTAATGCTGTCGAGCTAAAATGTATAAACTCAAATGACGCCTTTTTATGCTCTACATTTATATCTTTAATATAGCTACACAGACGCGGTAATTCGGCATTTAATAAGCATGCATCAAAAACTAATTGCTCAAGCGGATCTCCCGCTCGCCATCGAATAGGCTCATTTATATGTAAACTACGCCATTGTGGAAACTTTCTAGCTAAGGTTTGTTGAAACTTTAAAGTAAAACCGCGCCCTGCACCTTCATAACCATGAATAGTACTAGCAAATACCAAACGAGAGTGATGAAATAACAATTGCTCAAGTAAATACACGGGTATAGCTGCAGCCTCATCCACTAACACTAGGCTAACTTTAGGTTGCAGCTTAAGTAGCTGATCAACCGCAACAAACTCAACGAAACCATTAAGCACGACAAATTTATTACTTTCTTGATAGCCTTGTGGCAAACTTGCCGCTAATTGACGGAAAAAAATTTGCACTGAATTTAACTCTGCTGCAGTAATAACAATATGCAAATTATTATCATTTTTAGCCGCAGCTAATAATTGGGCACAAGCAATAGCTAACGCCGATGATTTACCTCTGCCCCTATCAGCAGTTAACACTAGCGGTCTCTTACTTTTCCCTTTGCTAACTTTAATGATGGCGTCGACAGCACTAACTTGCTCTTGAGTTACGCAAGCATAAGGCAATACTGCTTGTTTGGGTGAATTTACTGAGGGTATTATACTTGTGTCACTAGCTTGCTCGTTTGTAGGAAAAGTAAGCGCTGACTGTTCAAGTATTACATGCTCGGAATAATGATCAATTAACGAAAAAAATCGCTTGAAGAAGTTACCTTTTTTAGCCAATGCCATCTCATTTATTAATATAAATAAAACCCCACCCGCAACCAGAGTACCAGATAGCGCAGCAAAGGCATCCACAGTCAATTGTTGCTCAGTAAAAACGACAAAATCACTTTCAGTGCCAAGCCTATCTCGAAAACGTTTCGGAGTAATATTCGCTTTAATGAGCTTACTATTACCATAAATCAACCATGATTTTGTACCGTTATTTTTTTTCCATGGTTAGAATGAACAATTGTTTGCAGTAAGGAATGCGACCACTCATCCTCACCAACAAGCACAATCAAACGTCGTTCATTTAACGCTTTCGCTTGTTGTTGAAAATGGTAAAACCATCGAAAAAACTTACTTTTTTGCATAATAACTTTATTAAAAAAACTATATATAGGTCCATGTTACCTCAATATTTACTATTTCAATAAAAGAAAGTACGAAGTTTTATTGAAAATATTTTATTCCTTGCCTATGTTGATATTTAATCACCGCATTTTTTAGGGTAAAGCTAATGATAAATGATGATGAGTTTTTAGACGATATTGAGGGAAGCGAAGAAACTATTGAACAAGAAATAGATATAGAATCTCGTGAACTTGCCGAACAACAGGCACAAGAGCAAGCACAAAAAAACTTACTCGCTAGAAAGCGAATTGATGATTTAATTGAGAGAAAAAGGTTAAAAGAGTTACTCGATGATTCAGCTGATTGGTAATATTTATTGCCAATAAAACCAAGATTATATTAGTTTTCTGTTAGTAAACTCTGATAAAATCATCATCAGTATTAACGCTTTTATTCTGAATTAAAATATGACCTTATTAGAAAAACTTCGATGCTTGTTTACCTTTGGACAAGGAATCGCTTTACCTTTGCCTGAAATCTCTTCTGATGCGACTCCCTTAGCACTTTTTAACCAGTGGTTTAACGACGCTAACAAATCTGGAATTTTATTACCTGAAGCTATGTCAGTCAGTAGTTGTAGCAGTGATGGCCAACCAAGCTCACGTATGGTGTTATTAAAAAATTTCGATGATGAAGGTTTTGTGTTTTTTACTAACTACGGTAGCCGAAAAAGTCATGAATTAGTTGAAAATAGTAAAGTAGCCTTGTTATTTCACTGGAATGTATTACAAAGACAAATACGTATCGAAGGCACAGTTGAAAAAGTAACCCCGCAAGAGTCAGCTGATTACTTTCATAGCCGCGATAGAGGTAGCCAAGTTGGTGCTTGGGCATCAAAACAAAGCCAAAAACTAACACACGATAGTCAACTCAAAGAGCGCATGGCACATTTTAATGAAAAATATGCGCAAGGTGAAATACCACACCCTAAATTTTGGGGGGGCTGGCGAGTTAAACCAACCTATATTGAATTTTGGCAAGGCCGCGCAAGTCGTTTACATGACCGAATTTGTTTTGAGAAAAAAGATAAAGCTTGGCAAAACTTTAAGCTTCATCCGTAAAATATTAATAAATGCTTTACATGACGTTGACCAACCTATCCGTGGTTATGGAGTATCACCACTGAAGTATCAGACTCACTACCAAAGAGTGATACCACGGCCACCGCTAAAAAAGCTGAACCGTATGAATTGCAAAAGTAGTGCAAACATTATTTATTTGATAATTCGAGATGCTATTGTTATTAACAGGAAAGATTTCACTACATAACACAAACTTGTTAATACCTTGTTATCGATTCAAGCTTGCCTTTACGCCCAAGCACAGGTATAACCTTCGTCTATAAATGTATTTTAGCACTATATCGTTATGAGCAAACACCTGTCAGCCATAATAAAATCAACACGATATAATTACTTTCTGGAGATTTTTTATGTCAACACCATCAACAAAAGACTTTTTTGGCCAGCCCCGAGGCCTTAAAACACTTTTTTTTACCGAAATGTGGGAGCGCATGAGTTACTACGGCATGCGCATGTTACTTGTTTTATTTATGACGGCTACCCTACAAGAAGGTGGCTTAAGTTTAACCGTCGCCTCTGCCGCCGCAATTTATGGCCTATACACTGGTTGTGTATACTTTATGGGACTTCCCGGTGGTTGGATTGCCGATAGGTTAATTGGTGGACAGAAAGCCATATGGTATGGCGGGATAATTATCATGGTTGGCCATATAATTTTAGCTATCCCTAGCGATTATTCATTTTTCATTGGCTTGATCTTTGTAGTGTTAGGCACTGGCTTATTAAAACCCAATATTGGAGCCATGGTTGGTCAGTTATATTCCGATAAAGATATTCGTCGTGATAGTGGTTACGCCATTTATTATATGGGCATTAATATCGGTTCAGTGATCGGTTATGGTGTTTGCGGTTATTTAATGGAAAATCAAGGTTGGCATTGGGCCTTTGGTGCTGCGGCCATCGGTATGGCTGCTGGACTGATTCAATACAAGATCACCACCCCAAATCTTAATGGCATCGGCGCAAAACCAGTTTACCCATTATCAAAAACAGCACAAAAAATTAGCTGGGCAATTATCTGTGGATTTTTATCGATTGTCGCTTTAGTAACGTACTTAATATTCCAAGGCAAACTAACCATAGTACCAGTTACCATTGCTCAATATGTTGCGGTCGCATTTTCTGCTATTTTCGTTATTTACTATGCAACCATTTATTTCTTTAGTTCATTGTCGGTGGTTGAAAAGAAAAAATTAATCGCGTTATTACTTATTTGTGTCGCTTCCGCTTGTTTTTGGTCCGGTTTTGAACAAGCTGGCTCCTCGATGAACCTATTTACCCGCGATTATACCGATCGCATTGTTGGTTCATTTGAAATACCCACAGGCTGGTTCCAATCATTAAACGCATTTTTCATCGTCTTGTTATCGCCTTTCTTTGCCGCGTTATGGATTAACTTAGGAAAGAGGCTTGTTAGCCCATCTTATGGAATAAAATGTGCTATTGGTTTAATTATTATGGCAAGTGGCTTCATTGTTATGTTCTTTGCTGCCCAACATGCCGCTTCTGGAATGAAAGTTGCCCCCTATTGGTTAGTAGCCACCTATTTTTTACATACCGTTGGTGAGCTATGTTTGAGCCCTGTTGCATTAAGCGCGGTGAGCAAATTATCTCCTAAACGCTTTGCCGGACAAATGATGGGGATTTTTGTTTTGACCTACTCCATTGGCAATATCATCTCTGGTTTATTAGCCGGTAATTATGATCCAAATAATGTCTCTCAAATACCTGCACTCTATATTCAAATTAGTTTATTTAGTATTGGTATCGGTTTGATTATTTTAATGCTTGGTTTTAAATCTAGATTTTGGGAAAATTTATCAGAAGATGAAGAATTAACTAACAACCCTACTACATCAACTAGTAATGCTTAATTAGTACTTGCTTAGCATTAGGTGGGGGTTCTACACTCCCACCTTTATTTTTGTATTGAGCAACATAAATGACCAAGCCTTTATTAATAGCTACTAAGCAGCAATCAAGAACCTCAATTCGACAAATATTGCGCAGCAAAAGAAAGACACTCACCAGCACCTTCCAAAAACAAGCCGCTGCAGCATTATTGTTAAGATTAACAAATGATGTGGTCGTAAAAAAAGCCAAACACATTGCCTTATATTTAGCCAACAACGGTGAATTAGATCTTCAGCCATTTATTCGTTGGTGTTGGCAGCAAAATAAACATATCTATTTACCCGTTGTTCATCCTTTTGCTAAAGGACATTTGTTATTTTTACGTTACGAGCATAACTCAACTATGGTTATCAATCGGTATAACATTGCCGAGCCTAAGCTAGACGTTAGATATATCAAACCGATGCAACAATTAGATATTATATTAACGCCTTTAGTTGCCTTTGATAGTACTGGCGCCAGAATTGGCATGGGTGGCGGTTATTATGATAGAACCTTGGCTAACTGGTATGAACATTACCTTCAAAATAAAGAGTCTGCCCAAGATAACCAATGTAGCCCTGTCATTATTGGCGTGGCGCACGATTGTCAACAAATCACCAAAGTGCCTGATGAAACTTGGGACATCCCACTACCAAAAATAATCACCCCTACACGCAGCATAAATTGCAAGCCATTGGGATAACACTTAATGTTTTTTTAAAACGCTACTGCTATAATCCACAGCATTAACGTCATAAATAATACTCTGTAAGGCACCCCAATGACTCAAGACGAAATGAAAAAAGCAGCAGCAATTAAAGCATTAGAATTCATTAAAAATGACACCATTGTCGGCGTAGGTACTGGCTCAACCGTAAATTATTTTATTGATGCCTTAGCGACCATAAAAAATAACATTGAAGGTGCGGTTTCTAGCTCCGAAGAGTCTAGTAAACGCTTGAAAGCCCATGGTATTGAAGTATTTGATTTAAACAATGTTGATGTTTTAGACGTTTATGTAGATGGTGCCGATGAAATAACTAAGCATATGAGCATGATCAAAGGTGGCGGCGCGGCGCTAACCCGTGAAAAAATTGTTGCCGCGGTTGCCAAAAGATTTATCTGTATTGCTGATGACTCTAAGCAAGTTACACTATTAGGTGACTTCCCACTACCTGTTGAAGTTATTCCTATGGCGCGTAGCTATGTTGCTCGTGAACTAGTTAAACTCGGCGGTGATCCTGAATATCGTCAAGGTGTCATTACCGATAATGGTAATGTTATTTTGGATGTTCATAACTTATCCATTGTAGACCCTAAAAAATTAGAAGCAGATATCAATGCTATTGTTGGCGTAGTCACTAACGGTTTATTTGCTCAGCGTGGCGCTGATATCTTGATTTTAGGAACAGAATCCGGTGTACGTATAATAGAATAGTGAACAAATATAATTAAAAAACATATATACCCATGATACTTCAAGATACGAGTTTCAGGATGACTGAGCGATTCATGAGCAAGGCGCATCTTTTTATTAATGGTTGTTCCATTAAAAATAGGTGCAACGAAGAGCATGATTTGCTCAGTCATCCCCAACGGGCTGGTTTAGAAACGTTTTATGCTACGTTATTGATTTCGACAAGGGAACAACCATTCTCTTCAATCAATACCTTGCCTAAAGACGTTTCTAATTCCAGCTGAATCCGGCATATTGAGGTAACATGGGTATACCTGTGTATATTCATCTAACTAGCTTGAGTTTTTATCCATTTAGGCTAAATAACTACTTTAGAGTTTATACACTATATGCTATCTTATTTGAATTATAGATATCTAGCCATCTAAACGGAATTGGTTTTTGTTAAAACCTGGCTATGATTTACGTATTCAAAAATATAAGTGCCAACTTAACAAGCGAAGCGACCCCTTATGACCACAAATAAAAATTCATTAGCAAAAGACAAAATTAAAATTTTATTACTTGAAGGTGTGCATCAAAGTGCCCTTGAAGAGCTTAAAGCAAAAGGCTATTCGAATATAGAGTATATTAAAACCTCACTAAATGAGTCCGATTTAATTGAAAAAATTGCCAGTGTACACTTTGTTGGTATTCGCTCGCGTACTCAATTAAATGCTGAAGTATTAAGCCATGCTAAAAAACTAGTGGCTATTGGCTGTTTTTGTATTGGCACCAACCAAGTTGATACCATTGCAGCACAGAAACTAGGTATTCCTGTTTTCAATGCGCCGTTTTCAAATACTCGCTCAGTAGCAGAGTTAGTACTAGGTGAAACCTTATTATTACTTCGTGGTATTCCTGAAAAAAGTGCTAAAGCACACCGTGGAGAATGGCTTAAATCAGCAGTAGGCTCAGTAGAAGCTCGCGGTAAAACCTTAGGTATTATTGGTTACGGTCACATTGGTACCCAACTTGGTATTTTGGCTGAAACATTAGGCATGCGTGTACGTTTTTATGATATTGAAACCAAGCTACCTTTAGGTAATGCTAGTCAAGCTGACTCATTAAATACTTTACTTGGCGAAGCCGATGTAGTGAGTTTGCACGTGCCGGAAACACCGCATACACGATACATGATTGGCGCTGCTCAATTTGAAGCCATGAAACCTGGGGCAATATTTATTAATGCTTCGCGTGGCACTGTTGTTGACATTGATGCCTTAGCAGAAGCGTTAACTCAGAAAAAAGTAGCTGGCGCTGCCATCGACGTATTCCCTGTTGAACCAAAGGGTAATGATGATGAGTTTGTATCACCGTTGCGTGGTTTTGATAATGTAATTTTAACACCACATATTGGCGGAAGTACTAAAGAAGCCCAGGAAAACATTGGTTTAGAAGTAGCAAGTAAATTAGCCAAATATTCAGACAATGGCTCAAGCTTATCCGCGGTTAACTTTCCAGAAGTATCACTACCACAGCACGTTAATGCCAGTCGGTTATTACACATTCACCACAATCAACCGGGTGTATTGACGAAAATTAACCAGGCATTTGCTGAGCATAGTATTAACATTGCGGCTCAGTATTTACAAACTGATGATAAAATTGGTTATGTGGTTATTGATATTGAGTCTGCTGATAGTGCCCAAGCACTTAAAGCATTAAAAGCAATTGATGGTACTATCCGCGCAAGAATATTGCATTAAGCAATCAACTAACAACTCCGCAATAAAAAAGAGATCATAACGATCTCTTTTTTATGCCTGTTTCTATACCTATTTAGCCGTCATTATTCAAATAGTTGCTCAAAGTCTTTTATGTCTGTGCATCTTCTTGATTTTCAGGCAATGCTAACTGAAAAGCGGCAAGCTTATTACAATTATCCACCACTTGGTTAATACAAGGATAGGCGCTCATATCAACATTAAAGCGCGTCGCATTATAAACTTGTGCGACCAAACAAATATCAGCGACGGTTATTTTATCTTGGAAACAATAACAGCCAGCACTTTGCACGAGTTGTTTTTCAATGGCACTAAATCCTAGGGCCATCCAATGATCTACCCATGCTGCTTTAGCTTCATTTTTTAACTTAAGCTCTGTGGCTAAATACTGCTGAACACGTAAGTTATTTAGTGGGTGAATTTCACAAGCGATATCTAATGCCAATGCCTGTACTTTAGCGCGAGCTTGCACATTATCTGGATATAAAGACAAACCTAATTCTTTTGCTTCTAAATAGTCAATAATTGCCAATGATTGATGCAGTGAAAAATCGCCATCAATTAAGGTTGGCACTAAATGATTTGGATTGATGGCGACATAATTTTCATGATGTTGCTCACCACCATTTGCAACTAAGTGTACTGAAACACTGTCAAAACGAATACCTTTAAGATGTAACGCAATACGCACTCTGTAAGCGGCAGTTGAACGCCAATAACCATAAAGCTTCATATTAATCCCATAACATTATTGAATTGTACATTTCAGCTACAGCCCCTTTTTAGAAGTTTACCCTAAGAGACTAGCGCATAAAATTTTAGATAAAGAGAATACCAAAATGGCAGCCATCAAAAATATAATCCCCGGCCCTTAAAGGAGGGGGAATTGTCATCATGTTAGCTTTTGTATTCAACCACTGTCTGCTCTATCGCGCCAAAAATACTGTTGCCATTTTTATCAAACATTTCAATGCGTACGCAATCGCCAAACTTCATAAATTCAGTACTTGGCTTACCATCAGCAATTATTTCTAACATACGTTTTTCAGCCAAACAACTTGAGCCGGCAGAGCGATCATAGTTTGAAATAGTACCAGAGCCAACAATACAGCCCGCTGATAATGGGCGTGTTTTTGCTGCATGAGCCACAATAGTTGGAAAATCAAAGGTCATATCAACACCACAACTTGGCTGACCGAACAAGTCATTATTTAAGTGAGTAGTGAGTGGTAAATGTAATTTCGCACCATCCCACGCCTGCCCTAGTTCATCAGGTGTAATAGCAACAGGAGAAAAGGCACTAGATGGCTTTGAGCCAAAAAATCCAAAACCTTTCGCTAACTCTCCGGGAATTAAGTTACGTAATGAGACATCATTAACTAGCATTAATAATTTAATATGCTGTGCAGTTTGCTCTACTGATGCCCCCATTGGCACATCATCCGTTATTACCGCAACTTCTGATTCAAAATCAATACCAAAGCTTTCCGATGCAACCTTTATTTCATCGCGTGGACCAATAAAAGCATCTGAGCCACCTTGATACATTAAAGGTTCAGTCCAGAAAGTATCTGGCATCTCTACATTACGCGCTTTACGTACTAGCTCAACATGGTTCACATAAGCGCTACCATCTGCCCACTGATAAGCTCTAGGTAGCGGTGACTCACATTGTGCTTGCTCAAAAGCAATAGCATTGCTAATTTCACCCTTATTAAGTGCTGTATAAACAATCTCTAGTTTAGGTGAAATAGCTTGCCAATCATCTAATGCATCTTGAAGCGTTAGGGCAATATCAGCGACAACAACCGCTTTATCAAGCGTTCTATTAACAACGACCAATTGACCATCACGCGTATTATTTTTAAGAGTAGCTAATTTCATAAGTGACCTTTATATTTTATAAGTTATGCCACTAATTCTACGGGTTTAGCTTCAAGCCTCAAGTAATCAGAAAAGAGAAAGGATGTAGTGGTGGAAAAAATTCTTTACATCATTTTTTCCACTGATAAAATCATTAAAAATAAGTTTTATTTAAGCTCAATGATTCAGTTTAAAGGAAGTTATAGCCCGTGGATGTGCGCCAATTGGCTTTTTGAACATTCAATAAGCCATGCAGAAAAAGGATAGGTACTAGCTAGATTTTGATAGTTTTTTTATTAATATCATACTCTCGCAATTTGTTCGCGATAGCGGTATGGCTTAAACCAAGTTTTTTTGCTAATTGTCTAGTACTTGGGTAGGCAGGATAAAGCTTGCGTAATAAATCAGCTTCAAAGTTTTTAACGGCCGCATCTAAAGTTCCTTCAAACTCTTGCTCTAAATAACCATGTTCACGAGTATAAGCAGGAAGCTGTAAATGTTCTATTTCAATTTCATCTCCTTCAAGCAATGAAACAGACCTTATTAAAACATTTTCTAATTGCCTGACATTCCCTGGCCATGGATAATGCTCAATAAAGTCACGACATTCTGGTGTTAGTTTTAAATTTGAACGACCGATTTTCTGCCCCGCATGAACGATAAAAAATTCAGTTAATGGTAGAATATCATTGCGACGTTCTCTTAATGGCGGAATATTTAAACCAAACACATTCAAGCGATAATAGAGATCTTCTCTAAATTCACCAATAGCCACTAAATTAAGTAAGTCTTTGTTTGTTGAACTAATAATACGTACATTTACCGTAACTTCTTTTTCTGAGTCAACTCGTCTAAAGCTACCATTTTGAATAACACGTAACAGTTTACTTTGAAGTTTAGTTGACATCTCACCTACTTCATCAAGAAAAACACTACCACCATCGGCAAGCTCAAAAATGCCTCGTTTACTTTCTTCATGATCTTTCTCACCAACGCCAAACAATTCGGATTCAGCAACATCATCAGGTAAAGCGGCACAATTAAGTGTCATAAAGGGTTGTTCTGCTCGTTCACTCGCGGCATGACATGCGCGAGCTAATAGTTCTTTACCTGTGCCGGTTTCACCTATAATCAAAATAGATGCATCAAGTTGAGACATACGTTTAGCTTCACGAATAACTTTACGCATACCACTACTGCTAGCTTGTATACCTGAAAAAGTATTTTTATTTGGCTCTTTAAAGGCATTTATTTGCTGGCCTAGTCGCGCTTCAGATTTAAGAATAAGCACAGCGCCAGCCAATATATATTTATTTTTTCCTACGGTTTCATCGCTCTCTTTGGCAACATGAATAGGCATAATATCGGCAACGAAATCTTCCCCTTGAAATTTTAAACGACGGGTTTGCGCGAATACCTCGGCATTATCTAACCAACGTGTAAAGTTAAAGCCTTTAAGCCATTGACTAATATGCTGACCTTTAACTGTTTCTTCATTACATCCCATAATTGAAGAGGCGATATTATTAACAATACGAATATTACCTTTAACATCAAGAGAAATAAAAGGATCTGGAAAGGTTTTAATTAACGTAACCAATTCATTACGCTCACGTTCAGAGGGCATATAAGGCGCAGTTCTTACATCATCAACACCTTCAAGTAAACGTAATTGAGGCATAAAAGTTTGTAGATCAGTGAATTCTAAATCTGGAGTATTGATGAAAATCCTGCCGGATTGTTTAAATTCAATACCACGAACATTTATACCGTGTTCAACAAAAATACCTAATATTTTTTGCCCCATACCAACACGATCATGACAAGTAATTTCCAAACGCATGCAAGAAGCCCTTTTATCGAGTAGCTCAAATAAAAAAGCTATTGTAAACTAATTTTTACAATAAAAAAGCCTAACAAAAGGATATTTGCAGACTTTAACTTTTACCACTAAGTAAACCCTTGATGGTACTTAACATCTCTTTTCGAACATCAGCCAACTTAGGTTTATCTTTAAAAGGAATAGGACGGCATAACTGCATAGTTTTAACACCTAAACGAGCCGTTAACATACCCGCTCCTAATCCTTGGGCCAAACGCCCAGAAAGCTTACCGAGTAAATCAGCACCGATCATATCCGAGCCAAAATCAGTAATAAGCTCACTAGCACCAGCATAAACCATGTTAACAAACACCTGCCGGATCAGCTTTATTCTGCTCCAATACCCTAGTTTTATACCATACAAGAGCGCAACTTTATTAATCATACGTAGATTACGCGATAAAATAATCAACATATCTATTAATGCTACAGGACTCAAAGCAACCAAATCCACGGCTTCTGTTGAAAACTTGGCAATTTCAGCCATCGCTTTTTCATCTACCTTAGTGAGGACTACACGCGAATAAAATTGTAATAACTCACTGTCACTGTATTGGGCATTTAGCGCATCTTGCCATGCTTGCTCTTGCTCTGAAACAAGATCACAAGGTAAGTTTTCACTGATTTGTTGACAAAAGTTTTTTACATCCAGTGCGCTAATATTTTGCTCTTTAGTTCGCGAGTTATGTGAGAGTAACTCACAAGCTTGCTGTTTTAATTTTTCTCTGCCTTTAAACTGTCGTAAGGTTGACCATTCACCGAATACGCTTGAAGAAGCAAGCATTACTAAACAAGATAAAATAACGGCATAGACACTAGTCATTATTGGCGAATTGACAAAGCCAGTGACAAAAAAATCAAACGTTTCAACACCAATCACCCCAACAAGTAACGTTAACGCGATACGCCATAACCAACGAGGTTTAGATTTTATTGCCGCTAAATTTTTTGCTAATGTTTGTTCATTTACTAGTGTCGGTAGCTCTTTTTGTTCATCTATTGGTAAGTAATCTTGATTATCAAATATCACTTGTTTGTCATCTTGACTGGTCTTTACTTTTTTATTCGTAACTTGCTCATTTAGTAATTCATTATCAGCAAACAGTATTTGCTGTTGGTGGGTTTTTACATCGGTTGTTTTATTACCTTTATTCATATCATTTTGTCCGCCAATAAGAATTGTAATACCTGATCCATACGAATATGGGGTAAAGGCTGATATTTTGCCATCCCAGTAATCGGTAAAAAATTAATAAAATTAAAAGCACTTTGTTGCCAGTAATCTTTTTCCGGTAATTTTTCAGGAACAGCACCAGGAAAAAGCGTAACTTTTGTGGTCAACTCTTGCCCTTTAGGTAAAGTATTGCCCTGAATAACAGAGATCTTTTGCCCTTGGTGCAGCGCTTTACCCGATGTAGTACTTTTCACTGCAGCAATAGCGAGGGTTTTCATTTCAATCGCTTCATAGTTAAGCTTATGTTTACTTTGATATATAAGTTGATTTAGTAAAGAAACCATTGGCGCATGTTGCTCAGATGTAACATGATCTGCTTTGGTCGCTGCAAATAATAACTTATCAATTTTTGGTGAGAATAGCCGTGAAAATAAACCTGACTTACCATAGCTATAGCTTTCTAAAATCATATCAATGGCTAGTTGTAAATCGGCAAAGCTTTCTGAGCCACGATTGTCTGAACAAGCATTAAGTGGTGTTAAACAATCCGCTAAAACAATTTGCCGATCAAAGCGTAAAAAGTGTTGTTGGTAAAATACTTTTACTACTTGTTCTTTATACTCAATATATCTAGATCTGAGCATACCAATAAAACTATCATCGCTAGCATTTTGATAATCGTTGCCATCAATTTCATTGAAATTGGGAAACGGAAAGAATTCTAAAATAGGCGCACCAGCTAACTCTGCAGGCAAAATAAATCGCCCCGGTTGAATCACCGATAACCCCAACTCATAACGAAAGGTATGTAATAACTCGGTATATTCTTTGGACAATTGTGCTAATAATTCTTCATCCGCTGCGCCAAAGGGATCTATTTGTGCCACTTTAGTTAAAAACTCTTGAGAGAGTTTATGACGTGGCGGTGCTGACAATAATGCTTGTGTTTGCTCTGACCACTGCTCATAAGTTTGCTTGAGCATAGGTAAATCAAGTAACCACTCCCCTGGGTAATCGGTAATATCTAGGGTTAAGGTTGCCATATCAGTGGCATATTTCAATAATGATTTTTTGGGTTGATAACGAATAGCTAACCGTAATTCACTAATACCATGAGTAGGCTCAGGCCAGGTGGGATTTTCACTGGTCAGTGATGATATTGCTTTATCATAATCAAAACGAGGAATAGACAGGTTTTTTTGTGGAACTCTTTTCGCCGCAATAAAATTACCGTGATGAACGGGATCAAAAAAACTTAATTTACTACCGTTACCTTCATTGATTAATTGGTTAACAAGTGAGGTGATAAATGCAGTTTTACCACTACGACTTAACCCAGTAACGGCTAAATTAATATGTTGATCTAGGCTACGGTTTAATAATTCACTGGCTTTATTTTTAAGTTTATCTAAGCGATTTTTTTTAATGATTGCCATGCTTTTGTTTAACTGAATTTTAAAGAGCTTAATAATTGAATAGTTTGATGGTAATGATTTTTTTTAAGAAATAATAGCCTTACTTTAAACTCATAACTCTATACTCGTAAATTATCACAATTTATTTATCTCTCTTGCCACCGTAAATTCTGATGATGTTACATATTGTTCAATCGCTTGTAGCTGTTTCTCTAGCAAAGAATATTTACGGCGAATATCGTGAAAAGCCTGCTTAGGTGGTTCACCTGATTGCCACACCCTAGCCTTAACTTTTATCGATTCATGCACAGGTTCGTATTCATCATGCTTACTCACCCTTTCACCATGTGAGTACTTTGATGCTCCACCTTGGTAATATTTACTGTACTTAGCCTGTTCTTTAGGGTTTTTATCAAGAATAAACCAAGCGGCAAGATAAGCGAACATTAAAAAAGGCATACCAAACAAGACAGCTGACACCACCAAAATCCTTACTAACCAAGCTTCCCAACCAAAGTAATCAGCGATACCAGAACAAACTCCCGCTATTTTACCTTTGCTTGGATTACGATATAACTCACCGCGGCGCTTAATCATAACTTATTCCTCCAACTTGGCGTCTCCACATCTAAAATAGCTTCAAGGGTTTTAATACGATCGGCCATTTTGTCTGCCATTTCTGATAAATCAGATAACTGAATATATTCCTCTTCACTAAGCCCTTGGTTAGTCTGCCCTTTACTACGGTAATGTAGCACTAACCATATTGGCGCAACGATGACCAAAAAAATAATGACAGGTGCCATAATGATCTCTTCCACGGTATTCCCCTTAATTTTTTCTTCGATACTGAGCGCTAAACTTAACCAACAACCTGAAAAACTCGCAGCTCTGCAATAGCTATTCGAAACTAGTAACTCGTAACTTAATGCTATTTTTTGTTCATTTTTGCTTTCAATGAAGCTAATTCATCATCTACTTCTTCGTCTGCTTCAAGTTCAGCAATTTCATCCGCTAACGATTTCCGCCCTAAATCATACGATTCAACTTGCCCTTCAATATCATCAATTTTTCGTTCATAACGATCAAAACGACTTAAGGCATCGTTAACTTTGTTGCTATCAATATTTTTCTTAACCTTTAAGCGAGAGTTAACTGTTTTCTCTCGCATAATAATTGCTTTTTGTCGTGCTTTTGCATCGGCTAACTTATCTTGTAATTGTGAAATTTCATCCTGAAGCTTAATGATATGCTCTTCAATATGCATTAACTCTTGCAACAATGTTTGTGCATTTTCGCTACTTTTCTTCTTTTCGACTAAGGCAGCACGCGCTAGATCTTCCCGATCTTTACTTAATGCTAACTCCGCTTTTTCTTGCCATTGCTGCGCTTCACTTTCAAAACGAGTCGCACGACGAGTTAGTTCTTTTTTATCTGCTAAAGTTTTAGCTGAACTTGAACGCACCTCAACTAAAGTATCTTCCATTTCTTGAATAATCAAACGCACCATTTTGGCCGGATCTTCAGCTTTATCTAATAAATTATTAATATTAGAATTAATAATATCGGTAAACCTTGAAAAAATACCCATAACAACTTCCTCTTATTTTTTAATTAACGCTCTTACTTATTGTTCAAATTAATGATATTTCATTCAAATATAATAAAAACAACTATAAATTTCCTGTTAAATTTATAGTCTATACTATTCATGTTTTACGCCAAGGTGACAAGAACAGTTAACAATATGTTTTTATTGAGTTTTTTAAATATTTAAAAAACACTATTATATAGTCGATTAATAAAATACACTATTTGTTAGTGAATTTAACTAATAGCAAGTCTATTTAGTTATTTCAGCATTGGAAGTAAATTAAACTGGTATCATCATTAGGTCAAGCCATGGCGCGCTTTAATAAACAAGATAATCTTCTTGGTCAATCTAACAGCTTTTTAGAAGTATTAGAGCAAATATCACAAATTGCACCATTAAGTAAGCCAGTATTAATTATTGGCGAACGCGGCACAGGTAAAGAATTAGTTGCTGCGCGTTTACACTACTTATCCAAACGTTGGCAACAAAGTTATTTAAAGCTTAATTGTGCGGCACTTAATGAAAATTTACTTGAAACAGAACTCTTTGGTTATGACTCAGGTGCCTTTACTGGTGCGAATAAACGCCACGAAGGCCGATTTGAACGCGCAGACAATGGCACACTTTTTTTAGATGAAATTGCTAATACGTCTGGATTAATTCAAGAAAAGTTATTACGTGTTGTTGAGTACGGTGAATTTGAACGCGTTGGCGGCTCACGTACGATTACTACCGATGTACGTATAGTCGCAGCAACCAATGAAGATTTACCAACCTTAGCCGCTTCAGGGCAATTTAGAGCTGATTTACTTGACCGCTTAGCATTTGATGTTATTACTTTACCGCCATTAAGAGAGCGCCTTGACGACATTCTTATGCTAGCAGAACATTTTGCTATAAATATGGCCAGAGAATTAGAGTTCGAGCTGTTTAGCGGTTTCACTGAGCAAGCTAAACGGACAATGCTAGCATACGCTTGGCCGGGGAATATTCGAGAATTAAAAAATGTAATCGAACGCAGTGTTTATCGCTGCAATAATCCTCACTTACCTGTGCATGACTTAATTATTGACCCTTTTGAATCACCTTTTAGGCCAACCCAGCTTATTAGAACATTTGATAGAATGCAGATACAAGCAACTACTGCGATACCTTCCGCGAAGAAGAGTATTCAACAAGCAGAGGCATTAACAAGCGACCTCGCTGATAATAAAGATATCAAAGAAACAACTATACCACTTGCTGCTATTAGCACAGTTTTCCCACAATCACTAAAATCGTTGTCACAAAACTATGAAATTGAATTGATTAAATCAGCGTTAGCACATTGCCAATACAATCAAAAAAAAACCGCCCAAGCACTTGAACTTACCTATCATCAACTGAGAGGTTACTTAAAGAAATATAATTTACTTGATGGTGGTATTGCTGATGAATTATTTTAACTTTATTACGACAGGGCTACTTAGCTTATTACTGTTAACCGCGTGCAATGAAGAAGGTATACTATCATTAAGTGAACGCAGTGTTATTTACTGTGCAGAGGGCTCACCAGAAACCTTTAATCCGCAACTGGTCACTTCTGGTACCACCATAGATGCTACTTCAAACCAGCTATACGATAGGTTGATTTCTTATCAAGGCGATGAAAATAAATTAAGCCCTGCCCTGGCAAAGTCTTGGCATGTTACCCGTGATGGTAAAAAAATAACTTTTTATTTACGTAAAAATGTTGCTTTTCATCACACCGACTATTTTACCCCAAGTAGGCTATTAAATGCTGATGACGTAATTTTCAGCTTCAACAGAGCCTTAGATACTGAGCACCCCTATCACTTAGTCTCTGGCGGAAATTATCCTTTTTTTCAAAATGTGGGCTTTAGTGATTTAATTGACAATATAGAAAAAATTAATGATTACACTATACGATTTCATTTATCTCACGCCGATACTTCATTCCTAGCGAACCTTGCTACCGATTTTATGGTGATTTTATCTGCTGAATATGCCGCACAATTAACTAAACAAAAGGCCAAATCAGATATAGACACCCATCCAATAGGAACCGGGCCTTTTAAGTTAAAAGAATATCGCGTTGGATCATTAATACGCTTTTATCGCCATGAAAAGTACTGGCGAGAGCCTGCAAAAATTGAACAACTAGTATTTGATATCACCCCCAGTAATACCGGTAGATTAACCAAACTACTGGCAAATGAGTGTGATGTCGTTGCTTACCCTATCGCTCATGAAAAAATAACGCAGCGTAAAGATTTATCATTAGAAGCAGTAACGGCATTAAACGTTGGCTATTTTGGTTTTAATGTCAGTAAAGCCCCGTTTGATAATAAGTTAGTTAGACAAGCAATCCGTTACGCGATTAACAAAAAAACCTTGCTTGAAGCGGTATATCAAGGAAAAGCTGAAATGGCTAATTCATTATTACCCAAAACATCATGGGCTTTTGATGACAGTATTACTGAGCAAGAATTTAACCTTGTATTAGCAAAAAAACTGCTAGCTCTTGCTGGCTACACAGAGGGCTTTACTATGGATTTATGGGCGATGCCAATTCAAAGGCCTTATAATCCGAATGCCATCACTATGGCTAAGCTCATTCAAAGTGACTTAAATAAAATAAATATAAAAGTTAATATAATTAGTTATGAATGGAACACTTTTTTACAACGCTTGAAACGTGGTGAGCATCACACTTTTTTATTAGGTTGGTCTGCCGATCACCCTGATCCTGATAATTTTTTCACACCGATGTTAAGTTGCGCTGCTGCACATACCGGTAGTAATAGCACCTTTTGGTGTAATCAAGAATATGATGTTATTATAAAAAAAGCATTGCAAACAACAAATATTAACCAAAGAAAAAAGTACTATGCTCAAGCTATGGCTATACTTACAGAAGAAGTACCCTTGATCCCAATTGCGCACTCAAAACGTTATCAAGCCCGTAGTAACGATGTAATAGGTGATATTCTAGCACCATTTGGTGGTATCAATTTTTATCAAGTAAGCAAACGCAAGTTAACCAATAAACATACTGCGGCAAAACAGCGTAGTTTAGATGAAAATCCCCCCGCCCGTAATACAGGTGTAAATTAATTATGTTTGTTTTTACCTTACGCCGATTAAGCCTGTTTATTTTTACCATGTTATTGTTGACCCTACTGTCATTTAGCGTAAATTTTTTATTTCCAGGCGAGGCAATAATTAATTTAACCGGTGCTATCAATGCTACACCCAGTCAACTTGTTGAGCTAAATAATGCTTATCAAACTCACCGTAATATTTTCTGGCAATACCTTGCTTATCTCAGCCATATAATCAACGGTGACTTAGGGTTATCAATGGCAAGCCAATCAGATATTAGTGCTGAAATAGTTAATTTACTCCCTGCTACTATTGAACTCAGTTTAGTTGCCCTGTTCATCGCTATGCTTATTGGTATTCCATTAGGCTTTATTGCGGCAATAAAGCATAATAAAATAACTGATAATTTAATTTTGTCCATATCAATGCTAGGTTATTCAATACCGGTATTTTGGTTAGGATTATTGGCTATTTTAACTTTCTCTATTAGCTTAGGCTGGTTCCCTTCTGCTGGGCAGATCAGTTTATTATTCGAAATAGAGCCAGTAACAGGTATTCAGTTTATTGACATCCTACTCAGTGACAGCCCTTATAAGTGGCAAGCTTTTAGTGATGCTAGCACCCACATTATTCTCCCCGCTTGTGTTATTGCAGTAACCCCGGCGACTATTTTTATTCGTTTAGCCCGAACATCAATGATCGAAGTATTAGACACAAGCTATATTCGTGCCGCTAGCGCCAAAGGTTTAACTTTTCAACAAATTATTTTTCGCCACGCCATCAGAAATTCATTAATTAAAATCATTCGCCATGTTGGTTTACAATTTGCGAACTTAGTTACCATTGCTATGGTCACCGAAGTAATTTTTAGCTGGCCGGGAATAGGCCGTTGGCTGATAGAAAGTATTTATCAAAGGGACTATACCGCTATTCAAAGTGGCCTATTAGTTTTGTCATGCTTTATTTTTGTAGTGCACATTCTAACTGACTTTATTTATGCCGCATTAAATCCACTGGCGAGAGGAAATAAATATGGCGCGCGATAAAATATATTTAGAGGAAATTTTTCCTTCTCCTTTTATGCAACTTTGGTTGATTTTTCGCAAAACTCCTGTTGCTATGGTGGGGTTTAGCTGTTTTATATTTCTGATAGTACTCGCTATTTTCGGACCACTTTTAGCCCCTCACTCGCCTGTTGAAGGGCAATTCGATATGTTATTACTGCCACCAGCATGGCATGTTGATGGTAATGTCAGCTATCTATTAGGTACTGATGAATTAGGTCGAGATATGTTATCGCGCTTAATGTATGGTACGTCACTAACTTTTGGCCTTAGCTTTATTGTGGTCATTATTTCACTGGTCATTGGGGTGATAATTGGTTCATTGTCAGCGTTAACGTCAGGCCTTAAATCAAGCTTTCTTAATCATTTCCTCGATGTGATTTTATCTATTCCGTCTTTACTACTGGCCATTATTATAGTCGCCATCCTTGGCCCTGGCATAGATAACACTGTATGGGCAGTTGTGCTAGTACTGATCCCGCAATTTATTCATATTACTCGCTATGCGGTAAAGGAAGAGTCTCGTAAAGATTATGTACTCGCCTCAAGGCTAGACGGAGCAAGTCCATTTAGAATTTTGTATTATTCAATATTTCCTAACATTACCGACAGAATCATGGGGCAAGCAACCTTAGCGCAATCTGCTGCTATTTTAGACATTGCCACGTTAGGATTTTTAGGTTTAGGCGCACAAATTCCATTACCTGAATGGGGTGCAACCTTAGCTAATGGTTTAGATTTATTTTATATCGCCCCATGGACAGTTTACTTACCTGGTTTAGCTATTTTATTTGCCGTGGTGGCAACCAACCTTGTCGGTGAAGGTATTCGTCATGCGCTTAAGCTGCGCAAGGAACGCTAATGAATTTACTTGATATTAGAAACCTATCGATTGAGTTCGTCCATAATGAGCAAAATATACTTGCCGTTGATAAAGTCAGTTTATCGATGAAAGAAGGTGAAGTACGTGGTTTAGTGGGCGAGTCTGGCTCAGGAAAGTCCTTATTGGCACAAGCACTTGTTGGTGTACTAGATGATAAGTGGCATGTTCATGCTGATAGATTTCATTGGCGCGGCATCGATTTATTACGCCTGTCAATTGAAGAACGCAAAGTGCTACTTTCTCGCGATATTGCTATGATATTTCAAGAGCCTATGGCCTGTTTAGATCCCACAACAGTGATTGGAGAACAGTTAACAGAAGCCATTGATAGTGGCCAGTTATCAGGTTTTTTTTGGCAGAGAAAACAACAACGTCAAGCTGCTGCTATTAAACTGTTACACAAAGTCGGTATAAAAAACCATACAGTTTGCCTTACAAGTTACCCACATCAGTTAACTGAAGCATTATGCCAACGGGTAATGATAGCAATAGCTTTAGCAGGAAGACCTATACTCTTAATTGCAGATGAGCCAACCGCGGCAATGGAAAATACCAATCAAGAACAAATATTTAGGTTATTAGCCAGTTTAAACCAATTAAAAAACATGTCTATCTTATTGATCAGCCATGATTTAGAAAATATAACCCATTGGACCAATACCATCACGGTAATGTATAGTGGCCAATTTGTTGAAGCAGGTACAACAGCACAAATATTTAATAAGCCATTACACCCGTATACCCGAGCATTAGTTGATAGCAGCCCCAGTGCCAATTTACATTTACCGGCAAAATCTCGATTAAAGACACTACCTGGCAGTATTCCTATTTTACAACATTTACCTATTGGCTGTCGTTTAGGCCCACGGTGTCCTAGAGCGCAACAAGCTTGTGTAAAAGCCCCCTTAGTCACTAATTTTCATGGCCATAAAGTAAGTTGCCATTTCCCCCTTATACCCGTTAAAAGTCCCCCTAAAAAAATAATAAAGGGAGTATGCTGATATGACAGAGCTACTTGAAGTGAAAAACCTCAGTAAATCATATCGACATAAAAACTATTGGTTGAATAAAAAAACAACCACCGTTTTATCGCCAATTTCTTTTAGTGTAAAAACACATCAAACCTTAGCTATTATCGGTGAGACCGGCTCGGGAAAATCAACTTTAGCGAAGTTATTAGTTGGCGCAGAGCCCGCAAGTAGCGGCAGCATATATTTAAATGGTCAACTATTAGAAACTGGCAGCTATAAGCAAAGATGCCAACATATTAGGATGATATTCCAAGATTCAGGCACGACGTTAAACCCAAGCTTAACTATTTTACAATTGCTCGATGAACCATTAAAACTCAACACACCATTTGATGAATTAAAACGAAAAGAGCTTATTCGGACCACATTACAAAAAGTAGGCTTGTTAGGCGATCATATGAACTTTTACCCTCATATGTTCTCTGGTGGTCAAAAGCAGCGAATTTCACTTGCTAGGGCTATTATATTACAACCGCAAGTGATAATACTCGATGAAGCATTAGCATCACTAGATCCATCATTACGTTCACAAATGATCAACCTGTTATTAGACTTACAACAACAGATGGGCTTAGCATATATTCTAATTTCCCATAATCTAGGGATCATCCGCCACTTTAGTGACAACATTATGGTGTTATCGCAAGGAAAAGTTGTTGAGTCAGGTAAAACCCGTGATGTGATGAGTAAGCCACAACATAAAGTGACTCAAAAGCTATTGATGAACCAAAGCTTTCAGCTAAAACCGAAAAGAAAATAAGCTTAGAATAAGTTGCTTTAAAGAAGATCTATAGATTTCGATAATGTAGCGAGCTGCAAAGCCCGCTACATTTTTTAGTATTGATACTAAATGATATTAATAGTTTGTCGGCTCAGCTACTTTACCATGAGTAATTTTAGCGCCAATTTTTAATGACTCAACATAGCTTTTATAAGCTGACTGCGCTAACTGTGAGGTTTGCTGTTGAGCAAGTTGTGGGTTAGCAATCGCATCATTCACATTTACTGCTTGCAGCTCAACTAATGCTAAGTCACCATTACTTAACGCAACTGTCGATGCTGAAATAATACCCTCGCTAGGGTGAGGCAATACAAATGCTTCACGGACAATACTTTGATCTAAATCAGCACTATAACGCGCAACATTTCCTTTTGTGGTAAAACTCACATAGTTCTTAGTTAGCTGTTCAGTAATATCGTTACCCGCTTTAAATTGAACCAATAATTCTTTAATAGTGCTTTGTGCTTTATTAGTTGCCTTTTGAGCCACCAATATTGTTTTTATTTGTGCTTGCACTTCCGCTAACGGCTTAACATTGGCTTGCTGATAAGTATTTAAACGTAATATTAATGCTTCATTATCATTTAACTCCAGAATATCAGAGTTCATATTATCTTGTAAAACCAAGTCAGAAAAGGCTGCTGCAAGCACTTTAGGATCATTAAAAGGAGCTCTATTATTAGTATTTAAACCCGACTTAGATAACCAAGTAGACGTTTCTACACTAGTATTTACTTCACTAGCAGCATCTTCTAGGCTGTCTGGAAACTCAAAACTTAACCGTGCCATTTCTTGAGTTTGGGTATAAAACTCCTCTTGTGCTTTTTCACTACTCACTTTAGCCTGTAATTCAGTTTTAACCTCAGCCAAGCTTTGGATAACTTCGGCCTTAAGCTCAGTCAGTTTTATCACATGGTAACCAAAGCTCGTTTTTACTAGCTCGGTAATATCGCCTACAGCTGTTAATGCAAAAGCTGCATCATCAAAATTTAACTCCATAACACCGGCTTCAAGATAATCTAGATCACCACCATTTTCACCACTAAATGTATCATTTGATAATTCTTTAGCCAGCGTGGCAAAATTTTCCCCTTGAGCAAGACGAGCTAATACAGCTTCGGCTTGTGTTTTAGCTGTAGTTTCACTATCACTATCACCTTCAGTAAACTCGATCATAATATGTGAAACACGACGCTGCTCTGCTTGAGTAAAACTAGGTATATTATCTTGATAATAGCTAGCTATTTCCTCATCACTAACATTAATATTTTTGGCGATATCAGCAACACTTAAACGAATGTAATTTACTTTTACTTGTTCTTTATTTTCAAAGCGTATTTGATTCGCTTGATAGTAAGTTTTAATTTCTGCTTCGCTAATATCTATTTCTGCCTCAAACTGTTTTGCCGAGATAGTCGCAAAACGAATATCACGGGTTTGGTTTTGCAAAGTCAATTGTAACTTTTCTTGATAAGGTAAATTAAACTCAGTAGCTACAAGTGCTTGAGATAATTGACGACGAGTCATTTCAACACGTAAATAATCTCGAAAGTTTGATGATTGGAAAAAACCAGCTTGGTTAATAATAGCCAAGTAGCGGTTATTATCAAAAACACCGTCAACTTGAAATTCAGGCATTGCTCTAATCGTCTTTTTAATTCGCTCATCAGATACACGAATGGCAAGACTCTCTGCACTTTGATCTATTAATTTTTCATTAATTAAATTATCTAAAACACCCTGGCGAAAATTAGCCATATAATTACTATCATTAGATAAAGTATCAAACATATCGCCAAATTGTTGCGCCATTCGGTTACGTTGCGCTTGATAAGCTTTATTGAAGTCTTGTAGGCTGATTTTTTCACCGTTAACAGTAGCAACAGAAGTATCAACAGAATTAGTGTAGCTACCAAGACCTGCAACAGCAAAAGTTAATATAATAAGGCCAAGAATAATTTTGGCCGTCAAGCCCTGCGAGCTTTCTCGAATATTTTCTAACATCTTTATCTCATTTATTTAAGGTATAGCCAATAAAGCCGTTCGCTATAATATCGATAGTTTAGGCTGTAATTTTTTTTGTTGCTCGCGATTTTAGCAGATGCAGACCATCGCTTGAAGTGCAAGATTCGTTTTATTTTTTGCAACTGCTCATCTGCTGTTATCTCCATAGTATTTTAGCTGAAGATATTTTGAATAATGCACAATAACGACTCCCGCAGAGAAAAGTAAATAACCTGAGCTCGGCTTAACAAATGTTTCTCTAGCAGTTATTTTTACTTACTTCTGCGTTAAACTCTCTTGCAGTAGGCAAGCTATTGATGCGTAAACTTGCCTTCAATTAAGCTAAACTATCAAGCTAGAGACAGTATAAATTAATTTGTATTTTAATTTCAATATGTTAACTCTGTTTTAAACCGAGTTCAGGTTAAATAGATGAGATTTTAATAAGTTGAAAATAAAAGACCACCTTAAGGTGGTCTTTTATTTTATTTCTAATATAAAAATTGCTATAAGCAATCAATCATATATTAGTCGTTACAAGCATCTTTTAATGCTTTGCCCGCTTTAAACGCAGGAATTTTAGCAGCTGCTA
>SPKZ01000740.1_pt1 | contig 35150 bp, 36 predicted proteins | sample 2456571 | NCBI WGS metagenome assembly SPKZ01 (sample SAMN11192286, study PRJNA482655) | marine metagenome | biome: ENVO:00000447; feature: ENVO:00000244|ENVO:00000211|ENVO:00000569|ENVO:00002023; material: ENVO:00002151; isolation source: ocean water from marine abyssalpelagic zone ...
GTCCCCATATTTAATCGAACATTAGTGCCACCGCAAAGGTCACATATTATTTTAATGAATCCATTTCCAGCTAACATATTAACTTCCTTTACTATCAATTTATGATAGCTGTATCAAAATAAAATGGTATTTGTTTTAGATATCACTATCATCGACGTAATAACAACACTGATATTTACGCCTTAGCTGCGACAAAATTTGTTAATCCAATTATAAAACAACAAATAAATTTAAATATTTCAATTTCTTGTTGTTTTATATTGATTTTGTGCGATATTCAGTCATGGATTTAAATATTATCAAGGATTGATTTTTGAGAAATTTTGAACGTTCTCGTGGCTTTACATTAATTGAGTTAGTGATCATTATTATTATTTTAGGTATTTTAGCGGTTACCGCCGCCCCAAAATTTATCGATATGTCAACGGAAAGCCGCCTTGCAACGATGAAAGCTTTTGGTGGTAATTTAAAAAGTGCAGCCACTATCTTTAATGCTAAAGCTATCATCAGCAATGCTGGCGTTGGTTATAAAGTGCTTAAAATTAATGGGATGTATTACTCATTTTATAACGGTTATCCGGATACGCACAACTTAGGTAATGGTTCAGGTGATTCCGTCGAAAATGCTGTTGGAGCGTTAGGATTGGTAGATACAGATATTGAATTTAATCGAACTCAACAGATACAGAATGGTAAAAAAATTCTTATCTTTGGTCTTAAGGACCATAATTGGTGTCAGGTTTATTATCACCAAGCAGAAGGAAATAATGCACCTGAAATATCATATATAACATATAATTGCTAGGAACTTAGGCTCTTTAAAACCGCCTTAGTCAAAAAGTCTGGAGCATAAGCTAACCTTGTTTAGTCGATACGGCCACACGACTAAACACTGACAAGAATAATGGTAACGTTACCTACGGCCAATCGACCTGTTTATATCTTTTTTTTATCTTATCTAGTATGCTTTCTGCCGTTTTGTATCACACCCTCATGGATTAATTATTTTGCATACACTTTCTCAGCTAAAATCTGGCGAATTAGCAGGTATTGAGCACTTAGCCTTATCTGACAACTTAACGTCATTTCCATTAGAAATTTTATCATTGGCTGATAGTTTAGAAATTCTTGATTTATCCAATAACCAATTAACTTCATTGCCAGAAGAGTTGGCGCAGTTAAAAAAACTTAAAATTATTTTTGCTTCAAATAACCACTTTGAGACATTACCTGAAGTGCTTGGTCAATGTGCTAATTTAGAAATGGTGGGGTTCAAATCAAATCTAATTAATCAGGTCTCGGCAAACGCATTACCGCCCAAATTACGCTGGCTGATTTTAACGGATAACCGTATTGAAGTTTTACCTGACGCTTTAGGCGAACGACCTCGATTACAAAAATTAGCATTAGCGGGTAATCGGTTAACACAGCTACCATCAACCTTGGCTCAGTCTACTAATTTGGAGTTAGTCCGTATTTCAGCCAACCGACTGACACAGTGCCCAAATCAATTGCTGAGTTTACCAAAACTTGCTTGGATTGCGTTTGCAGGTAATCCATTTAGTCAGTCGGATATCAGCATTGTTCCTGTCCCAGTTATATCGTCATCGAGCTTCACGTTACAAGAAGTACTTGGTCAAGGTGCGTCTGGGGTCATCTCAAAGGCAGCTTGGAATAACGATCAAACCACCTTTCCTGATGAAATTGCAGTTAAAGTCTTTAAAGGCGAGGTAACTAGCGATGGTTATCCTGAAGACGAATTACAAGTGTGTTTAAAAGTAGGTAATCATCCAAATCTAGTACAGTCTTTGGCGCAAGTGAACGAAAAAGGGTATTTAGCGTTAATCATGAACTTGATACCCTCTCACTATCGTAACTTAGGGCTACCACCATGCTTTAAAAGCTGCACCCGCGATACCTTTCCACAGAGCTTTACTCTGTCTATTGAGAAAATTGCTAAAATCATTGTTCAAATGGAAGTTGTCTTTGAGCATTTACATGAAAATCAGGTATGCCATGGTGACTTATATGCCCATAACACGTTGTTTGATGATGAAGCCAATATCATTTTCGGCGACTTTGGGGCAGCAACGATGTATCACATGTTGACTGAAGAACAGCAAGCGCAAATCAAGCAAATTGAACGTCGAGCACTTGATCATTTTATTGATGATCTATTAAGTATTTGTGCCCCGTCTGAGGGACACTTATCGCTACGTTTAAGTGCCGAAATAAACAAAGGGTTGTAAGGGACCATAGCCTGATTGGTTGTCATGGTATCCGGGATGGGTTGCCATGATCATTAGGTGGTTTTTCATGTCTTCACAGTTTTGAAGTGGCGTGGAGTTATTGGCTGTCGCTTTGTGTTTTGAGGCGATAAGGGCGGCAAGACCCGCAACAAAGGGAGTGGCCATCGACGTGCCGCTTAGGCTTTTATAGCCCCCATCTTTGTAGGTCGACCAAATATCAGTACCAGGTGCCATAATATCGACTTCACCACCACGCGAAGAAAATCCAGACGGATTACCATTAATATCATGAGCTGCTACGGTGATAACTCCACCGTAACGACCCGGATACCCGACGCTATTGGTCATTAATGCGCCATCATTACCCGCCGCACAAATCACTATTTTGCCATGAAACAGAGCATATTGTATGGCTTGGTATATTTCAGCTGATGACTGATTCGCGCCTAATGACATCGAGATAATATCGGCTTCATTATCAACCGCCCAATAAATACCATCAGTAACCCATTCACTTGCACCTTGACCATCATTACCTAGCACCTTAGCAATGAGTAGATCGCATTGCGGCGCGACACCGACGAAGCCAACGCCATTTAGCCTAGCACCGACAACACCTGCGCAATGAGTGCCATGACCATTCACGTCTTCGATGCCATCACCGGTAAAATCTTTACTTGCAGCAATGGCTGATTCTAAATCTGGATGATTAACGTCGATACCCGTATCGAGAATGGCCACTTTAATCCCAGCCCCTTGCGTTTGTTGCCAAATGGCTGGAATACCTAAAATTGAACTGGCCCAATCGATTCGCTCTGGTGATTGCTCTTGGGTTTTCTGGTTTTTTATTTTTTGCAGTGTTTTTAAATCACTCGCACCATGATGAACAGTTACTTTGGGTAATGAGAATGGACGATGTTGTTGTGTAGTGGCTCTTGTTAATTGACGCTTTGTCATTTGACATCTCCTTTTAAACATTGTGGGAAAGATACATGGGATGTTCCCTTATCTATTTAGAGACTAGTATAAATTATAGTTATTTCAATTGTTAATAAGCTTTTCCACGGACTCTTCAATGACTTTATTCATCAACTTCTGAAGTTCCTCAAGTTTTTTGGCTTTTTGATCAGGACTTAAACTGTCATCTTTGGCCACTTCTTCCATCATGGCTTCGATTTCTTTGAGCTTTTCTTTATCTAGTCCCATTCTATTATCAAGGATACTTTGCATCGTATTTTCAAAGAAATTATCGATGTTTATCTCTGGCTTGTTACGCGGCTCAACGGTGGCTGGCTCTGTGGGTGTTGCTATTTGTATTTGGGTCGGGGTAATCCGACGAGCAGATGCCAAATTGTCATAGGTATGTTGAACTATCTCGGGTGTTTTACCATCGGCCATATCGCGAGCCGCCGCAGAAATCGACACCGTGTCGGGATAAGCTTTACCAGGTTGAAATTCACTTTTATTCGGTGCTAGCATACTCGGATTGGTGCGGTGAATTAAGGTAGGAATAACGCTGTTTGGTCAACATATTAATATTGATAGCGGCAAATATTGCCGCAAGAGGAAAAATTAGTCTTACTTGGTGGGTACAGTCACGCCACAAATATCGACATAGTTGGCTCGTTCGATAAAAAATGTTTCAGGGCGATTCATTCTCGACTGAATTAATTCGACAAAGCTGCTGGACAGGGTAGTCATAATCTTTAGTTTTACTTGGTCTTTGAGTGGTAAATCGCTCGCGACTTTGATTGAAATAATTTGATTGTCCATGATATTGGTTGAACCATTGGTTTCTGGTCGACGCTTTAGGGTTTGTAAATGCTCAAATCCTTGCCTCACTTGGCCAAAAACCGTTAAATTTCGATCTAAATACCGTGGTGCTTGACCAATCACAACATAGAATTCGGTGCTGGCACTGTCGGGGTTATTATCTCTGGCCATGGCGAATGCTCCAGGGCAATGAGTTTGCCAATATTGACTTTGTTGTTGATTAGTTGCCACCGAAAAACCATTGATAAAACCAGTGGTTGCCCCATAGCTGTCGTTAGGATCGACCACGGTCATGTTCAATGGTTGTTTGGTGAAATGAATCCGTTCAGATTTTAGTGATTTTAATGCCTGACCGATTGGCTTGCTTTCACTTAAATCCCCAGCTTGGGCAACGAAACCTTCGACAAAGCGATAAAAATTAAGGCCATCGTAAAACCCAGATCGGGCTAAGGTTTTTAATTGCTTCACATGATTAGGGGCCAATAGTGGGTTTAGTTCAACCACCACGGTGCCAGAGTCTAGTTTAATATATAAGGTATTATCATTATCGATGCTGCGCCAATGCGCTGCAGGTGCTTCTTTTACAATAACTGATGGTGATCTAATGATGGAAGTTGGGTGAGCGACTGACATCGCTGATGCCATTAAGGTTAGACTGGCCAGTAATATTGTTTTTTTCATTGACTGCTCTTTGGTTGATATAACATCAATGACTGTATCGTTTGAGATAAAAGAAGACAACTAATCACTTAGCTGTCTTCTTTTTAGTGGTTGCCTAATTAGCGCTTAAAACTCGTATTGGAGGTTTAATAACACCGTACGTGGCGCGCCAACCGTGTAGTTGTCTTGCATGAGTGGAATCGCGGCATTGGTGTTAAAAATATTACTGACGTACAGTTTATCGGTTAAGTTTTTGACCGATAGTGATAACTGCCAGTTGTTGTCTGAGCGGTAACCCACTTTGGCGTTAATGAGGGCATAACCGTCGAGTTTGATGGTGTTAGCACTATCAGCCCAAGCATTATCGCGGTAACTAATATCGGCATTTGCATACCAGCTGTCAGCAAAATCATAGGTGAGTCCAGCGACAGCATTCCAAGCTGGTGCACGACGAAACGCTTTACCCGTTAAGTTATTAATTGGTTTTTGCTTGCCATTAACCGTCACCGTATCTTTAAATTCAGTAAATTCAGTATGGGCATAACCGACATTGGTATAAAGGGCCAAATCATTAGCCACATTATAATTTAATGAAAATTCAATCCCATATAACTCAGATTTACCGGCATTGATGTTAGCGTTATTAAGACCCGTACTGTCTAGTTTAACGTTAACTTGCTGATCGGTAAGTTTGGTTAAATAAATATTGGTGCGAGTTGATAAATCGCCATCTAACCAGCTCGCACGATGAGCCAGTTCATAGTTCCAAGCAAATTCAGGATCAAAGGTAATCACATCACTATTTAGTGGGTTGACAGAAACACCGCCAGCACGGTAGCTACGTTGAACATTCGCACTGATGCTTTGTTGTTCGCTGATGTGATAAATCGCTGACAATTTTGGTAAGAATGCGTTGTAATTTGTCTCTTGCGGTGTATCTACCGTGCCTTCAATTTTTAACGCCGATAATAAACCTTGAACTAATGGGTGGGCATGTGTATCGGGTGAACTCATTTTCGAATACACGGTACGACTTTGCTTTTCATGATCGAAACGAGCACCGAAAATCACTTCCCATTGCTGGTTGATCCGCCAGTCAATCTCACCAAAAATAGCACTATTGGTAATACTGGTGGTGCTTTTATTATTAACCGCAACGTTTAGGGTATTAGGAAATAGCTGCTGATAAAATCCAGTGGCTTGTGCTAAATTTAGCGTTGCGTATTGCATCGCTCCACCAATAATTTTGTTTTTAAATAATGATTTTGGCGCAATGCTAGAGATATCATAATGAGTATCGAGATCGATATTCGCATAAAAAGCACCGACAATCGCTGAGACATTATCCTGTTGATAAAATAATCTTAATTCTTGACTAAAGGCTTGCTCATTATCATGTTGAATAACGGTATTCCCTGGCATCGCAGAGCTGTCGTAGTCGTCTTGGCGATCAAATTCACCTTCACTAAAGCCGGAAACTGCGGTTAATGACCATGCATCGTTAAGCTTATAGTTAATATTTAGACCGGCGCTGTCTGCTTTTATGTCATATTTGGCGGCATAGTCACTGGTCGCTTGGTATTTTTCAAGCAATGCTAACGGTACCATTGCCGAATCTTTTAATTCGTTATCGGCTTTATTCCATGTTAATAAAATCGACAGGTCATCAATGGCGCTCGGTTCATATAACACTTTAAGACGCACATTATTGCGCTGATGCCCAGCGTAATCATCTTCGTTGCGGGTGGTGTTAGTCACGTAGCCATCACTTTGGTCACTATCGACTGCAACACGGATAGCTAGCTGATCGTCAATAATCGGCAGGCTATAAGCACCAGAAATTCGACGATTATGGTTAGAGCCTAAACTTAACTGTAATTTTCCTTCATGGTGGTAGGTCGGATCATTACTGTTGATAATGATTGAACCAAACATCGAGTTCCGTCCCTGAATGGTTGATTGTGGGCCACGTAAAAACTCTATTTGTGCCATATCCCACATCGCTGGTAAGGCGTAGCGGGTAGTCAGTTGGCCAACCGATGCGCCATCAACATAAACACTTGAAGTCATCGCGCCTGAGCTTGAGGTTGCTTCGCCAAATACATTCATGCCGCGGATAGCAAATGAAGTACGATTACTGCCTTCGGATAATTGCGTGACATTGGCAACATGTTTAAAAACGTCAGACATGTCAACAACACCTGCGCGTTGTAGTTCTTCTTCCGTTAATACATCAATACTGGTTTGGGTTTGTTGTACTGAGCGACCTATTTTCTCGCCAGTGACGACAATGGTCTCCACTTCCAGTGGTTGGGCATTGATTGGCATAGCCATAATATTGAGTGAAAAGGCGAGGGTAATCGCACTGGCAACTTTTGTTTTTACGAGCATTTTATTTCCTGTTTAACTGATGTTAATAGTAACTATTTGCATTATCGTTTTACTGGTCGGTCAAGTCAATTTAATTAAACGACTGTTTTATTATTTTTGATGAAAGATGCTTTGGATCAATCAAGTTGTGACATAAAATATTGGATTCAAAGAATATGAGTTTGAGAGTAAAAAATGAAAATGAGCAACAATCATCAATCTAAAAATATAAATATCAGTCTGCTTGATGATATTGCCAATGATCTCCCAGCATTAGCGCGGGCTAACTGCATCCAACAACAAGTTGCGGCTCATGGTTTCGATTGGCCGAGTTGGCATGGCTGTTTTGAAAAAATACAAGAAGAGGTATTAGAGGTCAAGCAAGAGCTGATGGCTGAAACCATCGATCAAAAAAAGGTGGCAGAAGAATTAGGGGATTTATTGTTTGCTGTGGTTAACCTGGTGAGAAATCAAGGAATCGATCCTGAAAAAACCTTACACCAAGCCAATGCAAAATTTGAACGCCGTTTTCGCGGTGTCGAAGCTATTTTAACGGGACAGGGATTGATGACTGCCGATGCAACGTTAGAACAAATGGATATTGCTTGGGAGGAAGTGAAGAGTGATGAAAAAAAATCAGTTTAATCACAGATAATTGATTTTTTCAATTGTCCCAAATCGGGTTTTTTGTTAGTATACTCTCCCGTCCTAGTACTTCATTATTTACTTCCAACAAAATTGATATTGAAGCTACTTACTCAAATTCTTAACACTCGGATCTTCAGGTTGAACATGACAACGAAATATATTTTTGTGACGGGCGGAGTTGTATCTTCGTTAGGTAAAGGCATTGCAGCAGCATCTTTGGCCGCTATTCTAGAAGCGCGTGGATTAAAAGTAACCATGATGAAACTGGATCCGTATATTAACGTCGATCCTGGTACCATGAGTCCAATTCAACACGGCGAAGTGTTTGTGACAGAAGATGGTGCAGAAACCGATCTTGACTTAGGTCACTATGAGCGCTTTATTCGCACCAAAATGACTAAAGGTAACAACTTCACTACAGGTCGTATTTATGAAGAAGTCCTTCGTAAAGAGCGTCGTGGCGATTATCTAGGTGCTACAATTCAGGTTATTCCTCATATTACTAATGCGATGAAAGATCGTATTGTTGCGGGTTGTAAAGGCGTTGATATTGCAATTGTTGAGCTTGGCGGTACGGTTGGTGATATTGAATCACAACCATTCATCGAAGCAATCCGTCAACTTGGGGCTGAAGTCGGTCGTGATCATGCGATGTTTATGCACCTGACCTTAGTACCTTATCTTAAATCTTCTGGTGAAGTGAAAACAAAACCAACTCAGCACTCAGTTAAAGAACTACGTTCAATTGGTGTTCAACCTGATATTTTAGTTTGTCGTTCAGAAGTCGGCATTCCAGCGCGTGAGCGTTCAAAAATCTCATTGTTTACTAATGTCGTTGAAAAAGCAGTTATTTCATTACCGGATATGGACAGTATTTATAAAATACCAGCATTACTGAAAGCGCAAGGCTTAGATAAGCTAGTGATTGAGCGTTTTGGTATTGAATGTCCAGAAGCCGATTTGAAAGAATGGGAACAAGTGGTTTATGAAGAAGCCAATGCCACAGGCTTAGTTAATATTGCAATGGTTGGTAAATATATTCAATTGCCAGATGCTTATAAGTCAGTGAACGAAGCATTAAAACATGCTGGGCTAAAGAATGGCGTTAATATTAAAATTAACTACGTCGACTCGCAAGATCTTGAATCTAAAGGCACTGATATCTTAGCGGATATGGATGGTATTTTGGTTCCTGGGGGCTTCGGCGACCGTGGTATCGAAGGTAAAATTTTAGCGGCTAAATATGCTCGTGAAAACAATGTTCCTTATTTAGGTATTTGCTTAGGCATGCAAGTGGCGTTAATCGATTATGCCCGTAATGTTGCTTTACTTGAAAATGCTAATAGTACCGAATTTAACAAAAAAACACCGCATCCAGTGGTTGGTCTGATTACTGAATGGTTAGATGAAGACGGTCAAGTAGAACAACGTGATCATCAATCAGATTTGGGTGGCACGATGCGAGTTGGTGCTCAACTTTGTCATTTAGAACCTGGCTCTAAAGTGGCTGAGCTATATAAGTCAAGTACTTGTATGGAACGTCATCGTCATCGTTTTGAAGTGAACAACAATTATGTTGATCAATTAAAAGCGGCTGGCTTAAGTTTTACTGGCTCATCATCAGATAAAAAATTAGTAGAAATCATCGAAATTAAAGATCACCGTTGGTTTGTTGCTGGTCAATTCCATCCGGAATTCACTTCAACACCGCGAGATGGTCATCCATTGTTTGAAGGGTTTGTTGCTGCCGCAACTCAATTTCAACAAGATTAAATAAAAAAGCCGCTGTGAAGCGGCTTTTTTTATGCCAAAGTCGTAATGAATAAAGAAATACTTTCAGCTTGTATTTCAAGATGTAATACCTTGTAATATGCATAGTTTGTCATTAAATTAATATTGATTCTAAAGAGTATATAAAATGTCTAAGATTGTTAAAGTTATTGGTCGTGAAATAATGGACTCTCGTGGTAACCCAACGGTTGAAGCGGAAGTTCATCTTGAGTCTGGCGCTATCGGTATGTGTTGTGCGCCGTCAGGTGCATCAACAGGATCACGTGAAGCACTTGAATTACGTGATGGCGACAAAAGTCGCTATCTGGGTAAGGGCGTATTAAAAGCGGTTGCGGCTGTGAATGGTCCACTTCAAGAGGCTATTTTAGGGAAAGATGCTAGCGCTCAGCGTGAACTTGATACCCTGATGATTAAACTTGATGGTACAGATAACAAAGCAACATTTGGTGCTAATGCTATTTTAGCCGTATCACTAGCTGCTGCTCGCGCTGCTGCTTCTGATAAACGAATCCCTTTGTATCAGCATATCAGTGAATTAAACGGTACCCCGGGTCAGTACTCTATGCCTTTACCAATGATGAATATCATTAATGGTGGTGAACATGCCGACAACAATGTCGACATTCAAGAATTTATGATTCAGCCAGTGGGTGCGAAAACTTTCACTGAAGGTTTACGCATGGGGGCGGAAGTTTTCCATACGTTGAAGAAAGTATTAACGGCTAAAGGTTATAACACGGCGGTTGGTGACGAAGGTGGTTTCGCCCCGGATCTTGGTTCTAATGCAGAAGCATTGGCTGTGATTAAAGAAGCGGTTGCACTTGCAGGCTATGAATTAGGTCAAGACATCACATTAGCATTAGATTGTGCCGCATCAGAATTTTATAGCGATGGTAAGTATCACTTAAAGGGTGATGATAAAGTATTTAGCGCTGAAGAATTTGGCGATTACTTGAAAGATTTGTCTGAGCAATATCCTATTGTATCAATTGAAGATGGTTTAGACGAAAGTGATTGGGATGGTTGGGCAAGTCTAACCCAAAAATTGGGTGATAAGGTCCAATTAGTCGGTGATGATTTGTTCGTGACTAATACTAAGATTTTAACCCGTGGTATCGAAAATGGTATCGCTAACTCAATCTTAATCAAGTACAACCAAATCGGCACATTAACCGAAACACTTGAAGCCATTAAAATGGCGAAAGATGCTGGCTTCACCGTGGTTATCTCTCACCGTTCTGGTGAAACAGAAGATGCCTTTATTGCTGATTTAGCGGTTGGTACTGCTGCCGGCCAAATTAAGACCGGTTCACTAAGTCGTAGTGACCGTGTTGCAAAATACAACCAGCTAATTCGTATCGAAGAAGCACTGGGTAATGATGCACCATTTAACGGCTTATCAGAAGTTAAAGGTCAGTAAGCTTTAACGCTTCTCTGTAATACTATGCTATCAAAGAAAAGCGCTTGGTAATTGTTGCTAAGCGCTTTTTTTGTTTATTAAGCTTCGTAAGTTAACGGATCGGTTAAGCCATTAGCGGCAAAGGCTTCTAAACGTTCAACACATGAACCACAACCGCCACAGGCGAGTTCACGACCGTTATAACAAGTCCAAGATTTACCATAATCTAATCCCATATTAAGTCCGTCGGCCAATATCGCAATTTTGTCTACTTCGATATAAGGAGACACAATATCCACAGGTTCATAGTTAGCTATTTGTGACACTTCATTCATTTTATTGACGAATTCAGGACGACAGTCTGGATATATCGCATGATCGCCGTTATGAGCTCCATAGTAGACAGCATGAGCGTCAATCGACACCGCGTAAGCAATGGCCATCGATAAAAGTACCATATTGCGATTAGGCACGACTGTTGACTTCATGCTTTCTTCTTCGTAATGGCCTTCAGGGATCTCAATATCACTATCGGTGGTTAAAGAAGAACCAGCCATTAATTGACTAATCGCGCTAATATCAACGATTTTATGCGGTACACCAAGTTCTTTACATACGGCCGCTGCATAATCGATTTCTTTACTGTGACGTTGTCCGTAATTAAAGGTTAGCGGGTACACATCCTTCCCTTCATTGATCGCTTTGTGCAATACCGTAAATGAATCCATTCCACCAGAATAGATTACGACAACTTTTTGTTTGGCCATGCTTGTATCTCAGCTCTATATAACGTATAAGTTGCGCAGTTTACGCTAAAGCAGCCAAACAAGTAAGCGCTTAGCGAAATGATACGTATTAGAGAATTAGCAAAGAGAAATCATGACACAATTAGCATCATCGAACATATTACCGCTTAATGAAATTTTTGAATCTATTCAAGGGGAGGGCTCGTTTACTGGCGCACCTTCAATATTTGTTCGGCTACAAGGCTGCCCTGTAGGCTGTGCCTGGTGTGACACTAAACACAGTTGGTATTTAAATGCCGAAGATAAAAGCACCTTTGATATTGTGGTAGCAAAAGGCGGAGATGGCGATAGTTGGTGTGAGGTTGGCATTGATCATCTCGTTAGTCATTTGCTAACTTATCAAGCGCGTCATATTGTACTGACGGGTGGGGAACCTTGTTTGTATGACTTGGTTGAACTAACCAGTAAATTAATTGCCAATGGTTTCAGCTGTCAAATTGAAACCTCAGGTACTTTTGATATTAAAGTTGACCCGAAATGTCATGTCACCGTATCACCAAAAATTGCGATGAAGGGCGGCTACAAAATTCTCGACAGTGCATTAATTCGCGCTAATGAAATTAAACACCCGGTGGCGATGCAGCGTCATATCGATGAACTTGATGCGTTGCTCGCTCGTTTAACCCCAGAGCAACTCGCGAGCAAAAAGGTATATTTACAACCAATCAGTCAGCAAAATCGAGCGACTAAATTGGCCATTGCCACCTGTATCGAACGTAACTGGTGGCTATCGATTCAAACCCACAAATATTTAGATATTCAATAACTCTAGTATTAAGATTCTGTAATATCTTGCCATTGGCCATGGTACCAAAAATTATCTAACTGCTTCAGATAAGGCGTAACGTCAATATTGCGATCGTTACGCCATTGCTCGTTATAATAGCTGTGCAAGTAACGGCAGCCGTCATCACAAATTAACGTCACAATAGAGCCGTCTTCTTGATGCTCTTTCATCTCCCTTAATAGTGATATCACGCCATAAAAATTGGTGCCGGTCGAGCCACCACATTTTCGCCCTAATACCTTTTCCAAAAATAACACACTCGCAATTGATGCCGCATCAGGCACCTGTTGCATGGTATCAATAACATCGGGAATAAAAGATGGTTCGACTCTTGGTCGACCGATCCCTTCTATTCTGGAACCTTGATTATTAGTGACTGTGGAGTCACGATGGATAAAGTAATCATAAAATACTGAATTTTCAGGATCGACCACATGCAGTTTAGTATCAAGGCGATGATAACGAATATAGCGACCAATGGTTGCACTGGTCCCGCCTGTTCCTCCGCCCATCACTACCCATGTTGGCTCGGGTTGCGGTTCTTTTTCTAATTGTTGGAACATACTTTCAGCAATATTGTTATTACCGCGCCAGTCGGTGGCACGCTCAGCATAAGTAAACTGATCAACAAAATGGCCATTTGTTTCTTTAGCTAATCGGTTAGATTCATCATAAATTGTTGCAGGATCATCCACTAAGTGACATCGTCCACCATAAAATTTGATTTGATTAATTTTTTCTTGCGAGGTGGTTGCGGGCATTACTGCAATAAAATCGAGACCTAACAAACGTGAAAAATAAGCCTCAGAAACAGCGGTGCTACCCGATGACGCTTCAATAATAGTCGTGTCTTGTTTGATCCAACCGTTGCAAAGGCCGTAAAGTAATAAGGAACGAGCCAAGCGATGCTTTAAACTGCCAGTCGGGTGAGTTGATTCGTCTTTGAAATATAATCCAATATTGGGAAATGCAGGAATATCCACTTTTAGTAAGTGAGTATCGGCGCTACGATGAAAATCGGACTCAATTTTAGCAATGGCTTGATTTACCCATGCTCTTGACATAATCTGCTCCTGAAATTGGAAGTATTTAAAATCGATATAAGATATATTAAAAATGAATAACAAGCACGAATTAATTGAATTAGCGAATGTAAGAATGCCCTTTGGTAAACATCAGGGCCAGCATTTATGGTCGATTCCAGAGCGCTATTTGTTGTGGTTACAATCACAGCAGATGATTAATGGTAAGTTGTCGATTCAATTACAACAAATCCTTGAAATTAAACTAAACGGTTTAGAATATATTTTAAAACCGCTAGTTAAACCAAAATATTAAGCTTTATGCTTTCGCAGCAGTTCATCAAAGTCACGTTTTATTTTTGTATAGCGTTTCTTATGGGTGCCATTAAGCTTTACGCCATTGATTAAGCGTAACGTTTCTTTTGATTCTGACATTAAGGATTTTACATGTTTTTTATGTTGCTGCATTAAGACTATTTGCACTTGTAGTAGGTTAAGCGCTGCGCCCGAATTGACTGGCGCTAAGACTATTGCTTCTTTAAAACGTTCGAGGGCTTCTAAATTATTTTGCTTGGTGTAAGCCTCGATACCTGCTTTGGTGATTTTATTGAACTGTTGTAATCGTTCACCGTTTTGTGCCTGCGCTAGCTGTGCATCGATTTTTGTTCTAATTGGCCAGTTTTCTGGTACTTGTTTAGAGAATTTTTTAGCTAAATCTAGGTCATCAATCTCGATTAATGTTAAACAGACATCCGCGGCTAAATCATCGGGTAGATCCCATTTGTCGTCATCGTCACAAAATGAAGATATCGCCTCCATTAAGATTTTCTTAGCTTTGAGATGTTCGCCTTTGGTACTATGGAGTTGTGCCTGAATAATCCCCTCAAAAATGGAAAAGTGATAATTTAAGTGACGGCCTTCCTCAGGTTTTGCCCGTTGCAGGGTGTTGGTTATTTCACTTTGTAACCGATAAATGTCATTTTTTTCTTCGCTATGTTTTACCGCGACAATAATACTGCGTAAGTAATCGCATAATTTGTCAGTACCAGCATGGACAGAACGTCTGCTTAGTAGAAGTAACTTGCTGTAACAATCTTTTATTGCAATATAGTCATTGTTAACCGTCGCGATGTTAATCATTTGATGATGACGCTTCATTGAGTTAGGCGATATGCTGATGCTACGTTGTAAGGTTTCTTGTGCTAATTTAGAATTACCGCTCTTTAATAGGTTTTGAGCGAGTAGATCGGTTGCTTCCACGTTGTTGGTTTGTTTTGTTAATACTGACTTAAGTAAGGTGTGGCTTTGCTCTAATTCCCCTAAGCCTAGATAAGCACGGGCGAGGTTGATTTTTGCCCACACTAAATCACGTTCTTTTAATATAGCCTCTAACACTAATGCCGCTTCTTTATACTCTTTGACATCACATAATAATTCAGTCATCATTTGGATACAAAATGAACGATAACGATTTTTGTCTTTAATTAACTTTTTGCATTCTTGTATTGCTCGCTTGGGTTCGTTTTTTTGCAGGCAATAATAAATAGGGCTCATGACGTGGCGCTTTAGCCAAGCTTTTTGCAGTCGATTATCCAGCAGTCGCTGTGAAAACGGTTTGATGATGTAATCGTCAGGCTGCATTTCCATGGTACCTAAAACAGCTGCTCGATTCGTTTCACCAGAGATCACAATAAATAATGCATCAGGTTTGATTAAACGTAAGGCTCTTAGCTCTTCAAGTAACTGGCGACCATTCTTACTGGTTCCCAAGTTATACTCGACTAGTAATAAGTTAAAGGGTTGACTGCGGCACATTCTTACAGCCATTTCGCCATTCTCGGCTAATTCAATTTTCTTAACTCCGAAATTCGCCAAAATACCTTTCATCATTACTTGAAAGGGGCGTTGAGGGTCAACTAATAAAACCTTTAATTGTTCGTAGGGGATTTTGTCCATTAATGCCAATGAGTTGTTATGAGGAAATCTTACTGGAAGTTACCATAAAGAAGATATTTATAAAGAGTTTTATTTATAATAATTTATAAAATGTTATGAATGAATATAATTTTGATGGTGTTTTATTCTGTCAATGATTTATTGAGGGTCTAACGTTGGGGATTTTGATATTGATGGTATAACGATGAAGGCTGAACCGTCTGACATTTAAAGAGTCAGGCTGAGCGCTTTTTAGTTATATTGTGAGTTTTCTTTTAAATTGGACTTGATGGTGGAGGGAGGTGGATTCGAACCACCGAAGGCTGAGCCGTCAGATTTACAGTCTGATCCCTTTGGCCACTCGGGAACCCCTCCACTCAAGTGCGAGCGCATCATAGGCGAGAAATTTAATAAGGTAAAGCATTATTTGTAACGAATGAACTGTTTGTTTTATTTATAGCCGATTGGCTGTTGTATTGAATATTACACTAAAGAATTGGCTGATCGGGTCGATAGTATTAAAGACTTAATAAAACGACACGACTTCTAATGCCCATTGAATCGATTATCAGTAACGAGCTGCAACTTGGCCAACAACTTAACCACAGTGTGGTAGGTGAGCGGGCCAAATTTGCATTATTGTTGGCGCTGATGTCCCCCAATGTTGAGGAGCAAGCACAGTTTCATTTGGTCAGTAATCGAGACGTTATTGATAATCAAGGCACGCCAAACTTAGCACACCAATTTAAGGTCGCTCGGGCCCAGGCATTAGTCAGTGATGACGAGGGTGAACTACAGTCTTTGCAAACAGGCCAGCTGGCCATTGAACATAGTGTAATTGACGCACGGTTTAAGCACTGCTTAAACCCCGAGCCGTTGTCCTTTAAGCTAGATAAAACTCAGGGTATAGAACGTGATGTTTTTGACAATCTAGATTTTGTCGCAGCCAGAAAGCTTAGCGGTCACTATCACATTGATCCCATCGAAAAAGTAGTCGTTAATGACCTCATTGAGCGGCAACAAAACTACGCCGCACAGTTAAACTAAACTAGTTTAACCACAACACTTTTTAAACTTCTTTCCGCTGTTGCAGATGCATGAATCATTACGTTTGGGTAATTGAATCTGATTGGTTGGTGTTTCCCCATGATGAAAAAACCACTGTTTATCCTCATAAATAAAATGTGATAACTCATGGTGAAACTGCAGCTGATTATTCGAGTGATACCAAGCAACAAACTCGACCGTTGCATGGTCGCCGCTGCATTGATCATTGATAATTAGTAAACTCAACCATTGGCACTCTTTTGCCCATTGCGAAATGTCATTTTTAACGACTTCATGACGAGTGGCTGGCGCGTGAGTATCGACAATATAATCAATATGGTGTTGAGCAAAAGCGCAATAACGACTCATCATCAGCTGCTTTGCAGTTTGTGCTTGTGCTAAGCGTTGATGGAGAGGCTGACAGCAAAGAGAGTAGGACTTGTTAGTACCACAAGGGCAGTGTTTATTCATGATTAACTAAACACTGACTATTATCTGATTGCTCTGATGATAGTGGCTTTGAAAAATAGAGTCCCTTTAACTTGGGCACATTGTAATACATCTGACTGTCCACCCTATTATTAGCGTCAGACCAAATAAGCCAATGGTTATCGTCACCACGCTTAAAAGTCATTAAGTATTTACCCGCATGTTGCTTGGCGGGTTCATTACTACCTTCTGGTGGGATAACTGATACTAAATAATATCCGACATCGGTGGCTGAGTTATTATCGATTAAGCGTTCGAGTACTCTAAACTCAATATCTAGTTTAAAATTATTTTTTTTTATTTTATTAAAATATTTTTGATAAAGCGCTAACAGCTCGGTTTTACCTGATGATATTTTTTTATTCTTTCCAGTGGAAACATAATAACCATGCTCTGAATAAATGTTGGCCATTAGTTGAGGATCTAACCATTGATAAGCATTAATGAGTTGATAATAGCTGTGTGAAATTGCTTTACTTGTGTCATCTGAGTTGACGACAGAAGCTTTCACACCGTTGAAAAATGAAGCAAGGATAAAAAAAACAGTAGAAATTAACAACAACGAACGCATAGAGAAGACCTAAAATCTGATGTAGTGCTATGGTATCTAGATTCAACTTTGAAAGTAAAGCGTAAGATTGCCACAAGATGTTTCTGTCATCAAAGTATAGCGTTATAACACATAGATAAAAATCAAAAAATAGTGACATATTGCTGCAACTAACACAAAAATATGCCAGATAGCGTGATTATAGTTAATCTTATTATTGAGGTAAAAATAAACACCCGATGAGTAAATAAGGCCACCTAATCCTAATAAGGCTAACGCAGCAGTGGGTAAAGCTTCGATCAGTTGGTAGATAACAATCACCGACAACCAGCCCATGACTAAATAAGTGGCGACCGAAAATTTCTTGTATTGGCTGCCGTAGCGGATTTTAATAAAAATGCCAATAATCGCCATTAGCCATACGATGGCTAGCACACTATAACCCAGTGGACCGGGCAGCGTATGATAAAGTAGTGGAGTATATGTCCCCGCAATCAATAAATAAATGGCACAGTGGTCAAGTAATTTAAAAAACTTTTTAGCACTAGTCTGTGTTGCACCATGGTAAATAGCCGATGCACCAAACAGACAGCACAAACTAGACCATAAATGGTATGGGTAATAAATTTCGATATATCCTGTTGTTGCAGTGAAGTAACCATAAATATGATTAATCCAACTAGGCTAAGCGCTGCGCCAAAGGCATGAGTCAGCGTATTTAATCGTTCTTCTTTGACTGAGTAAGGTACTTTTTCTAGTGAGTTAGACATATTATTTTTTTAAACTTACATGCGTACGCTCAATGTTAGCAGGTTCAACAATCGTTGCAATATGTTTCCGTTAAATGAATAGGTGTTTATGAAAAAAACTTCTTCATTTCGTCCGCGAAATTCATCAGCTGTTCTTTGATTGACACTTTAATTTTAATATCAAGCCCACTAAAGATAACATAGCCCTCAATCGTGATAGTTGGTGCTGATGAGTTACTGGTGCAAGCGCTAGATTTATTATTGACTCCACCAAAGATACAAACGGTTTTAGCAATGACTTTAATATTAGGAGGTACATAAATATTTTGGCCACCAAATAGGCTATAGATTTTTATGGTGGTGTCACGGCTGAATCTTGCATCGGTAAAATCAATATCGTTGCCACCAAAAATCGTAATAGAGGTTAGGTTTTTCGCCACATTCCAGATGCCACTCCGATCATTACCGCCAAAAATACTGACTATGTAATCATGATCTTGCGGCGCTTGTTCATGAATGCTAGCAGATAAACCTTGCTCTTTCTTGGCGGTATAAGCACTGTCTACTGTAAGTTCTAGATCCTGTGTTAGGTCAACCAGTGTTTGATGATTATCAGTATTAGTCGCAACATCTAGGCGGCGTTCAAACGCTGCTAATGAAATTTCACCATGGCTGTAATTCATAATCAATTGATCAATAATTTCTTCACGTAAGGTTTCGATTGGTCTGTCTTGAATAATAACGGTCATTATATTTCCTTAATACTCTGGACTCTAAAGCAAATAATTTAGCGGGATGAATAATTTTATATTAAAAGCAACTACCGTGCCATATTGTTAATTGTATACTAATCAGGTTGTTAACCTAAAATTTATTAGGGTTTACCTGAACTTCTGGTTCAATTTACCAATATCTAATCAGCTTTGCTTAAAATAAACTATTTCCTTTGGGGGTGAACAGTGAGTGATAGAGTTTTGCAGCGAATTCATCGGTCATCCCTGAAATATAATCGGAAATAATCCGCATCTGAACATCATCTTTTTTGTATTGCGCGTTATTCCAGCGGTTTTTGGTGTTTTCTGGTAACAAGCGATTTGGATCAGAAGCAAAGGCTTCAAATAGTTCCATCACGATTTGTTGTCCTTTATATTCCATCGCTTGAAATTCAGAGTTTTTGATCACGCGAGTTAAAATGAATTGTTTTAAAATGTGGAGGACATTGGCATAGGAGGGTCTTAATTTGGCATTAAAACGTAGCAATGGTTCTTCAAACTGATTGTTTTCGTCGATATCAATGGCAGTAATTAACGCATTCACTAATTCCCCAATCGCATCTTTACGTTTAAACGGTTGATCGCTGAATAAATTGAGAGTGATAGCCATAATATTGTTACTAATGGAATTGTCTTGCAAAGATTCAATTTGACTCACTACATCCTGCTGCCATTGGCTTAAATTCACTGTGCCCATCACGATAGCATCTTCGAGATCATGGACAGAATAGGCAATGTCATCAGCGAGTTCCATAATAGAACAATCAAGAGATTTAAAGCAGCTTCTTAAATGAATACCTGGTTGCTGCTGAACTTGCGTAAATAAGAAACGATCACCGGGACTTAACGGGGCTAATACCCAATCTAAACAGCCTGAATCAACATCAAAAATTGCTTTGGGTGGTAACCATTCTGTGGCCTTTAATTGTCTGAAATTTAGCGGTGTTTCACGATTATATTGACCAACCACTGCACTATAAAGTACGGGGTATTTTAGGACGCCAAGTAAGGTGCGACGGCTTAAATTCATGCCGTGGTGTTCAGTATATGGCTCAAGACGGGTTAAAATACGAAATGTTTGACCATTGCCTTCAAAGCCTCCATGATCACGCATCATAAAATTAAGCGCGATTTCGCCGCCATGACCAAAGGGTGGGTGGCCAATATCATGAGCTAACCCTAACGCTTCTACTAACATGTCGTCTTGCAAAAATATCGCTAAGGCTGGATATCGTAAACGTAATTGCGCGTTAATTCCGGCACCAATTTGTGCCACCTCTAATGAGTGAGTTAAGCGGGTACGATAAAAGTCACTTTGGCCAATCCCGACCACTTGAGTCTTTGCTTGTAAGCGGCGAAATGCTGCGGAATGTAATATCCGCGCACGATCTCGCTGAAAAAGACTGCGATGATCTTTTTTTCGATTGAGGTTTTTAATAAACTTACGTTGATGCCAATCACTCGTCGGTTCCAACTCACTCAATTGATCCAATATATGCTCCTTTACTGAGAATAATTCTCAAGAAATTGACCAAAACGTTCAATCGCATTGGTTAAATCTTGCGCGTAAGGTAAGGTTACAATACGTACGTGATCCGGTTCTGGCCAATTAAACGCGCTGCCATGGACCAATAGAATTTTTTCGCTTTGTAATAAATCGAGCACTAATCTCTGATCATCAATAATGTTAAATTTCTTAACATCGAGTTTTGGGAACATATACATTGCCCCCTTGGGTTTAACACAGCTGACCCCGTCAATATTATTAAGGGCTTCCCAAGCCGCATCTCGTTGTTCTAGTAATCGGCCGCCGGGCAAAATTAGTTCATTAATACTTTGGTAGCCACCGAGTGCCGTTTGAATAGCATGTTGACAGGGGACATTGGCACATAAACGCATGGATGCAAGCATGTCGAGACCACTAATATAGCCTTTCGCTTTATATTTCGCCCCAGATATGACCATCCAACCTGCGCGAAAACCGGCGATACGATAGGCTTTAGACAGGCCATTAAATGTGACGATGAGTAAGTCATTAGCGAGCGAAGCCGTATGCACATGCTGCGCCTCATCGTATAATATTTTGTCGTAAATCTCATCACTAAACACCACTAAGTGATGCTGTCGAGCGAGTTCAAGGATCTCAAGCAGTAATTCTTTGGAGTACACCGCACCCGTTGGGTTATTGGGGTTGATTAAGACGATAGCTTTAGTGTTTTTAGAAATTTTACTCTTAATATCGGCTAAATCAGGAAACCAATCGGCCTGTTCGTCACAGCGATAGTGTACCGCTGTAGCACCGGCCAAATGAACCGATGCGGTCCATAATGGATAATCAGGGGAGGGCACCAGTACTTCATCGCCATTATTAAGCAGCGCCATGGTCGCCATTTGGATCAGCTCCGATACGCCATTGCCGATATAAATATCTTCAACATCTATGCCAGCAATAATCTGCTGATAATGATGGAAAACGGCTTTACGAGCAGAGAATAATCCCTTTGATTCACAATAGCCTTGTGCTTGGGGTAAATTATGAATGACATCACGAACAATTTCATCGGGGGCTTCAAAGCCAAAAGGGGCAGGGTTACCAATATTTAATTTTAATATTCGGTGGCCTTCTTCTTCAAGTCGTTGTGCTTCATCATGAACTGGACCGCGAATGTCATAGCAGACATTATGTAATTTTTTTGACTTGTTGAACACCACACTAACTCCATAAGAATATGAAGGTTAAAGATAGCGTATTGACAGTAAATAAGGAAGTTGTCGGGCAATAAAAAACCGCTAATCACTCAAGTGATTAGCGGTTTTTTATTCAGAAGTGAATATTAAGCTAATTCGCTTAAACACATTTCTTCGTTGATTTGCTTAACCCAACCGCTAACGCGCTCGTCGGTTAATTCTGGTTGACGGTCTTCGTCAATGCCTAATCCGACAAAGTGAGTGTCGCTAACCAATGCTTTTGACGCATCAAACTCATAACCATCAATTGGCCAGTGACCAACAATAATCGCACCCTTAGGCTCAATAATATCTTTTAACGTGCCCATCGCATCGAGGAAGTATTCAGCGTAATCTTCTTGATCGCCACAACCAAAAATAGCCACTAGCTTATCGTTGAAATCGATGTTTTCTAATTCAGGGAAAAAATCATCCCAATCACATTGCGCTTCACCATAGTACCAAGTAGGGATCCCAAGCAATAATAAGTCAAAAGATTCGATTTCTTTTGCGGTTGCTTTGGCAATGTCATAAACATCAACTAAACTTTTACCCAGTTGCTTTTGAAGCATTTTTGCGACCGCTTCTGTATTACCTGTGTCGCTACCAAAAAACATGCCTACGCTAGCCATAAATTTTCCTATCTCTGTGTGGTTGCTAGTTCAATTTCATCCGATGACCGTATATTGCTAGGAAGTTCCATTGCATTGATCTGGGTCACCAGTATTGATTCTATTATTTGGCCACGACTGACATTATGCAGTGCGGCCAAATCGTTAAGTGTATTAAATAACTCTGCTTCAACTTTTAATTCAATCCGCTTAAGCCCTTTCGCTTTATCACGCTTTATTTGATTACGTTTATTAATCAATAACTGATCTTTACGCGATAAAGGGTTTGTTTTGGGGCGACCACGGCTTTTTTCGTCGGCAAAGAGATCTATAGTTATTCTGTCGTTCGATGCTTTTGCCATATTGCTACAATATTTTATATATTAATAAGTTTAAACAGGTTTAGTGACTGTTCCAAAAGAATTGAATAGCCCCTTTCATCACAAATCCTAAACAACCAAAGGTCAGCACACTCCAAACAACCACTCGGCCAAATAGCGGGACGCTACCTGCTTTAAGGACGTCTCGGATAGCCATGCCAATTAAAAAGAAAATTCCAGCAAAAAATAAATTAAGACCAATTGCCTCAAGTTGTTGAAATTCTTGCGGTGTCATCAGAATTTGTGCCCTTTAATTACGTGTTTAAAAACCCAATATTTTTTAGGTTTGAATCGCTAGGCGCGCAATATATCATAATCAATTATAGTGCGCCATCACTAGTAGTTAATCGCCTGAGTCTTTGACCGATTTATTGATAAAGTCGATCACTATTTTATTAAACACTTTGGGCTTTTCAGCATGGAGCCAATGGCCGGTGCCTTGAATTATTTTAGCGTTGGCCGAAGGGAAAAACTGATTGATAGCAGGGCGGTGTTCCGCCACAATATAGTCAGATTGTTCGCCTTTAATAAATAACGTTGGACCGCAATATTGTCGATCCGTTGTTAAACCGGAAATGATGGCAGGGTAGGCTTGTTCTAAACCGTCTAAATTACAACGCCACTGAAACCCTTGTTCAGTCTTCACGAGGTTTTTTAATAGGAAACCACAAATAGCACTATCAACGCCCATTCTTTCTAATTGTTGCTGTGCTTCTTTTCTATTGGATAATGTGTTCAACTCAATACTCTTTAATGCATTAAACACTAACATATGACGGTCGGTGTAACTGACCGGCGCAATATCGGCGATAATTAAAGCCGTCACTCTTTCGGGGGCAGCTAAAGCGATTTCCATCGCAACCTTACCACCCATTGAGTGCCCAACTAGAGTCACTTTCGATAGTTCTAAATCATCAAGTAGGGCTATTACATCGCTAGCCATGGTTTGATAGGTCGTATCTGTGGTGTGTTTTGATTGACCATGATTGGCCAAATCAACACTAATCACTTGATAATTACTGATCAAATAACGAGCTAATGCCCCTAAGTTATCGAGTGCGCCAAATAGACCATGTAATAAGATAACCGGGTGACCGTGACCTTGAATTTTGTGATTTAATTGCATCAATGAGATTCTATCAATAAAAAGGGTAGTAATTGTGACCTGCACCGAACAAAAAATCAATAATGGCGTTGTTTATGTAGACTCCGAGTTAAACATTGGTAACAATAGCTATTAATAACGTGAATACTCAAAATAAACAATAAATATACCATGGGCTAAAAATTATTTAGTCACATGCGAGGCAATTATGACTAGGAATACAAAAAGACCACTGTATATTCAATACGCTGGTCATTCATTACTTGACACCTCTTTATTAAATAAAGGCAGTGCTTTTGATGTCGAAGAGCGTAAATCCTTTAACTTAACAGGATTATTACCGCCACTGATTGAATCAATCGACGAACAAGTCGAGCGCGCTTATTGCCAGTTTTCGGCCTGTCATTCTGACCTAGATAAACACATCTATTTACGCCGGATCCAAGATTTAAATGAAACATTATATTATCGTTTAATTGAAGATAACCTCGAAGAGATGATGCCTATTATCTATACCCCAACGGTTGGCGAAGCGTGTGAGCGTTTTAGTGATATTTATCGTTGTGCCCGTGGTTTATTTATTTCTTATGATCAACGCGATGACATGGACGACATCATCCGCAATACGATTAAAAGTAATGTTAAAGTCATTGTTGTCACCGATGGCGAACGTATTTTAGGCTTAGGCGATCAAGGCATGGGCGGCATGGGCATTCCCATTGGTAAGCTTTCATTATATACCGCTTGTGGTGGTATTAGCCCTGCTTATACGTTGCCAGTGATGTTAGATGTTGGGACCAACAACCAAGAATTACTCGATAATCCGATGTATATGGGGGTTCGTAAACCTCGGATCAGTGATGATGAGTACTTCGATTTTATTGATAAATTCGTTCAGGCTGTTAAACGTCGTTACCCAAATGTGCTATTACAATTCGAAGACTTTGCACAACCTAAAGCGATGCCGTTATTAGAAAAATATCGTGACCAATTGTGTTGTTTCAATGATGACATCCAAGGAACCGCCGCCGTGACCGTTGGTACATTACTCGCTGCTTGTCGCTCGACTGGACAAAAATTTTCGGATCAAGTGGTGACTTTTGTTGGTGCTGGCTCAGCGGGTTGTGGTATTGCCGAGCAGATTATCAAACAAATGACCAGTGAAGGCATTAGTGAAGCACAGGCTCGTAGTCAAATTTACATGGTTGACCGTTTTGGACTGTTGACCGAAGGCATGAATGGGTTACGGGATTTTCAACAAAAACTAACTCAAACTAGTGCCGCCGTTAGTACATGGTCTATTACTGGTGAATACGCGACATTATTAGAGGTGATGGAAAATGCCAAACCGACTATTTTAATCGGCGTGTCAGGACAACCCGGTTTATTCACCGAGCAAGCCATCAAGGCGATGCATCGTGGCTGTGAACGGCCAATAATTTTCCCATTAAGTAATCCTTCAAAACAAGTGGAAGCAACGCCACAGCAAGTGCTCAAGTGGACTAATGGTCAAGCAATTATGGCTACTGGTAGCCCCTTTGCGCCAGTAGAATATCAAGGTCAAACCTTCGTTATTCCGCAGTGTAACAATAGCTACATTTTCCCTGGTCTTGGTTTAGGGATTATCGCCTGTGGTGCTAAGCGAGTGACTGATGAAATGTTAATGGCCACTAGTTTATGTTTAGCCAATGCATCACCATTGGCCAATGATGGCCATGGTAGTTTATTACCGCCACTGACCGATATTGCCATGTTAAGTCAAAAAATGGCTTTTGATGTTGCTAAAATTGCGATTGAACAGGGATATGCATTAGACATAAGCGATGAGAAAATAAGTCAAAAAATTGAGAAAAATTTCTGGCGCCCTGAGTACCGTCAATATCGACGTGTGACGATATAATGATGGAGCTTTTGATCTCAATCTGTATAATCCGCTATACAAAATTGGCATAAAATACCGATAACGCAAGGATAATTAATGAAGTTTATTGAAGTTGAAGATGATTTATACCGTTATATCGCAAGTCAAACTGAATCTATCGGTGAAAATGCTTCAGATATCCTCAGGCGCTTACTCGGGCTGGATCCTATCATTGCGATTAAGGTAGAAGCACCTAAAAATGTTGATCCGATAGCACCATCAACGGTAGTGGCATCAAAAGTTGTCGCTTCAATAAAGGATGAATTGGCTGTTATTAAGCAAGAATTTGTTCATGACGGTGATTTAAAATCTGAAGATTTTAAATCACTGATCGGTCATCAGCAAATTAAACAACAAAAAGCCTCGATTGGTCGTTTTATGACCATATTAAATTTGTTATATCGCCAGCAACCGCAAAACTTTTCAAAGGTGCTTAATGTTAGTGGTCGCGATAGACTTTATTTTGCCAAAGAAAAACAACTGTTGCTCGATAGCGGTGCAACCTGCAAGCCTAAGTTGATTAATGAAACCCCGTATTGGGTGATCACTAATTCAAATAATGGCATGAAGTGTCGTATATTAAAGAAAGTTTTGAAAGTTATGGGTTGTCGTGAAGATATCACCGAAGCCATAATTGCTCAAATATAAGATTAATTTATTAAATTTAACTGTTATTACCTTGAAACTTTTGAGTCTAAGGGTATAATCAGCCCATTAAATAGGTAAGTAATCTTGCCGCGCCAATTTATTGGACACCAAGTCCCGTTAGCAGACCATCGTTAATTGGCTATCAAGTGTGACTTGATATACAGGGTCCAGTTTTAAGCCCCGCTTTTTAGTCGGGGTTTTTTATTACCTGTATTAACATTATCAGTGGTATTGACATATTTCACACATGCTCAACGATTGGTTAATGTTACACATAGGGTGAATTGACCATTCATCGATTAACTGGGCCTCGAGCCCATTTTTTGTTTTTAGGAGTTAGTGTTGTCAACTATTGATAATCGCTTAACAGAAATGTTAGAGCCAGCCGTTGAAGCTGCTGGTTTTGAATTAGTCGGTATCGAGTACATTCGAGCAGGCAAGCATTCCACTTTACGGATATATATAGACCATGAAAATGGTATTGATGTAGATGATTGTGTGGAAGTTAGCCATCAATGTAGTGCCGTGTTAGATGTTGAAGATCCAATTACCAACGAATACAATCTTGAGGTGTCATCACCTGGGATGGATCGTCCACTATTTAAGGCACATCACTATAAAGCATGTGTTGGTGAAATTATCAGCATGCAATTGGTGATGCCAAGTAATGGACGTCGCAATTTTAAGGGAGAGATCACGAGCGTTGAAGGCGAAATGATCACTATAAAGGTTGATGGGGTGGAATATACGTTAGCACTAGCGAACGTTAAAAAAGCCAATATCGTCCCACAATTTTAACACTTTGGTTTAAGAAAAAGGTGAGAGGCAATATAGATGAGTAAAGAGATATTGTTAGTGACAGAGGCGGTTTCGAATGAGAAAGGCGTTCCTCGCGAGAAAATTTTTGAAGCTTTGGAGATTGCACTAGCGAGTGCAACCAAAAAGAAGAGTGAAAAAGAGATTGAAGTTCGTGTTGATATTGACCGTAAAACCGGTGAATTTGACACATTTCGTCGTTGGTTAGTCGTTGCTGATGATGCAGTTGAAAATGCATTTGGTGAAATGACTTTGTCAGCAGCTCAATATGATGACGAAAGCGTTCAATTAGGTGATTTTGTTGAGGATCAAATTGATTCAATTCAATTCGATCGCATCACTACCCAAATTGCTAAGCAAGTTATCGTACAGAAAGTTCGTGAAGCTGAGCGCGAGATGGTCGTTGACCAATATCGTGATCAAGTGGGCGAATTAGTGACTGGCGTCGTTAAGAAAAGTAGCCGTGATAGCATCATTATCGATTTGGGTAATAACGCTGAAGCGATTATTTATAAAGATGACCGCTTACCCCGTGAATCATTCCGCTCTGGTGACCGTATTCGTGGTCTTCTTTATGATATTAAAGAAGAGAATCGTGGGCCACAATTGTGTGTGAGTCGAACTCACCCCGATATGCTTATTGAACTGTTCCGCATTGAAGTGCCTGAGATTGGTGAAGAAATGCTAGACATCATGGGTGCTGCTCGTGATCCAGGTTCTCGCGCCAAAATTGCCGTGAAAAGTAACGATAAACGCATTGATCCTGTTGGCGCTTGTGTTGGTATGCGTGGTTCACGTGTCCAAGCTGTTTCTGGCGAACTTGGTGGCGAACGTGTTGATATCGTATTGTGGGATGACAACATCGCACAATACGTAATTAATGCCATGGCGCCTGCCGAAGTGGTTAGTGTTATCGTTGATGAAGACAATAACAGCATGGATTTAGCGGTTGAAGAAGACAACCTAGCTCAAGCCATTGGTAGTAAAGGTCAAAACATCCGTTTAGCGAGTCAATTGACTGGCTGGAATTTGAATGTAATGACGGTTGCTGAGCTAAAAGCTAAACATGAAGCTGAAGACAGCAAAGTGATCGCGGCGTTAACTAAAGATTTAGACATCGAAGAAGATTTTGCACAAGTATTAGTGGAAGAAGGTTTTACTTCATTAGAAGAAGTGGCTTATGTTCCAATTAACGAATTGTTAGCGATTGATGGTTTCGATGAAGATCTGGTTAATGAGTTACGCGAACGTGCTAAAAACGCCTTAACCACTAAAGCATTAAAAGTGGAAGAGAGCTTAGATGGTGCACATCCTGCGGATGATTTATTAGCGCTGGAAGGACTAGAGCGTCATTTAGCATTTGTTCTTGCAAGTAAAGGTGTTGTAACACTTGAAGACTTAGCAGAGCAGGGCATTGACGATCTTGAAGAAATTGAAGAATTAAGCCAGCAGAAAGCTGGTGAATTAATAATGGCAGCCCGTAATATTTGTTGGTTTAGCGACGAGCAAGAATAATTGGGGCCCAGGGGAATTATAAACTATGTCTGACTTAACAGTTAAAATCCTAGCCGATGAAATTGGCGCGCCAGTAGAGCGTGTGATCGAGCAATTGGCAAGCGCTGGCTTTAAAAAAGGCCAAAATGATAGCGTAACATTAGAAGAAAAGCAGTCTTTGTTAAAGCATTTAGCAAAACAGCACGGCGGAGAAGCAACACCGTCAAAAATGACTCTACAACGTAAAAGTAAATCAACGTTAAAAGTTGGTTCAGGCGAAAAGAGTCGTACTGTCGCAGTAGAAACTCGTAAAAAACGGACTTACGTGAAGCGTGATGCTGTTGAAGAACAAGTGGCACCAGCTCAAATTGATCTAGAAGCTGAAAAAGCGGCGACAGAGCAAGCAAGTAAAGAGGCAGCGATTAAAGCTGCCTTAGTAGCAAAAGCGGATCAAGAACGTGCAGTTAAAGATGCGGCAGCGAAAGATGCAGCCGAACGTCAAGCACAAGAAGCTAAAGCTAAAGCTAATACGGTACAAGATCCAGCTGAATTAGCGAAAGAAGCTGAACTAAAAAAAGAGCAAGATGAATTGCAAAATCGTCAACAATCATTAGCGGCAGCAAATATTGCAGCGGCGGCTAAACTTGAAGCTGAAAATGCTAAAAAGCTAGCGGCAGACAATTCTGGCCGTTGGGCAGATGAAGAAACAAAACGTAAAGAAACTGAGAAGAAAGCCGATTACCACACGACTTCTTCTAACGCTGCGCGTGAAGCTGAAGACAAACAAGATCGTCAAGATGAAGGTCAAAAACGTGCGAAGAAAAAGCCGGCTAAACGTACCGACAATCGTGGCGGCCGTAAAGGCGCTCATGGTCGTGGTAATGGCCGTGGTGGCAAGCGTGGTAAAGGAACCTTATCTGCGCCAACATCATTAAGCCAAAGCTTTGACAAGTCTGCGGTAGTTGCAAAGTCTGACGTTCGCCTTGGCGAAACTATTTCGGTCAGTGAACTTGCTGGTAAAATGTCAGTTAAAGCAACTGAAGTGATTAAGAACTTGATGAAAATGGGCGTTATGGCGACCATTAACCAAGTACTAGATCAAGAAACTGCTCAACTAATCTGTGAAGAAATGGACTACAAAGTGGTACTTGTTCGTGAAAACGAATTAGAGCACGCGGTGCTTTCTGAACGTGGCGACCAAGGTGATTTAAAACCTCGTGCTCCTGTTGTTACCATCATGGGTCACGTTGACCACGGTAAAACATCATTACTAGATTACATCCGTAAAGCGAAAGTTGCTGACGGCGAAGCCGGTGGTATTACTCAGCATATTGGTGCTTACCATGTTGATGTTGATGGTGGCATGATCACTTTCTTAGATACTCCTGGTCACGCTGCATTTACCGCAATGCGTGCTCGTGGTGCTCAAGCGACCGATATCGTTATTATTGTTGTTGCTGCCGATGATGGTGTGATGCCACAAACTAAAGAGGCCGTTGCTCATGCAAAAGCTTCTGGCGCACCTATCATCATTGCTGTGAACAAAATGGATAAGGAAGGCGCAGATCCAGATCGGGTTAAAAACGAACTGTCTGCACTTGATGTTATCCCTGAAGATTGGGGCGGCGACGTTCAATTCGTTCATGTATCAGCGAAAGAAGGTACTGGTATCGATGAATTGCTTGAGTCAATTTTGATGCAAGCTGAATTGTTAGAGCTTAAAGCGACTGTTGAAGGTCATGCTGGCGGCGTTGTGATTGAGTCACGTCTTGATAAAGGTCGTGGCCCAGTAGCAACAGTACTCATTAAAGAAGGTACTTTACATCACGGCGATATCATCCTTTGTGGTACTGAATACGGTCGTGTTCGTGCAATGCGTGATGAAAACGGTAGAGACATTACTGAAGCTGGCCCAAGTTTTCCTGTTGAAATCCTTGGTCTATCAAAGGTGCCTAAAGCTGGTGATGAAGCAACGGTAGTTAGTGATGAGCGTAAAGCTCGTGAAGTTGCACTTTACCGTCAAGGTAAATTCCGTGACTTGAAACTAGCACGTCAACAAAAAGCTAAACTAGAAAATATGTTTGCTAATATGACCGCTGGTGAGTGTTCAGAACTTAACGTTATTCTTAAGACTGACGTTGAAGGTTCATTAGCGGCTATCGCTGATTCACTTGAAAGACTATCGACTGACGAAGTTAAAGTGAACATTATCAGCCGTGGTGTTGGTGGTATTACTGAAACAGATTCAACGTTAGCCGCTGCGTCTAACGCTATCATGCTTGGTTTTAACGTTCGTGCCGATGCTACTGCCCGTAAAGTTATCCAAAATGAAAACTTGGATATGCGTTATTACAGCATCATCTATGACTTGATTAACGAAATTAAGTCAGCGATGAGTGGTCTACTTGCTCCTGAATTCAAGCAAGAAATCATTGGTCTAGCTGAAGTTCGTGATGTATTTAAGTCACCAAAAATTGGCGCAATCGCTGGTTGTATGGTTACTGAAGGTATTATCAAGCGTACACAACCAATTCGTGTATTACGTGACAATGTCGTTATTTATGAAGGCGAGTTAGAATCTCTACGTCGCTTTAAAGATGACGTTCAAGAAGTTCGTAATGGCATGGAATGTGGTGTTGGCGTTAAGAACTACAACGATGTTCGTGTTGGTGATCAAATCGAAGTATTCGAAATTATTGAAATAAAACGTTATTTGTAAGTTTTAATCAATAAAGATCGAGATGGGGGCTAACGCCCCCATCTGTGTTTCTAATATGTAAGTACCGTAAGGTATGTGGAGAATAAAATGGCTAGAGAATTTAGCCGTAGTCGCCGTGTTGCACAGCAGCTACAAAAAGAACTCGCGATGATTGTGATGCGCGAAATTAAAGCCAAAGAATTTGGCATGATCACTATTAATGAAGTCGACTTGTCACGTGATTTGTCTTACGCAAAAGTATATTTTACTTTGCTTAATGATGAAGCTGACTTAATCAAAAAATCGGTCGACTTACTGAATGAATCAGCACCATTTATTCGTTCATTAATGGGCAGCAAAATGCGGTTACGTATTGTGCCTGAACTGCGTTTTTACTATGATAAGTCATTAAGCGAAGGTATTCGTATGGCTTCTCTTGTGACTAAAGCAGTGCGTGAAGATAAAGAAAAAAGCAATAACGATCCTGTTGAGGACTAAGCATGGCTAGAAAGCGTAAAGGCCGTATGATTGATGGTGTTATTTTAATCGATAAGCCAACAGGTCATAGTTCCAATGATATTTTGCAGAAAGTTAAGCGGATCTTCTTTGCTCAAAAAGCAGGGCATACTGGTGCGCTAGATCCACTAGCGACAGGTATGCTGCCGATTTGTTTGGGTGAAGCGACTAAGTTTTCGCAATACTTGCTCGAATCTGATAAAAGGTACCGGGTGATAGCTAAACTTGGCGAGCGAACTGATACAAGCGATAGCGACGGTGAAGTGGTGCAAACTCGTGCTATTGAATTTAGCACTGATCATTTGATGGCTCAGCTAGACAAATTTCGCGGCAAGACCATGCAAGTACCTTCGATGTTTTCTGCGCTGAAGCACCAAGGAAAACCGCTTTATTGGTATGCACGACAAGGGATTGAGATCGAGCGAGCAGCTCGTGAAATAAATGTCTTTGAATTACTGTTCATTCGTCAGGATAATGACGAATTAGAATTAGAAATTCATGTTAGTAAGGGCACTTATATCCGAACTATCATTGATGATTTGGGCGAAATGCTCGGCTGTGGAGCACACATCACGATGTTACGTCGTCTTGAAGTGGCTAATTATCCACAGGAAAAAATGGTCACGCTGGAGCATTTAGAGACTTTATTGGCGCAAGCTAATGAGCAAGAGATTGCACCATCGATTTTACTCGACCCCTTACTATTACCCATGGACACCGCAGTGAGTGACTTCCCTGAAGCGCATTTGACTGACGAAATGGCCGTTGGTGCGTTACATGGTAATCCAGTCCAACTTTCAGGCTTTACCGAGGGTACTTTGGTCAGAATGACTGTTGGTGATAGTAAGCGCTTTATTGGCGTTGCGGTTATTGATTCTCAAGGGCGGGTTCAACCGAAAAGAATCGTGGTAAGTAACGACTCGTAAATAAGGATCAGGTTTAAATAGGGCCTATATCGTAATAGCCGCTATTTTCACTTGTATCTTGTAATTTTGCTGGTATTATACCGCGCTCGACATGTAGCTGAATTAGTGATCGGCTGCATACTTTTTTAAATCTTATAAACATTGGAGTTTATTATGTCACTAAACGCTACTCAAACTGCTGAAATCATCGCTGAATTCGGCCGTGACGCAAACGATACTGGTTCTTCTGAAGTTCAAGTTGCTTTGTTAACTGCACAAATCAACCACCTTCAAGGCCACTTCAAAAAGCACATTCATGATCATCACTCTCGTCGTGGTCTATTACGTATGGTTTCTAGCCGTCGTAAGCTTCTTGATTACTTAAAGCGTAAAGACGTTACTAAGTACCAAGAAACAATTGCTAAGCTTGGTCTACGTCGTTAATCGATAAGCCAGCTATGTCAATAGAAGGGAGCCTTAGGGCTCCTTTTTTTTGTGTTAAAAAATTACTCGTTATTTTGCTATAATCCCATATCTATTTCATTACCTCATTTTTGCACAGTAAAAAAGATAAAATAATGAACAAATATATTTACCAATCATTGCTGTTTTTGATATTCGCTTTGAACGTTGTCACCACACTGGCTGAAACACTGCCGAGTGAGAATGTCGAGAGAGTGATTTTAAGTGAGGATCCATGGCCACCTTATATTCTTGGCGAAGAAGGTCAGTCTGCCACTGGAGGAATCGCTGTTGATATTTTAGAACAAGTCTTTTTGTCTCTCGGAGTTCAATTAGAGATGCGGCTTTACCCTTGGCGGCGGAGCCTTAAATTGGTTAAAAATGGCATTGAAGACGGCCATTTATTAATAACTCATGCACCTCGTTGGGATAAATATTTGATTTATTCTAATCCTTTTATTGTCGATCGCTTTTTATTATGGTCGCTTAAAAAGGGTGGCGCAGCAATAAAATGGCAGAATTTTGAAGATCTAAAATCTTATCGTATTGCCATTACTAATAGTTATGCTTATGGTGAGGAGTTCGATAAAGAAATTATAGATAATAGCCTAAAAATATTTAGGGCGGCTACCGATGAACTTAATTTTAAACTATTACTTGCTGGGCGACATGATGCTTTTGTTTGCTTAGATACAGTGGCAAAATCGCTGTTTAAAAATAATCCAAATTTTGCTGGTCAGTTTGTCTCAAGTGATAAACCGATTGCACAATCACCATTATATATGGCGTTGTCTAAACAATCACCAGCAGCGGCTTTAATGCCAGAAATTAACTTGCTCTTAAAGAAAATGGCTGATTCTGGCCAGATAAAATCCATCATTAGCCAATATAAATGATTAGATCAATCACTTTACAAAAACATTGCCTCTTGAGTCTTTTCAATCATGACATCTAGTCGTATACTGTGTCGTGAAAACTCAACGATGACTAAAAGACAACTAAAAGACAAGGGAAATTCAATCAGTGAATCCTACAATCAAAACATTTAAATATGGTCAACATAATGTGACCATCGAAACCGGCGCAATTGCACGTCAAGCTGACGGCGCAGTACTAGTCAACATGGATGACACCGTAGTAATGGTGACCTGTGTTGCGAAAAAGAAAGCGATCCCAGGTCGTGATTTTTTCCCGCTAACTGTTAACTATCAGGAGCGTACTTACGCTGCTGGTAAAATCCCTGGTGGCTTCTTTAAGCGTGAAGGCCGTCCTAGTGAAAATGAGACACTGATTTGTCGTCTTATTGACCGTCCAATTCGTCCGTTATTCCCTGCTGGTTTCCTAAACGAAGTGCAAATTATTGCGACTGTTGTTTCGGTAAACCCAGAAGTGAATCCTGACATTGTGGCAATGATCGGTACTTCAGCAGCTATTTCTTTAGCTGGTGTACCATTTAATGGTCCTATTGGTTGTGCCCGTGTTGGTTACATCGATGGTCAATATGTACTTAACCCAACTAAAACTGAACTTGCAACGAGCAAGCTAGATCTTGTAGTTGCTGGTACTGAAAATGCAGTATTAATGGTTGAGTCGGAAGCTGACATTCTTAGCGAAGACGTGATGCTAGGCGCGGTTACTTTTGGTCACGAACAACAGCAAGTTGTTATTACAGCGATCAAAGAACTTAAAGCCGAAGCGGGCAAGCCTGCTTGGGATTGGTCACCTGCTGAAGTTGACGCTTCATTAGTGGCTAAAATCACTGAGCTAAGTGAAGCTCGTTTCGTTGAAGCTTATCAAATCACCGATAAGATGGCGCGTA